>Ga0105239_10002866_pt1 | contig 21564 bp, 19 predicted proteins | sample KBSC44metaG_FD_92761 | JGI IMG/M metagenome (GOLD analysis project Ga0105239, IMG submission 92761) | Corn rhizosphere microbial communities from Kellogg Biological Station, Michigan, USA - KBS C4-4 metaG | ecosystem: Host-associated > Plants > Roots > Rhizosphere > Soil | place: Michigan, USA... | reverse complement strand
TGAAGATGGAGATGAAGATGGCGATGGCCCATGGGCAATTGGGCATTCATTGCCCTGCCCGAGTGTGAGTTGTGTGAGGGTGTGACTGCCCTGCGAGCGCCTGCAGGGCAACCCTCTCCTCTCCTCTCCCCTCCCCCCTCGGAGTCGAGGCAAGACGACCGCCGAGAGGCCCCCTGGCTCACTGGTACAGAGGCCTTGGGCACGGATGGCTCACCCGGAACCACATGTCCGCGGCGGCATTCGAGGTGGGTGGAAGCCTGGGAGGATCAGGAGAATGCCGCTGGCTGCTTGGCTGGCGGTTGACTGGCTGCTGACAGTTGACTCGTCACCACTTGCTGTCCTGAGAGGCACTAGACTGCATTGGTATTGCTTAGGGTGACGCCAAGATACAGATCACGATCTCGCACCTCCAGCCACGTGTTAGTGGCGTTTCCTTGTAGAACGCCCCTAGAACAAATAAAGCAATGGCCACTTCCGAGAGAGGGACAGGGGACGGAGGACCTACCTGGGTACGGAGTGCTAGGTACCTGAGGGCTGTTACTCGTCCACCAGCCGCATCCGAAGGACGGATATCAAATATCCTTTGTTTTCGGTGTGGACATGTTACAGCCTCGCAATGGGGATGCTGGATCTATCACATGTTGATCTTGATGGATTTTGTCATCACGCTTTCCCGATGGGTCAATTTGAGTCAACTTGACAGCGGCCAACTCGCGCAACCGGCTTTTCGGTAAGGGCGCCACCAGAAGTCAGCGACCCTTTGTGGAGTTTTACACGACGGTTTCTTGACAAGTTTACCCTTCAAACTTCAAGGCTTGCATCACAGACGGGTATCGTGCTTCCGTTTGACAGTCAGCCCAATAATTGCATTGTAGTAGCTCACAGAGACTCGGACGCTAGGTGGCATGAAGTCAAGAAGCGAGATTGGGAATTGACCCTGATGGATTGATCTCGAGGGGTCGAAGGGTGTTTCTGGAAAGTGTCTGGCACGTGCTTTAGCCGATTAAGCTTCAATTCTTTACATCGTATACTCTGTACCTAAGTCTATAACTCGGGTGTTGCGGCGACAGAGCAGGTGTTCATTCAATGCCAATGGATCACTGGTCAAGCAGCTAGAACTGGCAGGACTCTGTGCCTAGGTACCTAGGTTGGTAGGCACTCGACCGTGGCTGCCACCATCAGAGTGGGATTGTGCGACAAAAGCATCCACGGAAAGCGACATGTAATGAGATCAATGGTGTGGATGGCAACCTGACAGCTGTCAACTGTGCCCCTCCGCAATGTGGGAAACGTGGTGCAGGACGTATCCGAGGCTACCAGAAGGGAAAAGGCGCCATGGCAGCTCTGACATACGACGAGATTGTCCTGTGGCGTTATCCTGATTTACCCAGTCACTGTTGTATGATCGTCGAGGAGCTAGGACAGTTGGTGTAGTCACGTATTCGTTATGTGCGCAATGTTCACGGGCGTCGAGTGAGCGGAAGGCAAGTCATATGTTTCTCTAGACTTCAGACGTAAGCTTTGCTTCGCAGTCGACAGGTGTCAGCTTGGTCTAGTTGATCTCTCTGTCGACCAGTGAGTGATTTGGTGAATGTAGGGATACCCAAGCCTTTTATCTAATCCATATACAAGTAGTAGGTAGATAACCGAAAATCGGTGCCAATCTGGGGACTCTCCCTCCTGACAAGGGTTAAGTACTCCGTCAAGGAATCGAAGTCTAACAATACTTGTTAGATACCAACGACTCCGAGTAAAGCGGCCACTGGCAAAAGGCGGCATGTCAGATTGATGGAGTCCTTTGAACGTCTGAGATCATGACGAGTCGATCAGGCCGGCAAAAGTTTGAAGGCTCAAGGGTGTTTAGATCTAAGAGTTCTGATACGCCAGCATTCCCACCTTCGATCTAACTTGGGCCGAGATAAGATGTGATTGATGATAGAATTTAAACTCCACGTGTCTTGGGGCTAACTCAACCTACCGCAGTGCTTGTTACCTAGATAGGAGAATGTAATAGTAGCTCCTCGGTACGGCACCCAAAGGATCAGACCACTGTTGCCAGCTCATGAAGCCAGCGACCCAGCGGAGACTTCGGAGACGCTGCATTGGTTTCAGGGAATCAGAGCGGCTTGATTCCGAGTTGTTCCTTGATTCCCTTCTTGTGCAGGATCGATCTGCTTTGATCTGCTTACTCCGTATCGAGTACTCCGTACATGGAATAAGGATGGGCAAATCAGATAATGAACGAGTGGTTTGCGGGAAGTTGCGAGCATCAGCTGGGGTGATAGTGTTTGAGATGACCATGGGTTACAGATATGGTTTCGAAGTGGGCAGTAGTGGAGTGATTTCTGGTTTCTGGTAGAAAATGATGGCAATAATAACTGTGGAGCGCTTAGGGACGCCCTACGTACCTCTGCATAGACGGATTATCAGATGTGATGGCGATTGGGAGGTGGCGAGGGCGCTGGAGCATGGAGTATGGAGCATGGGGCCTGGAGGCTGTGGGCTCTCGGCTCTAGGCTGTAGGCTGTAGGTGATGGAAGGATGCCAGTGGAGGACAACAGGATTGACAGAGGAGAGATGAACTGCCAAGGGTTTAACGGGGTTGGACAACAGGCCGATTGGGGCAATCGATGGTAGAATCGCATGCGTAGATGGTTTTATCGGTGCGGGTGAGGCGCCTCGCTCAACAAGGATGTGCCCACAGGCTGAGGGATGGTGGATGATGTTAATTAGATGATGATGATGATGATGATGAAAAGGGAGAGGGAGATGGAAATGCACTCCCAAACCCCAGTCTCCAGGCTCCCAGCAGAGGCCCTCGGCCCCTCGGCCAGGGCTCCAAGAGCTGCTGGCTGCCTACTTGTAGCAACCGACCAGTGGCGGTGGATATAGGGAGTATAGTACTCGGTATAGTATAGTAAGGAGTACATCGCATAAGAAAGACAACCAGGCTACCGACTCGTAGCGAGTTAGTACGGAGTCAGTCCCTCACACGGGGCTTTTGGTTTCTGGTTCCTTCGTGGGATTCAGTCATGTTTCTGCTTTAGTACTCCGTCTGGAGGAACTAAATCGGTGGCCTTCAGTCTAGACTCTCTCAAAGCCTCAGAGGCTGGTCCTGGTCACGGTGATTTAGGAGGATGTGGTGCTCCGTACGGAGTACTCCATCGTGGCTCTGAGATGAGCACGACCGTCACGGGCTCGGGCTTGCGTCGCGTTATAGGCTTATAGCAGCACCTGAATCTCCCAGTGAGACACATGATGACAATAACAGGAGTCTTGCAAGTAGTGGTGGTGTTTTGAGCAAGCGGCTGAGAGATGCCACCTACGAGGAATAGCAACAACTATTACTCTAGGCTCTGTATTCCTCTCAACCAAAGAGACTTGGATGATGCATGGCGGATCACGGGTTGCCAGACTTCTCAGCCTGAGCAGCCTGGAACCTTACGAGTAATTCGATCCCCGTACGAGCCTGTACGGGCATTCGTTGGTCCCAGAGGTTCTCCAATTTCTCACCCGGATCAGTCTGGGTTCTGTGTTTCCGGTGGGTGGTTTTTTAACAGGCCCCATTGTGACCAGGATGGATGAAGGGGCTCTTTAAGGCAACGGGCACCACAGACCCGGGCATGATCTTCGGGCAGGGGTTGGCCCCTGTCGTATCATCAGTGATCACTGCCTTGCTAGCCCCCGTCCCCTGTCCCCTGTCGCAGCGCCAGAACCAGACACCCCAAAGCTTGGAACGAGCACCTGCACCGCCGACCCGACGCCCAAACGTTATCTGCTTGGAACCCACCTGCCAGTGTCAGTTGTGCCCACCAATGCCCACTACTCATGCCCACTACCCACCTGCCCCCCCATCGTACGAGGCACTGACTCGGCGTCTCTCCTCTAGTTACGACTCTAGTTAAGTTGCGGGTGGATTTACCTCATCGCAGGCTACGGAGTCCTGTGCCTAAAGCCTAATGTCCATCACCCATCACCCATCACGCACCCTTGCCCACCAACTGGCGACTGTCCACAAGCCCCAGCGCCCAGGGCCCAGCACCCGATGGCCCTGGGGAGGCCCACTGCGAGGACTCGTTGCTGCCCACTGTCCAGAAAGTATGGGCTCCAACTCCCCCTGCAAGCAAGCGGATTAACCTCGTCGACTAGCGCTCGATCTTTCGATCTGTTCTCCGCCCGCAACTGCATCTCGCTCTCCTAGACTTGCTCATATTCATCTTTCCCTTCCATCATCCCGTCACCACTCACCACTTACCACTCACCACCATTATTCATTCCTCTCGACCCGAACCTCACTACACTCCAGACACCGTTATCACCAACACATCGACATACCATCTCACTACTATATTATTGCATCCCCTACCTGGCACAATCGTCTGACATAATCGCACAGATCTTTATTCTGAATTCTCAACCAAGTCGCTATTCTAATCGCTGCCGACCTTCCTCCCACACTCCCGAGGAATTCTTGCCCCGAACTCAACTGCACCACCCTTGCTAAACCATTCATTATACGCACTTCTGGACTCGGAGATCTCCCTTCCTTCATACCCATACCCCCAAGACCAATCTGCTCGTCCGTCACTTCTCGCGTGGTGGTTTGCAAAGAGAAGGTGTGCATTCATCGGCTCAACCTTTGCACACCCCTCGGCACCGTTGGCACAAAAGGCACCTCGCTCAAGACTCTGCGTTACGCTACAGCAGACGATCTTGAAATCTGTTCGGAACCATACATAAGAGAAGAGGTCCCCACCTCTGGTCCGCCCACATGATCTACTGGCTCGTCTCCCCAATACACTTATACTGAAGGCCACCACTGCTGTGTCTTGATACTTGACCATGGCAGCCATGGATATTGGCACGAGGCCAAGGTTGGTTTGACCCTTCGCACACTTGTCTAGACTTCGCACACTGTTTAACATGCATGCCAAATAGGGATACCCTGCCATCAATCAGCCATCTTGACCTAGATCACCTCAAGTCTGAGAGGAACGACCATTCCAGATACTATCTGATGAACGGCCTGAGTATTTCAACTGCTCCTCTGTCCAGTCCCACCACCACACACTCTGGACCGCCGCCTCCTTACTCGTGTGCTCCTTCGACTGCTGGTTCCGCCACCGGTATTTCGGGATACATATCGCCTCCAGAATCGACCACGAGACGTTCCACCCGTGATGAGATGGAGTCGCCTGGTCTGAGGAAATCACTCCCATCCATCCATGAGGCTCTAGGAGACAAGTCAATCTCCTTCGCCGCACCTCTATCTGCCTCCTCGCAACCTCCTCAGTCAAGTTCATCTGCCGCACCTGGACAACCCTTCCCAGATGCCCCCAGGGGTCCAGTGAACCCATTCTCCCAACCCTCAGGGCCGCCTCCGGTCTTGAAAGATGTCTTCGCCCCGTCTTATAAAAGTTCTTCTAATCCATCAGAGATGCAACCTTCCAGACCTTCATTTTCACCAACCTCTAATCCCGACCCACGACAGCCCGTTTCACAGCATTTTGGCTATCCTGGCTCTCCAAGATCCCATCCAGCCACAACATTCCGCTCCTCTTCCTTGGCCAATACATCTTTCAGCAATAATGAAAATCCACCCCCTCGATCCCCTCCAACCTTTGACCAGCCAAGATCTGGATATTCATTCCCACAGTACAGCAGTGGCCCCCCTCCGAGTTTCCCTACTGCATCAGAACCGTTCCAATTTTCGGCTGGTCCAAAGCCCGAGGAACGAGGACCCTACCCTAGACCCGGCAACGAGGCTATCTATGGCGAAACTGTCAAGCGACATCTCGATGTGTTCGACGCCGAGATGGGCCTGGGCGAGGTATGTTTCTTGAACCATCTCCCTTGTTGCATTGACCACTAAAACATGCGTAGATTAACGAAGCATCTGGTCGAACACTGGACTTCTCCCGCACCTGGGGCCAAAGATATCAACAGAGTAGTCGCAATGGATACTATCAAGACTCTCTTCCTGGCCTGCATGAGATCGACGATATGCTACGCCAATCACATCGCATCTATGAGAACTTGTCCCATCTGCGACAAGTTGTAGTAGCACAACAGACCGCCCTATCAGAACAACGTGCTCGACTTGCTCGGGGAAGCCATATGGAGGACGATTATCATAATCTTTCGGATGAGTACAAGGGTGCTGGTTACGCAGGCAGCGATGCAAAGAAACGTCGTGGAGTATGTATTACCTCAAACATGATGATAATGTGCTGACAGTGCCGTCAGAAGGCCGCACCTCCGGGTCGGTGCCATAGTTGCAATCGGGCTGAAACACCAGAATGGCGAAGAGGTCCTGACGGTGCCCGTACTCTATGCAATGCATGTGGCTTACACTATGCAAAGTTGACACGAAAGATGGGTGTCAGCAAAGCAGCAGCTCTTACCGGTTCTAATCTTCGCCCTAAAAGTATCGATTCGACACGACCTTAGGCAGGCCCGTAAGGATCGGAACAGAATAATGGGGGCTAGGGTTGACGAAGACAAACGAACCTGCATGTTGGAATGTGCGCCGTCTCCAGCAGGAGGCGAATGATTACGATTATATAGGGGAGGCCACTGGTATTTTCTGGACATATTTTGACCTACGACTTGGGAGTTGGCAAGGGGGCTATCTGATTTCAATCTTGCATGCTTGCGAGAGGGACGAAGCGATGTATTTGCCGGTGGGATTGTACAGAGGGATTCTTGCAAACGAGAGCGACCAAAAGGCTTTTAGGCAACGGCCATTCTTGCACATTTGCGACATCTTTTTGGAGTCATCTGCGGGAGCATGGGCGTAAAAATCCGTCGCCCACGACTTGCGGGATTATTCGATACCCCAACGGCAGCCTTATTAGAGGCATTTGGAGCATTTTGGTTCCACAAAAGGATTTTACGTCTTGAGCTATTGTTATTTCTAGTGATGAAAACGGAATTAGTGGAGGATTATAAGAGGAAAAGAGCAGGAGCGAGCAGCGGGGATAAACGCACAACAAATACAGTGGGGAGGTGAGGTGCTTGTACATTGAACGCTTTTGGGCCGAGGATGATGAGGGTGGTCTTCATGTTCTGGCCTTCCACAATGGCTCGGTGTCGTGCCTGGGCTGTTGTGTCAAAGAGAAGTCTATCGCTTGACCAAGGTCAAGTCAACAGAGATCATTCTACTTTTTGCACCATCCCTTCACGTGAAGCAAACCGCAATCGTTCGACCGCCTCTTTACGAGTGGGCCCTACGAGGACACCTCTCTTCAAGCGCACGAACAAGGTAAGTCCCGTGACAGAGTTTTCCTCGTGCCGGTGTTCACGAACGAGATGGGATATCCTCCCCGGGGGAGCATTCTCGACAGCTGGATCATCTAGTTGACCAGGGCACCCTTCGAAGCAACGGACTAATTAATTCAAGGCGATGAGCAGAATGGAAAACCAAGTTCTTGTCTGTCCACTCACCATCTGTCGGCCTCCAGACGGTGGTGAGCGAAGCGGAACACAGGCAGTGAGCATCTGCCAGATTGTGGATCGAGATTTGCGAGAGTGAAATAGATGGTCCCCACCTGGCTTGCACTGGAACTCAATCCTGGAAAGGATCGTGCATTGAAATCGAGCCTGTCTCATGAGCTCAGGCGGCACAGTTACGAGCGTTGGATGACCAGAATGGCCACAGTTCTGGCGGTGGGGACTCAGACGACTCCGTTCAAGCGATTCACCAAGTAAAATCAAGCAGCGTGTAATTTATCGCTTGGGTGTAAAACACATCGGTCTGATCAGGCCACCACAGACGACCTGCCGACGACCTGCCCTTGTTCCCATTGTCTAAGGCCAGCACAGGACTTTGACTCAACCATCACGGCACGCCAAAAACCGCCTCCCTGCACAACATGAATTATTGTTTGACTCGAGTCCTAGCCCTGGTAAACCTGGCTCCCCAACCTAAGAGCTAGGGATATTTCCTTTTAGGCCGGTGGGCGATTCTGTCGCCCGTCTAAGAACAGTGCTCATTGGATCTCCTCTGGTGGCCATTGATTTACTCAGTACAAGGCCGTAAATGGACAGGCTGGGAAAGGTCGAGATCGACCACTCCCCCTTGATGTTGGGCACCCGTTGGATGATCAGCACTTCCCCCGGCTTGCCTTCTGTCTCGAAATGGCATGCTGTGGAACTCCGTCTAGGAGTGGGTCAAGCCACCAGGAACCTGGTGAGGATCAACGAGAGGATACTCATCTAGATATGATGACCTAAGATATATCGCGAAAACGATGGATTTTCAAGGCAAACCCGACTAGGCTACATTATACGGGACTATTACAGAGTACTCCGTCTGGAGTACGGGCAGAGACGAAAGCGAGTGATCGGGCATCCAGACCAGCATCAGCATCAGAATCACCGATTTCATTCCAGCATGATGCATGTGATAGAGTGCGCTTTTACGATACGGATATCTTGCCTTCAATCAGAAATGGTGTTCCAGAACCCCGTTCGCACCAGCCTGTATTGAGACAGCATCAGACGTGAAGCAGGTGATGGTCATCCATGACATGGGGCTTGTTCATGCCGAGCGCGGTTGAGGTCCCCTAGTCAGTTGCTTTCAAGCAATGCAATGCATGCAGGATGCAGTCTGCTGCCTCCTCAAAAGTCCCTTGGGGTTCGATCGGTTGAGAAGGACTCCGTAACACCGAGTCGTTGTGGCAGGGGGTGCTCTGTGTGCCCCAGAAAAATCAACCATACAGAGGTAGTTCCGCAACACGAAGGATACGTTGTAGTTGAGAGTGATGGCTTGAACGGAAATGGCCATATGCGGAGCCGAGATATCAAAAGTGGCAAGAATATTCCGGGGGGAAGGTCAAGGAGAGTAATCCGCAGAGCAGCCCAATTGTCAATCAACTTAATTCCTGATGGTCAAGGCTCCCAGGAGTCCAGGACTCCAGGACCGAGTCTTTTAATCGACTCCGTATTCCGTACAAGAGCAGAAATTAGACCAGAAAAAAGGCTTTCCGCTGTGCGTAAGAAAACTTAATTAGATACTTTGCCCCGTTCACCTACGGGTATCCTCATTTGGCCGAAACACCCTTGCCTCGTCTGTCTGAATAGAAACGGAGACTACGGAGTACATATTTCCCTATCCACCCGTCTGGCGCCGACTACGTCACAATCGATCGGGTCGTCAAAGCCATCAGGGGTCCCATCTCTCACTCACAAGACCACAACTTACAAGAAGGAGAGCCTCCACTATCTCTCGTTCTCTTGATTGCTGCATCGTCCAGAGAGGATGCCGGTGCCTCCTCCCGTGTTGGAGCCATTCCAGCAGCAAGCCTGCATCAAAGCGATGGGCCTGTTGTGGTTCTATCGCAAGATCATCTCCGTCCCGTTACGTATTCGTGCTCGTACGCTAGATTGAAAAGCCCAAGGGCCCGTCGACCCCACCGAGAAGGACACCCAACCAATCAACCCTGCTACTAATCAAGGCTTGACGTTGAGAGGCTGGGCCTGGGCCTTGCCTCTGGATGCTTCGAGACGCCGCCACATACGACGTGCGAGCGCCCTCCAACTTCCAAGGAGGCTTTGGTTTTCGTCCTGCTCCCTGCCTAACGGTTGATCGTCTAGCTTTCCTACTAGTGGACGGGGTGGTCCCCTCCCACAGCGGCTGTCAACCGTCTATCTTCCGCCCGCCGTTTGACCTCAAACACCACCCACACTGCTTAGCATTTGGTGAATGAGGGATGGGCCTTACTCGGGAAAATACCTAACTTTCGATCTATTTTATCTGGGCCCAACAAGCTCACTGATTTCCCTAAAGCATCGGGTCTCTTCCGACTCCAATCCCGAAAGGATTTAAGTTGACGCCATGTATCCAGATTGTCGAGGTCTCCCCTGTCAGCCCAAACCTATTGTTCGGAATATGGAGTCCTCGGTGTGAGGGAGATGAACAGCCTCCCTGTCTGAGGTGCAAGGTACCGAGCGCCTCGTACTCTGACGGACTCTGTACGGTGTACGGAGTACGGAGCACAAAGTAATTTTGACCAAGCTTACGGACGCGGAATGCATCGTGTACTGCCCATGTTTGGTCATTGGCATGGGACAGGCAGTCATCCGCCTCAACCGCAAACAGTCCACACCCACGAAGAGTGGAAGTGCCAGCGATCAATCAATCCACCATCTACTACCATCTGCATGCTGGACTCCTATCCAAAAAGCCGCCCAGGCCCATCAAAAAGCTTCTCGCCACTCCGCTTATTCCGTACAGTCATCAGGCAAATCCTGGCGGATGGCTCATTGCAAGAGTTCACGGTACGGGGCCCTTGTAACAAATCCATCGAAGAGCACTTTGGAATCTGATCACTGAGAGATCACGATGGTCGATCACTAACCCTCCGCACTAAGAAAAGTGCCATGGACAGTTGGGGACAAGCGTGATCGAGGATCGCCCTCTTCAACTTGCCTTTGTCGCCTCCAATTGTCCAAGCTGTACATGTGGCCTTGTAACCGAGATGAAGTGCGTCCGAGGCGAGATATCCCTCAAATACCAAGAAAAAAGCTTTTCTCACTACGAGCTACAGGCTATGTGCATCCTCCAACAGTCGACTCCGTGCGCGGTCTTTCCCCAATCCCCCTAAATCGTCATTTTGGCTTGGTCTGCTTTTGCACAAACCAAGCCACGCCCGAACGCTTGCTTGCGGAGCGAGGAGCGCTATTCGATTCCCACCGAATACCCATGCGATCCTCGCTCTTCAGTCCCCACCCCTCGAGAGATGTCGATGGTCGGCCATATTTACAGACTATCACCTAAAGGGTTTGCACAATTGTTACAGAGTCCGGAGTACGGAGTAGTTACACACATTTCCCTACCGGATTCCGCGGGCACCCTACCACTCACAATTCTAAGACAGCCCTGTTTCAAGGTCCCCCCTTATCGATGTGGCGGAGTCGTCTCATCTGCTTGCTCGCTATCTCAATGGGCCTTTTGCTCTCGCTTGGGATAGGCGAGCACTTTTGTAAAGCATATCAAAAAGCCAAAGGAGAAACGCGCGGCTTTCCGCAACACCTTGCTGCCCTTGCTGTTAGGTGGGGCACCTTTCTGCGCGCATCTTTGTATTCTTTGTATGATTTGGACTATTGACGACGAATATTTGTCGGCAACTCAAGATGATGAATGAGACATGTCCCTCATTAATTTGGTTCTTGCCACCTGACTAACCTAAACTTTCATCTACAACTAGTGTTTTCTCTTTTTCTTGTCTCATGGAATGGAAAGGTCCTCCTCGCACCAGTTCGGTTGAGAAACTTCCGTGACGGGGAGAACTTCCCCCTCTTCTTGACTGAATTTCAAACTCTCTAGATCAAGGTAGGGGATTAACCCTGCGATGGGTATCTACTCGTACCTCTCGTGATGGAATTCACGACTACCTCTCACAGTGTACGGAGTACAGAGTACAGACAGACATACTCGCACATGTGAGATGATCGCTAATCTTTCTATTCAGGGTTTGATGCTTGTGACAAACAAGGGGGGCTCGTTATGAATCCCCTTGCCTACATCCTAGGTCTGAATTAACGCCCTGCTGCAAAGCCGGCAGATCAATATCACGCACGGGATAAAGGTGTGCGTCGAGGATTCTGCTTGCCTGTCCCATCCTGCGCTATGCCACACACAATTAGTTTGCAACAACCAGTCCACTTCCAGTGCTATCCTGGCTCCATGTCTACCGGCGGCCAAGCATTCCAGATTCAAAGCGGTCGAATCGTGAGAGGGACTCCCACATATGTACTCCAGACAACACTCGCATTCAGTGCCTAACAATGATGGCACCAAAAGATCTGGTGTCTATCCAAATAGGCACGTGGACGGAATGTCCACTTTTCAATATGGGAATACCCTGCTTCTTCACTCCTGTTTGTCTGAGAAAGATGATGCCTGGTGAATCGTGATGCAGATTTAGTGGGGGCGTTTTCCACGTTGGTGAGTCTGCTCAAGTGTTTCAGAATTCTCCCCTTGGAATCCATGGGGTCCATTTGGTCATTGGGCTCTACCTGTACACTGCAGTAGTGCCAAAACAGGATCTGACATGTCAAAACCGGTATCGATCGAGTGTCTGCCCCGTCTCCACCCCATCTCCATCTCAACGGGAGGGGAGCTATGGTGATGCACCATCGTTAAGCGTTAGGCCTTCTCTCTTCAGCCAGCCGATGCGATGCGTTGCCCCTGTCCCGGTCAGCTCAGCTCACGCCTACCGTAAGCAGCGAGACACAAACGGCTCACCGAGCGGTTTGATACTGACCAGAAATCGCATCGATCGGCGTCCTTTGCTTCATTCGGCAAGTTGGCAATGGGAGCTCATCAAAATCCGTTGGCCGGGGCTCCATTCAGTGGGCCTCGGGTGATGCGTCCACTTGGCCTTTCTCTTCCCACTTGGGTGTTAGGTGGTTGGTCCTGTGGGATACTCGTTTCATCCATCTTGATCGGAGCATCGCAACCGTCCATATTCCGATTTGTGTCTAGCGGACTGCTGCTTTACGCGGTCGATTGCCCAGGGCCAGCTGGGGCCAGGGTCCTAGGGAGATCCTTTCTACGCACTACTCGTAACTAACGAAGGCCCCATGCGACAACCAGTTTTTGCTGTTGCGGAGTCTTTTTTCCGCACGGGCTGTTGAAGGATGAAAGCGAAAGCGGAATCAATGTTCCCATGACCGCCTAACGACACCAGAACCGATCCACCCCAAGCAATCTGTGCGCAGTACGGAGTGCTCCGTATTATGAATTGGCTGGTGGCGCCCCTCTCCTATTACAACTGGATACGGAGTACTGGGTAAGGCGTCCGCTATTTCCCTGGACCTCGATACGGTGATCGGCGCAAGAGTACGCTATTCCCAAAGGTCACACTTTGGCGTTATTAGGCTTCTGTCATGAGTTACCAGAGCTTCATTTCACTAAACCTAAATCAACATCATAGCCCTCGCAGGGATGCCACGAAACAAACACACTACGGAGTACAGCTGGAGAATACTGTCAAGATTGGCATGTTATATGCTTCCAAATTTCATAACGTCCTCAGAGCGAATATCCTGTCTCGTGATATATGCATCATACGAGATCTTGTCGCAGGACGTGTGTCAGATTATCAGGCGCCGCCAACTCGTTTGAGAATTCTCCGTGCACATTTGACTATTACGCAACATGCATTTTATCGAAACCTTACGTGGTATACACCGTCACTCCAAAATGATTATTCTAGAGATCTGCAGACTGTGTTTGACGTGAGATTGGCGAGCACAACACTCAGGCATTCCCCCCGAGCTTGTCCCGCTGCATCATTCAAAGTTCCCGGAGAGATTGGTAGGGACTTTTTGTCCCAGATCGCTGCTGTCGTTTTGCTGTTGCGCATGCCTTCCCAGTGAAGTTGATGACAAATGCCACTGCTGTTTTCCTCATAGAGATAACCTGTATCAGCAGCCTTTGAGGCTTTGTCACCGTAGCCAGCCCTTCGGATCTGGCTCAACAATTTGAAGAAACAGTCACGACCAAGAGCACGATTTTCACATCGCCTCAATGCGCTCAGCAGTGAGTGAGCCAGAGGAATCTCAATCCGCTCAACTGGCTATGGCTTGGGGCACCATAGGCTTTACCGCTCATATTGAAGACGCACTATCGTTAATCCTTTGTGGTAGGTGGGCCCGTGGCTTTGAGTTACCGTGGATTTGGTCACCCTGATATCATTCACAGCTTGCGTCAATTGTCTCTCGTTGGAGAACAAAGGATGTGAAACTACTGGTTGTCATTGTCCGACCTCTGTCTGAAGTAGAGCAGTTGCGGGGAAACTCATTCTCGATGGTCCGAGTGTCATGATTCCTATAGACAGGTGATTCAATCCCCATCTCTCATTTCCCTAATCACATTCCTAGGTGACTATTGCGACTGACAGATTACGCCTTCCTCCACTGACTGCAGTATGTTATGAATCTCTCAGTGGCCCTGTTTCTGTCGTGACCGCCCTGCAAGATTCATCCTTAGACATGTTCCGAGGTGAGTGGAACAAAGCCAGTTGTGGAACCTCACAACTTCATTGTGTGAATAGCTATATCTGAGCGCAAGCGGACACACCGCTATCCTTCAATCTTTATTTCCTCTGGTGACGGACAGGCGTGGTGAATGATGTTTTATACAATGACTCCTGACTGAGCCTTGCAAGTTATGTTTCTTGAAAGTCCTAATCCAAGACCATGAATCTTTCAGGATTCAAGAGTCATTTGTGAATCCCGATTTCCTACAAATAAACTCAAGCCGGACAGCTCTTGGTTTCTCTCGTTCTTTCATTTTTGCACCTTGAAAGCTCCTTTCCGTCACTATGGCTCTCAAAATGTTCCTGCTTGCGGTGCTGCTGCATTTATCAATGGCGGCACAAGAACCATGCCATTGGGGTGACACAAGAATCGGCCTCAATAACATCTATCGTAATGATATATGCCCCCCTAGGAAGAAGTCCAATGCGGATGGGACATGCGAATTGTCGTATCTCTATCCAAACAAGACCAACCAATGTGACAGTTTTTGTCAAGTTCGAACGCAGTTCCACTATGGTGCAGAACAGCCATTTCTCTCTCAAGGCTATTACTCCGGTGACGGAAAGCCCCCTTTCAACCCAAATTACTATCAGGTATACTTAGGAAACAGGGCTCTCACCACAGACATCAAATTGGGGGGCACAATCAACGCAGGGGTAAGTTGAGCTCAATCTTAACCTAGCATCGCTAGGCAGTGTAGCAGTGGCTTACCTTCTTAAAAGGCAACGGGCGGCTTCGAATATTGGAGCCCTTCCATTGCTTGGTCCCAAGCTGCTCCCCCCATGCCTGCCGTTAATAACGGTACCATGTGCGGTTATTGGACTTTTGTTCCCATTTTCCGAGAAGTCTGTGGAACGAGGACATTTGGTGATGACTGTCCAACCAAGTCACAAACCAAGGAGAATGTCTGCGGCCTTGGGGCCCAGAGACAGCCAGTACTCAGTCCAATGGGTCTCCCGAATGCGTTAGCAGGCGAAACAAGATTTGTGCAGACGGACTGTAATACACACCTCCCAATCGACCAGTCCAATGGAACCACCAGCAACGGAACCGACAGCGCTCCCCTGCCCCCTGATTTACGCAAGTATTACACCGAGTTCTGGCGCAGATCCAAAAACTCGCAAGGAGGGTTGCCATCTACAAACCTCAAGTACACCAGTTGCTCGTCGCCAGTCGGGATGCCAATGAATTACGATTGCCTCTACGCCATAAACATGCTCTCTTGGAACGAACAGTCATCGGCGCGGTTCGTCAAACCCGCAAACACAGCCATCCACTCCAAAACATCTACGGTGGTGAGAAAAATCCTATGCATCGGCGGCCATGACCGTGCTTCGTGCCTTTTGCTAACGATTGTTTTTAGACTCTTTTCACCTGTCAACTCAACGTGGTCTTGGATGAGGATTGGGGGAAGGGTAATGGCACATGCACAGACAACGTCTCGTACCTTGAAGTGGTCGCGGCAGCGCAAACTGTTCTGAGAACCTGCGACGACCATGGTGTCATCGGGGGATCGCAGGTCATCCGACAGGTCGGTGATTGTGGCTGCCACGTTGAATTCTCAACTCCAACAGAACTGTAGTAGAATCCGGCTTGAGGGATGGTGTCGATGGGGTTTTGTTTTGTGTTAATTATTACCATTTTTTTGGTGCTTCAAATCAGAATAGGTCATGTTGCCGCTATTGGATTGCGATAATTTAATATTAAAAGCTAATTAAATATGCAACCCATGCGCTGAGAAGAGCTATCAGTATTTCTCTACTTAGAAAAGGGAGTCGATTTCATTGATTCGCTTCAGCGACAAGGCTAGCCAATGCAGAGTCATATCAACCCCGACAGGGTCGCGATCGCCGAAAGCCGAGGTACACACTATTAACTAAATAATTGGACAAATACTACTTGATGCACTGAGGTTTCACTGAGTCATAATTAATTCATCTGGGATTTTCAATCTGGAATTGCGAGGGTAATTTCAGATGTTATTACGTTTGTACATCTTACATGAATACGTTTTTGTCCTGCCGTCCTCGACATTGACCTGCCTCCTCTGATCATCACTTTTAGATTTCCTGCTCAGTTTACCCGCCTCATGAGGAACATCAGATTCGCTTCATATCGGACAAACTATCTTTCTCGCATCAAAGGCGAATATCCCAGCAAAGCTTATCATACCAATCCAATTCACGGAGCCTACAATTTGGAGCACAAAAAAGGTGTGTGTGGATAGAAGAAGCAAGCCCGAAATATATATCGATCATAAAATGGAGGGACCGACATTCACCAGCGAGAACATCTCGGTGGCTTCGTTGGCCAAGGACGGAAACGCAGCCGCAGGCCAATCAAGGACACTACCGCCTACCACTCTATCGACGTCGGAGGAATACCGGTCCCGGCTCGCAGACATCTACTCGCGGGCGTCAGTGTCAGACGCCTTGATCGCACTGTTCGAGCACGACAAGGACCCGACGCTCACATCCGTAACCGCACCGCTCGTGCGCAAGGCGTGCGAGAAACGGATCGAGAGGAAAGTCGGGGCCGGGTCGATCGTCGTGGAAGCGGCGAACTTCGCCGCCATGGCGTGCTGGGAGCCACCCGCCGCGACGCCGCCCATCCTCAGCGACGGCGAACTGGCCGAGCTCGAGAAGGAGCGTCCGACGTTCGCGCAGTTCACGCGCGAGATCCAGCGCGCGAGGATGGACGTCCTGGGCCCCGACCAGAAGTTCTGGAGCCTGTCGCTCATGGGCCGCGACCCGGAGAGGAAGGACAAAGGCGCCGTCAGGGCCGTGATCGAGCCTTTTGTCGCGAGGGCCAGGACCGACGGTGTCCCGCTGTGGCTCGTCGCGGGCAATGTGAGGGCCAGGGATGTCTATGCGTATTTTGGATTTCGCGTCGTTGGTTATATCGAGTCGTTTCCCAAGGTGAGGGCGCCCGGGGCCCAGGGCGTGCCTTCGTGGATCATGGTCTGCAATTGGCCTCCTGAGGGGGAGGGGAGGAGTTGATGGTAGTAGTCTATGGATTGCAAACGAAATAAAAATCCTAGGATGATTAGTAAAGAATGCTCGGCGGCTTGCTGTTGGTACATCAGCCATTCGAGTTTATCCCGCTATGGATTACCAAAAACTCTTACAAGGCCTCAATCGCGACTGACCAGCCTGCTAGGCAGTCTAAATTCCTAAGTAAATAGCAATTGGCCCAATTGGGTCGTTGGGTATGGATGTCAGAAACTAGCTGATAGCTTTCTGACCTCCATTACCAACCCAACCCTCGGTGTCGCCCTCCATCATTCTCCGCCTTTAGGGATGCTTTCGTAACCCATCGGAAAAACATGGGGAAGTTTGCAAGAACCACATCAAATTTATGTCAGGTGCATCGCCTGTGGCTAGCATCGTCTTCCCAACTGCGGATTGATGCTTGTTGATCTTGTTTTTTTATTCTCGATAGCATTTCGATAAATATCGACTTTCTGTGAGAAATCCGCCATTAATTTATGGGCCAAGGCCTTTTCCTAATGCGGAGTTGGACCTCGGTCCGTGTTTCTTCCATTTGACTTCGTCCATCGATATCGACGACGTCGTTGCAGCAGAGTCGTAGGTCCCTGGACATCCACGGTTCACTGCTTGGACACTGTATATCCCCGGAAGGTATTTGCCAGACTATTACCGATGGGCCTGGACGAAGCACCCTCAACCGCAGGCCCCAAGCCTGACAAGCCTGTAAAGAAGCGTGCCTCTCAGGCTTGCCACCATTGTCGAACACGCAAAGTGAAATGTGATCTGGTCAAGTCGGGGAATCCGTGCCACAACTGCAGCGCTGATGGGATTGAATGTGTCATCACTGAGTCTCGGAGGAGCAGAAAATATCGTCTTCAGAAACGACAGCTCAATCGAACAACGTCGATTCCTCTACTTCCTCAGACCCTGCCAGGTCCTCCCGCTCATACGCCACAGCTCAGTTCTCATGTCTTCTCACCACCGTCCACGCTGCCTCCAGCAGTCTCGGCTCCCCGTAGCCAGTCCAGCCATGGTAAAGCTCATCCTGGCTCCTTCCTCGTTCTAGAGAATTTGTGCAACTGACGCATTGTAAACCAGACCATGGCTCTCCCATCGTGCACTTAAATCTCAACAGTCAATTCCAATCTCCACCAGCCTTTACGCCAGTCCTGAATCTTACGGGTCCAGCATCAAGTCGCCGTGGTAGAACGGGGACACCGGCGTCAACTCAAGGACTATTTTCATTTGCGAACCTTCCTCCTTACATTCGACCACCATCACGAGAATTCAGTGCCGATGATATCGAGTTCCTCCATCGACGCGGAGCCTTCTCCATTCCTGATGATGAGCTTCGTGACCAACTACTCCGGGCATTCGTTCTATATGTCTATCCATATCTTCCAATGGTCGACTTGCAGAGTCTCCTCAGTGCCATAGAAGGCAATGGTAGCACGACGATCAGCCTGCTTCTCTTCCAATCCGTCATGTTTGCAGGCACCGCATTTGTGGACCAGCAGTTCTTGTGCCAAGCTGGCTTCGCCGACCGGCGTAGTGCCCGCCTCTATTTCTACAATAAAATTAAGGCAAGTCACTTATTGTCTGTCAAACATGCTGGATTGATTGTTGACTAATGCCTTTTCTAGCTTTTATATGACTTTGACTGGGAAGCAGACCGACCCATCACAATTCAAGCTATATTACTACACGCATACTGGTACGTCGCGGAGAACGACCTGAAGGATCCATGGTATTGGCTGGGCGTTTGCATTTCGCTAGCCACGAGTTGTGGCTTGAATCAAAGATCGACACTGGCGAAAAAGGATCCTAAAACGGCCAAACTATGGAGGAGAATTTTCTGGTCGTGCTACATCCGAGATCGAATCATGGCGATATCCATGCGGAAACCGATGCGTTTCAAGGAAGAGAGTTCCTCACTGCCGATGCTCACGATGGAAGACTTTGAAATCGAGCCCATCGAAACTTCCATACGGGCGGTTCGCGATTGCGCCTTCTTCACCAGCACAGCCACTAGGATCGCGCTTGCGGAAATGCTTCTGTCCAAGATCAAGATCTTGACCACCATCGGCCGTATCATCAGGAAGCTATACGTCCTTCAAGGATTTTCCGGCACAACTGCAGATTCAATCATGCTGTACTCTCCCAAGAAATCACATTTCGAGGCGAAGGAAGTATTTGAGCTACAAGACGAACTTGACCGATGGCAAAAAACGCTCCCTGTAAGCTGTCAAGCTACGACATATGATGTGGACCCGAGCCCCAATGAATCGTTCCTTCATCTTCACCGATCGGTCCTCAGCATGATGTACTGGATGGCTCTGGAAGCTCTCCATCGACCGACCACACTGGCTAAGGAGCCATCGACATCTCTGACCAACTTTCTGCAACAGAAATCACGACCGCGCGTTAAAGAGGCGGCGGAGCGAATGTCGGAAATGATCCAATCCCTGCGTGAACAAGACCTAGTCCGCTTCCTACCTCCAATATCGGTCGCATTCATGCTACCGGCCATCGCCTCCTTCCTTGTGGAGATCAAGTCTACAGGGAAGTCTTTGGGCGACCTTCCAGGGCACCAGTTCCACCAATGTGTGCGAGCGCTGTTGAGCTTGCGAGATATCTGGCCTATAGCCGATTCTGCCTGCTTCCTGGTTGGGCTCATGATCACCAACAGTCAGATCGGCACGGCGAGAACGCTGGGAATGCAAGCGGCACCCATGACAACCGCTAACGAGAGCTCGGAAAGCTCCCGAGCAAGCTCGGTTCCACAGCAGCAGCCTGGTGAGGTTGGAGAAGGAATACACCCACCTTTCAGACCGCATGCTTTGGTTGGAGCAGCAGAAGAAGAGGATAATGAAGAGGAGGAAGAGGATGATGACGTCGACGCCAGCCAGCCCGAGATCGCAGGCGTGGTGATGCCCGTGTCAACGGACCTGGGATACTCGCCCGGAGAGGTGGGCAATATCCCCGGCGAGTGGGGTGAACAGTTCCAATTTCCATGGACGATGGCCGAGTTCGGCTTTGGCAATGGCGGTTCATTCCTCCTGGACGAGAACGATATGTACATTGACCCGGCTATGGGTGACTATAGCATCGACACCGCGTTTAACCATGGCTTGATGGATTTCAACACCGCTGCCATGTCGTCGGCTGGTGTGGGTGTTGGTGGCATCGAGCACCACGATCCTGCTTCCTCCTACCCTGACCCTGCTGCTACCGGTACTTCGGGTAATTGGATCACAGAATCCTCGCAGGAGTATCCCCAGCACCTTCGATCCGGTCTTCCTACTTGAGAAGCAAGACACTTATCATCGAGAATCGTTCCACAACTTCTGGTAATAAGATTTAGTTGGCGGGTCAAAGGTCCCCGAGGCTTTTCAACCACCCTAAATCCAGCTCATATGAGTGCATGTCTCGCTTCCCTATCAAATGACAATGTCACCGTCCACTGTCGATCTTACATCGAGATGGAAAGCGACAAAGGCAAGTATGACAACCAAGACTGTGGTGTAATTTGACTTCATGGCCCTCAAGAGAATGAGCTCAGCCGCGCTCAGCCGCACGCACATGACTTAGCCCACCTTTGCCATGCCATATAAATAATCCGCTGTGGATAATACAAAGTGAATGATACAAAACCCAAAACTCACTGCAGATCGAGACATGCTTCGCAGGGTCGAACCTTAAACCCCCGGCGCTCCACGACTTGAATGTGAGCGAGGATAAATTTCTTGCTACCGGGAGGACGGACAAATGAAGAGATTAGCCAGGGACCCATGAATGATCGCCCGTGAGGCGAACGTGTCGATCACGGCTTATGTAACGACGACCACATAAGTCATGCGATGGAACGTATACCAGAACTGTGTGAATGGACAATGTATGTAATATTGCTTTAGGTATGTAATATTGCTTTAGGTGGATCGTGAATGCGCCAGGGAGGTGCGATTGGCGCTACATTGCCAAAGTGCAGGACGGATGGAGCTTTGGAGCCTCCTTTATATACGGTCCCATCATATGGAACCGACCATAACTCTATCACAGATCGTACGTAACGTAGCGTCGTCATAGCTACAAATTAAAATGCCCAAATGTACCTACCTAGTACATGCATACCTAGTTAGGTACCGCGCTATTTGCTATACATAGAGTCATAGACGGAGTACTCTTTGAATGAACATGTATACACGAATTTGCCCACGCCCACGCCCACGCCCACACATGTAACATGTAACATGTATGTATGCTCCCGTTATGAAGTAGACCGAGACGAAAGGATCAAGCCATTCTCGAAGCACGCGCAGTATCGTGGTAGTCCCGTCCCGTCAAGTACAGCTGTGTCTTGTTGGGGAGGGAGAAGGGGATGTAGTAGTACTAGGGAAGGGGATCTACTACTACTACTACTACTACTACTACTACTACTACTACTACTACTACTACTACTACTACTACTACTACTACTACTACTACTACTACTACTACTACTACTACTACTACTACTACTACTACT
>Ga0105239_10002864_pt1 | contig 21575 bp, 17 predicted proteins | sample KBSC44metaG_FD_92761 | JGI IMG/M metagenome (GOLD analysis project Ga0105239, IMG submission 92761) | Corn rhizosphere microbial communities from Kellogg Biological Station, Michigan, USA - KBS C4-4 metaG | ecosystem: Host-associated > Plants > Roots > Rhizosphere > Soil | place: Michigan, USA... | reverse complement strand
GGTGGAAGCGCACAGACCTTGTCTTACGGTTCCCAAATCGCCGCTTTTGCACGCGATGGCGGTTTGCCCTTCTCTGACGCCCTCGCACGCATCAATAAGCGGGTCAATATGCCAGTCGCAGCAATTCTTACACTTGGTGTGGCCTCTGGCCTGGTGCTTCTTTTTACTTTGTCATCAGTGGCCGCCAACATCATCTATTCCCTGTCGACCACCGCCTATCTTCTCACAATGGGTCTCCCCAATTGGCTTCGCCTCTTTGCTGGCGATAAGTGGGTGCCAGGACCTGTGAATTTCGGCCGATTCAGCATACCGATCTTTGCTGTGGCTGCTGTCGGTCAGTTGTACCTCGCAATCATGGAGTCATTCCCACCCGTGCGAGCCTGGGATGCGACGACAATGAACTACAGCTGGTGTTTAACACTGGGTGTCATCATATTCGCCTCGATCTTATATCCTACGTTAGGAAAGGGCTATACCGTACCCAATTTCGGAGCGCTAGAGCATTATCGAAGTGATGTCCTCAATAGCCTTGCTCCGGTCCACAGCGTCCAGAAAATTTCGTCGGAGGGAGGAGAGGATATTTCAGCCTCCAAGGGTCCAAAATCTAGTACTGCCGATGGTGCCTCATAATTAAACTCATTCAGGCATCACACAGCAATAGTTGTAGTTCTATAAATCAGGAGTACTAACCATGGCAGAGGTAGCAGTTTAATGGGGGTGCGGTGGCTTTTTGAATGAAAGCCGTTTCCAATATCTTTCATGTTCCTGATGCACTTGCCAAGTGAACAACTTAGACTACAGAGTAGATCTTAAGAACAGCACAGCTTGTATGAAACTGGTTACATTGAGACACATGTGATATAAAGCCAGTTCAGAGGCTCTCGAGCTGTACAAACCGCAAGTGGGTGGGTCAACAGGCTCTTCGGTGTCTTCAGACTCCAGATAACCAGTTTGCACTAATTCGTCAATTTTATGACTCTATCTTGCCAGCTACTGCTTGGTTTCACCTGTTATAGCTTAGAGGCATGCAAGGGATTTGCACCTGCTTCTTGCCATATTCCGCAATTCGCGCTTCGATTAAAGTTTATGCCGTCGGACAATTCTGTCTGCCACCCCACAACACCGTGACCCTTGCCCATGTCGCATCTCTGCTCTTAGGAGGGCAGACCTCAATTTAGTGAATGGCACTAGAACACCCTTCAAAACGGCAAAGAAAGCTGCTACAGCAAGCTGTGGCTCCTCTGCCTGAGTGAGAATGACAGATGCTCTGATCGACGACGGAGCTGCGAAGAGGAACACAGTGCCTACTCAAGATCAGGCATCATGGCAACACAGAGCACACAAGAAGCGCACACAGCGCGATAGACAGATCCAGCAATGGGCGTTTGAGACACTGGGCCGTCCAAGTCCGACTCCGTGTCCGTCACCAGAAATAATGAAGAATGTCAAAGACTGGCCATTGCACTCTGCTGATCTGACGCGAGAACAGATTGAGATCACAGAGACACTGCCCAGTGTACTGCTAAAGAATTTGGCTGCTGGAAAGTGGTCCGCAGAAAAGGTTCTCAAGGCGTTCATCGCAAGAACGGTGGTTGCTCATTACCTGACAAACCCCCTGGCAGAGCCCTTCTTTGCAAGGGCGCTAGCTCGTGCCCAAGAACTGGACGAACATTTACGGATTACTGGAAAGCCGATAGGACAATTGCATGGTCTTCCTATGAGCTTGAAGGATGCTTTGCATGTACAAGGACTATCCACGACTGTTGGTGCTGTGGCACTCATCGATCGTGTTTTCCAAGACTCGGACGACCTTGTCGCCCATTTGCATGAAGCTGGCGCGGTATTCTTCTGCAAGACAAATGTGCCACAGTTCCTTATGTCGGGAGAATGTGTCAACTATATCTACGGGCGGACCTCCACGCCCTACAACAGGAATTTATCTGCCGGTGGCTCGAGCGGAGGAGAGGGATCTCTGATCGCTTTGGGTGGAAGTCCTCTCGGTATTGGCACAGACATTGCGGGTTCGATCCGTACACCAGCCAACTTCAATGGTATCTACGGCCTTTGTCCAAGCATGGGACGGTTCCCTTGCCACAGCTCAAAATACTCCTTCCATAACTTCATGATCGATGGTGTTGCTGGCCCACTGTCACGATCAGTCGACGGATTGGAAGTTTATACCCGAGCTTTACTTGCCCTGAAGCCCTGGGAGTGGGACCATACGTGCATGGAGCTCCCGTGGAATGAGCACGCATATCAAAAAGCCGCCAGCGCCCCTCGAGCATGTATTGGCATCATCCAAAACGATGGTGTGATGACACCTCATCCGCCCATTCAGCGTGCAATGAACGATGTAAGGCAAGCACTGGTAGATGCCGGACATGAAGTCATTGATGTCAAACTGTTTGACGGCTCTGAAGGCCTTTGGGAGCTTGCCAGAAGCATTTTCTGGGCCACTGGCGATGCAGGCGTTCATAGACTCGTCAATGTTTCGGGAGAACCCTTGATCAAAGAGCTCAGCCTTGGACAACCCCAAGATATTCTGACCGTGGAGCAATATCTTGTTGTTGGTCACAGACTCCGGGAGCTGAGGCAACTCTTCCTGGAGAGATGGAGTGCAACAGCCGCGCAAACCTCCCATGGACAACCCGTGGATGTGTTCGTCCTGCCTTCCGGGGCACATGTGGCGCCTCCGCATGGGACTATGGATTACTTCCTGTACGAGGCCATATCGAACATACTCGACTGGACATGCGCTACCATCCCAATAGGGAAGGTCGACTCATCCTTAGACCCAATGGTGGCGGAGCAGCTTACGAAGCCATTATCGGCGGGTGACCTGGCCAATTGGCAAAAATGTAAGTCTACTATTTCTTCCTCCTCATCTCCACAGCGATCTGATCTCGGCAGATTCATTAGACACATACATAGATAGTCCGATCTGCTTGCAGGTGCTTGGGCAAAGAATGACGGAAGAAAAGGTTTTGGGTTCTCTTCGGCTGATCGACAGGGCTTTGGGTCAAGACATCGACTTCCAAGCATAGATTCCCATCTTTATGAAGCTCAAATATATGTCTTTACAAACTTCTCTGTAGCAGCCACAAGCTGATCAATGTGTCGTTGCTCATGGATGATGCTGAGGTTCAAGAAGCCCCTCTTGCCCACGTAAATCCCTTCCTTGAGCATATGAAAAAAGAAGAGATCTCTTAAAGTCTCTGAATCCGGGCCCAAAAATTTCAGCCCAGTCAAACTCCCAAAGCCAGTCAGCTGGATTCTTTCCTCCCTACGATCTTGCAAAAGCGCACGCATCTGAGATCGTAAGTTTTCCGCAAGCGTATTAATATGTTGAATCTTCTCCGCTGTCAAGGCCTCACATGCAGCAGCCCCTGCAATCATGCTGAACACATTGTTGTTGAATGTGCCGGGATGCGTGAGGCCTCCATCTGCGGATTTCGTACGGGGATCTAGTAGGGCCATGATATCATTGCGTCCGCCGAATGCGCCGATGGGAAGACCTCCTCCTATCCATTTCCCGAGCGTGGTCATATCAGGGTAAATGCCGTGATACTCCTGCAAGCCACCGAAGCTGAGTCTGGAAGTGACGACTTCATCAAAGATGAGCACGGCGCCTATATCGGTTGCAGCTTCGCGCAGAAAGGCAAGGAACTCTCTGCTGGCAGGTATCATCCCCCCCGCTGCTTGCATTGGCTCGATGACGATGGCGGCTAATTCCGTCGACAAGAGCGCTTTTGTGGATTGGATATCGTTGTAACTCGCGACCAGATAGTCATGCGGAAGGTTCAATGGACTGTTGTCATTGTGGAATTCAAGCGTGCTTCCATGGTAGCCATTCCTAAAGACGAGAACCTAGAGTCGTGTTAAATGGAATTCTATCTGTCATCACCAACAGCGAAGTGCGACATACTTTCGACCGCTGTGTATAATGCTTTGCAACTCCTATCGCGAGCATGTTTGCCTCAGTGCCAGAGTTGCAGAAGCGGACTTTGTCAATTGACCGAAAACGAGCTGTTAGTTGCTTGGCTAGTTGGACCTCGAAAGGATTGTTGGCGCCTAAGTGTGCCCCGATGGCTGTGGCGCTGAGGATAGCTTGTTGTATGGCAACATGAGAATGCCCCAAAACCCCGGCTGTGTAGTCCGCAACGAAATCAAGATAATCTCTTCCGTCAACTGAGGTCACGAAGCATCCTCGTCCAGAGACTATGGATAGTGGGAACGGATCCATATGGAGTGTTGAACGTGTGTTGCCGCCCGGGAGATGATTGCAAGCTTGAATGTGCACATCTTGAGAGATAGGGTTGCTTGCCTGATAATCGCTTCGCAGTCCAGCGAGCATCCTCGCCATCAGCGGCTTGGGAAGCTCCGAGCTTTCGACGTTCTCGACGCTATCCCTGTAGGTTTGCTCGACATAGAACGCTGTTAGGTCTTTCGAGTAGGTTATGGAAGATCGGGAGCCCTTTGGAATCCACAGCATATCACCAGCCTCCAAGTTCAAATCGACATTGGCGTTGAGGTCGCGAAAAGTTGCTTTGCCTATTAACAACAAGTCATTTCAGGACAAGTTCATTTGACGGACCAGTGTTCCATCATATAGGAAGCGTACCTGTCAAGATATATTTAACCTCATCCCATTCTGCCTCTATGGCCTCAGAATCTGATTCAACGTTGTCATTGCGCCAATAGCCGGCGACAATTGGCTCCTTTTGGCCTTGTCTTCAGATCTCTCCATTAGCAATCAGTCTCATTGATTAAAGCATCATTTCAAACTGACCTTGTTGCAACTAGATCTGCCCAATGGCTCCCTTCATAATGGCAAAATCGTTGGGTAGAAGCTACTTCTTTGATCAATTTGAGATGAAAATCCATGTTGGTGTCTATGGTTATTGTTTCACACGCGGGCTGACAAGTGATGCACCTCGATAGTATGGCTCACAAGGCTAGCGTGCAATGCTTTGGAAATGTATATATAAGAGGTGACTCGGACTCATCACGACCTAGACACATCACCTAGATGAGCCTGATCCGCACAGAAAAGCCATATGTTGGATTTGTTGTTGGAATCCACTCGAATGACGATGCTGCAGGAATCGCCCACTGTGGGGCCGCGTCTACATTTAAAATCTCCTACGGACCAATTTTGAACTCTCTTCAGTCGCCATGACCAGTACGTCCTCATTCCGTGTTGAAGATATCTGTTCGAATCTGATAGGCCCAAATAACGTTTCATAGAGGCGAAATTTAAAGTTTACAATAGTGGTACAGTTAATTGTCGCTCCCTCGCTACCCGTTCCAAGCTCAAATTACTAGAACCTCCGGGAATGAAAGATGGGGATGAGGTGACGTCGGTTGTACTTTGTCTCTGCCACAACTCCCGCAAAAGCTCTCTGACACGGGCCGTGTGGTCCATCGAGAATATTTCTTGCAGAGAATTCAATAGTTCCAGAATGTCAGGTGCATATTCCTTCATCGATTGGTGTCCACATTCGCAACCAGCCACAGTTAAGGGCCAAAGCATGGCATTTCCGACTGATAACCTTTGGCTTATACCGAGGTTCAAGATCATTTTGGTGTTCGAGATGATTTGTCGAACGTACAAGTCTCTCCTTCGCTGACGGTCCTGCCGAATCGGCACCAAGACATTTGAGTGGAAGCCCTGAGCCCTCCAGAGAAAAATGAAAGCGGCGGAGCGTATGGTTTCCCATGCCACAGGCAATATCAATTTCGCCACATCTGGTAAATGAGAAACGTGAGGAGGCGCTGTCCAACTTGCCAAAGATTCCTCAAGTTCTTCCCGAGTATTTTCATGCGCCAACGACCCTAACAGGCGGTGTCAGTTCTAGCCGGGATCAGGGCTTGCGAGATATGGGCAACTTACCTGGTGTCGACGTTGGAATTCCCACCTGATAATGCTGACGCTGCAAAACAAACAAGGTCTCATCTTCGGCAGCCTCTGCAATCCGCGCAATAATATTAACCAGAGACTCGGGGTAGCCCACCATTCTCTCGAAGGCAGACAGAACTTCTTCCGTCCCTTCACGTCTGGGCGACCTCCATGCAAGCCAACATCTCTTGGACGGTTGGAGCCTCCCGACTGCGAAGGCTGATATATCCTGGTGTGCACATGCACTGACAAGAAAAATACCGAGCTTCGAAGAATTTAAGGAGCTCCAATCTGCCATCCGAATGATGCTTACCATACCTCGGACATGCTGAGCCCAGCATCCATCGCAGTCTGCGAGCGAGAACATGGCGAGTAGAAATGATGTGCAAAGAGTCTTATGGATGGTCGCGGTGTCAAGAACACCGCTGTAGATCTTCGTTATCTCCATACGAAGTTCAGATAGGGCAGCTTGGTGATATTGAAATTCTCGAGGTGTTCTCTTCAAAGGATTAATGGAGAGGGCAAGCATTCCATGCAGTATGGTATTCCATCCAAGAACGTAGGGCAAAGTAAGCTGTAGTATAGGGGTTTCCATCCCGTTGATTGCTTCAAATGCAGTATGGCAGCGCCGTATAACTAAAGGAGTGAGCAAAACAGCAGCTCTGATTGAGCAATATCATAAAGGAAACAACTTACAACGTCGAAAGCTCTGGTTATTGGGGCCAGAAAGAGTGATTCCTAGGTGATAAGACAGAGGCTGTAATTCTTGTTGCGCTCCTGAAGACGATGTCTGGCTTAGCGCAACGCTGATGCTCAAATCGAAGTAGCCGCTCTGGCACACCCTAGCGGCTGGATCGCAGATCGCCAGGATGGCTTTTCTTTTCATGTCACCATCATTGGTGCTAGCCGCGGACGGAATAAACAAAGGACATTGCCAATTGACACTGCCATGGTTCCATTCACACGCAGCTCCCACTGTTGTTAGCTTGATAATCCCACTTCCACTCCCTCGCCAGCGATAATGTGACAGCGTGAAAAGTGCATCGCCAAGTGCGAGGACGGACAGCCCCTCCGGTCTACAAAGCAATGATACAATAGCTTCGACAGTTTGCACCAGTTCAGCGTCAAACCTGCAGCCACGCCGACGTAGGGATTGCAAAAATTCGATATGCAATTTCGCACTCTCCGTAAGTGTATCTGGGACTCCCTCAACAATGGTGTTCGATCGAAGGTCGTCGCTGACAAGATGAAAGTACCACAACGCCGCGCTGTGAATACTCGCTGACAGGAGTGTGAAGAAAACCGTAGTAGCAGAAAGGGACTCAAGGCTCATATCCAGTCTGAGAATTGGCGGCAATGCCTAGAGATTGTTGCATAACCAGTCAGCTAGGGTTGAGGTAAAACTCGAAGAGAAGAATACGCATACTTCACTCAACAACAAACTGTGCTCGAGGGCAGCACTGAATTTGGTCGACGCACTGGCATCATGAAAGAGGATATCCGTAAGATCTCTACCCACATCTCTTTTGGTTAGCGTCAGTCGATAATGAAGTCTAACAAACCTACACTGTACAATGTAGATGCCGTGGAACCATACCATGGCCTCAGCCTCATAGGCAAAATTTAAGGAAGCATAGTCCAGTAAATCAGTGGGAAAGTTGAGAAAATATTCCTCCAATTCATTGATACATTGGCTCATATCGGAGTGCGTTCCTTCGTAGAGTACTTTCTGAAGTGGACTAGCAGCAAGGGATTAGGGACAGCTGTAGGCATATAAGAGTTTATCGTCACACTTACGAAAGCAAAGGAAGAAAAAAACCAAAATATCGTTCTGCTGCTCTTGTTACATCAACAGCATTAATCATCTGACTATAATCGGCAGGACTGCTGATTGTCGCAGGTGTAGCGACGACGCGCGGGTCTGACACATGAGTGTATCTTTTGGTTCGCCTGTCTCGACTAGGATCGTGACAAAGTAATAGCATCGAGCTAAAGATGTCAGACTCTCTGGAGGGACGGACACAGGGACATTCTGCTCACGTTTCCTGCACGTCAATAAGGTTGCCAGTTCTATAGCACATGTCAGCTTGGCTGGGGCGGACAGACTAGAAGCGCCATTTCCATCATACATAGAATTCTTCACGTCATATAAGCTTCCCAAATTCTGTGCGTAGCGTTGTAGGTCTTGCCATATGATGCGCGCCAGTGAGGTCCATCGATTTGATATTTCGCTCAGATCTTCTTTCAGGCACCAGACATGACTGAGCAGTAGTAGAACCAGGGCCTGGTCAAAATTCAAGGTCCGAGACTTCCACGTCAGTTTAGGAATAGATTTAAGAGCTTCGACGCGAAGGGTATCGATTAAAAGTTCAGTATCACCGATCGATGATGTATTCCCTACACCTGAATCTGCTTGAAGAGCGATGGCCAAAAGTGCACAGCAAAGGCTAGACAGTGGTTCATGACTTATCACCTCTGTGCACAGATCTGCGGGCAGATTATTCGTGATAGTGACCAAAGTTTCCTGCCACGGTGCAAGTACGCAGAATATTCCCGAGCGCGTAGCTGACGAGAGGTATCGCTCTAGCAGGCGAGCGATAGACGTTTGATCTAAGCCAAGCACACCGAGGTCGTCGATGGTCAAATCCGAACCCGATCCATAGTTAGATGTTTGAGTCACGCAAGTATCTGGAGAGTCTGATGTGGCGTCATTATCCAAACAACGATCCTGGGACACAAGATCCTGGGCGAGCTGACGTTGCAAGTCGCTACGTTGTGGTGGTGAGCCTTGCAAACCTAGACTGAAGGTCAAGTCAACAGACTCAAGCAATGGAAGTTGTGAGTTCGTCCATTGTTCAGATTGAGCATCTTCTGGCCCCAAAGCCGTTTCCCGGCTTCTTTGCCGCCCAGTAAAATTCGAACTTGCATTTCCATTGCCCTTCGGGCGACCCCTTCGTCTTATTGGCCTATGAGCTTGGCAAGGGCGCTGAAGCCGAAGACAGCGAGAGCATGGTCGCTTTCCATCGCATTGTGTTTTCTGAGATGCTGGTTAGCAAACACGGCTGCAATTGGACAACGTGACATTACCAGAGAGTAGCATCGATCACAGGCCCTCCCCTCAGATATGGGCTCAGTTGGTGGTTCAACAGGCATGGAGCCTTTCCATGGAGGCGACTCCGCAATTCAGATAGCTTATCCTCTGATTACAAGGTGATCAAGACTGTTTGGGATACATCCTGAAGAGAGAGATGGAAAGTGGCCGTCGGAGGGAGGAGGACAAGTTGATTTACCGGAAGACGGCGAGCCACGTCCCGAGTCACACAGGTCCCGTGTCACAGCTCCAAAGTCTATTTCACACTTCATTTTCGTAAATAGGGATAGGTGCCCTACTTACTCAGTGGGCTCTCAGGCTACCTACAGCCAAGCAAATTCTCCGTCGGAGGATTGTGCTGCTCAGGTTCACAGATGTCCCTCACATTGCTCTTTGTAGTTTAGCCGAGAAATAACAGCCTTTGCATTTTAACCTCAACCACAAGGCTCAGCCAACCTTACGAATAGCAACCAACAATTAATGGGTCGCTGTGGATTAGACATTCAAGACCATGTCTGCACCGCTCCGCAAGCCAGGGTTGGGCAGCCCATAATGAGACCCCATCACAAGGGAGGAGTGTGAGGATGGTATTTATGTAGCCCACCGCTATATTTTTTGGCCTCACGTAGGCTTTCCAAGTACTATTCCCTTGACCGTGGTATTAATCAATCCGTGTCCGAAGCATCCCCACTTCACCGTACCGGCCATGGCTTTAGAGCAGTGCCTTACCGCTCCGAATGGACGGCAGATTACACTCAACACTGGGCTGTTCATAAATAATTCCTTCGTCGCTGGGTCAGCATGCCCCATTGCCACCATCGACCCAGCTCACGAGAATGAAATTTGCGTTGTCCAGGCTGCTTCTGCGGATGATGTGGACAAAGCTGTTAAAGCAGCCAGAGCGGCCTTTCAACAACCGGGTTGGCGAAATATCCGTCCAGGTGACAGAGGCGCCCTCCTGTATCGCCTAGCAGATTTGATCAACGAGAATAAGGAGTTACTGGCGACACTAGAAGCTTGGGATGGCGGGAAACCATATTCTACCGCTCTCAACGAGGATGTTGGCGAGGTAGTCAGCACCATTCGCTATTATGCTGGCTGGGCCGACAAACTCACTGGTCAAACCATAACCAAAGCCGGTTACGAAAGTCTCAAGTTCGCCTATACAATCAAACAGCCTATCGGTGTCTGTGCGCAGATCATTCCATGGAATTATCCCCTTAGTAAGTTATGACTTCTCTGATGTTTGACTGAAGCCAACCTTCATCAAGGCATGGCGGCCTGGAAACTAGGCCCTGCATTGGCGTGTGGAAACACTGTGGTCCTGAAGCCGGCCGAACAGACTCCGTTATCGGCCTTATACCTCGCCAATTTGATCGTGAAAGCCGGCTTTCCAGCTGGAGTCGTCAACATCATCAATGGCCTAGGACGGGAAACTGGTCATGCGCTCGCAGCCCATGAAGATGTCGATAAGATTGCCTTCACTGGAAGCACCACGGTAGCAAAACATATCATGATGACAGCGAGTATCAACTTAAAAAACATCACACTCGAGACTGGTGGAAAATCGCCCATACTTGTCTTTGAGGACGCTGATCTTGATCAGGCGACCAAGTGGGCTCATATTGGTATCATGGCCAACCAAGGTCAGATATGTACTGCCACGAGCAGAATCCTCATTCAACAAGGCCTGATATTCGACAAATTCATGGCACAGTTCAAGAAAGTCATCTCAGAGACGAGTATCGTTGGTGATCCGTTCTCCGAAGACACTTTCCAGGGTCCGCAGGTGTCCAAGGCACAGTACGAAAGAGTCTTGGAGTTTATTCAGAGTGGAAAAGACCAAGGGGCTAAGATCGTCCATGGTGGATCGCCCCATATCAACCAGAACACTCAAGGAAAAGGATATTTCATCGAACCAACCGTTTTCATCAACGTTGAACCATCAATGAAAATCTATCGAGAAGAGATTTTCGGTCCAGTAGCAGTTGTCGTTCCCTTTGAAACCGAGGAGGAGGCTATCGCTTTGGCTAACGATCACATCTACGGCCTCGGAAGCGCGGTCTTCACTCGCGACGTAGCACGGGCTCATCGTATAGCGGAGCGGATCGACGCGGGAATGGTCTGGATCAATAGCAGCCAGGACAGTGATATACGGGTTCCCTTCGGAGGAGTTAAGCAAAGTGGTATTGGCAGAGAGCTCGGTGAGGCAGCGCTAGAAGCTTATACCCAGGTCAAAGCGATACATTTGAACATGGGACTAGTGCTATAGTTCACAACTGCCGCCGCTCCTCTTCTGGAGAGAGGTAACCTTGCAGAACAGGTTTTATGAAGAAGGTGAGGCTCTCTATGCCGTCTGCTCTCTTGAGATTCCCCTGATCAAAACCACACGTGCCCGGGGACGGCATGGTCAGATACCTCCTTGGGCGCTCAAAAACGAAAGTAGATCGGCTTCTTGGCACATCCAACCAGTCGATGTGTGTCAACGTTATTGACTCGTTAAAGTGCAAATACAAGATACATTGTCCTTGGCTGGTTGGGTTTGACACTAGTCACTTTGGTAAATAGTATTCATTGAAGGGCAAGGTATCCAATAACGGGCTCTTGGAAGCCAAAAGATATCAGCTTATAGCGATCTGGCGATTTCAGAGGTACAGTACTATTCGAAAAGTCCTATTTAATGTACTAGCAGGAACAGATTCCTAGGTTGGTGTTGGAATTGAATATCCTTCCCATAGTTAATACTTGTGGTAATTGCACCTCCTAGCACTATCTAACGAATGCTGCAAAAGTTCTATCACTCTTTTGAAGAGTGCATGCCCATTCATCAATCCGATTGATCGCCGTAAACCCGGACGGAACCTCATGCTCGACCTCACGAACAGAGGGAAATGCCTGTGGCAATGGTGACAAGAGCTTCACGTGGCATCGACAAGTCTATCGCCCTGCAGCTGTGGAGCGTAAGATATCAACCTTTGCACTGGGTAAGACCCTAGACATGTGCCTTGAGGCCGATAAAAAGGCCAATATCGAGGTGCTCTCCCTGGCGCCAGAATGGCTCCTTCACCCACAGACCAGCAAATGAAGCTGCAAGTCGATGCCTCACAGCCCCGAGACCTTCAGGAGCGAATGCTAGTGGATAGACTAGCATATAGACGGCGGCAGGAGGCGCAGGAGCACCGGAGCACCAAGGAGGTCAGCTGCAGAGCCAGTATGCTCAGGGCGAAACAGGTATTGCCTATGCAAACCACTGAGCACTAGTCCTTGTTTCAGTCGAGCCGATCAGTGGATGGCAAGATATTTTCAGTGGCCAGCAGGATCAGCAACCACCGAGCAGCATCCTCTAGGACGCGAGCCGACTTCAATGCCCACCAGCTTGGGTAACCCACGTCTCAACGCCCCCACTTGAACAAGCTTACTCATTTCTGCTCATGTGCTAATTCCGTCTGATGCCGTTGCATTCTAGCATTCCAACATGCCGTCCATTCTGTTATGATTTGATCGAAAGCGAACCATTGTGGAAGAATTGTGTTTAAGCTTGCCGCACCACCAAATTTGGGATGGCGTTTGATGATCAAATCCACAAGTTACCTGCCCCTATTGGCAAGGGTTGTCTAATAATTGGCGATCCCAGAAGCCACGGCTGCGGCCTAAACTTGCAGATGAATCTGCTGTTCGTTCCCGGGGAGTATGATGTTCGACAAAATACATGAGCTCTGCCACCATGCGCTAGAAGATGCCACTTGGTCCCCATTTCCGCAAGGTCTGACAACAGAGGCAAAACATTGACAGGGAGGCCAACTTCTCAGTGCTAAAAGGTACAGGCTATTTTTCGGCCTCAAGAAAATCCAATAGATTGGCGTCAAACTAGGGCCGTAATGATAGTCTCATAAACACACTCATGCTTTTCAGTTGACCCACATTGTTGATGAGACCAATCCATACACACAATCGCTGAAGAACCCTTGCTAGGGAACGAGAGAGTTAGCCATCGTCTGCCAGCAAGCGAAATCCAGGTGGAAGTGACACTTGTGGTTCAAGAGGGGATGGGTTCCGTGCGGCAGAACATATGTCTTCATCCTTTCTATTCTTAGAATATGTATATGTTCGTGGTACTCAAGGGGCCTAGGGTAGGTGCCACCCCTATTATGCTGTCTTTATACCTCGCTGTATCAATACAGCCTCTAACATGTCAAGATATCTCAGGAAGATTTGGTTCAATAGTTCGCTTTGTAAAACGAGAAGCTTTTAAAATGAGGTCTCAGTCGCCTGGTATGCATCCTACCACGACCTATCTTCGTAGCCTATTCCTGCCCTATCGTCATTTGCAGGGCGGCTCCTAGTGATCCTGAGCGAACTGATAGCGGCCGCATACAAAACCCCCTCCTCGTACATGGCCATACAAAGCGCCCAAGTGAAATCGACCTTGTGTTGCCAGTCATCATGGCACATCAACCTTAGAGCAGCTGGGTTGTATACGTCGTACGCCGGCTGTGTCACACCTGTTAAAAACTTAATTAGAAACAGTTCTATCACCTCTTGCTCTTCTGGCCTTCTAGCTAGCCTGACAACGCTAGAGAGGGTGTGGCCGCCTATTACCACCTCTCCAGACCAGGGGAGCGTGATCTGCAGCCGTTCTGGCAACGACTTTGTGTACCTCGAGTCCTCTAGTAGATCTCTATACGTAGGGATGTCCGCTTGAAGTCTCCACTTCACCCTGACCCTAAGGTTTCCCGGGACAACTGAAGCATTCTCCATGACGCGGTGGCGGGCATTCGACATCTGCCATATGAACGTCGAGAGAATTCCCAATGATTCTGGTTCGTACTTACGGTTCTCCATAGCCCATGTCAATAGGGCACCAACCCTGGCGTAAGCCCTCCTTAAAGGGTCAGGTTGAACGTTGCCCCCGCATAAGGTAGGCACTATATTACCTATTTCCCCGGATGCGATGTCGTAGCCCAAGTCGATGAAGTCGTGTACTGCCACCAACCCGCCCAGTATTATGAATGAGGCATCATCCCCTCGGCTGTCGTAGGCCACGTTGATAAATATGGCATCAGTGCACCGGAACGCGCACATCGCCTTTAGATCGTCCCAAACAACATATCCCGGGGCCTTCTTTCCGGTGGCCCTGACGGCTTCCTCTAATTCCAGCTTGAACTTGGTTTGCACATAGTTGGCAAGTTTCAGAGTCACCCCGTCGCCCACATACTCATGGCCGGCGCTTTTAGCCACCCTGACGCAGCGTTTTCTGATCGATTCTAACTCCGTATCGCAGTCAGCACGACTTCCGATTGCGTAGTCATAGAGGAACTGAGTGTCAAGCATGGCCCACAGTCCTCCATATGGACCTCCGTAGACGAAGAAGTCGTAGGCAGTGCTCACGCTGTACACGCATGTGTTCCGCATAATTCCCCTGGCTTCAAAAGTTTGAAACACACTTGCCATCTCGGCATTCCGTACTTGGCCAACCCCGTCTCCCTTTGGAAACACTGTTCCCTCAATTCTTGGAGGGCTGGAATTGCTGGGTAGAGACGGGACAAATTTGATGTATCCACTAGAGACTGTAGTCTCCCTAACAGTTGCAGCAGCCCTGGCTTTAAAGCATAGGTCAACCGAAATCAAGGCCGAGACGATCATGTTCCCGAGATCTCCCAGGGCGACATTCCTTGCGAATAGTGGCTTAGTTACAGCATCGATGGCGACGCACAACTTGCAGTTACATTCCTCACTAAACCGACTGAATCTGGAGGCCGAATGTACGTAATCAAAGTCTGCCACAAGTGCATTGTCAACGATGATGCTGGGTAGTGAGAGTCCCATGTCCCGCAAGTACAGCGGATCGATGGCAGGTTTCTCCAGGCTGGCACCTGTCCTTAGCTCCGGGTCCGCGCCGCTCTTGGCCCACGAGGCCGCGAAGACAGTGTCCATGTGTGGGCGGCTGATTGTTGGCTCCAGTCGCCAGAGGCTTGATAGGGATTTACTAGCTCCCCTCGAGTGTGCCTGGAGTTCCCGCATCGATACATCTACCCAGAAAAGGTCTTGCACCGGCACGTTCCTCTGTAACCACAAGTTACCACAGGCGAGACCGTCCAGCTGAGGGCATCTGCTTCCACCTTGGCCTGTTCCTGTGAGACCAGGGCTGAGGCCACTGCTGGAAAGTCCTGCTGTCACACACTCCTGACGCTTCACTAGCACCTGATAGGTATGCGTCCGACCCTTTATGTGTATCTTCTCAAAATCGTCAAGCGATTCGGGCTCATTGATTGCTGATTTCACCTGAGAGATGTGTTCGACATCGTATTCGACATCGTGACTGTGAACAACATCACCTCCCACAGCCCGCTCCAGCGTTACAAACGATGATATGTCCGATTTTTCCTCAAGCAACCACCCCAGAAGGTCTTCCCCACATATAGTTGACATGCTCTGCTCTCGGCGCACGACGGTCGGCTTCTGAACGTTCGTCCCTGGTGGTGACTGATCTGGCAGCGACAGGATGGTTTACGAGTGTTTTCAGCTGGAGAATCGCCTTGGTGGACTTTGGTGATTCTGATTAATGATGCGATAAAACACAAGGAAAATGACACAGCGACGAGACAGATCTAAATGATTTACCTACTGATATCTAGAGAACTCTAACAGAGGGTTAGGGCCACAGGCTCCTTTATATGATAAACTGCCAAGACGAGCGTTGCTACTTCATCGCCATCCTTCCTTTGAAAATAGATTTGCGGCTCAATATTAAGGAGGCTAGGATTCTGTCAAACGAGTTAATGGGACAGGGGTAGCAACTACCAAGTGCGTTCAGTGTATGAAAAGGAGATCTTATCACTACAATAGAATAGGCATTGATAATGCTCAAGAAGAGCACAGACCTAAATTTGCCAACCTAAGTCCCAAACAATAATATCCCCAAACAAAACTGAAACTAGCGCTTTCTAGCCTTGACCTTTGTATATTGTCCCAGCGGGAAGGATTGCAATAGCTCCGTTGAAGGGATGAGCACGGCCCTTAGCGTGTAGCTGCATCCGTCGTCTTCTAAGCTGGATTGAATCGCTCATCGAGGGCTAACCATTTCGCAGGCAGCAGTGTGAGGATAGGAAGTATCAAAGGCCAATCGACTGAAAGCCTCACGGGTTGAGAGATGGCGTGTGAAACAGCCTAGGATATTTGCTGCTGTCTTGGGAGGGCATCCACCACTACTATTATATGAAGCTTAAAAGCTGAAATCCGAGAATGGCATAGTAACTGTTCGGCCGTATTTGATCACATAATAGCTACCTGCTTCAAGAACACGGCACGGTTGAAATGAGAGGCATTCTGCAAACATGCCAAGACAAATTGTGGCTGTATACTTCACCGGACTCCACGTGACATGCGTTGTGAGCTTGGGGCCGCATCAGCCACGATCCGCATGATTGTCATTTTCATTTCACCAACACATTGCAACATCTCATATGCCTATGCATCTCAAAGTTCAAAACTATCATTGATACATAGAAGGCGTGTCTTTAAGCATCTTTTGTCTTTGCTTTCGCTGGCCCTATCCCAGATAGCCTGAAAAGGCCACCATCCACCGAATGCCACCGATAATGGAGGACTTTCAATCAGAAACCGACAGTGACTACACGAGTTACTGGCGAGATTGGGTAAGTCCATTCTCTCTAGCGAGTCCCATACTTCAACCAGAAAGTCATCTTTCATGTGCCTCCAACCTACTACCTTGGAGTGCACATGTATGTGTGCTGGAGCGTGATCCGGGTTTCCAGCCCACGCCCCCACACAATCCGGACCCTGGCGTGCCGCTCTTGAGAAGCAATTCAAGCAGAGATAGTGGATGTCAATTCCCTTTATCACGATCATCTGAGCTTGGTCGGTATCTCTGTTTGGCAAATAAAGACATTCCACTGTCATCATTGAAGTGTCCGCCTTACTTGGCAAGCATTCCCAGAAAAGTCATCGGAAAGGCATTAGGGCGGTAAACAATGAGGGAAAAGAGCCACTCAATACGACGACCAATATTCCTCACATTCGACCATTGCCTCTACGTGTGTTAACCTAAAGGATTGAACCATTTGTTTTTCCTGCCACTCCCCCTTGTCATTTCACCACCCATTCGAAATCATAGCTTCCCCTTAATCTCGCATAGGTTACTGAGAAAGGAGGAGTGCTGACCATAATTGCCCGATTTCCAGTTTATATCATCCCGCGGCAATGAATACTTCTGCGAGATTGACGAGGAATATATCACGGATCGATTCAACCTGACTGGCCTTAACACGGAGGTGCACTACTACCAACATGCACTCGATCTCATCACGGACGTGTTCGACCTCGACTGCGAAGATGACATGCGCGAGACGATCGAGAAGTCAGCTCGACACCTTTACGGCCTTGTCCACGCACGCTACATCGTGACGACACGCGGCCTGGCAAAAATGGTCGACAAATTTAAGAAATCCGACTTCGGCCGCTGCCCGCGTGTGCTCTGCGATAGCCACCCGTTGCTCCCCTTCGGACCGAGCGACAACCCAGGTCTGAAGAGTGTGAAACTCTTTTGCGCCAAGTGTGAGGACATCTACAACCCCAAGTCATCCCGGCACGCTGCTATCGACGGCGCATACTTCGGTTCCAGCTTCCACAACATCCTCTTCCAGGTCTACCCCGCGCTCGTACCTCTCAAGTCGCGAAGAAGGTACGAGCCGAAGGTGTTTGGATTCCGTATGCATGCAGCAGCAGCATTAGGGCGATGGCAGGACGGCGACCGGCGAGATATGCGCGCGCGACTGAAGGCGGCAGGTGTCGTGGCAGAGGACGCACAGTTGTACATCGAAGATGCGGAGAGCAGCGACGGTGACGGCGAGGACGACACGGAAGACCCCGAGGACAACAACGGAGACCGCAGAATGGCCGGTGCAGGCGGCGGCGTGCGGACAGGAGGCGAACCCGATCCCACTACCACCCAACAAGTTTGGGGCCCTGCATAGTGGAAGGGCAGCATGACAGCCAGCTTCCCTTGCCGACGAGGGCGGAGAGAGCGCGAACTCAGCACCTCCCCGAGCTCCCTGAGACCACCACCCTTCGGCCCACCCGTTTTCCGCCGCGCTAGACTATGGGATGTTTCACCGCCCGCGTCACCCCCGTTTCTATGTCCCGCCTCTCCCTTCCTGGGATCCCGCTTCCCCGGCGCGAATCTCATGAGTCACTTGGGCACGTGTCTATGTTGGAAGTCGCCAGCGCTGCTGCAGGAACTGCTCAAGGCGGAAAGGAAGCATGGCTCAGGGGCCTTCGACTTGTTTTGATGATGTGATGTGCTGTGACGTGACGTGACTTGGCTTGGTCGGGTGTTGATGGAAGCTTTAATGATGTTCATGATGGTGGGGAGTGTGTTGGACTGGGCTTGCTGGGGTGGCGGCTAACGAGACAGCAAAACATGGCACGGCACTATGGAAGGGGATATTGCTAAACAACGGGTTGTGGATTTCTTTCACAGGCAAGACAAAGATCGACAGACGAGGTGATCACCATGGTAAAGGACTCGAAAAATAAGCCAGGCTCACATAGTAAGCTAGTCACAGCATAGCTTAATCGATCAATGATCTTGCTGCTTTGACAATCACCTCTATTTGTGCTTTCAAGTACTCCGTACCAAGAGGGTATTATGTTCATTGAACCGTCTCGTCCATCATCAAATGCGATTATAAACTATGGAGAATCCCTGGGTCGTAGTGCATACCTTCCCTGGACAAACAGGAGGGGCGGGTCGTCAACACGAGACTTCTAGTCTCTACGCCGGCGTTTACCCTTTCTGCCTGTATCTTCCTGGCCCTCAACTTCTTCCTCATCCTTGCCCTTCTTGAGCTCGTCGGGCTGCAGACCCCAAGCCTCGGCGTCGATCCAGTCTTCGCCGTCCGACCATTCGCCCACGTGTCCCTCAGCTTTGCACCATTCCCAGACCTTATCCCGCATCCTCTGTGCGCGTATCAGCTTTCCCAGAAGGGCTTCGTAGCCGCGGACGCTCTCCTCCTGTTTTTGTATGTACATGGTCAGTAGGCGGCGGGTTTCGAGGAACTCTTCGACTGGGAGGCCTAGCCGGGCTAGGTGTCGTGGGGCGCGGTGGTTCGCTGCTAGGGAGGGTGGGAGGAGGAATAAGGGATCTGGTTGGAGGAGTGAGGAGTCGATTGTTGAGGCCGAAGAATGGGGCGAGTCGGGCAGGGATGGGGCATTCGATCCTTCTTGTTCAGCGGCGAGTGCTCTGGTGATTCTTCGGGTGTGCTGGGGCGGTGTGCCGTCCTCACTGCCCTGCTCGTCATCTTGCTCCCCTGTCTCGATGTCCATTTTATCCGTGGTGTCTTGGACGCCGCCGTTCTCTTCTTGCTTGGGGGATATTTTGCTGGTCCCCTTGTCTTCAGGAGACTTTGCATCTCTATACACACCGTTGGTAGTAGGTTTGTGGCCCGCACGCGTGTCGATGTCCATAGCAACTGGTTGCTCAACGGGCGCATCCACGTTTTCTGTTGTATCTGCCGTCTCCTTGGTGGAAATGTCCTTAGGCGATGGCTGATCGTCCTCCAGAGCGTTCTGGGTCCTGCGATTGTTTGAATGGGTATATCCCAAAACGCCATTTCGCAAGGTCTCGTTGCGCGGAACCGTTTTTCTCTTCTTCCGGGGCGAGAGGGCAGGCAACCTGGGTTTGGGCTCGAACAGATCCCAGTCATCGAGGCCTTCAGTGACATGAGATGGGACCCACGATTCATCGCCAATAAACTGTCTGTTCTGGTTCTTTGCCCGCCAAAGGTTGGCTCGTTCCTGGCGCAATTTGTCTTCAGTAGATCTCAGCATATCTGGGAGGGCGGAATCGAGGAACGGAAGGGATAAAGTTGGATGATTGGCAAGGTCAGCAGGATGCTTCAAAGGCGCCAAAAGCTCTAGATAAAGTCAGCTAATCTGAACAAGCTCTTCGGGTGATTGTGCGATTGACAAACCCTCAATGCGGATTCCACTATATGGATTTTCGTCATTGGCGTCTTCATCTGCTTCAGTGTCGCTTTCACTGTCATTTAGTTCATCACCGTATTCGTTGTACCGTCTAGGATTTCGGTCAAGGATGTAGCGAGTGTAGCCCGCATGTTCGATTTTCTGGGGAGCGTCAGCCATCAAAGCTAGAGATCTCGGGCGTCATGATATAGATATACCTGTTTGTAACCCTCGGCACCGTGTGGATATGGGAGAGCACCAGTATGAACATAGTTTGCACCATATCTCAGCTTGTTCCCACGATTGGTGGCACCATGGATGGGTTGATCTGTAGGAGCTACAGATGGAAGTTGCGTCAGTTTCAGAAGTCTTGCGCTGGACACGAATAAGGATATATCTACCTTCTTTTTCTCTGCGTATGGCTCTCTTGAGGGCGGCGATTGTCTCTGCAATCTCAACGTGTTGAGGAGGCATTTTGGTGGTAGATGAGAAGGCGCGGGAGGAGGGAGGGTGCGCGTTGAGAGTCGGAGGAAAGTGGTTGGTTGTGCTCACCGGGGGTCAGGTGAGCAATATAAATTTTCACTTAGATAAAAGCCCGCCTTGAACAACGTAGCATCAGTGAAAGCTGTAGAGTCATGACCATGCGTTCTTGAGCTGGAGAGAGTGAGTGGTGAAGATGGTGACAAGGTGCGCACTTGGACTTCTCCCTCAGAGGGTGTGATCTGCGCAAGGTTTGAGTCACGCGGCCGAAGAATAACCAGGGCTATGATTCAAGATTTTTATTCCTTTGGACTGACTGTTAACCTCTGGCAAATTCACGCTCAGCCTGCTCAGACCGCTCGTCAGACCAAAACAAATGAGTATCTAAACAGGGATTCTTCCCGATGAGATCATATCCAGGGTATCTATCTAAGGTATTAGGTACTTTTTACTCTGAGCCTTCAAGCAGTCGTTGGCTCTGGGTATCACAAAAGCCCGCCCTTGCATTTAATGCTATGCAAACACACCAGTGCTTCATGCATACGTCTCTGCCATAATCTCCACTGTCCCAACCAACATAGCTCTCCCAGTGAGATCTAATCAACAAATCTGAAAGTCTAGCGAAAACGACTGTCTATTCCATTCTCTTCCCGCACCTTACGCCTTCTTCTGTGTCTTCTGCTTGGTCATGGACCGAGTCACTGGCCGTGAATCCTTCTTCGCGTAAATCTGGGCAGTGAACGGACTGTATAGAGTTTAGTGCTGTTGGTCACTTTCCTTCTGACGACAGGCGGTAAACTTACTCCTCAAATTGTAGCGCAATGAGGTACATGACGAAAACCTCAACAGTCAAGATGACACCTGCGGTGCGGCCTTTGTATAACGCTGTGCCGAGGAATGACAATGTACTACCCCAGTACATCGGTGCTCCCGTGACGTTGAAGGGGAAGCCTTCGACTTTCTTGTCCATAAGAATCCCGAAATAGTCGCCGAGGTATGTGCCGGTGACTCCCAGAGCCCACATGCTCGACAGGACAAGGACATTGCCAGCCAGGAATAGACCAACCCCCAACTCGGGCTGATGCAGCGGGGGATATACTGGCTGCTCATCCAATGCAACAG
>Ga0105239_10002861_pt1 | contig 21607 bp, 20 predicted proteins | sample KBSC44metaG_FD_92761 | JGI IMG/M metagenome (GOLD analysis project Ga0105239, IMG submission 92761) | Corn rhizosphere microbial communities from Kellogg Biological Station, Michigan, USA - KBS C4-4 metaG | ecosystem: Host-associated > Plants > Roots > Rhizosphere > Soil | place: Michigan, USA... | reverse complement strand
CCGCGGCCGCCGCCGCGAGCAGAACCGCAAGGCGCAGTTCGTGTTCCGCCAGAAACGCAAGGACGAGGTGCACCGCCTGCAGAGCGAGGTCCTGCAGTTGAAGCAGCGCCTGGCGACCGCGCAGGCTACGCAGGCTGTTGCGGGTGCTACTGCTACTTCTTCTTCTTGTGGTGCTGCTAGTGGTAGCTGTGCCGTGGAAGGGAATTCGTGCGGTGCAGCTGCCGCGGAGGGTGCGATCGGAGGCGCCCCCGTGCTGTGTGCGCGGTGTAGGGGCTATGCTGGCGTTGGTATCGCGCAGCATTAGTTTGTTAATCGGGGATGAAGGGGTGAGGAGGCCCAGACAGCATTGTCATGTTTGTCACGTATAAATACCATGGCCATGGACGAGGGTTGAGGGGAAAATCTCGTCTGGCCCCGGGGGGTCAAGTCGATTATGCAATGGCTGACTGGAGTCACGCGTGGGATTGATGGGACGGGTATTTTTGAAAAAGGTTTTGCTGTTGTTTCGCATTGCAGTTGTGCATTGTCCAATACCTTTGGTCCCTGGACCACTTCACCTCACTGTTCAGGTTGAGATTGAGATTGAGATTGAGATTTACTTCGTGGGAACGAACATACATAATTTGGTTGCATAGCGAGGCGTTTCCACTGCATGGTTGTGATGATCTGATGAAAAAGGAGAAAAGGGCGTGGAGTGCGTTCGCGATACGATACGATACAATACCCATTGGGCGGTTAGGATAGGACAGGATAGGATTGGATCGTACTGAATGATGCATTACTACCGTATGAGGGGGTCCTCAGTGCGAAATGATGAATTGCAGATTCTGTTTGTAACTTGTTTGTATAAATTATGAAGCACATATGTACATATGTTGGGGTGGGGCTCAAGGGATGAGACATGGTCATGGTAGAGTTGATGGGTGGGAAATATGAAGAGTGATTGAGGTGTTAAAGGTGACAGACACCGTGATGTTAGGAATTATCAGTACTATACTTCGAAGACTGGAAATTTGTGGATGAGGGCCTGGCCCAGTCGCAGCGTAGCCAGCCTTCTGGTAAGGGTGTTGAAGGGCTCTAACTGCCTACGTAGTCTACTGGTAGATATATATATATAATATACATACACACAGAGTCCTCGTTAAATTGTCCTTCGCGCCTATTCGGCTGACTAATAACCCACCGCTTTGCTCTCCTGCTAACGACTATTTAGTCGAACTCGCTCCCTCGTCCGCTCCCTGCTCCTCTTCTTCTGTTTTCCCCTTCTACTTTCTTATACTCCCTTCGCCTTCGGCCTGCTCCTGCCGCGCTCCCTCGGCTCCCTCCCGGCTCCCTCATGCGCCGGCGAGGCTCTCGTTTTGGCTACATTCCTCCTCGCGCTCTCGTTGTATGCACCTAGCCTTGTGGTAACTTTACCCGATCGCATGAATGATGCCCTAGTTCGGGCCCTTGGGCGGCGGCGGCAGCAGCAGGAGGAGGAGGAGGAGCAGGAGGAGGAGACATTTGCCTTCCAATTCTTTTTCGACCGGTACACGGTAGTAACTTGCTCCTCCAGGCGGCTCTTAGGTAGGATGGCAGTAGCTGATATAGTCGAATGCATACAACAACTCAGATGGAGGCGGCATTATGACCTGCTGAATGTACTCTGTCCTCCATTCATCGTCTGGGAGCACCGTCCATCGCATCTTGGCGAACTCCCAGTACATTGGCATCCAGCCTGCTTGGTGCCAGTCGATGATGGCTTTGATACATACGGGGCTCTCATCGTGTGTTGAGTTGACGATTATGTTACTCCGGTGTAGGTCGCTATGGACGAAGCAGACCGGGGAGTCGTTGGGCAGTAGGCTGCCTTCTTTGATCCTGTCGGCTTCCGCTGACGGTCCTCTTTCCCAACGGTACTGGGAGAAGAAATTGTGAAATGAGGCAACGTCGGGGAAGGGGCCGACATTGGAAATGCCCTCGAACCAGATATCCTGTAATTCGCCGCCGCATATCGAGCTGATCCATGTTTGGTCTGGATCTCGTTGTAATTTTCGTAGAGCTTCCACCATGGGACGTAGCTGGGTACAGACAGATTTTTTCTCTTCCGCGCATAAACCGTCCCACCGCTGCTCAAGCGTGGTGCCAGAGATCAATTCCATGTAGAGGAATGTCTGGCCATCATCGCAGCACCAGCCGTAGACTTCGGGGACCGGGACGGTGTTGCCCAAGTACTTGCGGATCATCCACAGACATTGACCTTCCCCAATGGAGACGCTACCACCATACTTCACGATCAGATTCAGGTCTGGGAACCTTACAGGTGGTGGGTGCCATGCGTCGACTGCATCCTCGCTGCTCTGGAGAGCTGCTTGGGCTCGTACATCAGCGGGCTTCGGCAATTTGGAATGGCGCTTGAAGAAAGTTGAGTTGCGGAAGGTCTCAGACCCCGCGGCGGGGATTTTGGACAGCGTAACTTGAGTGTTACTCATGGCGCAGCAGCGCTCTGGCAATCTTTCATGGATCGTCAAATTGGGCAGCGGGCGACTACACGCCCAAGGATGATATTGAGCGAGCAGCCTTGTCGATCCCTGCCCCTGGGCCAAGTATGAATCCAACAAAAGGGAACGCGGTAAGTTGGCTCCTTTGGGAACTTTCCTCCTGTTTTCACACTAACCAGCACAGCCTCCTGCACGACGGCAGATCTTTAGTGACTGCCAATGGTGGGTGCGGCAGGTCGTCCAAAAGCTGGAGACGGATGGGACCTTGCCTCGTGGGGCTGTGGTAATCTTGGATAACACTCCCAAGAATTAAAGTTTGCGTCGTGAATAGTGGCTCAGATGTCTTTGCAGATAGCCTGTACAATATCGAAGGGGCGGCGTGTCAGCGATGAACATATGGAGTTTGACCGGTTGAAATATGCTCCGAATGCTAATAGTGTTAACACGACAGCTTCCATTCCACCGTCGGGGAACTTCGCAGAGAGGGATCTCCTTTCAATAGGCAGGCACTTGCTCCAAGATTCCCATAGCCTCTTGGGTCAAGACTTTCTCTGTAATCAACTTCTTCACGACCTCTTTGACCCACCACTGGCAATCTCGAACCTGGATCCACTTCCTCGCTATTCCCACTTTCCCATTGCCGGCTGACCGCATACTCTTACTGGGCGGCTCGGTTAATAACGCAAGGCGCTCGACATCACTCATTGGCTTTAGGTTCTTCATGCCCTCAACAGCGCCGGCGTCACCTTCGAGATGCTTTTTTGATGCAGGACCTAGCTCAACCAGGACAGGTGGGTAGCAACCATAGTATTCTTGCCTGCTGTCGTAGTTCCGGACGACATCATGGACGAAGCCGTTTAGAGGGTCGCCTTCGACCTGGAGAATCGTCCCGCTGGTTGACGATGAATGAGTATGATCAGGAATAAAGAGGGCCCAGCGATCATTGAACAGAGAACCGGAGGGATAACGTGCAAGATAGATTGGTATGGTCATGATGAGACTTGTTCTTAATGCCGGCAAGGGGCTTTGATGAACGACGTTGAAATTGGTGGTCGTCTGCCTGTTTGCCCGTTGACGGATGTGGCCTTGTGCAGAAGCGAAGTTATTCGAATGGATCAACCCTCTTTTCGCTGTGCGTGTCGTCGCCTCCTCTCCAGCCTTTGTGACTACGACTGGATACTTGTATCTGCCTGGATTTGACAAGCTGATGCCGCGGATATCCCAGCGATGGGGTTGCGGCTACAACCCGGCTCACCAGGCAATCCTACCAAACCATTGAGCAGTGGCAGCCCAGCCAGACTTCATTTCTGCTTCCCAAAGGGATATTACACACTTTCAAAAGTCTCCATCTACCTGAGTTCACGATGAGACTCGTTTTGCGGCTCCGGACTTGACAAACCAGATAAGAAAAAGACGATGGAGCTTGGATATGTTCAGGGTGATTGTGATTGGCACTATGGAGCAGTATGTTCAAATGGGAGTGCTCTGCTTGCCCAGCGTTGGTACACAGGCCAAAAGACCGACGCATGACGAACAACAGCGGTACAACCGACGCCCATGCTCTATTGTGTCATCACCTCCTAGAGACAAGAGTGCCATTTATTTACCTTTTGGTGATTGGGACTTTGACTTTGTATGATCCCCTCGGCTAACCATTATCCTGCGATGCTGTACAACGTGTTCGATATTATTGACTCCATGCCACAGTCCGACATTGGACTAGTGCAGCTTCTTATCGGTTACTTTGTGATTGGTATGGCGCTGTGGGCTCAGGACCCTCAGGGTTTCGGCCCGTCCTTGATGGGTTCGAGAGGCTTTGAAGGGGACGTCACAGTCTTGTGCCCTGCAGATGGTCAATAAGTACTTCCGTATCTAGGGAGTGTACATGACTCGCGTCCGGGAACATGAGGGTGCGAAGCTATGTATGTATGTATCTAGTATTTACCTCGGTACCCGCATCGCTTTGACACGCTTGCTGAAATTCAATTTGCTGGGTCCCGACTCCTGACTGTGCCCGTCCCAAGGCTGACTGTACAAGGCCCCACACGCTCAGTCAAACCAACCACCGACCTCAGAACTCAGCCCTTCCCGAAAGATAGAACACTCCGCTCGAGTCATATAACCCGATCAGGAAATCGACCCTGTCATTCCTACATCGCAGATGTCGATTCCAGAACGTCTCCCGATCATCCTGGTTGCGTTAGGTTTTTGGTTGACCTCAGTGCCATCCCAATCGGGAAAGTCATACAATTTTGTGGGCCACTCAGCGGTCACGAACCGCCCGGCTACTGAGTGACGAGATCGTGAGTAAGCATTCTCATCTCCGTTAGACGAGCGAATTAGTTGGCAGGGTGTTGACGTGGCCCTGGTTCACTTTTCTTCTCATATGTGGAAAAGGTACTGGTTTCAGGTTAATTATCGGCTTGTCCCCGGGGTGGGTGAGCTTTGTTGAATCGTTTTTCAATGTTGCGGTTGCGTTTGGTTACCCCCGCGGTAGCATCTGGACGACGTGGGATACATCGCTTCCTGCTGAGTTGTGTACTTCCAAATTTTCCTGGTCGTAGTGGCTTGCTTTGTTGATATGATCTTCCGATCGACTCATCACTCTGCTGCACGACTCGGTGACCTCAGCGCAAATTACAGCTGGGGATTGGTCTCCCGCGTTGATTCTACCCTGGAGCGGTGTCTGGCTTCGGCTGTCGCAATTGCTACCGGTGCTATCAACCGAATATCTTAACTGGGCCCTGCATTTCGATGTTGACGTACTAGACGGAGCCACGGATTGAATATATTCTCTGGCCCATGCAACAAAGAGTCCCTACATAGCAGTCAACACAACCCGAGCTTTACAGCATTGGCCCCAAACGCGAGCTCGCTCAAAGGGGGTTTCCTTTGAAAGGAACATAACGAGCTCAGAGCTTCCAGTGCAAGAAAGAGTCGAGGATTTGAAAGCAAACCCGTCCGTCAGTCCACCAGCTCCAATCACACGATGAAACTCCCAAGCGGCTATGCCACTGAGACCCACTGGGAATGGTCCATGTCCGATCCATCCTTCCACTCAAGTAACAGCTCTGTCTGGGCCGAACTACTCGACGACAACTATCTTTTCGATTCTCCGAAGCGGAAATCAAGTACAAAGGCAGGGCAGGAGGAAACAGGAAGTTCAACAATGGAAGGAATAGACGTAGCCGCCAGCACGGTTGGTTCCACAGCGATCGAGAAAGGAAGGAGTGACTCGACCGACTCAGTCGACTCCCTCAGCACTGTCCCCACCCGAGACGATGCTCCGACACCCACAAGCCTACAACTGGTAGACAGGCCACGAGCAAGGACCCAGCGGTCTCTGCGCCAGAATGAGGTGGTGGACATCGGTAGCAACCTGCAACGCAAAAAGCAAAGGCAGGCGCAGTATCAATTCATCAGGTCAGAATCTGCCGAGTCAATCGATGAGGATGATGTGAATTGTGATTGTACAGGATGCAAAGGAAGGAAAGCAAGGGAGTTGGGAGGACAACAGAATTCAGGCAAGAGCATCCAGACCAGATTGAATGCAATTTCTTTTTGAGTAGGTTTTGGGGATCTGGCGTCTTGAAATATGGGACTTGAATATTGAAAAGCGCCTGTCGCTTTCCAAATGTACGAAATATTGTTGGTTATTCCAGATTCAAAGAAAAGGGGGCTGAATAATACCTCCTTCAGTTAACCTAGATGTAACGAGTAACTAAAATTGGAAACCCTTTGTGGTCTTGGACGACTTCATGCCTCAGCTTTTAAGAAAGGACCGTGATATGACAACGGCTACCTCGTTGCCAGTGAGAGCGCAGCGAAGAGGTTACGCGTATTTAAAAAGGTAGTAAGAAAACGCCTGGCCCTCATCACCGGAGGCCATTCTCGCCGATATTGAGATGCTCGAAAGCGTCGTGAAAGATATCTTCGTTATCGTTCTCGTCCTCCTGATGCTGAGAGTTGGCAATCCTGATTTGTTCCATTAGCTGCTCGAAGGCCTCTCTCAGTCCATCGGACAAGTCACCTCTCAGTTGCAGGTAGTCGCGATCCGTACGTCCAGATTTATCTTTCGCGCCCGAGTCGAGGCCGGCAAGATCAAGTCCTGACATGATAGCCATTGTTGTACGGTCCCCGCCGGTGGCAATAGAATGCAGTGCGGTATATCCATGATCATTCACATGCAGATAATTAGCCCCAGCAGAGAGAAGGACTGTGAGCGCCTCGTGAGCGCTTGATCTAATAGCTTCAGAGAACGGGGTGTCCCCTTCGTAGTCTCTAGAGTCTATATTTGCACCTTGTGCCAACAAGAATTTGCATGTGTCGCCTCTGTTAGAAATTGCAGACGAAGCTAATGGAGATTGCTTGTACTGGGGTCCAGAATCTTCTATATTTGATCCCTTTGCTATAAGCATCGACATGATTTTATCACTCTGGCCTGCAAGGGCCGCGGAGTGTATTGGCTGATGTCCTGTGTAGTCTCGAGTGTTTACATCCGCACCAGCTTTGAGGAGTGCTTCAACACATGGTGCACTTGCGAGATAGGAGCAAGCTCTAAACAGCGGTGTGGCTTTCCAGGGATCAAGGATCTCCAAGTCCGCCCCTGCTGGATCAGCTGTTGTACAGCTTGTGAATTGCCTGCTCTGACGGCCCAATGCAACGGACTAAGTCCAGTCTCGTCCTTCTGATCAATGAGACTGCCAAACTCGGATTTCCCGAGCTCTGTTTCTAGGTCGAGCGGTCGAAACCCAAGGATGATCCTTGAAAGGTGGGAAAGATCATAGTTTTCGTAATCTAAAAAAGGAGACAGACGATATCTTATGGATCGATCTCTGTATTCTTGTGCAGACAAGGCAATCAGTTCCACGACCTCGGCCGATCTTCCACAGTCATCCCCAACGAATGGATCTGCGCCGAATTCTAGTAGAAGACTGGCATTTGTGAAGTCCTGCTGGCACTTCGCCCACATCCTCATAATGCTGTAGTCAAGGGCAGTTACCCCGTCCCGCGCATCGACTTCTTGTACGGAGTTCGGGTTATTTTAGAGGAAGATCCGTAGCTCTGCAGCAGTCCCAAACCTGGAGATATCTAGTATGCTCATACGTTGCATGTCCTTTGTGATGCGTCGCTTGACGGGCATACCAGCTGTTGGATAGCCATGGTCCATCTTGAGTCCGCCGATGACAGCAATATTGATCTTAGACTAGTGCGGGGAATGGTATGTTACCTCCACCATCCAGGTCCTGAAATTGCGACAGCTTGGAATATCACAGTGCTGTCGGGCCAACGTAAATCCCGAATAAACCAAAGCGAGAGACCCAACAATTGAGTTGAATGGTGCGATTCGAAATCGAGAGGTTCGCTTGCCATGGCATCGGCAATAACATTTGCTTCGACAAGAGTTCGTCTGCTGGGAGCCCAATTTTAAGTATGCCCAAGAGTCTGCGGTGGCCGACCTCTCAGGCTTTGCCAACGAAGGGACACCCTGGCTCTGAGTCAGATCGGGTCCGTCACCCGCATTCGATGTCTGCGATATTCGCATCGGATCTAGCTTTGAAATTATCTCCTCGAAAGATAAAGTTGAGACATCGTACAGGGCTAGAGTATTTCTGTTGCATGTTGCAACCAAGGACTCGATGCGCATGCTACAAGACCTATATATCCCATTAGTTCCACAGGCTACTCCGCACCTTGAAGTTTGCTGACGTGGTATGAATACTTATAATTTCCTGTGTGTTTGTGCGGATTTGCTGGAGCTGCCCATGTAGAGCAGTCACACGGTGAGCTTTGGTGATCCAGATGCCTCGGCGGACCTCGTGTTTCAAACGTCCTTGGACGGACGTAAGAATCGCCTCTAGCTCCGACAAAACTGGTTTGGCTCTCTCAATTTGTTTAGAGATTGACTCCGCATACCAAGGAGGGTCTGATTGCCCGTCCAATTGCTCACAGAGCGCCATAACCTTCGTTGAGATGCGGTACGACACACCGATCTCTTGAGACAGCGACAGGATCTGTTTTGGAGCATCTTTCCACTCCCTGATAAGGCGCACGACCAGAGAAGATATTCTTGCAGCGGCCTCGACGACCCCACAAATCGACGCGACGGTGGAGAGAGGATCGGCCATATCGGAAACCGAAGGGAATCTGTTCCCGGTGTTCCATGGGAACTAGAATGTTAAGTTCAAGAGGCATTTATCTTTGAGTGCAAGGGCAAGGCTTAACCTCGAAAGGGAAGGGAGGACAAGAAGGCATCCAGAGAATACATTCATTGCCTTGTGGCTTGGGAGCAACGAATAGCAACCTACAATTTGCCTTTAAATCATGCCACCATCAAGTTGTAAACGAGACGACCAGGTGTAACGGCCACCGATGTAGTCAATGTTACTGGTCAATGGCCACATTGTACAGGGATCTTGGCTTTCGTTGGCAACGCACATGTAGGCAGCAAGTACGAGTAATTACGAGTTGTTCTGATCTCGAATGAACATGAAGGATGTTCGGGCTGTCCAAGCGATCCGACGCCTTGGCGAATATTCTGTCACGTGCGATCAGCAGTGAGAGATTAGATTAGATCAGATCTACCGAAGACAATTCTTGCCCGCATGAGGCAGAAAAAAAGTTCGAGATCTCTACCGATGGCATTACCAAGAGGTTCAGTGTTGCTTGAACCGCCATCTAGTAGCCCATCACCAAAGCGAAATGGTCAAACGCAAACTCGGGGCCCTTGAAAAGGTCGACGCTGATCTTCCCAATTTACAGAACAAAATCAAGCGAGATCCCAAATCCTACCATACCGACTTTCTCTATCAGTATATTCAATATGACAACCAACGGCAGATTTTCATGCAGGCTCCGACCTCTACTTCTGACAGTGGAGTAATATCGTTTCGAGATTTGATCGAGTTCATTGCTCATGTGTCAGACTGCTATAAAGAGGAGACCAAGGACTTCCCGCGGGAATTAATTGATATTCTGACTGCGCACCATGCAACACTGGAGCCAGAATTACGGGAAAAGATTGTTGGCAGTCTGGTCCTGCTGAGGAAAAAGGAGATCATAGACTCCTCTACCCTGCTACAATGCTTCTTCCCAATCCTGACCTCCACGCCGAGCAAGTCACTCCGGGCCTTGCTCTTCCAGAAAATCCTCAGCGATCTGCGGTCCTCCAACTCCAAGACGATAAATCATAAACTCAATCGCAGTGTCCAGACTACTCTACATAACCTGGTCACTGAAGACCGCACCTCGTCCAAGGCATTATGGGCAGTGAAGATTACCAGGGAAATGTGGAAGAGACAGATCTGGACTGATTCTAAAGCTGTGGAAATCATGAAGGAAGCAGCACTCGCCGACAATGAGAAGTGTGTTGCTGGTGGTGTGAGATTTTTCCTAGGTGGCGACAAAGAACGAGAAGAGCTGGAAGATGAGAGTTCAGATGAAGAGGCCATCGACATGGGGAAATTAAAACATACTATCGGTATCAACAAGAAGAGCAGAAAGTCCGAACGAAAGCTTGAAAAAGCTGCAGCCACCGTTCGGCGGAAGGAGAAGAAAAAGAGCCAGCCACACCCACTGAACTTTTCGGCTCTGCATTTATTACACGACCCTCAAGGATTTGCAGAGAATCTATTCTCGAAACATTTACAGAACACAAAGTCCAAATTAAACCTGGAACAGAAGTTACTCGTGCTGCAGCTGGTGTCGAGGTTGATCGGTCTCCATAAGCTGACGGTTATCAGCTTCTACTCCTACTTCCTGAAATATCTCACTCCACGACAACCCTCAGTGACGTCTTTTCTTGCATCACTGGCACAGTCTACGCATAATTTGGTCCCGCCAGATATCTTGGAGCCTTTGGTACAGAAAATCGCGAATGAGTTCGTTTCGGAAGCAGCCGCTGGGGAAGTGGCTGCGGCAGGTCTCAATGCAATCCGAGAAATTTGTGTACGGCAGCCGCTGGCAATGAACGACACACTACTTCAAGATTTAGTCATGTATAGGAAAAGCAAGGACAAGGGTGTGATGATGGCAGCAAAGGGCCTGCTAGGTCTGTACCGACAGGTCGGAGCCGAGATGCTCAAGAAACGAGATCGTGGTAGAGATGCAACCCTCGGTCTACGGTCTGGTGAGCAACAGCAAGCGAGATTTGGAGAAGAGGCAATAGGTGAGATCGAGGGTCTTGATCTCCTCGAGAAATGGAAGGAAGAAGAGAAGCAACGCAAAAGGCTCGAAAAGGGCCTTCCGGCTGATGGCTCTGATGATGAAGATGAAGATGACGAAGAGGATTGGAATGCGTGGGATGTTCAGGAAGAGGACAGCGACGATTCCGGAGGCTGGATAAATGTTGAAAGTGACGAGGAAATCAACATCAGTGATAGTGAAGATGAGAAACCATCGGCGAAGAAGGTCCGATTTGACCAGCCAGCTTCGACAAGCGATGACAAAGAGAACGAGGCCCAGGAGGAGGCCAAGGTCGCGAAACCAAGCCTTGCGTCGACTCGCATCTTGACGCCAGCAGATCTGGCGAAGCTGCACGAACTCCGCACTTCGGCATCGGTATCGTCACTCATGAAGAATCACAAATCGCACCATGCGTCTCAAACACAACAAACCAATTCGCAACGCCACATGGATGATCCGTTGACAGCCGCGGAGATTGAAGGTCTGGCCTCTCTGTCAAAAGGAAAAGCTACCCGTGCGCAGAAGCTAGAACTCCTTGCAGAGCACCGAGCGGATCGGGAGGAGCACAAATCCAAAGCAGCAAGAAAGAAGGAGCGCAAAGAGTCTGAAGGCAAGAGTACGACGAACAAGGAGAAGGCACGGAAGAAGAATTTCCTGATGACACTGGGTAAAGCCAAGTCGAAGGGTAAGAGGAGTTTGGTTGAGCATAGGAAGATCTTGCGTGCTCATGCGGAACGGGGCAAGAAGGGAGGGAAGAGAGGAAATTATTGAGCTATCGATACCCTATTCTATTGAGGATAGTATGAGCAGATACTCCGTACGAGTACACTTGTTGTGAGTGTCAAGAGTCAGGATGTGTGTTTTGTTTAATTTGCGAGAAAAAGACAAAGTGACTCGTGCACACCATAACAAGTCCTCGTACATTGTCGTCCTTGGAGGTGTTGAGGACGCAATTTCAGGGCCAAAGGGTGGCGTCTTCTCGGCCATTGAGAGCGTTTGTTGAACCTCATGATGGGCTCAGGGGTGGGTCATGATCCATTACCCATTAACGCGCTTGGAAATGGGTCGCGTCAGGTTCGTGTAAGGCGTGTCAAAATCGCATCGTTGGCTCACTGGTTCCGGGGGGCATTTTTCCATCCTGCCCTGCCAACACGGCCGCCAAATCACAGGCGAGGACTTCAGGTACGAAACGCGGATCAGACCAATGGGACAATTTCCAGGTGTCGCAATGGAAATCTCCCAGCCCCCGAGTTTTTAGAGCATCTGAGGGACTCCGTCCAGGAGTCCGAAGGCTAAGACCGAAAAAAGACAGCATTAGCGGCGGAAGCGAGCCGCTATTAATATCCACGCTGCAGGTCTGAGTTTAGGCCGGATTCAGGGTGGGTTTAGGCTGGGCTTAGGCGGGTTCAGGCTAAGGCCCTCTGGGTTTAGGCGATGACCCTCCTGGGTTTAGGCGATGGCTGGGGCGCGAGCGCCCCTGGAGTCTCATCCTCCTTTGCGCCTCAGGTGAGGCTGTGGCTGCGCGGCTCCTCCACTCGTCCTCTCGTAAGGGGTTCCATCCAACCACTTCTCTCCTCTTCCTCATCCTCCTCCTCCACTCCTCGCTTCACGCCCCGTTGCTCTAGAGATTGGCATGGCATGGATAAGATAAAAGATTGCAATAATGCGGGAATGTGGGCTGTGGGCAGTGGGCAGACGAGAGGCGAGGGACACTCTTGAAATCTGAAAAGGGATCCTTGCGCTGACTGGTACTCCAGTTGCCCGTACAGACTTGAATCCGTCCACACATTTTGCTTCGTCCCACCATCCTATCATCCAGCCTATCCCTTCTATCCATTCCTGTGGTTGCCAGACTCCCTCACACACTCTCTCACTGGCACTCACTATTAGACTCTAGTCCTTCCTGCTTCTGCCATTTACCCTCTACCTTTCCCTGTGTCTCACTTCGTCTTTTCTTCCTCTTCCTTCTCATCTCTCATCCTCAGTCACTTTGATCTGCTCACCAAGGACAATCTATTTCCTATCCTGTTCAGTCACGGCTTTGACTTCTTGCTATTAGCTTAGTAGGATCCTCAGCCTTTCAACCATTCCACTTCACCCCCTCTATATTGTCCTGCTGCTGCTTAGAGCTTGTCCCTCCACCACTCGGGCCTCAGCTCAGCTCAAACTTTTCGCTCACTCACTCACCCACCTGTGAGCCCTAACGACCTCAGCCTTCAATCATTCTTCATCACTCTCCTCACTGTCTTTCACATCAATCATATTGTCACCGTCCTTCCGAAGCTCTTCAGCCATCATCCAAGTCATCCACCATGGGCCTTCCAACCGATTTCCTCGCTGGTGCTCCCTCCACCGATTCCATCTCACCTCTTTCCAAGCGTCGTCGCTTTACTCCCATGACTCTCCCTCCCATTATTCCTGTCACGGACAATTCCGACATCGAGCGCCACACCTTTGACTCACCATTACTGCTCCAACTCTGTGAACAAGCTCCCGATCAAGCTGAGATCGAAGCTGGCCTCCTCCAAGTTGGTATGCGGGTCCGAAAGTCTGTTGCGGATGGGTACAAGACACAGAAGAAATTCACTCCTCGTCCCTTCTTCAATGTCAATAGACTCTCTCCTGAGACCCAGGCTGCTCTCGTTAACAGCAATGCTGAGGCCGCTCATGAGCTTCTTCCCTATTCCGTTAGCCAAACTCAGCCATTGAGCACTGCAACCTATTGTGGTGTGAGCTTAGCCTTCATGTCCCACTATAGCGACGATATGTCCAACTCCGATATTTCTTCACAGAGTCTTTGGTCATACTCTACTAGCCATAAGCGAGGATACGAGGCCGACTCAGACAGTGATGAAAGTCAGGATTGGCAGCCTGAAACACCTACCTTGGTTGGCGATGCCGCCATGGATATGCCTGTGGATTATTTCAACATTGGAAATGACTCGATGAGCGATGTCGGCTCCATGGCTCAACTTGGTGATCGTGCTCGCTCGGGTTTTAACGGTCGTCGAATTATGATGCCAAAGAGCCGAAATCGGCCAGTTCAATCCATTGAACAACCAACAGCTCATTTCAATCCATTTTCCAACTTTGCTCTTCAACAACCAGAGCCTCAGTTTGACCAGCACTTCGGCCACAAGAGGATGACTAGCTGCGGAATGGAAGCTATGGACTTTGGAGACGCGCCCTTCTTGGCACGACGAGAAGATGTTGAAATGGACTGCTCTTGAATACAGCCCATTGACTATTTTGCGGAAATTTTGTCTTATTATATGCATTGATTTATGATTGATTTTTTGGACCTGTCAAAGAACAGATTAACGACATCCTCGATTATTCGATCGAACGCGGGACGGCCTGAAAAAGGAAACGACGCTCAGATGGATCGTTGACAGACTCGGTGGGTTCGATCACGGACCGTGGCGGGATGGAATATTCTCGGCCATTTCGGGTTTTGGAAATGTGTTTCTGTACGATATTGTGATTTTCGACTGCTTTGGATATCGAAAGCATTGTATACTGGGACTATACGGGGTTGCATGCACTGGTCCACAGAAGAGGACCATCTTGACTGATCAACGGAATAAATGGAATTGCAGGAGTCGAGTTACTCCCATCAGATCATGCAATTATGCAATTGATATTGGCATTGCACGTTAGCATATGGAGTACTGATTAAAGAATCAGCCTAGATAATTAAAATGAAAAGCAAGTATTTTACTCAAAATTAACCAAGAAGAAATCTACAAGTACGGAGTACACAAGCTCAGTTTCACCGCCTCGAAGCACTTATCTATTCGGCGGACGAGCTTCTTCATTGTGTCTTCTCACGTGACTTGGCACCGCCTACCCGTCACGTGATATGGGCCTTGCCAAGGCCAAGAAAGCCCGCATAATGCCCAAATCAGGATGTAAACAAAAGCTCCCACTCCAACTGGTTGATCCATTCACCTCAACTCTCGTGTTCTACGCATTCTGTTGTACCACACACCTGTACACTTCTTGAATATGAGAAACACACCACAATAACAACTATCTTGAATCCTTATGGAGATAAGCACTGCTCCCATCATGGGGAGTGACAATCCTCTGATCAGCCCCAACAATAATCCTCTGAGATGCCCAGCACCTCTAAACCAACTCTCCCCGGAGCGCGTGAACCAACAGCGTATCCCACAATCACCCTCTCTGCACAGCTACCTCAACGAAAATGACCGACCACGAAGTCGTGACTCAATGACCTCGGAAGTGCAGTCTAAAGTCGCTTTCTTGAACAGCCTGAGTGCACAATCGTCCCCAACACGGGCTCCCCGGGGGGAGAAACTATCGGGTCTGATACCTGCAGCCAGCCTTATGGGGTCTAATGGAAACACATGGCAAAACAATGGTAATAATATTAATATTAATGGTAATACCAACAGCGCCTTTCAAAGAGCGGTGATGGGATATGAGGAAGCACAGGCTAGTTTGGCGACGTTGAGTGCAGAGCTAGACCGCTGCAAGGAAGAGCTTGCTGCGAGGAAGAAACGCGAGCGGATGATCGCTGGGCGGGTGGAGACGCTCTTGGAAGAACTTCAAGCCGACAAGGACAAACGAGCGCGAGACCAGGAATCGTATACGAAGGAGGTCAAACGCTGTCGAAAGGAGACATACCGAGCCGAGTTGGCCCTTGTTGAATCCAGAGAAGAGTTGAAGGAGGTCCGAAATGAGTTGAAAAAGTCGCATGCAGAGATTCAACATGAGAAGACCGAAAAGGAGAAGAGTCGACAGGAGGCTTTCGAGAGAGCTTACGCTTTGGCCGGCGTGCTGGAGGAGATGGAGCAGGTCAAAGATCGTCTGAAAGCAACGGAAAAGGAAAGAGATGCGGCCATTGAAGAAGCTCGTTCTACTTTGGCAGAGAAGACTGCGTTAGAGAGCGCCCGAGCTCATGAGTTGAACACTGCCGCAAAATATCACCAGGAGCATCCCTCGTCAAAATGGCTTGGTGATTATGAGGGTCAGGGGACCACCAACCTCAACGCCATGTCTGAAAGCTCTACCGCGCACCAGCCTCTGCCCTCATTTACGCCGCTCTACCCAAGTTTCGATTCAATCAAGTTCCGTCTTGATATCTACGAGAGGCAAATGGAAGAGGAAGAGATCACCCCCGAAGAAGAGATCGTATCACTGAAGCAAGAGCTAGAGTGGGCAAAGAGACAACATCAAGACGACGAAGATTTGATCCATTTCATGCACATGCAGTGCCAATTCAAAGCTTGTCCTTGCCGAATTGCCGAGTCGAATAGTGATAGATTCGTTCATGACCACGTTTACGATACCGACCTCCAGCACCAACGAGCTACGAAGAAACGAAAGATTTCGACTGAAGCATCCGAGTTGAAACTGCCTCAGCAGGAGCCTGCACGAATTGCTCCACAAGATGAAATGGTTCAAGGAGCAAAGACGAGGTCCTTGGAGAAGATATCTTTAGCACAAGACATGATTGCCTTGCCTCCTGATCCTTGCCCTGAAGTGCTGTCAGGGGATTTGGAGGAGCCAACATTTGTCCAAGAAGCCCTTGGAATACCGTTACCAGAACCTCAACCTATGGAATTGGACTCGAACAACACCACCCCTGAAGCTACGGCTCAACTCGAGGAGATCACTCAGGTGCTCGTTGAACCTGGAACTACAAGCAAACCCTTTTCTTTTTCGACCTCCACATCAAGTCATGCTGGTGCAAGATCTGTGGCACCACCTCTTCGACATGCGGAAAGTGCATCTGCTGCTCTTGAGCAGGACCTCTTTGACCTCTCTCCACCTAAACAGACCCAACCTCGTCGGCCTTCCACTGCGATGGGGATTCTGACTGTCGATTCCCCGATCCGATTAGTTCCAGATTCTCCACGATCCGTCAAAACAGCTCACGATGAATATACCCGATCCACAACACCAACGTTTGATCGTCATCAAATGTTCACAGAATCGACTACTACCACAAAAGTTGCGTTAAAGGATTCTCCCCCTCGAAGTAGTCTTCATAGGAGAGCACAGTCGCGACCCAACATCCGGAGTCATTCTCCTCTTGTTTCGTCCATGATGTCAAACGGTCAGCAGTCGGCCATTGATGGAGGGTATGCGAAAGAGACATCAGCGTCGCCCGCAGCCAGCACGATATTCCCTGTCACCCCTCTCGATAAACATGCGAGGTCAATGCACAACATGAAACAGCACCCACAAACACAAGAGCGACAAGCACCCCAGACAATTGCAACGACTACTACAACCACAAGAGTTCCCCTTCGCGGATTTGAAGATACAGATGACGTTTTCAGTCCCGTGCGCGACGAGAATGACCATGCCCATACGGAAGTTATTCGTACAACTACAGTTGCAACAGAGTCAACCACGATGCATTCATTTCAAGACCACGCATGTCCTAGACCTTCAAACCTCAACCCTACGGATTCAACCTCCGCCTCGATCCTCGGCAACGTTCCTGGTACACCGATCTCACGGGAAGCAGCTCTTGCTCAGATCCGGGCACGACGAGATCGGGCACGTAGTATTAACCTCAAACGCTCAGCAGGCTCCTTGGCTGGTGGACAAGGGTCAGGTACCGCGAAGAGTCCCACCAAGCCAAGAGCCGTGAACGGATTAACCGGTGCTGCTCGGAGGGAGATCAGCCAGGCAAGTGCACCCGGTAGATTTGCTTGTTAGAATTATGAACAACCTAGGTGTGTTTTTGGAGGTGTTTTTGGTAGGCATAGATATCGGGCGGTTGGGAGTTGGATCCATATCCCGTGGTTCTTCTGCTTTCTTCTGCTTGCAGAGATCGATGGGCATGAACTTTCATTGGTGCTTTTTTGTTTGAGTCTATGATTGTAATGTACATTACCTAACCGAAACCTCTCGTCGAAGCAGTTGAGCGAGCCAGCGAAACGTCAAAGTCATGTCAGGGGTATATCCATTCGGCGCATAATCTTTGCATTTTGCATTCTCGTCTTGTCCGAGGCTTGCATTGGGTTGGCTTATAGCATTGCTACATATACACGCTTGAAGCTCGGCCTACAGTTGAGGTATTCACGACATGTGGTCCACGCTGAGATACTGGAGTCTGGTGGCTACGTGACTGCCTAGGTACATTGCTGAGGCTTGAGGTAACTTGTCTCTCGGCTCTAGGCTGAAATGATATACGGAATTCATACTGCTAGTTTTCACCAGTGTGTTCAGGTCGTTGATAGCAGTTTGGAGCCCTTTAGGCTGGTGCCTTCAAGTCCTCCATGCTATATCTATCGGCGGAAAATAATTCCGAGGGAACCTAACACTGGGTAATTACAGAGTACTCCGTACTATACCTAGATTCGTCGTCCTTAGAAATCCGATCCTTATTAAGTTTTCTCCTTGTTAACTTGTTCCTCCTGATCCAATCATCCAAACCACCGCGTCTGCCTCCCTGAGGCCGGCCGAACGCGTGATATACGCTCCAATTCGTGGACTGCATTCATCTGCAGATGACCCCTGCACCAGCTCACTGGCCTGGGCATCCTTGCTCAGCAGTCAGGACAACATGGCTAGTTTGGGGCGCCAAAGCGAGGCTGAAAAGTGCAAGGCTGAGTTGGCACTTCAACCTCAAGCCTTATCATCCGATGGCTCGACCTCAATCTTTCACAGTTGAATTTCCATTCATTTCGTCTACGTTTATGTCCAATGTTAATGATGATGAAGCAATGTCTTGAATAGAACCTGCCCGTACTAGAACGTGGACACTCAAAGCCCTAACGGGCAAGACTGCCTGGCGCCACCCTTCGCGGCACGGCCCTTCAACAATGGGAAGTGCAACCAGCCGATCCGCCCCAGGACCAAATCTCTCAACCCTTCGTGGATGGAAACTGAACCACTGGCACCTGCGGAAATTGCTCGTGGTACTACTGGACCACAGGAATCCACGACCCATCAGTCGCCAGCATCAATTACAGCAGGAGGGTCTGCCGCGAAGATTGACCAAGCGTCGTTGACGAAAGTGCTCCAGGATAACAGACTCTTCTCTCCTCTTTACTCCAAGAATTCCAGAGGCTCAATGACAGCTTTGAAACGATATCCAGGGCTCTTGACACTCACGGATCTGCGGCACCCTCTGCACCGTTAGTGGAAGAGGGCGACCTTCCCACCACCGGTGTCGCATTGGTAGAGTGCGTCGATGCATCAATGGCTACATAGAGAGTCGATCTGATGTTTTGTGGTCTTGCAGGTCTCGTTCAACTAGGACCTCTAGGCTTGGGCGTTCAGGAACTACTCATAGTCCTGGTCCCCTGCCCGAGCCTCAAAGTCACCAGTCTTTTGAAGCAACAAGCGCTGGTCAGAATCAAGACCGAGGCCCTCCTGAAGCTCGGCTATCAGAAAGTGAAGATGTGCGAATTGGCGATGTCCCGTGAGTGGCTGCCTCTGCAATCGTACCTCGAGAACTTATTGGATTCCATGTTTTCTACAAACACGCCTTTGAGGCAACGCACTGAATGTTGTTTACTCAGTCTCAACAAGGAGTAGCTCAGCATTCTCAGGGAAAATCTCATCGAGATACTTTGCGCAAGTGTACATTCTTTTCAGTTTGTGCCTCAATATCCCCAAGAGAACAGCCCATCTGCTCGTGAAGACTGGCTAACGTTTGCAATGGCCAAGATTTAACAACGACAAAACATGGAACAGCTTGGAAGGTTTACAGAAGCGATCTAATCGATATGGATTTATAGAAAACTACCTTGAGCGTCATTCATATGGAATCGGTATAGAATCAATGCCTTCCGATGTCGGTAGCCTCGGATGACTGTTTTCAAGCCCTACCATACAAGCACTGACAATGGCATAGGCACGAGCCATAACTGGACCTGGTATTTATTTGTACGCAAACTGAGATTCATTTTAGCTTGTCAGTACTAATTGTACAGGAAACATATCCGTTGGAACATTGGGTCAGGGCCTCATAGGTTCTACAACTCTTTCCCAATTAGGCATATACTCCTTACCATTTGGCGGCTCATTGGGACCGATTCGACTTCAGAAGAGAACCTTCTCGCGAGCTGGGGCCTGGACTTGATAATTCACGCCATAAAGTTTCTAAAATTGTATATCGCACCATGGAAGTTGCTTCTGTCAACTCCTTACTTGGTGCATGCCAGCGCAAACCTCACCGCGTATTCCTTCTATATTCGCGAGTTCAAATGGAACTCTTGGATTTTTGAAAGGAATAGAGCTGCCGGCATCAGGGTAGAAAGAGAAATAGGGTATAGAACGATTGCTGAAGAGCCAGCGAGGCTCATGAGGGACGTCATAGTTGAGAATCGATACGTGTTTTGCTTGGCTCGCAACCAGCGAAGACGATATTCTGAAAGCCCGTACTTCTCTATTATCGAACTCGACGATGAGATCGTGGGCCATCCAAACTTGCAGCTAAGATTGAGGGAAAAAAATCGACAAGTCACCTCCGATGGATGAGGCCTTACTGCCACTCCACACATTTGTCGTGCTAGCGCAGGGCGTCACAAGTCGCTGCGCAAGTGATACTCGAGCACTCATGGACTGGATCGATGCAGTGGCCAGCACTGATGCTGGTGCTTCGTTCATTTGTCAACATATTTGATGGCTAATTTCTGCTTGGAGAGCGCAGGTCTCCATCGTGCAAAGCGTCAACAGCCTGATGTACGACGATTTGGACCTTTCAAGAAGCCGGACTGATTTTGCACTACTTCAACATCTTCGGATATATATCGTCAGGAGATTGAAAACAACAACAAACATATCAATCATTGCTTCAAAAGGAATGCAAATGAAATAATTAATTAGGCTTTGCAAAACCTTCGGCGGAATTGGCAAGCGACCGGTCCCCAAATAGAACAACTTGCCCCCGATACTGGGAGAGAAAAAAAGCCGATGCCATGAACGCTGAACTTGAACTTCTTTTGGACCGTAATAGACAGAAAGAAGAGGAGATCGTGGCTCTTCGGGACGGGGTAGGTTTCGTTCCCACTCATGTCCTCATTGCTCGACGTTGACACGCCCTGTAGTGGTTCACAGCCACAGCTGTCCGCGAAAGCTCGGGCAAGGAACACGCCTCAAACCGTTATGTGTTCGTATTTACTGTGGTGACCGTGTTGTATCTTCCTTTGCCGTTTGTCACTGTGGGTAGCCACGCAGAATGACCCAATCCAGCATGGACCCTTACACAATCACCCGCTTAGGGTTGTGTTTTTGGGTGGGCGGGAAGGGGGGCATGACCAATCTAGGGACGACGAGTCTGACTTCATCCTTGACGCCTTTCCGGAACATGACATTAGCCTTTACAATAGGGACGTATGCTACGACGGCAGGTATGTAACATGTTATGGTGGTATGCAACCCATGGAAGGGTACGAAGAAACCTAAAGTTCGAGTAGTACTGGCGTCCTTGTCAGATATGAAGAGGTTGAAGACGGAAGAAGAGGTGCCCGACTACCACTACTACTTACATACCAGCAGGACTTGGGTAGGTAGCCAGTGAACGCAGTGCAGTGCAAGGAATTTCATGACAAGGAAGTTCGAATATCCAATGACCTTTTTTTAAAATTGTAAGTCTGTAAATGACACCGGAAATGTCGCTGGCGTCCGCCCGCCTTGCTTAAGGACAGCCGGCCTGAACCAACCCCCTTGGTTTATATCGTGTTTATCAAAATGCCCAACACACCACTTTGACATGTATTTTCTATTCTCTCACAAAAACACCCGCCATTCCCATACCGGTACCGATGCACATGCTGACGACTCCGAGCTGGCCGGGCTCCAACTGTGGTAGCAGCGTCGCCAGCTGCCGCGTTCCCGTCATGCCCAGGGGATGGCCGAGCGCGATGGCGCCACCTCTGGGGTTGACCTTGTTGATGTCCAGGCCCAGTTTGCGGATACAGTACAGGGCTTGGCTTGCAAACGCCTCGTTG
>Ga0105239_10002860_pt1 | contig 21608 bp, 20 predicted proteins | sample KBSC44metaG_FD_92761 | JGI IMG/M metagenome (GOLD analysis project Ga0105239, IMG submission 92761) | Corn rhizosphere microbial communities from Kellogg Biological Station, Michigan, USA - KBS C4-4 metaG | ecosystem: Host-associated > Plants > Roots > Rhizosphere > Soil | place: Michigan, USA... | reverse complement strand
GGTGCTGCAGCATCGGATGGTAGACATGTTCATCGCCCATCAGGAGGCGCTCTCCCTGATGCAGCACCTGAATCTCAGCATCGGCGGCGGTGAATCCGGCCTCTCGCGGCTCGCCGCCGGCGCCAAGTCGAAGATCGGTTATGCTGCCAAATTCGTCGCCGACCAGGCTGTGCAGCTGCATGGCGGCATGGGCATGACCGACGAACTCAATGTCGGCCACTATTTCAAGCGCATCTCTTCCATCAACATCCAGTTCGGCGACCCCGCGTTCCACGTCCTGCGCTATGCACGACTGGGCGCGGCCGCGTAAGAAAAGAGGCGAGTATGACCACAGAAGCAGTAATCGTTTCCACCGCTCGTACGGCGGTCGGCAAAGCCTACCGGGGATCGCTCAACAACACGGAGGGGCCTACCCTGGCCGGTCACGTCATGGCCGAGGCGGTGAAGCGCGCCGGCATTGCCCCGGGTGAAGTCGAAGACGTGGTGATGGGCTGCGCCATGCAGCAAGGCACCATGGTGATGAACGTAGCCCGCAAGGGTGCGATCCGCGCGGGCATGCCGGTGACCGTCGCCGGCACCACCATCGACCGGCAATGCGCCTCAGGCCTGCAAGCGATCGCCGTGGCGGCACGTTCCGTGATGCTTGACGGTGTGGACATCGCGATCGGCGGCGGCATCGAGTCGATTAGCTTGGTGCAAAACGAGCACATGAACAAGTTTCATATGGTCGACGATGAATTGATGGCGATGAAGCCCGAAATGTACATGTCGATGCTCGATACGGCCGAGGTCGTTGCGGAGCGCTACAAGATCGGCCGCGACAAGCAGGACGAATACAGCCTGGAGAGCCAGCGCCGGGTTGGGGCCGCCCTGCAGAGCGGCCGGTTCGACGAGGAGATCGTTCCGATCACGACGAAAATGGCGCTCGTCAACAAGGACACCAAGCAGGTTTCCTATGAACAGGTGACCCTCACCAAGGACGAAGGCCCGCGTCCTGATACCACCGCAGAAGGCCTCGCCAAGATCAAGCCGGTGTTCGAGGGCAAAACCATCAGCGCAGGCAATGCGAGCCAGCTTTCGGACGGTGCATCGGCATGCGTGATCATGAGCGATAAGATCGCGGCCAAGAAGGGGCTCAAACCGCTCGGGATCTTCCGTGGCTTCGTTGCCGCGGGCGTCGAGCCGGATGAAATGGGTATCGGCCCGGTCGTCGCGATTCCCCGCCTGCTGAAGCGTCACAACCTGAAGATCGACGACATTGATCTTTGGGAGCTCAACGAGGCTTATGCGGTTCAGGTGATCTATTGCCGCGACAAGCTCGGCATCGACCCGAACAAGCTCAACGTCAATGGGGGCTCGATTGCGATCGGTCATCCCTATGGCATGACCGGCGCCCGCCTCACCGGCCACCTTCTGATCGAGGGGCGGCGACGGAAGGCAAAGTACGGTGTCGTGACCATGTGCATTGGTGGCGGCATGGGCGCGGCGGCCCTTTTCGAAATCATTCATTGAACGGAACTGCGGGAGATCATCGTGAAGACAGCGATCACTGAACTGTTCGGCATCGAACATCCGATTATTCAGGGCGGGATGCACTATGTCGGGTTCGCCGAACTCGCAGCAGCGGTTTCGAACGCCGGCGGCCTCGGCCTCATTACCGGCCTCACCCAGAAGACGCCCGAGCTGCTGGCCAAGGAAATCGCGCGCTGTCGCGACATGACGGACAAGCCGTTCGGCGTCAATCTCACCTTCCTGCCGAGTTTCACCGCGCCGCCCTATCCCGAGTATATCGCCGCGATCAAGGAAGGCGGCGTCAAGGCGGTCGAGACTGCCGGCCGTAGCCCGGAAGAGTACATGCCGGCGCTGAAGGCCGCCGGCATCAAGGTGATCCATAAATGCACTTCGGTGCGGCATTCGCTGAAGGCCGAGAAGATCGGCTGCGACGCGGTCAGTGTCGACGGCTTCGAGTGCGGCGGTCATCCCGGCGAGGACGACATTCCCAACATGATCCTGCTGCCTCGTGCGGCCGATGAGCTCAGGATCCCGTTCGTCGCGTCGGGCGGCATGGCGGATGCGCGCAGCCTCGTTGCGGCTCTTTCCATGGGCGCGGCGGGCATGAACATGGGCACCCGCTTCGTCGCCACCAAAGAAGCGCCGGTCCATGACAACGTGAAGCAGGCACTGGTCAAGGCGACCGAGCTCGACACCGTTCTCGTCATGCGCGCGCTGCGAAACACCGAGCGCGTGCTGAAGAACAAGGGCGTCAAGGAGCTGATCGAGATCGAGCGCGAGAAGGGCGCGAGCCTGAAGATCGAGGATATTCTCGACCAGGTTGCCGGCGTCTACCCCAAGGTGATGTTGGAGGGCGACATGGATGCCGGTGCCTGGAGCTGCGGCATGGTGGTCGGTCTGATCAACGACATTCCGACCGTCAAGGAGCTGATCGATCGCATCATGGAGGGTGCCGAACGCATCATCCGGCAGCGGCTGACCGGCTTCCTCGACGGTGTGAGCACGGGTTCTGCCCCGGCACGCGCAATCGCCTGAGGCAATGGGTCAACGCGACAGGACGCCCGATGATTCGAGCGTCCTGTCCCCTTACACCTTGTATGTTCGTCAGCCCGCCTGTCATTGAAAAGAGAGGCGTCGCGGCCAGTTGTGTCATTGCATTCGCGCGTATCCGAGAGGCAAACTCGGGCTTCGCTCTGTATTTGGCCCTTAAGGTGATGCACGCAAGGTTTAGCGCCGGGCCGCCAAATGACGCATCGGATAGTGCTCATAATGGCCGGCGCCGTTCTTCACGATGGGATCCTGCGAAGTATTCGCTTCGATGCTCTCGTCGTCGGCAATCTGATAGAGCGAAACGCCATAGCCGCCGTTCGGATCCATGACGGGGCCGTGCGCGACGACTATTCCTTTGGTGAGAAGATCGTCTAAGAACGCTCCGTGCTGCTTCATCCACTTTGCTTCGTCGGCCGTCATCGTCGTCAGAAAATCAGCGCGCGGCGGAATGAATTTGCAGAGGTAGGCCTTCATGTCTAAACTCCAAGCTCAGAGTGAGTGGTGACGCGCGGATCGATCTGCCGATCGTTGCCCGTATCGGGGCTCGGTCGCGCCTCGCCTATCGAATTCTAAGTTACTATATGATATATAAATGTCGGATTTGACAGGACGATCAGATTCTCAGGGTTGATTTCGCGAGTGACCGCAGCTCCCGCGCTTGCGCTGCTATGCATCGCCGACGACGCGTCGCGAAGGTGCCGCGGTCTTGCCTAGCCCCCCGTCCTATAGAAGTCCGCATGGCGCAGAACGAAATCGTAAACGCCAAGTGGCGGCTTGCCGGTGATTTTCTCTACATCCGATGTCAATCGGTCGTATCGATTCTGCTGCTTGAGAAGAGCCATTGTCGAGAGATGGGAAAGCGCGTGGGGAGGCAATTTTCCGCTATCCTCCAACTGCTTGCGCCAAGGCTCCCAGGGAACGTTGACATAAGTGATCGGACTTCCGAGCGCCCTGGAGAACTCTTCGGCAACTCCGTTCATGTCTTGTGACCGGGGTCCCGTCAGCTCATAGATCTTGCCGATATGTGGGCCTGGCTCTTCGAGAATGGTTGCGATCACGCGCGCAACATCCTCACTCGCTATCGGCGACGTCTTGCCGTTTCCGAAAGGTAGACGAATTTGCGCATGATCGCGGATGGAGCTCGCGGAAAGTCGAAGGAAGAAAGTGTCCAGGAATGCCGTAGGGCGGACATGTACCACAGGTAGCCCGGACCAATTCAATGCCTGTTCCGCGAGCCAGTGCAGCTTTTGCTGCGGGCTGTCGGTCGTCGAATGGATGTCCATCTGCGAAACGGTCATCTGAGAGATGTTTACGAACGCGCTCACCTTGTGGTGTTTCGCGACGGCCGCGGCGTTGACCGTCGCCTCCAGATATGAAGGTGAAACGGCCATACCGAAGTAGACCCGCTCGCAACCTTCGATCGCTCGATGCATCGCATGCAGGTCGAGAAGATCGCCTACAACGATCTCAACCCCCAAATTAGCCAGCTTGGCCGATCGAGCGTCCTCGCTGCGGACGAGGGCTCGTACCTTCGAGCCCCGTTCGACCAGCAGCCTGCATGCAACATGGCCAATGGTTCCGGCGGCGCCGGTGATCAAGATGGGGGATTGCATGTTTACTCCTCACGTGGGACGGCCCGGAGCCGGCGGCAGGCCGCTTAGGGGCATATCAGACTATTTTTATACGCCGCCTATTTGGGCCGCGCAACGGGTACGGCATAATCTCAAGAAAGGCCCGAATCTCTGCAGACAGGCGCGCTATCACGTATTCGGGTTCACGATCTTCAATGATTCTTCCGCGGAAAAAGTCAGCTGAGCCTCGATGCCTGGGGCCCGACTCCGCTGGAGACAGAGTTGCTCAATCAGCCGGACCGACTTGTCGGCCGGGATGCGGTGCTGGTTATTGATGACACCTCACAGCCGAAGAGGGGAAACCTCGGTTCGTGTTGCGGCTCAACACGCGTCGGTACTCTACAAAGCAGCAATTTGCCAACCGCCTTGACGCTTGCGCTCGGCGAAGTGGCAGTGATGGTCGCGTTACGTCTCATTTTGCGTGCGTGCCGGTCGACCACCGAACGTCCCAGTTCAAGCCAGAGATTGGTTTGGTCGGGACTGACCGCGCGATGGGGCGGCGCCTATGGCCGTCGTTGGGTTTCGTTTGCGAATGAGTGGTAAGGCTACGTTGTTACGACGAAGCTGCCGTCGGAGGTGAACGGTCAGCTCTCGCCAGAGCTGATATCGGCTCCGCGGGCATCGTACGAAACGCGAAGTCGTCCCAAGGAGGCGGGCCTCTGCTTTGTTGCGGCAAGCTCAGGATGAGTGCGCGACTTGGTACTCTTCCGACAGCAACTGTTGCAATTCGCCCGACTGAAACATTTCCGTGACGATGTCACAGCCGCCAACGAATTCGCCGCGCACGTAGAGTTGCGGAATCGTCGGCCAGTCCGAATATGCCTTGATTCCCTGCCGCAATTCCTCGGATTGGTAAATGTCGTGCGATTTGAACTTCACGCCCAGATGGTCGAGGATTCGGACGACCTGCGCCGAAAATCCGCAGGCCGGCGAGCTCGGCGATCCCTTCATAAATAGCACGACTTCGTTTGCATTGACTTCGTTGCTTATGAACTCTGCGATCATCATCCGTCTTCTCCAGACGTTTGTCAGTCCCGGTCGATACCTTACGTGTGAGGACGAATGGGCATCCTGCCGGACGTGTCTTTATGCGATGGACGTAGCGCGGTTAGCCAGGCGGGATCTCTCGCGAGCCCGGCTGAGCCTTCCCAAAACGAGCGAGAAGGTCACTTCAGTTTCAATAGAAAGTCAATACAAAAAAGGAACTTAGGCTTTCAGTATTTTCGCGCTAAAGAGCCGATCGAGAGGGCGGTAGTATCCGCCCCATCTCAGGTCATTGCTGCTGTTCAGGCAAGCCGCCGACGGCTCGACTGACCACATTGTGTCCGGATGCCGGCCGCTTGTCTTCTTGGCTGTGCCGCATTCGGCGGAGAGCTCAAGGCCGCAACGGCGGTCCTTAGGGGGAGGGGAGTAACGTGGAACGTTTTTGGCTGAGGAATTATCCCGACGGAGTGTCGCCAGATATCGACGCCGATCGATTTCCGTCATTGATCGAAATGTTCGAAAAGAGCTTTGCGAAATTTGGAGATCGAAAAGCGGCCATTTGCATGGACAAGGCAATCACCTACCGCGAGCTCGACGAGATGTCGGCTGCAATTGGCGCTTACCTGCAGAGCAGAGGCCTGACAAAGGGAAGTCGCGTTGCTGTGATGATGCCGAACGTTCTCCAGAACCCGATCGTGTGCGCGGCAGCATTGCGCGCGGGCTGCACGGTTGTGAACGTGAATCCTCTCTACACGCCTCGAGAACTCGAGTATCAGTTGAACGATTCGGGCGCGGAGGCGATCTTCATACTCGAGAACTTTGCTGCGACCTTGGAAGAGGTGCTACCAAGAACGAAGGTTAAGCACATCGTCATCTGCTCAATGGGGGAGTTGCTCGGTCCGAAGGGCCTTTTCGTAAACTTTGTGGTGCGCAAGGTAAAGAAGATGGTCCCCGCCTATGCACTGCCGGGCGCCGTCTCGTTCAACGCCGCGCTGTCGGCAGGTCGAAAGACGAAGCTGAGGAAACCTAATATCGGGCCAGACGACGTTGCCTTCCTGCAATACACGGGAGGCACCACCGACGTCTCGAAAGGAGCGACCTTGCTTCATCGCAACATGGTGGCCAACGTTCTTCAGATTCATGCCTGGAGCGAGCCGGCCTTCCGCAGCGTTCCCCCAGGCGAACCTTTGCTGACGGTCTGCGCCCTGCCGCTGTATCATATCTTCGCGCTTACTGTTTGCTTCTTGTTCTCCGTGCGGATCGGCGGCGCCAATCTTCTGATCGTCAACCCGCGGGATATCGATGGGCTGGTCAAGGAGCTTGGAAAATACAAGATTCACAGTTTTCCGGCCGTCAACACGCTGTTCAACGGCCTGCTACGGCATCCCGACTTCAAGAACGTGGATTTCTCCCAGTTGCGGATGGCGATCGGCGGTGGAATGGCGACCCAAAAGGCTGTCGCGGACAAGTGGCTTGCGGTGACGGGCTGTGTGCTTTCCGAAGGCTACGGACTGTCCGAGACGTCACCCACGCTGACGGCCACTTTGCCGACGATGACGGAGTTCTCCGGCACGATCGGTTTGCCGCTTCCATCGACCTACATCTCTATCCGCGACGATGATGGAAACGAACTACCAATCGGTGAAGCCGGCGAGATCTGCGGAAAAGGGCCACAGGTGATGTCCGGCTACTGGAATAGGCCCGATGAGACCGCCCGGGTAATGACCCCTGACGGATTCTTCCGAACCGGTGACGTCGGCGTCATGTCGGCCGACGGGTTTACCAAGATCGTGGACCGCAAGAAGGATATGATCATTGTTTCGGGCTTCAATGTGTATCCGAACGAGGTGGAAGCGGTGATCTCGAGCCACCCGGGGGTGCTGGAGTGTGCGGCAATCGGCGTGCCGGACGTGAAATCCACCGAGGCGGTGAAAGTCTTTGTTATTCGTGCCGACCCCCAGCTGACGGCGGAGGAGCTCGTCAGATTTGCCGGGACGCAGTTGACGGCATACAAGGTCCCGAAACTGATCGAGTTTAGGCCTGAACTGCCGAAGAGCAATGTCGGAAAGATCTTGCGCCGCGAGCTGAGGAATGAAGCGCAGGTAAGCGGCGGCCTGCAGACTTCATAACACCACGCACGAAGAATCCTACGGCGCCACAAAGAGGACGAGCGATCGCCGGGCGCGGTCGGTGGCGCAAGCCCGTAGCCCCCGGGCGTTAGAGCTCCAGCCGTGCCTGCAGATCTAATCGTGCGGGCGCGGGCTCGTAGATCGTTGCTCTCGGCAGAACGGCGCAGTTTCAATTCCGGGAATATTGACTATATTTGGACAAGTTAAGGATTCTGGGACCTCATTTGGATGGCAAGAAAGAGCCTCGACGTAACTTGTCCGGTAGCTCGAACGCTCGACATTGTCGGCGCGCGATGGACGCTGCTCATCATCCGGGACTTGCTTCCCGGCACCATGCGCTTTCAGGATCTTCAGGAGCGTCTGCCCCGCATGGCTCCAAATGTGCTCTCGGATCGCTTGAAGATACTTGAGGAACACGGCCTCGTGCGCCGTGAGTTCTACAGCGATCATCCTCCTAGGGCTGCCTATACCCTGACAGATCCGGGCCGCGAGCTCGGCGTCATCGTGTTGGCTCTCGGTCGATGGGGCCTGCGGCACCTCGGCGGGAAATTGAGCCCCGGTCTGCAGCACGATGAGTGCTTGCGTCACCTGCAGCAAGCGTCCGAGGCCTTGATCCGCCGTCCGGTGCAGCGCGTGAAATCCGCTGGCAAGTCGGCGGCGAAGGCAGCGAGAGGCGCAAGGAACTGAGCACGAGCCCCTATGCGAGGGACGCGGGAAGCAGTTTCGGACGGAATCATAGTGATCAGACTTTGCCGCGGGCTTCGAGGAGGCGGGGCGATCGCTCCAAGGCCCATATGAAGCTCTTGGGCGCGCGTCCAAGTACATCTTCTAGCTGGCGGGTGACGGCCTCATAGCGTCCACTCGCGGCCAAGCGGGTGATCGTCCTCAGGTGCTCCGCGGTGTGCGGGACGCGAGCTGCCAGAGCACCATTGATGTAGGTCTCGATCCAGGCCTCCAGCTCCTGAGGAACGTAAGTGACGGGCCTACCCAACGTCGCGGCATAATCCTCGGCGAAGCCCTGCATGTCCTTCGCCTCCGGGCCGGTGAGCTCGTAGGATTTCGAAACGTGCGCCCAAGGATCGATCAGGATCTTAGCGCAGATCTCGGCAACGTCGTAGGCGGCAATCGGGGCGATCTTGTGCTTGCCGAAGGGGAGATGAAGCTCGCCTGCGCCCAACAACTGCTTGAGTGGAAACCAGGCAAGAATCGGATTTTCAACGAACATTGTAGCCCGGACATTGACGACCGGCAGGCCGGACCAATTCAGAGCCTGTTCGGAGGCCCAATGGGCTCTCTGCTGCGGTGACCAGTCGGTGACACGTCCTCCCAGCCACTCTCGTCGTGTCTCATAGGGGGCCGTCATCCGCGTGAAGTCCATATAGGACTGCTCGTACTCAGAAATATTGAGAAAGACCTCGAGATCTCCGTTTGCACGCGCTGCGGCTGCCATCAAGATCGTTGCATCGGTGTAATAGGGGTTTAGGCTCATGCTGAAGTAAACCCGGCGGCAGCCTTTCAGCGCGGCGGCAACGTCAGCGACGTTGAGCAGATCTCCCACCAATACCTCGGCGCCCACCTGTCGAAGAGCTTTTGCCCTCTCGTCGTCTTTGCGTACGAAGGCGCGCACCGGATACTTCTTCTCGATCAGCATATTGATCATTGTCTTGCTGATGGAGCCTACATCTCCGCCGGCTCCGGTAATCAAAATGGGACGCGGTTTGGTCATCGATTTTTTACTTGGAGGGTGTGATTGGGGCGTTTTTCGAACGGAAGGCGGTGCGGCGCGCTTAGAAGCCATCAGCTCTTGAGGAAAGGCAGAATGTGGCTCAAAACCGCCTCGGGGTTTTCGAGATGCAGGAAATGGCCGACGCCGGGCATGACAACGCGTTCGAAGCCGTTTGTGAATGCTGCGGCCATATCGTCGCTGAGCCGCACGGACATGCAGCCGTCTTCGTCCCCGTGCAGATAGAGGGTTGGGACGGCGATCGGGCCGTTGGCGCGAGCTTCGAGAGCCTGCGCTTCCGCTTCGGGCGGCGGCGTGAACAGTTGCCTGTAGTAGGAAAGTGTCTGCGGTAGGACTCCGGGCTGTTTAAAAGTTTCGATCAGCGCCATGCGATCCGAAGCCGGCATCTTGTAGCCTGGCGACCACTCGCGCCAAAGTCGATCGAGGAAAGCGAAGTCGTTGAGCTGAACGGCCGGTTCGGCAAAACGCGTATGGAAGAAGAACATATACCAGCTTCGTCGCTGTTGGTCGCCGTCGACTACGAACGCCTGCGGCAGGCCTCTGCCGTACGGGACCGCCAGCCCTACAAGCTTGCGGATCCGCACCGCATCGAGACTTGCAGCGGAATAGGCCGCCCTTGCTCCGAAATCGTGCCCGATGACAAAGGCCTGTTCGGCGCCCAAAGCATCGATCAGGCCGAGGACGTCCTTTCCGATCGCCGCGGCACGGTAGGATCCGTCGGGTGCAGCGCCACCGGCCCAAAATCCGCGCAGTGCCGGAGCAACGGCCCGATATCCCTCCTGCGCCAGACGGCCCAAGACGTGAGCCCAGCTTTGCGCATGATCTGGAAAGCCGTGCACGCATAGCACCAGGGGGCCTTCGCCGGCTTCGAGTACCGGGAACTCCAGCCCGTTGGCCCGAACAACCCGCTTGCGGATTTCCGTCGGCTCAAACTTCTGGCCAGTCTGCACCGGAGAACCGGTGCGGTCGGGCGAAGGCGCATCAGTCATGGTCATTGCCAGATCCTCGTAGATTCTGGATGATGATTATCATCCAACGACGGAGGGACGTAATTCATTACTGAATAGGCGTAGCAGCAGCTTTGACGTGTTGGGCTTTCTTAGGGTGCACTACCATGAGCCGGAGTGGCGATTCGACCGCCGAATGGTCCACACCGGCACTGGGTCTGGTGGCAATTTCGGTCGGCTAATCGCTCGTCGATCGCGAGATATTATGCGCTACGAAAAGGGCCATAGAGCCGGAACGTCGGCTCGCATCGTCGAGTGCGCTTCAGCTCGAATCCGCGAGCGAGGAATCGAGAGCATCAAGGTTGCCCGACTCATGAAGTCTGCCGGACTGACGCACGGCGGCTTCTATCTTCATTTCAAGTCCCGTCGAGATCTGATCGAAAGAGCTTTCGCCCTGGCCGTGGACGGATCGGTGCAGCGATGGCGGAACGCGGCGGATCGCTCGGGTCCCGGCGAACGCCTCTTGAGCATCGTCGACTATTACCTCGCGGACCGACACCGTGACGATGTCGCCAACGGTTGCGTGCTTCCGTCGCTTGGGGCCGAGGTCCCGCGGGCCGGCGTTGGCATCAGAAGGACATTCTCAAACGGCTTGAGAGAGATGATCGAAGTTCTGTCCAGCGACGTGAACGGCCCATCGAAACGAGAAGCAATTGCCATCGTGTCCGAAATCGTCGGTGCGCTGCTGTTGGCCCGGGCGGTCGATCATCCGGAATTCTCATCGGAAATAATGAGCGTGGCTCGCGAATATGTCCTGGGCAGCGAGCCCCAGGCCCTCGGAACCGCGAAAGCGCCGCGTAAACTCTCGATACGAACCAAGCGCCCGAGTTTGAAGAGGCCGCAGAAGCGCGATCAATCCAAGCATCTGGCGTGAAGACGGCGGCCAAGTGTTAGACTCCCCACGTTCTCGCATCAGCCTCCAAGGCCTTGGCCACTGCCTTTAGCCATCTGTGGACGGCTTTTGTCTTCTCGGACGAACCGTCAATCTTTCTATAAGTAAAGTAGAAATCTCTCAGCGCGATCCCCTTCGAGCCCCATCGTGCCATGACGGTCAGGGCGCCGCTGCTGACCAGCGGAGCCATCAGAGGAAACGGCGCCAGCAGGACGCCCATCGATGAGCTCGCCATCTGTACGGCCGTCAAGAGGCTGTCGCCGACAAGGTCCGGTTCTTTCGTAGCGACGTGCGGTACGTACTCTTCGAACCACTTTTGCCAAAGATCCGGCGCCGTGGCGACCTTTATCAATGGCAGTTTCGTCAGGTCTTCCGGGTGCTGAATGGGGGCGAAGCGATCCAGAAGTTTCGGGTCTGCGCATGGGGCAGCGCGCGACCGGAGCAGTCTTTGATAGGTCAGGTCGCCGAACGGGGGCTCGCCGAACTGGACTGCAGCGTCGATATTATCTCTCTCGAAATCGGCCGGGGCATTCTTCGCCTCCAGTCTCAGATCAAGCCCGGGATTGTCGATGCGGAATCTCTCGAGGTGAGGGAGCGCAGCGAGCATCGCGAACGTCGGTGTCACGCTGACACGGACGATAGGGCCGCGCTTTTGATCTTCCAGGAGGTCGCTGGCACGGAACAGTTCGTCGAAGGCGCTAAGCACGGCGCTGGCATAAATCGCGCCGCTTTCGGTGAATTCGATGTTCCGGCCGCTGCGTCGCACGAGTTGAACGCCAAAGTGCGCTTCAAGCGTACGAATTTGGTGGCTGATCGCAGAAGGCGTGAGGTTCAGGCTCTCCGAAGCAAGCTTAACGCTGCCTGATCGTGCGAGAGCCTCGAACGCACGAAGGCTTGCCAAAGGAGGGAGGGCTGAGGGGATTTTCGACATTTCTGCGGTGAGCCAGATTCAACGATGCACAATCGATTTCAATTGTTTTCGCGCTGTTTGCTGCCAGTCTGGTAGCAGCAGCGGATACCCGATAGCGGAACCTAAACCGTAATCAGCGCGGCGTCGAACAATTCCCGTCGCTGCGACGCGGACCTTGCGCGGTAGATTGAACACGAAGGCAACACGATGAACGAGCATCACCTGCAGGACCAACATGCTGGAGCCGTAACGAAGATGCGTGCGGGGCTGCCGCAGCCGCCCGTCTTCAAGACCCTGGCTGACGAGAGACAGCACAGAAAGGAGCGGCTGGCTGCTGGATTGAGGCTCTTTGCGAAGTTCGGATTCGACGAGGGAGTCGCGGGCCACATCACCGTGCGTGACCCGGAGTTCACGGACACGTTCTGGGTGAACGGCTTCGGCATGAGCTTCGCTTTGATAAAGGCGTCGGATCTCATTCGGGTCAATCACAAAGGCGAAGTCGTCGAGGGCAATCATCCGGTCAATGCCGCTGCTTTCGCGATTCACGCAAGTGTTCATGCGGCTCGTCCCGATTCAATCGGCGCGGCGCATTCGCATTCAACATATGGCCGAGCATTCTCAACGCTGGCGCGGAAACTGGAGCCGATCACGCAGGACGCCTGCGCCTTCTACAATGATCATGCCCTCTACGAGGATTACGGTGGCGTGGCAGTCGAAGTGGACGAAGGCCAGCAGATCGCCAAGGCGCTGGGGTCGCACAAGGCGGCTATCTTGCAGAATCATGGACTGTTGACCGTGGGACAGAGCGTGGATGAGGCGGTCTGGTGGTTCATCACGATGGAGCGATCGTGCCAGGTTCAGCTGCTGGCCGAGGCGGCGGCGGCGCGAACCGGCCAGGCTCTCAAGGTCATTCCAGAAGCATCTGCAAAACAGGCTTTCGCCATCCTCGGGGCTTCAAGAACAGGGTGGTTTCAATTCCAGACCCTGTATTCGAAGATCGTAAATGAACAGCCGGATCTGCTCAACTGAGGGCCGGCCAGCAACAATCTTGTTCGGAGGGATCGCATGAACGTCCAAACGTCCCCTGTAAAAGTCGGCCAGAACGCTTTGGCCGCCGATGAGCGGCTGGTCCGTGAGGACCTCGCTGCGCTGTATCATGTGTTTTTTGATCTAGGCTGGTGCGAACACATCTACAATCACATCACGGCTCGAGTGCCGGGTCCCGAGAAGCACTTTCTGATCAATTCATTCGGACTATCGTACAACGAAGTCACAGCTTCCAATCTCATCAAGATCGATCTTGATGGGAATAAAGTTGTGAACGTTCCGGGTCGTGTCAACGCGCCGGGCTTCACGATCCATTCTTCGGTTCATGCCGCGCGCGATGACGCCCATTTCATTGCTCACACTCACACGACGGCCGGTGTGGCCGTTGCGTGCACGGAAGATGGGCTGTCGCATCACACCTTTTACGGTGCGATGCTCTATGGGCAAATTGCGTATCACGATTTCGAGGGCATTTCGACAGATCTCGGCGAGCGCGAGCGCCTCGTCAAATCGCTCGGCAACAAGAACTATATGATCCTAAGGCATCACGGTCTTCTGACATGCGGCAGGACTGCCGCGGAGGCGCTGTTCCGCATGACGATCCTACAACGCGCATGCGAGGTGCAGCTCGCGGCTGCAACGTTCGGTAAGGGCTGGCGGCCCTTGCCGGAAGAGATACTGCAGCGTACGACGCGCCAGATGCAGAGCGAGGTTGCGAAGGGCTTCGACGAGAAAACCTCCTTTGGGCAAGATTCGTTTGAGGCTTATCGTCGCGCACTGGACGCGAAGGGTTCGCGTTACAGAGACTAAAAGCGGCTCAGGCGCGGTCCGCCGGCTTCGGCCGGCTTCTCGCACCGCAAGAATCAGACAACGTCATTGTCCGCCACCTACCGCGAGCTTCCGCGCGAGAGCACCAACGGATAATGGCTGGCGGAAGACAGCCAGGACTGGTCAAGGTCGGGCTCAATATGTGCGCACCCCGCCGTCAGATGCGGGGGCGCCGAACGGAAACGTCATTTGACGCCGAGAGCGTCTCATTGTGGGGAAAATATCGATGTGGCAAAAACGAGTCGTTCTCGCGATGATGATGCTTGCAATCGCGCCGGTGTCGCTTGCGCAAAAGGCGGTAGCCGAGGATCCAACCGGGGTTACTGCGACGGAGATCAGGGTCGGCGCGACCTTTCCATTCAGTGGTCCTGCCTCGGCCCTCGGCAATGTAGGCAAGGCACTGATGGCCTATGTCGAGTTCATCAATGACAAGGGAGGCGTCAACGGGCGCAAGATCAAGCTGATAGCGCTCGACGATGCATATTCGCCGAGCAAATCCGTCGAACAGACCCGCAAGCTGGTTGAAAGCGAGGAGGTCGCATTTCTGTTCAGCCCGCTTGGGACCGCAAGCATCTCTGCGAACGTGAAATACGCCAACACCAAAAAAGTGCCGCACCTCTTCGTTCTCTCCGGCGCCAACAAATTCACCAATCATGCCGAGTATCCCTACACCACGACCGGACTTCCGAGCTACGACACTGAGGGTCAGGTGTATGCGAAATTCATAACTGAAAAGATGCCGGGTTCGCGCATCGCCATCCTCTATCAGAATGATGACCTGGGGAAAGATTTTGTCGGCGCGTTCCGTTCCTACATGAAGGACGATTTCGGCAAACTGGTCGTGACAAAATCCTACGAAGCGGCTGATCCGACCGTCGATTCTCAGGTCGTGTCGCTCAAGAGCTCGGGAGCAGAAGCGTTCTTTATCGCCGGGTCGCCCAAGTTCACCGCACAGGCTCTCCGTAGAAGCCGAGAAATCGGCTGGAATCCACTGACGGTCATTGTCAATTCAACTACGTCCGTCGCCGGTACTCTTGCGGCGGCAGGACTCGACAACGCTAAGGGGGTGGTATCAAGCACGTTCCTGAAAGATCCGATGGACCCGACATGGGAGCAGGATCCCGGGGTAAAGAACTATCGTGCGTTTCTCGCCAAGTACATTCCTACCGCTGATGTCGCGGAGACGCTCTACGTTGCCGGCGTCGTACAGGGCGAAATACTCGAGAAGATCCTCGAGCAGTGCGGCAATGACTTGACGCGAAAAAACATAATGAAGCAGGCGCTGAATTTGAGAAACTTCTCGCCTTCGTTGGCCCTCCCAGGCAGCGCCATCAACACCAGCGTGAATAATAACCAGGCGTGGACATCGCTTCAGTTCGAGAGTTTCAACGGGAAAAGCTGGGTTCCCTTCGGAAAGCCTGTCAGCGCCGCGGACTAGGCGCGCCCGTCAGCGCTCACCGAGCCGCTGCTTTCGGTGCGGCCGACGCGAGCGCTCGGATCCTGCCTCGGTTTAAACGACGATCCTTCAAATTCATGCGGAGAAGAATCTTGCGGATACTGGTAATCGGCGCCGGCGCCCTGGGCGGATATTTTGGCGCGAGACTGCTGGCAGCAGGGCGCGACGTCACGTTCCTGGTAAGGCCCAAACGCGCGGAGGCGCTCGCGAGAGGCGGGCTGGTGGTCAAGAGCAAGGTTGGCGATCTGCATCTACCCGCGCCTCCGACCGTCACGTCCGAATGGCTCAACGGCCCGTATGATCTCATCATTGTGAGCTGCAAGGCCTACGATCTCGACGGCGCGATGGAGTCGTTTGCCCCCGCGGTGGGCAAAAGCTCGATCATCATACCTCTGCTGAATGGCTTGCGTCATCTCGACGTGCTGAACGCCCGGTTCGGTGAAAAGAACGTGTTCGGCGGCCAGTGTGCCATCTCAGCGGCACTTTCTGCCGACGGCGAGATTTTGCACATGACGGATCTACACACGCTGAGCTTTGGCGAGCAGACCAGGACGCGATCTGAACGTCGGGCCGAGATCGTCCGTGCGTTGTCGGGTGCCGGTTTCGACGCCGAACACAGCGACAACATTCTGCAGGCCATGTGGGAAAAGTGGGTGATGATCGCCACCACCGCCGGCGCGACCTGCTTGATGCGCGCCTCGATCGGGGACATCGTGGCCGTCGGCGCCTCCGGCGTGGTGATGCGGTTGCTCGACGAAGCCAGCGCGATCGCAGCCAAGCAGGGGTTTGAACCACGGCCAGCCTACATAGAGCGCGTGCGTTCCATTCTCACAACGCCTGGCTCTCCACTCATGGCCTCCATGGTGCGCGATATAGAGCGGGGAGCCCGGACGGAGGGCGATCATATTCTCGGTGATCTGCTTGGTCGCGTCCCGGCAGGCGAGGTCCCGATTCTCCTGAGCGCAGCCTATGCCCATGTGAAGTCGTACGAGGCGCGTCAGGCTCGCGAGGCCGCTTCTCGATAGCAATGCGATCGGACACGGAGCTGAAAGAATGCGGTTCTTACGGCTAGGACAGCGCGGATTGTCGGGCGATTTGGAGCAGCCATGCCAATAACGAATGTCCAGGATTTTCGACGGCTGGCAAAAGGCCGCATTCCTCGCGCGATCTTCGAGTATGGCGATGGTGGATCATACGATGAAGTCACGTTGCGCGCCAACAGGGACGATCTGGAGAACCTGCGCTTTCGACAACGCGTCATGATGGACGTGTCCGGACGTTCGCTTCGGACGCGGATTGTCGGCGAAGATCGGAGTATGCCGCTTATCATTGCGCCGACGGGCCTCGGCGGGCTCTTCTATGCCGACGGTGAAATACATGGTGCCCTGGCGGCGGAGGAAGCCGGAATTCCGTTTTGTCTGAGCACCATGTCGATCTGCTCGATTGAAGACGTGCGCAGCGCTGTCCGTGATCCGTTCTGGTTTCAACTCTATGTCATGCGGGACCGCGGCTTTACGCGCTCTCTGCTGGAGCGCGCTGCCGCTGCAAAATGTTCGGCCCTTGTTTTGACCGTCGACCTTCAGGTCGGCGGCCAGCGGCACCGGGACATCAAGAACGGCTTGAGTGTTCCTCCAAGATTGACGCTACGAAACGCGTTCGATGTCGCTTCAAAGCCGCAATGGGCCTTGAGCGTACTCATGGGAAAACGGCGATCATTCGGAAATCTGCAAAACGCTCCGTCCAGCAAGGACGGCCTGGCCTCGCTGGCCCGGTGGGTGGCCGACCAGTTTGATCCGTCGTTGACGTGGGATGACGTAGGCTGGATTCGCAGCATGTGGTCGGGAAAGCTCATCATCAAGGGAGTGCTTGACGAGTACGACGCGCGCCAGGCTGTATCGTGTGGCGCTGATGCGATTGTCGTGTCCAACCACGGCGGTCGGCAACTGGACAGCACGGATTCGTCGATCGGCGCTCTGCCTTCCATCGTCGATGCGGTCGGAAGCACGACCGAGGTCATGTTCGACGGCGGTATTCGGTCCGGGCAGGACATACTCAAGGCGCTGGCGCTCGGAGCTCGCGCGTGCATGATTGGAAGGGCATATCTCTATGCTCTGGCATGCGGAGGAAAGAAGCAGGTTAGATCCATGCTTGCGATTCTTCGCAAGGAACTTGACACAACGATGGCTTTGACTGGGATACCGGACGTGACGACGGTGACATCCGACATCCTTCTCCGTCGTAGGGACGGCAGCTTCGTCGGGGAGCGCTGAGCGCGTATCTTCGCCACGAGCGCGTCGGTGGCTGCGGTCTGCAAAATGACACGGGCAAGGGAGGTCGGCGTGGTTGATTATGGCGACTACCAGTTTGAAATCTATTGTTCGGGTTTGCGCGGTGTCCTGCCGAGGCTTCCGGTCGATTTTGGTGAACTCGAGTCACGGGCTCATGCCGCAATGCCGCCATGGGTCGTGTCCTATGTGGCAGGCGGCTGCGGGAACGAGCATACGCAGAATGTCAACGTATCTGCATTTGAACGCTGGGGTTTGATCCCACGCATGTTCGTAGGCGCTGCGCAGCGCGATCTGTCGGTCAATCTCTTTGGAATGCACCTTCCGACACCGTTGTTTCTGTGCCCGATTGGCGTCATTGGTTTGTGCGCACAGGATGGACGCGGCGATACTGCGACGGCTACGGCCGCACGCAGGCTTGGTGTTCCCATGATTGCATCGACATTGAGCAACGCTCCGCTCGAACAGGTTGCTTCGGAGCTCGGCGAGACGCCGGGCTTCTTTCAGCTCTATACGCCCACCGATCGCGCGCTTGCCGAGAGTCTGGTTCACCGGGCGGAGGCCGCCGGCTTCAAGGGGATCGTTGTGACGCTGGACACGTGGGTGACCGGCTGGCGTCCACGGGATCTCAATCAGGCCAATTTCCCTCAGCTCCGCGGGCATGCCCTCGCCAACTATTTTTCGGACCCTGTATTTCGTGGCAGTCTCGCAAAGCCGCCCGAGAACGATGTTCCCGCTGCCATCATGAAATGGGGGGCGATCTTCGGACATCCTCCGACCTGGGATGATCTTCCGTGGTTGCGCTCGTTGACAAAACTGCCCTTGATCGTGAAGGGCATTTGTCATCCCGACGACGCGCGACGCGCCATCGATGCTGGCGTCAATGGCATCTATTGTTCGAACCACGGCGGCCGTCAGGCAAACGGCGGCATCGCGGCGGTTGACCTGCTGCCCGGCATCGTCAGGGCCTCCGGCAACACGCCCGTTCTTTTTGACTCGGGAATTCGCTCAGGCACGGATGTGGTCAAGGCTCTGGCTTTGGGCGCGACGGCCGTCGGCATCGGCCGGCCGTATGCCTATGGGCTCGCGCTCGACGGCGCCGAGGGTATCGTTCACGTGCTGCGGTGCATCTTGGCCGAGGCGGACTTGCTGATGGCCGTCGATGGATACCCTCGTATCTCCGATCTTCGGCCGTCGGCGCTGCTGCCGGTCGGCTGATTAGCCCGCGAGGATTTTCAGGAGAGCCGTCTGGGTGGCATCTGGAGCTTCCTCGCACATGAAGTGACCTGCCTCGACGGCTTCTCCCGTGACCTGCGTCGCCCAATGATTCCAGACGATCAGCGGTTGGGCACCCGAAGCGGCGATACCGCGGCTTCCCCAGATGACATGGAGGGGCGTCGTAATCTTCCTCCCGGCATCAAGATCGCTTTTGTCATGGTCGAAGTCTGCATAGGCGCCGGCGCGGTAGTCTTCGCAAAGGCCATGCACGCGTTCGGGATCGCGCAACGCGTTGAGATAGTGTTCTACGGCCCGGGAATCGAAACCCTCCGCGAACACGGGGGCGAAGTATCCGTCCGGGTCGCGCGAGATCAGCGTCTCGGGTAAAGGATGAGGCTGAGCGAGAAACGTCCAGTGATAGATGCGAAGCGCCGAAAGACGGCTCAGATTCGTCCAGTAATTGTAAGTGGGCAATATGTCGAGGACGACAAGTCGCGAAAGGCGTTCGGGATGATCGAGCGCCAAACGATAGCCGACACGTCCGCCCCGGTCATGGCCGACTAAAGAGAAACGCGAGTGGCCGAGACTTTCCATCACCTCGACCATCGTTCGGGCCATTGCCCGTTTCGTGTAAGGCGTATGGTGTGCGTCGGTCTTGGGAACGTCCGACGCTCCGTATCCCGGGAGATCAGCGATGACGAGCGTAAACCGTTCTGCGAGTGCCGGCGCCAAATGATGCCACATCACATGGGTTTGAGGAAATCCATGTAACAGGAGAAGCGGCGGCCCTTTACCGCCAACCCGCGCAAAAATGCGCCCCGATCCTGTTTCGGCATATACCGACTTAAATCCGGGAAACAAATCAGTGAGAGCAGTCATCGTCACTCCGCCTTTGAAGGTGAGAAGGTCTCCGGGATGCGCGGAAGATGGCGTGCATCAGGCCGACGCAAAGTCGACTCTTTGCCGATCGCACGCACCTCAGACCATCAAGATCGCGCAAACCGGTGCGGTTAAGCGGCCATCCGCAGCAGATCGATGATATCGGCTTCGCTCTTGAACGGCCGTGGATTGGCCTGAACGAAGCGGTGATTGATCGCAATCTTGCTGATCTTCTCAAACTTGTCTTCACCGACACCGACGTCAGCCAGACGCGTAGGCAGTCCGAGAGCTTTGACGAAACCCGCGAAGGCATCTCCAGCTTCCATGTCGGGGCTGCCGAGGGCTGCCGCCAGGCGCTTCTGCGCGTCCTCTGTAAAAGCCTTATTGTACCGAAGCAGGCTCGGCATGATGACGGGCGTGCAGTAATAGTGAGGAACATCGAAAGTGCCGCCAAGCACGTGTCCGATGCCGTGGCTTGCCCCCATCGGAACGCGTGCTTGCAGGCCGAAAGCGGCGAGCCATGAGCCTTGTTGCGATTGACGTCGCGCTTCCATGTCATTCGGTTGCTGCAAGGTGCGGAGCATCCCCTCGCGCAGAAGACGGATACCCGCCAAGACCACTTCGTCCGCCAAAGGCGTGCCCGCTGGCGAGCACAGGGCTTCGATGCCGTGATCCATCGAGCGTGTCCCGGATCCCATCCATAGGTTCAGAGGCGTGTGCAGGCTCAGGTCGGGATCAAGAATGACCGCCACGGGCGACATCCGTGGGTGAAAGAATATCTGCTTCAGCTTGGTGCGCTCGTCCGTGACGAGCGCGCCGGCATTGTATTCGCCGCCGTTCAGCGTGGACGGTACTGCGATCTGCCGCACTGTGGGTGCACGGAATGGAGAGAAGGGTACGCCAGGCCCCATAACGAACGGGTCGAAGCCTGCCTCATCGAAAATGTCGTGTTCCATGGCCATGATAACGATCTTCGCGAGGTCGACCGCCGAGCCTCCGCCGACGGCTACCACCAGATCAGCTTGCGCCTCCTTCGCTTGACGCGCGACCTCGGCGGCCTGCTTGCGGGTCGTGTGCTGCGCGATCCCGTCGAAGGTCGCCACGTGCTTGTTGCCGAGCGCACGGCGAATCTTTTCGATCTCGTCGGTCTTGGTATTCAAGGTGCGGCTCACCAGGAGGAAAGCGCGATTGGCATTCAGCCGCACCGCTTCATCATTCAAGGCCTCGGCTGCAGGCTTGCCGTAAACCACACGGTCGATGTCCGGAAAGTTATGTATCCCAGCCTTGCGCATTTGTTTCCCCACGACTGTTTTTTGAATGTAAGTCACTTTAGTATTAATAGTGACTGGGCGCAACGGGCATCTTTCTGGCGCCGGATCGAGGCCAGTCATGTGGTTGCGAGCCGAGCTCCGCTTCGGCGAAGCCCGGCTCGACCAAAATATGGCGGACAGCCTTTGGCTCAGTTCGCCGCCATAGCGGATCCCTCGGATGGCCACGGGTGGCGAGCGCAGCTCCCACCGCGACCGGAAATGAGGATGATGCACTGCTCGAGCGTATCGAAGCTGCATTTCCGCGTGTCGGAGGAATAGTCTTGAAGACAGTATCCGTAGGCGTTTGTTGAAGCCGCCGGTGCAACGCTCAAGTAGTCTGCGCCAGCCAAGCCGGCGAAGACAATCGAGAGGAGGGTGAATAGCTTGCTCAATATGGTCTCCTGCGCTCGAGCCGTCATCTATTCGGCGGCCATTGCTGGCCGTGCTTGGGCTTCTTCCATTGCATCCGCATGCGTCCCATCTGCGGTCGGCTTGATCCGGAACCAGGCGGCATAGAGCGCGGGCAGAAACAGCAGGATCAGAACCGTGCCGACGGCGGTGCCGCCGATCAGCGTGTAAGCCATCGATCCCCAGAACACAGAATGAGTGAGCGGGATGAAGGCCAGCACGGCAGCAAGCGCGGTGAGGATCACGGGCCTCGTGCGTTGCACCGTGGCCTCGATGACGGCGTGATAATCATCAAGACCGGCGGCAAGGTTCTCCTTG
>Ga0105239_10002859_pt1 | contig 21609 bp, 10 predicted proteins | sample KBSC44metaG_FD_92761 | JGI IMG/M metagenome (GOLD analysis project Ga0105239, IMG submission 92761) | Corn rhizosphere microbial communities from Kellogg Biological Station, Michigan, USA - KBS C4-4 metaG | ecosystem: Host-associated > Plants > Roots > Rhizosphere > Soil | place: Michigan, USA... | reverse complement strand
ATCTGCGGTTAACGCAATAATGGGAACATCGCTGTGTGGTGAAGGCAGACGGCGAATTTTCTGGGTTGCTATATAGCCATCGACCTCGGGCATATTCACATCCATAAACACGATTGCAGGATCGTGTTGCAGCAACAGTTCAATGGCTTCCCGGCCATTTGCAGCTTCAATAACCTGAACGCCCATTTTAAACAACACTTCAGAAATAAGCAGCATATTCAATGGGTTATCTTCTGCCACCAATACTTTTGCGCCCTGAAATAATTTCTGTGGCGTAGTTATTTTACCGGATTGCTCTTCCTGTGAACCCGGTTTTTCAAACAGTGATGATACGAGATTACTAAGCTCCCCTAGTTTTACAGGTTTGGAGAGGAACTTATCTATACCAATATTTTCTGCTTCCTGCTGAAACGTTGTTCTTTCAAGTGATGAAAGCATCAGTATAAAAGGGGTTGCATCGACCTTCATTGTTTTTTTAATCTGTTGCACCAATGTAATTCCATCCATTTCCGGCATTTGATTATCTGTAATAATGAGGTCAAACTGTTCACCAGTGGAGGCGGCTTTTTCAATAACCTGCAATGCTTCGGGGCCGTTATAAGAAATTTTACAGGGAATATGCAAATACCTGAAGATATCCTCCATTAATTTACAGTTGGTGATATTGTCGTCTATCACCAATACTTTACGCAATACGCCTTTAGGGGTAAAGGCAACAGCGGGTTGCTCGCTAACGACTTCCATGGCAAGGCGTAGTGTAAATGTGCTTCCCCTGCCATATTCGCTTTCTACCTGCAGATTCCCATCCATTAACTCTGCCAGCCGTTTCGAAATGGTAAGGCCCAGGCCGGAACCGCCGAACTTTCTGGTAGTTGATGTATCTGCCTGTGTAAAACTTTCAAAGATCGAATTGATTTTTTCAGCAGCAATGCCAATACCGGTGTCTTTAACTGCAATAGCTATATCTATGAATTTCTTATCGCCTTTTTGATAGACAGAAGATTCCTGTTTGACTGTTATGAATACTTCGCCTTTGAGCGTAAATTTTATAGCATTGCCAATGAGGTTTACCAATATTTGTCTTATTCTTACAGGATCGCAAAAGAACTGAGAAGGAATTTGGGGATCTATGTTGCAAATAAGCTCAATATTTTTTTCCTGTGCTTTTATGGATAAAATATCAATAGTTTCTTCAATTAATTCATCAAGTCTGAAGTTGGCATTATCTATGATCAGTTTTCCTGCTTCTATCTTGGAAAAGTCGAGTATATCATTAATAATGTTGAGCAGGTTATATGCAGATTTTTGAACATTCTGCAAGTATTGCCGTTGCGTTTTCTGAAGGTTGGTAGTTAATACAAGATCAGTAAATCCGATAATACCGTTCATTGGCGTACGTAACTCATGGCTCATATTGGCCATAAATTCACTTTTGGCAATACTGGCGGCTTCTGCATCTTTTTTCTGTTGTTCTATTTGAATACGATCGATAGCAGAACCCAATGTATCTGAAAATGATTCCAGAATGGAAAACTCTGCACGAGTCCACTCACGCTCTATTTTGCAATCATGAATACTAATAAAACCCCACAATTGGCCCTCTGAAAATACCGGAATAATAGTTAATGATTTAACCTGCTTATTTTCGAGCCACTCTTTTATCCGCGGCTCTTTTAATTGCGCTACATTACAATGGAAAATTTCATTGGCGTGTAATGTTGCCTCTATAGCAGGGGTGAAACAAACAAACACCTGCTGAAATTCGGGCGCCTGGTATTCTACTTCATTTGTAACGCTATTCCAGCATGCTATCTGGCTGCTGTACGTTTTATCATCGATGCTATCGGTATAATTACGAAATGTGGAGATCATATCAACGCCCATTTGAACTCCCAATAATTTAATGGCGTTGCCAATGGCGGTTTCAAAATCATTATTACTGATGAGTTCATGAACTGCCGAGCTAACTGCCTGCAACAAGCGGTCTTTTTTGTTTAAGTAGCCGGTCATTTCCATCAATTCTATCTCACCTGCTTTTAAATTATCGCGCATGGAGATCAGTGCCTTGCCCAAAGTATCTTCATCACTCAATGGATTAAAGGGAATATTGAAATTCCTTGTACCTACCTCGTATGCGAAATTGGCTGTTCCACGCAGGTTTTCAGAAAGATTATTGACCGATTGTACCATCTCCCCGATCTCATCTCTCTTTACCGGATAGTCAATCCGGCGAATAATACCTTTACCCAGATCATTTATGATAGATCTGATTTTGTTGACAGGGCTAATAATCACTTTAGCCAGATAGATGGAAAGAAAAAGGCCGGCGAAAATGATGAGGACAGCCAATAAAATGATAAGCACCCTTAATTCTTCGGTAGAATGGGTGAGTTTAATATTTTCCCGGCTCCGGATACTTTGTATATAGGAGCTGATATTGTTTAAAGAGTTTATTAATGCATCAGTACGTGGAAGTACTTCTTCTTCGAGTTTGGTTTCAGCCTCCAGTTTGGTTACAGGGTCATCGTAATCGTCGAACCCTTTTAACGATGCCATTATACTTTTCTCCATAGCAAGCACTTCATCAAAACCTGCATACACTTTATTTACACTATCGGCCCAATTTTTATTTGGCCAATATGGTGCATAACTATTGATGCGCGATCTTAATTTCTGGTAATCAAAACTGTGTAGTCTTTTTAATGAATTTTTATCTTCCTGTTTGTACCTTAAGAACACCCAGTTGGTAGTATACATTTTGGATTCAACCATCATCCGCTGGAAATTATCCAGCGACTGAAGGGAAGGATCGATTACCTGAGATAGATTAGAAGACGACTTTTTATTATTGTGCAGTGTAATGAATGTGATAATACCATTGATCACAAACAATGATACGAGCACAGCAAAGCTCCAGTAAATCCTTCTCTTTATGGTAATGTTTATTTTCATGGCATTGGGTAGTGTAACATTATCAGAAAGTGAAGTTCAAACCACCCATTATCCTTATGGGGTCTTCATACTGGCCATAAAAAAGTTCTGTACCCTTTTTAGCGAGATCCATATTGAACCCTACACTCTTGTAATGCTGATTGAGTGCGTTGGTGATATTAGTGAAAACAGCGAGTTTTTTTACTATATTATATCTTAGCGAAATATTCATCAATGCATAGCCCCCTATCGTTTGGCGCTTTCGAACAGATGTTATGTCATTAGTGATACCTGAAAGATTTTGCCTGCCCATGATAATCAGGCGGGGTGAACAGGTGAATTTACCCGCTACCATATCAGTTCCCGCATGAAGCATAAACGGAGAAATAAATTCGAGCTTCACCTTAGGCAACGTTGGGTCTTTATGCGAATAATCATCAAATCCGTTTGTATGACTTACAGACAGATAGGAATTAAGGCAAAGACCGCCAATGGAATGCTTATAATTTAACTGGATGCTTCCTCCATAGTTAACCTGCCTGGTTTGATTGACAAACACTTCAACATATCCAACAGGTATTCCATTAAACATGTTATGGTATAAGTTGGTTGTTTTATTATCATCGGCAAATTCATGTAGCCCTGAAAGAACTGTATAATATCCATCAAGAGTTACACTGAAATTATTGTTGAAATAGTGGCTAACGCTTACTTCGGCATTTTTAGAGGTAATGGGTTTCAGGTAGGGATTGGGCAAATGCATAAAATTAGCGTGAAAGGTCTTCCCTGAATCAGCAGTTTCAAATGCGCCATAATAAGCATAACAATCAAAAGTGGTGGGCGCAAGGAATGCTGTTCCATAAAGTGCTTTGATGGTTGTTTTATTAGTTGGTCTGTAAACAACCCCCGCCCTGGGATTGAAGGTGTTCCCATACCTTGAGTTAACGTCGTACCGGGCGCCAAAAGTAAAATTGACTGTTTGGGCAGGAGCATATTGCATCTGTAAATAAGTGCCGGTGTTTCGATATCTGAGCATAAAAAACTTAGCTGACAGGCCATTAGGCATATAATAGCTTTTTGTGCCTATGTAAGCTCCATGCAACGCTTCGTTAGGATCAACAGGCGCCTCCAGATCGGCACTGGTAGGAATGGAATAATAACTTTCATAAGTAGCGCCACCTGTAATATTCAATTTTTCCGATGCATGCCAGTCAACCTGCTGCTCCCCTTTTATGAGTGAGCCAAAAGAATACTTGTATGCCGGTTCCATACCCGAAAAAACGTTTCGATAATTCGATTTCGGGTTCATAACATATTCACTTGCAAGGAGCGTAGTGGTGGTAGTGATCTTTCCAAATGATTTCTTGTAAGAAGCGTTTGCCATGCTGATCCGCTGGCCCATGAAAACATTTTTGTTATAAACGGCATTGCCGGGATTCTCTTCGTAAGAATTAGGTGTTTGCGCATAATTGCTGAAAACGGAGAACGAAAACTCGTCAGCCTGCAATGACGCATATACGTTATAAGCCTTCAATGGCATTTCAATCTTATTGCTTATGGGTGTTTTTGGGGTCATAGGGCCGAAAATGGTATTGAATGTGCCGGTTTGGTATGCATCAGTATTAAATAAAGTATCTTTTTTATACAGTCTGCTATAATCAACACCCTGATTATAGCTATATTGGCCTGAAATTATAAGGCTTGTATGGTCGTCCAGTTTTTGCGCGATGAACAGCGTATTGTTGGTATAACCATAAGTACCAGCCATAGATGTGGCATCGATCCTCGTTTGTTTTTTGGAAGAAGACTTTTTTGTAATGATATTGATCACTCCCGACACGGCATCTGCCCCATAAAGCGCTGAAGCAGGGCCTAATATTATTTCGATCTGTTCAGCGAGATTAACGGGATAATTTTCAATAATTGGCATCGTTTCATTGGTAGGAGAAGAAATGCGCATGCCATCGAGCATTATAATAAATTTTTCCTGGCCGGGCGTGCCCCGCATAACAAAATTATTATCAAGGTGTGAGCGTACTTTATCGTCTACCTTCATATCGGGCAAATCATACAGCACATCTAACAACGACTGATAGCCCCGGGATTTGATCTGCTCTTGGGTGATCACAATGGCTGTGGCGGGAGCCATTTCCAGGTCCTGCGACGTTTTACTGGCAGTAGTTATTTTTATGTTCAGAATATCTTTCAGGCTTAAACGATCCAGCTTACTGGTGTCTGCCTGGCTGTAAGTTATATTACAAGCCACGATAGTCATCCCCAAAAAGCAAAGCGCTTTTTTATTGAAGATATTTCTCATAATTAATGCAGTTTTGAGGGCCATAGTGATTTTTAGTTTATAATTATTGCCAGGTCAAGCAATTCAGAAGCAATGTGTAAATTCCTTTGTTCAACATTTTTCCTGTTAATTTCTATTTTCAAACGGTCATTAAGTGTAATAAAATTGATACATGATCCTTTGTGGGCAAGGCCATTATACTCCGTGATAATCAATACAGGAGCGCCTGCAGTAAGCGTAGCAATTCTCTTTAAACTACCGCTCTCCTCTTCACTAACAAAAACCATGTGGCAGTTATCGTAGCTTGTTGCTGAAGCCGTTATTTTGGTCACCACAATTTTCTGATTACCGACAGTTTTGTTATTCAGGAAGTTCTTCAAATCATCATATAACGGCGAATCTCCAACGATCCCGATAATGAAATCGCCCGACTTTTTATTAGCCGGCCAGTCTATATATTTGGTGAAGCGGTAAATAATAGTGGACTGTATTGTGTAGTTCGCTTCGTGCTGCGCCTGCACTTTAAAGATGGATATCAATAAAATGCCGGTGAAACAAAGTGACCTCAATATTTCGATTCTTTTTTTCATAGTTAGTGCGGTCCCGGCAATAACGTTTAGCTATTGCATGCAAAGTGACTGTACTGACCAGCTGTTTTAATTTGCCATAACAAGAACGGGAAAAGCGAGTCCTATTGCGGATCAGGGGGCAAGTGAGAAGTATTAAATCACGAAATAAGAGTTATTTCATCAGGCGATTTAAGGTAATACTTATCCATTTTTTACGTAGATTGATGGCGGAACTTATTAGCTAAAACTTATGAAGAAAACATTAGCATTCGCCTTACTGCTTATTTGCCCCGTCCCTTTATTACTCGCCCAGATCGATGAGAAGTTAAAAGAAGACATCCGAAATACAGGGTATATACACAGCCCGCTGCCGCTCGATTACAGCAAATCGTTTGAAACGTTTGGCTTTACCAAAAAAGTACTGGTTTCCGATATGTTTTGTGATATGGAAGACCTTAACAAATGGTCGCACGAGGGAATTGGTGGTATGTCACTTACCACAGAAAGAAGTATGTCGGGGAAGCATAGCCTGCGGCTGGTAGCGCCTACAACCTACCCCCAATTCCTGAACTGGGGTTTAGGCTTCGGTACATCACTGGCCAGCTTTGATGCGGGTGGTGTAAACTGGGAAAAATACAACCGCATACACTTTTATGTTTACCCGAATTGCGAAGGCGCCCACAGCATCTACCTTAATTTATATGTTGAGAACGATGGTAAAATAAAAGTACCCGATAAATATGGCCGCGAAGGTTACCATGAAATTAATCTGATCAACGGACAGTGGAATGAATGTTTTGTGGAACTGGGTGAGCTGGCCCGCGATAAAGTGACAAAGCTCTCTTTTGCGATAGAGGTTTTTGGAAAAGAACGCACCATGGGTGATTCGCTGAAATTCGATATCGATGCGGTTTCCCTGCAAACCATCGATCATCCCGAAGTAGCCCGTGGCTGGATGCCCGCCGAAAACCGTATTATATATTCCACAACAGGTTATGGTGTGGAAAGTGAAAAGTCTGCGATCATACACGTGAATAATCACAATGGCAAATTCCAGCTGGTAGATAACACAACGAATGCAGTGGCGTATGAAGGCAGCATCACTCCAAAGAAAACAGGTATCGGTTCTTTTGAAACGATCAGCTTTAGTGATTTTAAAAAGGAAGGACAATACTTTATTCGCGTTGGAGATGTTACCACGAAGCCTTTTTATATAAACCGCAACATCTGGGATAATTCTGCATGGCGGGTACTGAACTTTATTTTCTGTGAACGTTGTGGTTATGCGGTTACTGGTAAACACGGCGTTTGTCACACTGACCTTACCGCAACATTTAATGGTAAAATTTTCCCTTTTAATGGAGGCTGGCACGATGCAGCGGATATGTCGCAGCAGGTGATGCAATCCGGAGAAATCATTTATTCATTGCTTGAAATGGCCAATAAGGCTAAGGAGAAAAATAATAAGGAACTATTTCTAAGATTACAGGAAGAAGCAGAATGGGGTATCGATTGTATTCTCAGATCGCGGTTGGGTGATGGTTACCGCGCTCAAACGTGGGGCACTAATTTGTGGACAGATGGTTTTATCGGCACGAAAGATGATTCTATGGCACGCCGCAAAGTGCATGTTCACAACCGCGCTTTTGAAAACTTTGTTTTTGCGGGCATTGAAGCCTATGCATCTATGATCATAGAAAATGACAAGATGCTTAAGGAGAACCTGCACAAGGTGGCTATAGAAGATTTTGCTTTTGCTAAAAAACGTTTCGATAGTCTTGGGTTTAGTGACCTGAGCAGTATCGGCGGCGGTGGCGATCATGCAGCTATGGCTTCTAACAGTCAGTATTCTGCTAATATTTCTTTTGCGGCAAGCTTGCTGTACAAATTAACGGGCGACAAATATTATGCAGACGAAGCGGCCAAAGCGATTGAATATACGATGCAGTGTCAGCGGACAGAACCTCTCCATGATAAAAATAAAATAAGAGGGTTCTTTTATCGTGATCTTGATAAGAAGTCTATCGTGCATTATACGCATCAGTCGCGCGACCAGGTGTATATGCAGGCTTTGACGGCGCTTTGCGAAACACAGCCCAATAATTCAGACTATAAAAAATGGGAGGCCTCTATCAGGTTGTATGGAGATTATCTGAAAACGATCATGCAATATGTAGCGCCCTATGGCCTGGTGCCGAGCGGCGTGTATCAGAAAGATGAAGTAAAGGATTCCGTTAACTTTTACAAGGTGCAGGTGGGCATTTTCAGTGGTGGCGCGAAAGATTATAAGGAACAGCTTGACAATGGTGTTAAACTGGATGAGGAGCATTATCTGCGTGTATTTCCTGTATGGTACTCCTTTAGAGGAAATGCCTCCGTTATGCTGTCTACAGGCAAGGCAGCCGCGCTTTGCGGCAAATTTCTGAAAGACAAAGAACTGATGAATATCGGCGAACAGCAGTTGTTCTGGATTGTGGGAAAAAACCCGTTCGGTCAGTCGTTGATATGGGGTGAAGGAAGTAATTACCCACAATTATATACAGCACTGCCCGGGGAAACGGTGGGTGGTATACCGGTTGGTATGCAATCGAGGTTTAATGAAGATACTCCGTATTGGCCTCAGTTTAATACGGCAACGTATAAAGAAGTATGGGGTGCGTCGGCAGCCAGATGGCTTTCGTTGATCGCGGAGTTTTAAAGATCAATGGTTACCCGGGCTAAGTGGCCGGGGCTATATGGACCGGGCTTTTCAAATCAACGACCTTTTTGTAGACCTCCATATCGATCGCGTTTTCGCTTTTTGCTATGATCACCGTAGCGATGCTGTTGCCAATAAAATTGATGATGGCGCGACCTTCGCTCATAAATCGGTCTACACCGATGAGTAAGGCCAGTCCTTCCAACGGAATCACCTTCAATGTAGTGAGTGTAGATGCCAGCACAATAAATCCGCTGCCCGTTACCCCTGCAGCGCCTTTGCTGGTGAGCAATAAGATACCTATGATAGTAAGCTGTTGGGTGAGGGTAAGATCAACGCCATAGGCTTGTGCCAGAAAAATAATACCCATACTGAGATAGATGGTGGTGCCATCGAGATTGAAACTATAGCCGGTAGGAATTACGAGTCCGACTACTTCCTTCTCACAACCTGCTGCTACGAGCTTTTGCATAACCGATGGCAGAGCGGCTTCGCTGCTGCTGGAACCTAATATAATTAAGATCTCTTCTTTAATGTAACCGAGCAGCTTCCATAAGTTGATCTTAAAATAGCGGCAGATGAGATGCAGGATCACCAATATAAACAGAATGCTGGTAAGGTAAAACGTAAGTAATAATTTGCCCAGGATGACGAGTGTGGCAAATCCAAACTTGCCGATGGTATAGGCCATACCGCCGAAAGCGCCTATGGGGCTCACCCGCATGATGAGCTTTAAAACATTAAACAACACCTTGTTTATTTTCTCAAAGCTGATAAGCAGACTTTCTCCGGCCGATCCCATCATTTTTAGACCAATGGCGAATAAAACGCTGAAGAATAAGATCTGCAGAATGTCGCCTTTTGCAAAGGCATCTATAATGTTCGATGGTACTATATGCGAAAAAAATTCTCCCCAGTTAATGGCATTCGCCTGCTGGGATATTTCAGTAACCTGTTTAGCGGTTGATTGAGGAACAGCTATGCCCTTCCCGGGTTTCACCACATTGGCAGTTATTAAACCAACTATTAAAGCAAGGGTTGTAACCACTTCAAAATACACCAACGCTTTCACGCCTACCCTGCCCACCTTTTTCATATTGCCGGCACCCGCTATGCCCGACACGAGGGTAAAAAAGATCACCGGCGCTATCACCATGCGGATCATGTTGATGAAGGTATCGCTGATGAGTTTTGCCGTAGGAAAGAAAGCCGGAAATAACGCTCCTACAGCGATCCCTGCAATAATTCCTATGATCACCTGCACATATAGTATTTTCAAATATTTCATTAAGCCGGTGCTTTTTTAAGTGGCAGAATTAAATATAATATACATTTATTAGTGAAACAGGCTGCATTATAACGAATCTTTACGTAAACGATATAACCGATTATCTTTCGGCATAAATAAAGCGGCCCCGACAAGTAATGCCGGGGCCGCTTTATTGCAAATCTTTAATCGATAACAGTAGCAACATTATGCAGATCATCATTTAAAAAAAGCAATTCCCAAAAACTATAACCTTTGCGGGCGGGGTCGTACAAGTTCATAAAAGGCGTTACGCCTGTTACTAACGGAGTTTCCATAAGCAATCGATGAGGAACATAGTTTTTGCCGGGAAAATATTTATTGATCGTCTCCGTAATTACAGGAATGCTGTGCTCACTTACCCTGCCCACAGAAGACGAGTATGAGAATACTGAATGACGTGAAACAAAATGATCCGGAATAATACCATCTGCGGAAATACCACGAGTGCGATAAATATCAGCCAATACAACCGTGTAATAATCACAAAGAAGTGATATTACAATATTCAATTCAAATTCATGAACCACAGTCCCAAGGTCTTCACTGGCAATCGGCAGCACATACAAATAATTTGGAAATTGTAAATAATTCCTATTATCTATACGATACTCCGGCAAAAGGCTTTGCAGATCGGCCGCAAATTTGTTAGAAACCGAGTTTATGTCGTTACACTCAAGGTTAATTTTATCAGCAAGGATCTCCCCCATTTTAAGATAGCCCGGATATTTCTGAGTAAAATGAGGATACCCCACAGGATAGTGACTATAAACGGCGTGCAAAAGATCATTAATTATTCCAATCGATTTTTTATTCTCAGTGAAATAAACAATTGGCTCGTTCATGTGCTATGATTGAATGCTGATTATAGGAAATGCGTTTTTCAAATATAGCACTTATCCGGCTACGGCACCTGAACGCTATACAACGACGTGTTTGTGGTTACGAATAAAGTTTTTTTATCCTTACCGCCGAAGCAAATGGTTACGGGCCGTTCAGGCACTTCAATGGTGCCGGTCTTTTTACCGGTTTGATCAAAAACATTGATTTGTCCGTCGGCGATGTATACATTGCCTGATGCATCGGTAGCGGAATTGAACTCACCCATTTCTGTAAAGTAGGTAAGGTCAGAAAGGTAGCCTTCGGGACTTACGGATAAACGAACGGTACGTTTATCATATTCATCAGACATGTATAGTGGTTTACCGGGATAGGCTTCTGCCATAGCAGCCGATCTGGCGAGGTCGTACTCTACCGGAATAATGGTGACTCCATCAGGCGCAACATAGGCTTCGGTTGGTTTGCTTACCGACACTTCGTTGAAGTCATGGAAATCGCGCCATCTTCCTGCAGGATAAAGCGCTTTATATACAGGCTTTACAGAGCCCATGGGTACTTTAGGCAATAACTTTATGGTTTCTTCGGGGTTGTTGGGATCGATTGAATAAGCGAGTATGCCGAATCCTGAATTACCCCATCCACTGAACGAAGTTCCGGATGCATCGGGCAACTGGGGAAATACTTCGGGTTTCCCATCTTTGAGATAACCGGAGCGAGGAACGTATTTGAAGGTGACGAGCAGATTGTCTTTTGTATCACAGGCTAATGACCAGGGTTCCCAGGGAAAATCAGCTATGAGACTTAATTGACTGGTTGCTGTGGACCATTTATAAATCCTTCTGAAACGGGGCACTACAAAATAAACATTACCCTTACTGTCTTTGCAGATACCACTGGCAAATTCAAACCCCTTTGCGAGTCTTTGTATTTTACCGGTTGCGGGTTTGGCTGTCAGGTTACCACTATAATAGAGACGAGCCAGTTCCCACGGGCGTACGTCTGTATCAGTATTTACATCGTACGCGGTAAGGGCTGTTGTATATTTGATCTGACTGTAATTATGTACATTGAGAAACTCAACATTCTTTAATCCTGCTGTTTTAATAGAATAAGCATATGGCCTGTCGATACGGATGACCCGGAACATATACAGGTTGGCAAAAGTGATGTTGCTGCAGCCTTCTATTTCCATCGGCTGACATTCGGAGCTTTCCCTGCTTTCTTCTTCGAGCTGTAAAGCATATACTTTCCAGTTAGCAACATTCTTAAAACGTATTTCATTCCGTACATGATGTTCTACCGACAGGGCATAAATATGTGAAGGTGTTGAGGTATTGGATACATATACACCGGCGCTGGCAAATGTGTTGGCGGACCAGATGTCTTTAAAGGTGCCGCCGCCATTATTGGTTATCCATAGGCTCCAGTATTGGGTATCCCAGGCAGCGTCCATACCGGGTAAAATGCGGCTCTGATTATTGTTACGGTTATAACCTCCGTTGTTTTGATTCTGGTCGCCGGGTTTGTACATAGTGCCGTGACCACCCACGAATTTTACATCGTTGAGATACGATTCAGCTCCGGCCATCCATTTACAGGCAACAGCACGGCTGTTCCATGCAGCAGTACATATACCAATGCCGGTTAAAATATTCTTACCGCCCTGTGGCGCTTCGATCATGGGTTTAGGCCCACCAAAGCTTCCAAAGGCTTCGGTATTATCTGCCAGTATAATTTGCGTAGCGATAGGATGCAGGCCAATTAAAGCAGTATTAGGCTTTAGGGTGATGGTTTCTGAGATGCGGTACCATCCTTGCGGAAAATAAATGGTTTGGTATTTTTCAATGGCATCGAGAATAACTTTGGTGTCATCTGTTTTGCCATCGCCTTTTGCACCTAATGCCTGGATGTTGACCCAGCTTTTCATAGCTGGTAAATCAGGAATATCACTTTTTGCAACAGGAGGTAGTTTGGGTATGGCGACCATGTCCTGTACGGTTTTATACTCAGGCTCCTTCCCTGCTTCATCAACCTGCCAGCCATTGGTAAAACGGCGCACGGTGTAAACAGGGGCTATACCGGGCGTGGTGGTTTTGCTTCTGTTATAACTAACGAGCACGGGAACGTTTTTACAATGAACATTACGCAAGTTGATCTGGTTAAATTCATTCCCTTCATTGCCTATTCTGATGGCAGGCCCGGTGATGTTTTCTAGCTGGCAATCTTCCATGAACAATTTCTCATGATAGTTCTCTGTGATGTCAACAACGGCGGGGGTGTTCTTTACTATCATTCGTTCGATGGTCAACCCTGCTTCACGACTTTGTATAGCGGCTTTTCGCTGTGCTTCGAAATATGTATTGACCATCATAAACTGCCAGCCGGGTGAAGGCTTGGTGGTATAGATGCCATAGTCACCACCGAAGAAACGAACGTCTTCCATTTCATTACCCACGTCGAACATACCGGCTTTGGCGTTGCCGATGTGAATATCTACATGTGAAATAAAACTATGCTGGGCATAGTGTGTGCGCAACGCCACAGCGTTGGGATTGCCATCTTCGATTGTGAGATCTACATTCGATAAAGCGCTGTAAAATGTTCCGGCCCCGGCATCGTGCACCGGTTGATCGGGTTGCACTATACTGCTGGTAAACCAAAACATGTAGTGCGCTTTTCCTTTATCAGTTGAATCGGGTATGGCAAAACCGGGGGAGTTTTTCTTTAATACGATGACCGGTCTGTTTTTTCCATAACCGATAATGCGCACGGCCTGCGGAACATAAATAGTTTTGCTGATGGCATAAACGCCTTCAGGAATAAATACAATACCGAAGTTATATTGCATTTTTACCTGGTCAATGGCCTTTTGCAACGCATCCGTTACATCTGTTTTACCATCGGCAGTAATACTAAAATTGGCCGGAGTAAAATAAACCGCGTCGCGGTCTTCGGGCTTTTCCTGGTAAACCGAAATACTTTTGATCGGATCGGCATGTACGGTTGAAATAAACAGGAACAAAGAGCAGAATGCCCAATATTTTTTCAGAAACATATGCTATACTTACTATTTAATCATGTATGGCAGAAATATGCGCTGCCATATTTTATATCCTTCGGGTTTCATGTGCAAACGGTCCTGCACATATAGTTCTTCTCTCATTTTGCCATTGGCATCGAGCATCGCGTCGTAGATGTTGATGAAAGCTGTTTTTTTCTCTTTGGCGAAAAAGGCTTTTATTTTGGCATTGGCGGCTTTTACCCTGTCCTGTATTTTTGCTCTGGAAGGGCTGGGTTTGATGGATACGTAGTCAACCATTACATCGGGGTAATAGACCCTGATCATGGCGTATAGTGTTTTGACGCGCCTCAACACTTCATCGGCGGTTATCTCATCTGAAGAAGCGAGATCGTTTTCGCCGCAATAAATAAAGATCTGTTTTGGTTCGTAAGGAACAATAACGTCATAAAAATACCGTATAACGTCGGGCAGTGTGGAACCGCCAAATGCACGGTTGGTAATGGTGTAACCGGGAAAATAGTCTGCTACGTCTGTCCAACGGGTAAAGGAAGAACTCCCTATAAATAAGATGGAATTGGGCGCGGGCTTTTGGGCAGAATCGATCTTTTTAAATGCAAGGACATCCTTCCAAAAGGCAGGCGCATTTTGTGCAAATGCGCCTGAATAAAATAACAAGAACAGAATATTGATTAATACGGGCTTTTTCATAATTACTCAATAACTAATGTTGAAATAGAATGTGGCAAACTGGTAGCGGCTGCTCCGTAGCCATTCATACATAAATGATAGGCAATTTCTTTATCAGATGGATTCATTACAACTACGGCAATTTTTCCATCGGGATTTACAAAGGCGGTGCTTAACAGGTTGTCGCGGTTAAACGAACAAACAATGCGTTTAGCGCCGGGTTTGATGAATTTGGAAAAATGACCGATATAATAATACTCGTTTGTATACATGAGCTTGCCTGTTTTTGTATCGGCATGGATGGGTGCGAAACAGAAGTTACCCACATGGTTAGGTCCGCCTTTTTCATCGAGTAAAATATTCCAGTCTGTAAAACCGGCGTTTCCATTGTTAAAATCGTTTACCATGGAGCGGCCATATTTTTCACCAAGCGCCCAGTCGTTGATCCTGTCGAGACTAAACCGCTCGATACAACCTTCTGTAAATAGTACATTTTTATCAGGAAAGGTTTCTTTGACCCTTTTTACGTTATCAAACAACATGCTGCTGCCGGTCCAGGTTTCGTACCAGTGAAATGCAATACCCCAAACATATTTGGCGGCAGCAGGATCCCTTAAAATTACGGCAGCGCGCTGATACATGAGATCACGATTATGGTCCCATGCCATTAATTTTTTGGAACCGAGTCCGTTCTTCTGCAGAGTAGGCCCGAGATATTTCTTTATAAAATCCCTTTCATCTTCGGCAGTATAAATGCAGGACTCCCATTTTTGTTTTGCCATGGTTTCGTTCTGCACGGTTAAACCCCACACCGGGATACCCTGCGCTTCGAGCGCCTTGATGAACTTTACATAGTAATTGGCCCAGCTTTGTTTGTAGTCTTCTTTTAGTTTGCCGCCATGCAGCATGTCGTTATTGTCTTTCATCCAGGCTGGCGGTGACCAGGGAGAAATAAATAAAGAGAGTTTATTATTGGCCGCGGCGAATGCCTGTTTCAACAGGGGGATTTTATATTGCTGGTCATGGGCGAGATTGAATGTTTTTAATTCTTTATCATTGTCTGCCACGTATGTATAGGTATCGCTGGAGAAATCGCAACTATTCATGTTGGTCCTTGCGAGTGAATAGCCTATTCCATTGGTGGGGTCGTAATATGCTTTTAAAAACTCCTGCTGTGTTTCTTTGGGCAGTTTGGCAAATGTTTCTGCAGATGCATCGGTAATGGCCCCTCCTATTCCTACGATTGTTTGAAAGGTAGTAGCGGGGTCTATAAATACAGAAGGCTCTGTTTCCAATGGTTGTTTAAATTCCTGAAAACTGAGGTCTGCTGATTTTGATAAACGCAGATCGGTTTTGTCGGCGGTGGTGTAAACTGTTATCTTTTTGCCAGTCTGCGCCTGTGAAGAAAACAAAACGAATGCGCAGGAGATTAATAAATACGTTTTTTTCATACTTGTTAATGCTTTTATTTCTTAAACGAAGGAAGAAGCAGGAAGCAAGAAAACAGCATTTTCTTACACCTTGTGTAATATTTCTTACCTCCTACTTCTTTCTTTATACATCTACCAAACAAACGTTCCAACTGCACCACCTTCTAAATTGGCGGCAACAGCTTTACCGTTGAATTTTATATTAAATGACTCGGGAGCACTACCGATGTTGAGTACGATCAACACTTTTTTTCCTTCAGGGTTTTTAAAGGCTACGGTTTGGAGTGTAGGGGTTTGCGTTGAAGCTATTCTTACTGAACCGGGACGCACAAATTTTGAGGCATGGGCGATTATATAATACGACACGTTTCGGCTTACGGTATTGCCAATGGTAAGTGCGCCCATACAACGGGTGCAACCACCGTCGGTATGAGGGTGGTAGCTGGAGTCGGCGGCGAGGTTCCATTCGAGTACATTGCGGCTCCAGTTGCGGGTAGCACCTATGATGAGGTTCTGCACATGCCATTTTAATTCTTCGGCAAAGTTGCTGCCTCCTCCTGTCCACTGTTCGGTGAAATAAACGTTTTTATCAGGATAACTATCATGTACCTGTGAAAGTGCATCAATAGATCCTTTATATAAATGAAATGCGGAGCCATCTACATATTTTTTGGCGGCAGCATCGTTAAAAATGGTTAAGGGATAATCGGGATGGTCGCAGTTATGATCATATACTATAATACGTGTTTTAATAGCTGCTGCTTTGAATGCGGGGCCGAGGTTATTGCCGATAAAAGTTGCCTGCTCACTGGCCTGCATGACCATACTGGGAACATTGCCGCCATGCAGTGGTTCGTTCTGTGGTGTAATGGCATCGAGGTTAATGCCTTCGACCTTCATGGCCTGTACATATTTTACAAAGTATCGGGCATATACGGAATAACATTCGGGTTTGAGACTACCACCCTTGAAACTGTTATTTGTTTTCATCCAGGTGGGAGCCGACCATGGAGAACCTAAGATCTTTATACCAGGATTAATAGCGAGTATTTTTTTCAATACAGGGATAAGGTCCTGTTTTTCTTTTTCGATGGTAAAATGCTGCAGGGAGGGATCGGTTTGACCATCGGGCATATCATCATAGGTGAATGTAGTACTGCTGAGATCAGAAGCGCCGATGCTGATGCGTAAATAGCTTACGCCAATACCGGCTTCATCTTTTCCGAACAATTCATGTAATAATTTATTCTGTTCAGGGGCAGGGAGGGAATTGATAAGGGAAGCACTACCGCCTGTAAGGCAGTAACCGAAACCATCGATGGACTGAAAAGTTTTTGTAGCATCTACGTCAATGGTATTGCTGCCGGCATCTGCGGGTTTGGCAAATAAAAGGCTACCGGGTTGCTTTTTAAATAATACGCTTTGATCAGGCTTAGTTAACCAGAACTCCACATCTGTTTTACGGGTACCCGGCGGGTTTGTTTTGTGGTGACCCGGGTGGGCAGCATCGAAACTTGCGAAAGATAAGGCAGCAATAACTGCTACAAAAGTTGTTTTCATACAGCTATATTTTTTCAAAAATCTCAAAAGACAAATACCAAGATTCAGAGAAAAATACCAAAAATCAAATACCAGGATCCAAAGAAAAATTAGCACCGAAAAGAACGTAAAGGAGACGCAAAGATCGTGAAGGAATACATAAAGAAAGAAAAAAAGATGCCGTGTAGAAACACGGCATCGTGTTGTATAACTTATGAATTGTGCGTAAAAGACCTCATTTCTGGTCGGTTTGCCAACTACGAACAAACAAACCCTTTAACTACCAATTGTCGTTTTGTACGAGTTTGGTATTGTTTAACTCACTTTGAGGAATGGGAAAGATCTCATTCTTTCCGGCTACAAATCCTTTGTAAGCGAGTACGGTAGCGGCTTTACCCCAGCGTACCAGGTCGGGCCAGCGCTGACCTTCACCTGCAAACTCAAGTCTTCTTTCTGTTTCCAGATTAGCCTGAGTTAAGGCTATGGCAGGTAATCCTACACGAGCTCTTACAGCATTGAATAACTGGTAAGCTCTGCTGCTGGCACTTACATCGGCGCCGGAATTCATGAGCGCTTCGGCTTCCATCAAATAAGTGTCAGCGAGACGAATTTCATAAAAGTCCTGAGCGAAGTTGAGCTCGGGAGTTACAGCGACTTTGTTTGAAACACGGCCGATGAATTTGCCGAGGAAATAGCCGGTATTGTTATAACCAGCTGTGTAGTCGGCAACACCGGCTGCCTTCATACTATCCAGGTTGGCAATTGTTGCACCAAGCCGTGGATCGCCTTTCATGAAATTGTAGAAATCCTTTGTGAATACAAGGAAACTATAGCCTGAAAAATAGTCAGGAGCGCTGGGCTGTTTTTGGGTATAACCGCGAGGCCCTGTTATAATGCAAAGCAGATTTCCTTCGCTGGCGCCTGCATCGCTCCATCCGCCATTCGACTGTGATGAGTGCACAAATTCAATGATAGATTCAGAGTTGAATTTGTTGGACGATTTCCATAGGTCAGCAAAATTTGCTAATAATTTATATCCGTAAACTGATGGACTAACACCAGGATTTGTACCGTTTACGATCGCAAACTGCGTTGCGGCAGCCTGCCATTTCTTTTCGTACAATAATACTTTACCCAATAAAGCCTGTGCACCGCCTTTGGTTAAACGGCCACCTTCGGTAGCTACGGGAACAGTAGCAGGCAGATCGGGAATTGCATCATTGAGATCTTTCTCAACGTATGCATATACTTTATCAGGTGTAGTTTGCTCAACGTTATACAGGTTGCTTACATCGAGAACACCATCGATGAGAGGTATCTTTTTGAAGAAGGTAACGAGATCGAAGTAGAATGCAGCACGCATGGTTTTTACTTCAGCGATCATGCGGGCCTTTTTGGCAGCATCCATACTGATACCGTCGATCTTCGACAAGAATACATTGGCTCTGTAAATGCCTGAATATCCTTTGTTCCAAAGATATCCCTGAGGGCCTTGCTGAGAACTTAATGTATAGTTCTGCATTACCTGCAGATCGTTGATATCACTAGGGCCACCGCCACCGGCTAACTGATCGTCACCGGCAACATCCATGATGGCTGATTTATCGTATAAGCCACCGGTTTGAAATCCGAAGCGGTCGTACACACTTACCAGCGCTGCGAGGGCATCTGCTTCTGTTTTATAGAAATTATCCATTGTTACCCGCTCCTGCGAGTTAACATTGAGTTCTCTTTTACAACCATCGATTGCCTGCGAACAAACCGCAAAAGCAATAATATATAGAAACTTATTTTTCATAATTGGCATGATTTAGTTATGATTTTAGAATCCAACGTTTACACCGAAATTGAATGAGCGAGCTGGTACATAAAAGCCGCGATCGATACCGAATTGTGCACCACCACCTGAATCGGGGCTGATACCGATTTCAGGATCGTAACCAGAGTATTTGCTGATCATGAAAGGATTTTCAGCTAATGCAAATACGCGCAGTCTTTGCATTCCCCAACGGCCGGTAATGGTCTTCGGTATAGTATATCCTAATTGAATTGTTCTGAACTTAAAGAAGGTTCCGTTTTCGAGATAGATGTTGGTGAGTTTGGAATAGTTTCCATTAGGATCGCCATCTACAATTCTGGGATATTTTGCATTTGTGTTTGTTGGAGTCCAGTTATCAAGGTAGCGTGTTTGATAGTTAGCGGAAGTGATGTCAAGCCTTCTGAGACCCTGGAAAATTTTGTTACCACCTGAACCGCTTCCGAACATCACAAAGTCGAAGTTTTTATAAGCGAGGCTGATGGTGATACCATAGCTCATAGTTGGGTTAGGATTGCCGAGGTAAGTACGGTCGTTGGCATTGATGGCATTATCATTATTGAGGTTGGCGAATTTATAATCACCAGGTTTTGCATTGGGTTGCAGTTTGGTAACTTTATCGGCGCCTACCCAGCCGTCAACGTCTGCCTGATCTTTGAAGATGCCTACTACCTGATATCCGAAGAAGCGTTGGTATGCCTGACCCAGATCTGTACGGGTTAAGTTACCCATCGTTTGGAAGGTGGCGCTGTTATCTTCAATGAAAGTTACACCAGGCAATAATTTGGTTACTTTATTCTGATAGAAAGAAATATTTCCATTTACACCATAGCTGAGATCACCGATCTTGTTTCTGTAACCTGCTTCCACTTCAAGACCTTTGTTTTCCAGATCAGCAGAGTTTGCTGCAAAGCTGCCATAGTATCCTGCATAACCGGGGATGGGCGGATTCTGAAGAATACCTGTTGTTTTCTTTTTGTAAAGATCAACAGTGATGTTCAGGTGATTGAACAGCACGGCGTCAAAACCAACATCGAGCTGACTGGTTTGTTCCCATTTTAAATCGGGGTTAGCAGGAGCGGCAGGACTTGATCCTACATATACTGTTTCGGTAGTACCGAAAGTATAGTTACGCTGACCGCCTGAGCCTACGAGTGCGAGGTAAGAGAAGTCACCAATACCATCGTTACCGGTAACACCATAGCTACCGCGAATTTTCAATGTGTTCAATACATTGTTCTGAGGGAAGAATGATTCCAATGTTGGTACCCAACCTACTGATACAGAGGGGAAGTAACCGAACTTGTTGTTATCACCAAAACGTGAAGAACCATCACGTCTGATCAATGCACTGAACAGGTATTTTTCGTCGTAGTTATATTGCAATCTACCGAACAGCGAGTTAATGCGGTGGTCAGTACCATCTGAAGCACTGCTGTTTTGCCTGTTGGCAGGCAGCACGCTGTATCGGAAAGAAGCATTGTCGAAAGTAGTAGCAGGGATATTGCTATATGTAACAGTTGCACCTCTTGGGTTATTATCCAGATACTCTCCCATACCGGCCAACAACGTAAAGTTGTGTTTGTTGAGCACCTTGTTATATGAGATGGTGTTTTCAACGTTCCAGTTGGTGAGGTAATTTTCAACTCTGGTTAAGCTGGACTGGTTGATAGCGGTTGAGGTATTGTAGAAAGCTACGGGTGTAAAGGTTTCACTTCCGTAGAACGACAGTTTGGTACCAAGTGAAGAGTGGATCACGAGGCCCTTTACAGGCGAAATGTCTACATAAGCATTACCTATTATGTTGTGGTCCCATCCGTAGTTACCTTTTTTGTTATGGATAACAGCCAATGGGTTTTTCATTTCCTGTAGTACATAAGGAGAGATACCGTACAGGTTACCATTGTCGTCTCTTGTAGCCGCTGCCAGGTTGGTAGGGCTTGAAGGAACATAGGCAGCCTGCGCAACAGGATCCGTAATGATAGTCGGAGTTGTTGGATCGAGGTTTAAAGCAGAGCTGACGAGACCACCGAACTCGCGGTTTACCTCACCAATGCCACTATTTTTAGAATGGCTGTAACCAAGGTTTTCTCCGAATGTGATCCATTTAGCAGGTTTGAAGCTGGTGTTCATGCGGAAGTTGATCCTGCTCCATTTAGAAATGTCTGATGCAACAACACCATTAATATCATTGTAGCCGAACGACATAAAGTAAGTAGCCTTGTCGCTACCGCCGCTCACGCTGAGCTCCTGATTATATTTGGGAGCGCTGTAATTAAAGATCGATTTCTGCCAGTCGGTACCAGAACCCAAAGAGTTAGGATCGGCGAAGGCAGCAGGTTTACCTGCAGCGATCAGCGCCTGGTTTCTTAAAGTGGCGTACTGTGTGGCGTTCAACAGGTCTAATTTTTTAGAAGGGGACTGAATACCGTAGTATCCTGAATAGTTGATACGCAGTTGTCCGTTCTTTCCTTT
>Ga0105239_10002858_pt1 | contig 21610 bp, 18 predicted proteins | sample KBSC44metaG_FD_92761 | JGI IMG/M metagenome (GOLD analysis project Ga0105239, IMG submission 92761) | Corn rhizosphere microbial communities from Kellogg Biological Station, Michigan, USA - KBS C4-4 metaG | ecosystem: Host-associated > Plants > Roots > Rhizosphere > Soil | place: Michigan, USA... | reverse complement strand
CTTCGCCCGCCAGTACGGCGCGTACCAGTCGCTGACCGCGACGCTGAGCCCGACCGAAAGAGCCCAATTGTTTGCCACCAACGCGGAACGAATTTATAGGATTTGATCCGGGCCGCGCAGGCCGGGCCGCGCAGGCCGGGCCGCGTGGCTGCGCGCATCGTGAGGGGGTCGAGAGAGTGCTGGTGTTGATCGGGTCCACCGTCGTCATTGGTTTAGGCAATGCACTGGTCGCGCAGAGCTGATCGCAAATCACGTAAGGAATACAAATGAAACGACATTGGAGTCAGGTCGTCCTGGTGGCGGCCGCCGTAATCGTGTCGACACTATCCGCTGCTGCGCAGAAACCGGCAGCAGGCGAGCAGTGGGTGCAGGCGTGGTATTCGCCGCCTTTACCACCGACCGCCGTCATGGCGCCGGGAGACATCCGGGTGTATGCCGGCCAGACGGTCCGTCAGGTCGTGCGCCTGGAGGCGGGCGGCCAGCGTCTGAGAGTGCGACTCACCAACGAGTTGGGCCTGACACCGGTGAAAGTCGGCTCGGTGCACGTGGCGCTGTCCTCTCCCAACGGGATCACGGAGCCCGAGACCGACCACGTCCTGACATTCAATGGTCAGCGGGAAACTGAGATTCCAGTAGGGCAGGCGTTGGTCAGCGACCCCGTCGATATGACGGTTGCTGCCTCCGGTGACCTCAGTATTTCAGTCTATTACCTGGGACGGCAGGCACCGTCGGGTCACCTGTCGAGTGTGCGCGTTTCGGCCAAGGGCGATCATGGCGCCGAGGATCTCTGGCCCGGCTCCTCGAGCGGAAAAGGTCCGGCGTTAGCCAGTGGTGTCGAAGTGCAGGCCTCCGGAATCCATCATGTCCTGGTCGCTTTCGGGGATTCGATTACCGAGGGGGCCGGCGCCACACCGGGTACACACCAGGACTGGCCCGCGCAATTCGCACACCGCCTGGCCAGTCATGGCCTGGGCAAGGACTGGGTGGTCATCAACTCCGGCATTGGCGGCAACCGGCTGTTACGTGACGGCTCAGGTCCCAAGGCGCCGGATCGCTTCGACCGGGATGTGCTGCAGCTTGCCGGTGTGAGTGCCGTTGTGTTGCTCGAGGGCATCAACGATATCGGCAACGCGTTTGATCCCGATGGAGATTCGGGACCGATCACGGCCGCCGATATCGAGGCGGCCGACCAACAACTCATTGCGCGTGCCCACGCGCGTGGCCTGAAAGTCTATGGCGGAACGCTCGAGCCCTACGAGGGCGCCAGGTACTTCCACCCTGCCGGTGAATCGGTCCGCGAGGCCGTGAACCAGTGGATCCGTACCAGCGGCGCTTTCGACGGGGTGATTGATTTCGAGCAGGCGGTGCGCGATCCCAAGCATCCGACCCGCTACCTGGGCGCGGATCAATCCGGGGACAGCCTGCATCCGAATGATGCGGGCTACCGGGCGATGTCCGAAGCCATCGATCCGAAGTGGTTTCCATGAGCGACTTCCAACTCAACCGCCGGGAGTTGCTGTTAGCGACAGGGGCGCTGGCTGCGGCCTCACCCCGGCTCCTGTTCGCCGACTCGCCCTCACTGCGGGTGACCCGGACCCGTACCGAGTGTATCGACCGGCCCATGGGTCTGGAGGTGGCGCAACCGCGCTTTTCCTGGGCCCTGGAGAGCGACAGTCACGGAGTGCGGCAGACGGCGTATCGGATTGTCGTCGCGTCTTCTGAAGCGCCCGCGCCGACGGCTGCCGACCTCCTGTGGGACAGTGGGCGAGTCGAATCCGACCAGTGTTTTGACGTGGCCTACCAGGGCCATCCACTGCAGAGCGGACAACGCGCCTGGTGGCGGGTTCAGGTCTGGACGAACCGCGATTCGGGTCCCGCGCTGGCGGAGACGACCTGGTTCGAGATGGGGCTGTTGCAGCCGGCCGACTGGCTCGGGCAGTGGCTGGCCATCGAGAACCGTGAGGAAATCGCTGACCGTGCGGCGGGACTGCACTGGATCTGGGGCGATGTGGGTATTGATCCACGGCAGCAGAAGTTTCGCTTTCGTTGCACCTTGCCGGGACAACCCGCGCACGCTGAGCTGTTGCTCTGCGCGAAAGACAAGCTCGAGGGCGTCTGGGTCAACGGTAAACCGGTTGCGTTGCCACCGGCGGGACAGAGGTTCTGGGGCACGATGTTGCGACTACCGGTTGACCTGGTGGCCGGCGCGAATGTGGTGTGTGTGGCGGCAATGGCGCACACCGGTGGGTTTGGTCCGCCTGATGGCGGAGCGGTTGCCGCGCTGTTGAGAGTGACCGGCGCCGATGGCCAGGTGACGCGACTGACGACGGGTCCTGATTGGCGAACCTCGAACGCCGCGGTAGACGAGGCGAAGTGGGTGCTGCCGGATTTCGACGATAGTGCCTGGTCGCGCGCCGTTGCCTCCAAGGCGCATACCGAGTGGGAGCCGTGGCCGGCGCAGCCGGCCATGTTGGTCCGCCGCGAATTCAACCTAGCGAAGTCCGTGCGTCGGGCCAGGCTCTATGCCACCGCGCTCGGGGCCTATGAGCCACGAATCAACGGTCAGAGGATCGGGGATGCGCACCTCTCGCCGGAGATATCGGTAGCGTCGGACCATGTCTTTTACCAGTGTTACGATGTAACGAGCCTGTTGCGTCCGGGTGTGAATGCCATTGGCGCTCTGGTGGGCGATGGCTGGTATGCCTCGGGACTCTCGTGGCAAAACGAGCGCTACTCGCTTGGTGCCGGGCCGCGCCGCTTGCTCGCGCAGTTGGTCATCGAATACAGCGATGGCAGCCGCGATGTCGTGGCGACCGACTCGCAATGGAGAGCGGCGGAGTCGGCAGTACGCTCTTCCGAGATTTACAACGGTGAGGACTACGACGCGCGGGCCGAGCTTCGGGGCTGGGACGTCGCGGGCTTTGATGCACGAAGCTGGGCTCCGTGTGCTCCGGGTCAAAAGCCCTCCATCAAGCTGCTTGCCCAGATCGATCCGCCGATTCGCAATACCAGGACCCTGCCGGTGGTGCGGCTCCTGAAGCCACGGCCCGGCGTGTTTGTGTGTGATTTCGGCCAGAACTTCTCCGGTTGGTGTCGTTTGCAGGTCTCAGGTCCGGCGGGCACCACGGTGCAGTTGCGCTATGCCGAGATTTTGCAGGACTCCGGCGATGTCGACATGTCCAACCTGCGGGGTGCGAAGGCCACGGATCGATATACCCTTCGCGGTGATGCGGCGGGTGAGACCTACGAGCCGCGCTTCACGTATCACGGCTTCCGCTATGTCGAAATTACCGGCTTCCCCGGGGATTTGAGGGCGCAGGCGGTTCTGGGCATTGTTGTGCACACCGACGCGACGGTGACGGGCGAGCTCACCGCTCAGAACAACACGGTGCAGCAGATCTGGAACAACGCCTTCTGGAGCCAGCGCTCGAATTTCTTCGGCGTGCCCACGGATTGTCCGCAACGCGATGAGCGTATGGGTTGGATGGGGGATATCCAGGTATTTCTGGATGCCGCCGCATTCAACATGGACGTGGATGCTTTCATCCGCCGCTTCATGGCCGAGGTCCGTGCGGGCCAGACACCCGACGGGGCTTTTCCGATTGTTGTCCCGCAGCCCCTGACATTTTCGGAAATCGTCACTTCGGGCTGGAGTGATGCCGGAGTGATTCTTCCATGGACCCTCTATCGTCGCTATGGCGAGACCCGGGTGATCGAGGAGAACTGGCAGGCCATGGAGGGATGGCTGCGCTACATGGCAAGCGCGAATTCCGACTTCATTTTCCGCCACGGCCGGGGAGTGGACCTGGGTGACTGGCTGTCGGTGGATGCGAAGCAGCCGGCCGACGAGACCACGCCGCGAGTTCTGGTTGCGACGGCTTATTGGGCCTACTGCGCGACGTTGATGCAGGAGATGGCGCATGCGACGGGCCGGGTCGAAGCTGCCGAGCGGTACGCACGGATGCGTGCCGACATTGGTGCGGCGTTCTCGAAGGAGTTCGTGAAGGCCGACGGCACTGTGGGCAACGGAAGTCAGACGAGTCATGTTCTGGCACTCCGTTTTGACCTGGTGCCGGCGGAGCGCCGCAAGGCCGCGGGTGAGCACCTGGCGGCCGATATCAAGCGGCGCGGTATGAAGCTCTCCACGGGATTCCTCGGAACACCCTACCTGCTCGATGTGTTGGTCGATGTGGACCAGGCCGATGTCGCTGTGTCATTGCTGGTGCAGGCAGCCTATCCCTCGTGGGGCTACATGTTGGCCAAGGGTGCCACCACCATGTGGGAGCGCTGGAACGGCGACGTGGGTGACGTTGCCATGAATTCCTACAATCACTACGCGTTCGGTGCTGTGGTGGGCTTCATGTACCGGCGCCTGGCGGGCATTGCGCCGGCCGCGCCGGGTTTCCGTCGTATCGAGATCCAACCGATCTACGACGAGAGAATCGGTCCGGTGCAGGCCCGGTACGATTCCTGCGTCGGGCGTATCGCGACCCGGGTGTCGGGAGATGCGCAAGGCTTGACCCGGCTCGAGGTCGAGATCCCCCCGAACTGTGTGGCACACGTTCACCTGCCCAAACGCGCTCAGCCCTGGCGTGAAGGCCGGCGAGCCCTGGAAGGGCGCGGCGATGTCAGGATCGTGAGGCAGAGCGCCGCCGGCCAGGTGCTCGAGGTGGGCTCCGGCCACTACGAATTCAGACAAGGCTCCTGAAGGATTCGCAGAATAATTGGTTGAGGGCGGCGATGGTTGTGGAGGCCGGCTCACCGTCGCGTAGCGCTGTCAGCAGGCGCTGTGAGCCGAGATCCTGAAACCGCATATAGCCATCGTGCCGTGGCCGCACCCACGCGCCATCGAGGGTAGCCCATGTGTTGGTGTAGAAGCCGAATACAGGCGCGTTGACGATGTTGTTGTCCCAGGCTGCGGCATTTCCCGGCTGGCCTCCGGCGGCTGCGTAGATGCCGCTCTGGACGGCGTCACTGGCTACCCAGTAAGCAAAATCCAACGCCGCTTCCGGTTGAGTCGACCAGGCCGACACGGCAATACCGGTTCCGCCCAACGCGGAGCCCACCGGCATGCCTCCAGGTTTCGCGACAGGAATATCCGCGAAACCGATGCGTGCCGGCCGGAATCCCCGGCGGGCATAGCTGACATAACCATAGATCAGCGGCACACAGGCGATACGGGAATCCTGTCGTGACATGGCTTCGAGCACCGCGATCGGATCCTGCGCGAAGCAGTTGCGATCCAGGTGCGCCAGCAGCTCGCGCAGCAGCTCATAGGCCTGTGCGCCAGCTTCGAGGTCGATGAACCGCGGACCGGTTTCCTGTGCCGGGCGCCCGTGGAGGCCGCACAGTGTGTACAGGGCCATCAGATTATGAGGGGGCCGCATGGGACAATGAACTCTCCCGGCACGTGCCAATTCCAGCACCTCCGACCACTCGGTCACCGGGGCCGCCAGTTGATCCGGGCGAAAGGCCTGTACCTGGGCGGCCGCATCGATGGGTAATGCCCACAGTCGCCCTTCCCAGACATAGCTGTCGAATGAGGCGCCGATCGAGTGCTGCGCCAGCGCCATTCTCTGGTTCCCGCGTGCCACGCCGTCCAGTGGCAGCAGGCATTGCTCACGCGTGATCTGTCCGACGTGCGGGTGATCGATCACGATCAGGTCGTATTGCCGCGCCAGCGTTTGCACGGGAAAAGACTCGAAATCCTGCAAGGAGCGGCGCTCCCACAACACCCCGACCCCGGTCTGCTCGCGCCAGGCTCGCGCGCAGGCCTCGAGCGGGTCGAAGCCCCGCGGGTGATCCCAGGTCATGCCACGCAGAGTGACTGAGTTATCTGACCTATCCGACTGTGTGACTGGTTGTGTGACCTGCGCCATAGATACCCTGGCAGACCCGCCGTTGACTCTATTTGTTGACAAACCTAGCATTCATGGACGAATTATACGGTGACGAACTGAAAGGAGGCGAGTTGACGCAAGCGACGGCGGGCACGTCAGCCGGCTCAAAGGCGACGGAGCGTCCTTTGCAGGGGTTGCTCGTTCTGGATTTCAGCCAGTTTCTAGCCGGCCCGTCCTGTGCCTTGCGCCTGGCGGACCTGGGCGCCGGGGTCATCAAGATCGAGCGCCCGCAGGGCGGGGACCTGGCTCGCGGCCTGTTCCTCGCCGACCAGGGACTCGCCGGCGACAGCGCGCTCTTTCATACCATCAATCGCAACAAGAAGAGTTTTGCCGCCGATCTGAAGAACAGCCGGGATCTGGAGCGTGTAAAGCGTCTCATCCGCCGTGCGGACGTGATGGTTCACAACTTCCGCCCCGGTGTCATGGATCGTTTGGGTTTGGGATACGAGACGGTCACCACGTTGAATCCCCGGCTGGTGTACGCGGCCATTACGGGCTATGGCTCGAAGGGTCCCTGGCGTGACAAGCCGGGACAGGATCTGCTCGTACAGGCTATGTCAGGACTGTCCTGGTTGTCCGGCGATGCGAGCCAGGGGCCGGTTCCGGTCGGCATTTCCATCGCCGACCTGACGGCGGGTATGCACCTGTGTCAGGGTATTCTGGCCGCGTTGGTTCGCCGCGGTGTGACCGGGCGCGGCGGCCGTGTGGATGTCAGTCTTTTTGAATCCGTGCTCGATCTGCAGTTCGAGCAATTTACCGCTTTCCTGAACTCCGGCCGGGCGCAGCCGGCCCGTGACGAAACCAACAGCGCCAGTGTGTACCTGGGCGCTCCCTACGGCGTCTATCGCACGGCCGACGGGTACCTGGCGATTGCCATGACGCCCATCGAGCGCCTGGGAGAGCTCATCGGCTGTGGGCCGTTGATGGCCTATGGCGACCCCTCGGCCTGGTTCCGCGAGCGCGCCAGTATCAAGGCCGTTCTGGCACAGCACCTGGCCAAACAGCCGACGGAGCACTGGTTGCGCATTCTCGAGCCGGCCGATGTCTGGTGCGCTGAAGTCTTCACCTGGCCGCAGTTGGTGGAGCAGGAAGGTTTCGCGGCCTTGGGGCTGACTCAGGAGATCGACGGCAACCTTCAGACCACGCGCTGTCCGATCCGCATCGATGGCGAGGTGTTGTTGTCCGCACGCGGGGCTCCGACCCTGGGCCAGGATACCGAGGACATCGTGCGCGCTTTTGATCTCGACTCCACGGAGGACCGATGATCACCGAGCAGTTTTTCGAGGACTACGAGATCGGCTTCACGCGCCGCAGTTTCGGCCGCACCATCACCGAGGCCGATATCGTCCTGCACGCGGGACAGACTGGCGATTTCTTCCCGCATCACATGGACGCCGAGTGGTGCGCGACCCAGGACTTCAAACAGCGCATCGCTCACGGCACGCTGGTGTTGAGTGTCGGGATCGGTATGACCGCCACCACCATCAATCCGCGCTCCATGTCCTACGGATACGACCGGGTGCGCTTCATCCGCCCGGTGTTCATTGCCGAGACCATCACGGTGACGGCCCGAATCACCGGGAAGCGTGCTCACCCCAAGCGCAAGACACACGGTATTGTCGTGGAGGCGGTGGACATCACGAATCAACGCGGCGAGACCGTGTTGGCGTGTGAGCACCTCTACCTGGTCGAACGGAAATCAGCATGATGCGCCTGGCTGCAGTCTTGCGTGACGGGGCCATGGTCGCGCAGCGCCCCCCTCATGACTTTCGAGTCGGGTCGGATTGGGCTCGATTCCCTACCCGGTCTTCTACATGGCGGCCTTTACCCTGGTGGTCTGGTTCGTCCTGGGGTTTACGGTCTTTGGCCGTCGGAATCCCAAGCGGTAGGGGGCTATCCTGGCGGTACCTCGCTCTACGGAGGGGCGGGCAGCGTCATCAAAACCCTCGCCGGGGCCCTGTTGCTCTTTACGCTGACCAATGGCTTCAACATACTCGATCTGGGTGCCAACTATCAGGGCCTGATCGAGGGGTCGGTACTGGTGGGTGCTGCGGCAATTTACACCCTGGGCGGCAAGGCCCGCAGGCGCAATCGCCCGGTCGTAGCGGGCAGGACCCCCCTCACGAAGGAGGCAGTGTGACCCAGGAAAAGTTGCTGAGTCTGGAGGAGCGCCGCGCGAAGTATTCCGTGCCGGCACTGGAGAAGGCACTCGATGTGCTCGAGTATCTCTCCGAGCAGGCCGTTCCTCTGACCCAGGCGCAGCTTGCCCGGGCATTGAAGCGCCAGGCGGGCGAAATCTTCCGCATGCTGGCGTGTCTGGAGAGTCGCGGGTATCTGCGGCGCGAGCCCGTGACGGGCGCGTATTCGCTCACCCTGAAGCTGTTCGAGCTGTCGCGCACCCACTCGCCATACGAGCTGCTGTTGAAAGTGGCGCAACCGCTGATGCGGGCGCTCGCCGAAGAGGTGCGCGAGTCCTGTCACTTGAGTGTGATTCATCATGGCCGGGTGCTGGTGTTGGCGCAGGCGGAAAGCCCGCGGCCTTTCCGCCTGTCCGTCGAGGTGGGATCATTGCACTCGCCCATCAACACCACGTCCGGTCGCGTGTTGTTGGGGCACATGGACGATGGTATTCGTGACGAGATTCTGGGTCGTGAGAAATCCTGGCAACAGGAGAAGCCGGCGGCGCGCGCAGCCTTCGTGAAGCGCCTGGCGGCGATTCGCTCACGAGGCTATGAGCGCGCCGAAGGCGAGCGCTTCGTCGGGGCCCTGGACCTCGGCGTGCCGGTCGGCTCGCCGCAATCCTCCATGAAAGCCGCGCTCACCATCGCCATGTTGAAAGAGAAGGGCGGCGGAAGTCTCGAGGACATGTTGCCGGCTCTGCAACAGTGCGCGGAAGCTATCGCCCTGCAGGCGGGCCTGAAACGTGAGGAAGAGGTGAAGGTCAGTGAGGGCGACGATTCGTATAGCCGTCCGCAAGTTTGATCCGTTCGAGCGTGCGATCGCCAGGCAGTTCGCGGATTTCCAACGTTGCAGCCGCACGGATGCGCTGCTGGAGATCGAGGCGCTCGATCTCAACCCGCTGCACCACAGCTTGTTCGAGCAACGCGGACTGGCCGACGGCGCCTTCGACCTGGCGTTCATTTCGACCGACTGGCTCGCGGAGGCGCACGCCGGCGGCCTGATCCGGAATTTGCAGCCGTATCTCAGCCAGGCGCCGATTGCCGATTTCCCCGATGCCTGGAGCCCCTCGTTGCTGGGGTTGCAGAGCTTCCAGGGTGGTTTCTGGGGAATGCCCTATCACGATGGTCCGCAATGCCTGATCTATCGCAAGGATCTGCTCGAGGCAGCACAGATTCCGGTCCCCACGACCTGGTCGCAATTCCACGCGGCTGCGCGGCGTCTGCATGCGCCCGAGTCCGGACGTTACGGCACTGTCCTGGCGCTCTACCCGGATGGCCACAACAGCTTCTACGATTTCTGTATTCATGTCTGGACGCGCGGCGGTGAGCCCTTCGGGCCGGGAGCGCGTCCCTCGCTCAGGACACCACAGGCGGCGGCGGCCCTGGACTTCCTTCGGACCCTGGCCCGTGATTCGGGTGCGCTGGCCCCTGGTGCGGCCGAGCTGGACAGTGTGAAGTCCGGGCTGTTGTTTTGTGAGGGCAAGGTGGCCCTGATGACCCACTGGTTCGGCTTTGCCGCCTTGGGGGAGAGTTGGGAGTCGAGTCGCGTGCGCGGGTTGGTCGATATCGCCCCCCTGCCGGCCGGTGAGGGCCCGGGCGGCCGCAGCGTTTCCCTGAATGTGTTCTGGGTGTTGGCCCTGGCGGCCGGGGCGCGGCACCCCGACCTGGCGTGGTCGTTTCTGCGCCACCTGGCTACCGCGCCCATGGACAAGCTCACCACTCTCGAGGGCGCCATCGGTGTACGGCGCTCGACCTGGGTCGATCAGGAGGTCAATGCCCGCGTGCCTTACTACCACAAGCTGGCGATGCTGCACGGTCGGGCACGCGAGCTGCCGCTCCATCCGCGCCTGGCCGAAATCTCTCATGTCGTGGATGACCTGTTAGGTCGGGCTGTGGCCACGGATGTGGCGAGCGCCGTGCTGCTCGAAGAGGCGCAGCGTCGCATCGAGGGGCTCGTGGCATGAGTCTGGCACTTCGGCAGCAACATCCTTTGCCGGCGGCGCCACGGCCGATTGTGATCATTGGCGCGGGCGGCATCGTCAGCGACGCTCATCTGCCCGCTTACCGCAAGGCCGAGTTGCCGGTGACGGGGGTCTTTGACCTCGACGCCGGGAAGGCCCGTGCAGTGGCGCAACAGTGGAATATTCCCAAGGTTTTCGGCTCGCTGGAGGAGGCCGCAGCCGTCTCGGGCTGTGTATTCGACGTGGCGGCACCGCCGGTGGCCCATGCGGATATTCTGGCAGCGCTGCCGCGTGGCGCTGCCGTGCTGGCCCAGAAACCGATGGGCCTGGACCTGCAGGCCGCGACCCGCATACGGGCGGTGTGCCGCGAGCGCGAGTTGGTCGCGGCGGTCAACTTCCAACTTCGATTCGCGCCCATGATGATGGGAGTGGCGGATGCGTTGCGGCGCGGTCTGTTGGGCAGGCTCGTGGACATCGAGGTCCATCTCAACCTGGTGACGCCCTGGCACCTGTTTCCGCATCTGAAGCCGAATCCGCGCGTCGAGATCGTCTCCCATTCCGTTCACTATCTGGACCTCATCCGTGCCCTCGCCGGCAATCCGCGCGGCGTGCTCGCACGGACCTACGGTCATCCGGCGACGGAGCTGGCGCAGACACGAACCTCTGCCATACTGGACTACGGCACCGATCTGCGCGTCACCCTGTCCATCAATCACCATCACGATTTCGGGCGCCGCTTTCAGGATGCCTCGTTCCGCTTCGAAGGCGACCGCGGCGCTGCACTGGTGAAGTTAGGGCTCCTTTTGAACTACCCCGAGGGTGAGCCTGACGAGCTCTGGTTGGCGCCGCTCGGCGGTCCCTGGGAGGCGGTTCCCTTGGCGGGACGTTGGTTCCCGGACGCCTTCATCGGTACCATGGCGAACCTGCAGCGTTTCGCCGCGGGTGAAGACCAGGCGTTGGTTTCGTCGGTCGAGGATGCGTGGCACACCATGGCCCTGGTGGAAGCCTGCTATCGTTCGAACGCCGCCGCCTCCACTGCCGTACCGACTGATTCGAGGACTGTATGAGCTTGCAGAATAAAACCGCCCTGATTACGGCTGCCGCCCAAGGTATTGGCCGCACGAGTGCCGAGGCACTGGCCCGTGCCGGCGTCCGTGTCGTTGCGACCGACGTCAATGAGGCGAAACTGGAAGAGTTGCGTGGAATCCCGGGAATTACCCCCCGCAAGCTCGACGTGCTCGACGAGAAGAGTGTCGCGGCGGTGGTCGGGGATATCGGCGCCGTCGACATCCTGTTCAACTGCGCGGGCATTGTTCACAACGGCACCATCCTCGACTGCACCGACAAAGAGCTGGATTTCGCGTATGACCTGAACGTCAAGGCGATGGTCCGGACCATTCGCGCGGTATTGCCGGGAATGCTGGCACGTGCCGACGGTTGCATTATCAACATGTCCTCGGTGGCGAGCAGTATCAAAGACGTGCCCTCGCGTTTTGTCTATACGGCCACCAAGGCGGCGGTGATCGGTCTCACCAAGTCGGTCGCCGCTGACTATGTGAGTCGTGGCATTCGCTGTAATGCCATCTGCCCGGGCACGGTGGAAACCCCGTCACTGCAGGATCGCCTGCGGGCCCAGGGTGACTACGAAAAGACCCGCGCCGCCTTCGTCGCACGCCAACCCATCGGCCGGGTGGGCCGGCCGGAGGAAGTCGCCGACCTGGTGGTCTATCTCGCCACGGCGACTTACACGACTGGCCAGATTCATATCATCGACGGCGGCTGGGCGTTGTAGTCGAAACGCTGGATCCGGACGCTGCGCGGGCAGCCGCCCGCTCACAAACGGGGTTGCCCCTCGCGGGTCAACCCGTGCGACGCATGCGTCGCACCGTGCCCGGCCCACCTGCGGCGGCGGGGCACGTCCCTGTGCCTCGGGAGACCGCGTACTCGCCATCCATCATTTGCTAGACTCTCGCGAATACTTCGCGGGGGGAAAAATGGCTGACGTGCGCAATAGGACCAAGTTATGGGTTTTTGTCGTGGCGCTGGTTGGGCTGTGGCTCGGGCCTGCAATTTCAGTGGGAGCGCCGATGTCTGACGCAAGTACCATCACCCATGCGCCGTTTGGCAAGACGACGGTTGGTACTCCTGTCGAGATCTACACCCTGCGCAACCGGCACGGCATGGAGGCGCGGATTGCGACTTATGGCGGCACTGTCACCACCCTGACCGCACCCGACCGGAACGGGCACTACGCCGATGTCGTCCTGGGTTATGACACGCTGGCCGGGTACCAGAAGGGTAGCGCCTATTTCGGCGCCATGATCGGCCGTTACGGCAATCGCATTGCGCACGCCCAGTTCACCCTCGATGGCGTGAAGCACACCCTCGCCGCCAACAACGGGCCCAACTCGCTGCACGGTGGCCTGGTTGGATTCGACAAGGTGGTCTGGAAGGTCGATGGGGCGACAGTGACCGCGCAAGGCCCGCAGCTCTCCTTGAGCTACCTCAGCCGGGACGGCGAGGAAGGATTTCCGGGCAATCTCCAGGTGAAGGCGGTCTACGTTCTGACCGAGGACAACACGTTACGCCTCGACTTCACAGCCGTCACGGACAAGGACACTCCCGTGAATCTGACACAACATTCGTACTTCAATTTACGGGGGCATGGCGACATTCTGGAGCATGTCCTGCAGATTCCCGCTGACCGCTTTACCCCGGTGGACAGTACCCTGATTCCGACCGGCGAGTTACGCCCGGTGGCCGACACACCGTTTGATTTCCGCCAGCCCACCGCCATTGGCGCGCGCATCGGCGCTGCCGACGAGCAATTGAAATTCGGCAAAGGCTACGACCACAATTTTGTGCTCAACAAGGCGCCGGGTGTGCTGGGCGTGGTGGCGACGGTGTACGAGCCGGAGACCGGCCGCGTCTTGGAAGTGTCCTCCACCGAGCCCGGCGTGCAGTTCTACAGCGGCAATTTCCTCGATGGCAAGGACGTGGGAAAAGGCGGCCGGAGTTACGCGTTTCGCGACGGCCTGGCGCTCGAGCCCCAGCATTTTCCGGACTCGCCCAACCACGCGAACTTCCCTTCCGTGACACTGCATCCCGGAGCCACGTACCGGCACACCATCGTCTATCGATTCTCGACACGTTGAGACGCGGCTGACACGGCATGCGGATCTCCTTGGGTCTGATCGATTACGCGGTCATTGTCGTTTACTTCGTTTTTGTCATTGGCGTGGGTTGGGCGCTGAAGCGCTCCATGCGCGCCAGTACCGACTTCCTCACGTCGGGGCGCTCGTTGCCGGCCTGGATCACCGGGTTGGCCTTTATTTCGGCCAACCTGGGCGCCCAGGAAGTGATCGGCATGGGTGCCTCGGGCGCGAAGTACGGCATCATGACCAGCCACTTCTATTGGATCGGGGCCATCCCGGCCATGGTGTTTCTCGGGCTGTTCATGCTGCCGTTTTACTACGGCTCGCGGGCCCGCTCGGTGCCGGAGTATCTGAAGCTGCGCTTCGATGAGAAGACGCGAGGTTTCAACGCCGTGTCGTTCGCCGTGATGACCATTTTCTCCTCGGGCATTTCCATGCATGCGCTGGCTTCGTTGCTCAAGCTGCTGCTGGGCTGGCAGTACGATGCCTGCATCGTGATCTCCGCGGGCATCGTGCTGGTCTACATTCTGTTGGGGGGCTTGAGCTCGGCGATCTACAACGAGGTACTGCAGTTCTGTCTGATCGTGGCCGGCTTTGCGCCACTGACTTTCCTGGCGTTGAAGGATGTGGGTGGCTGGAGCGCCTTGCAGGCGAAGCTCATTCCGGTCGCGACCGGTCATGGCTACGCGCCCGGAACCTGGTCGCAATCCTGGTCGCACCTGGGCTCTGCCCACGACAATCCAATGGGCGTGGAATGGTTCGGGCTGGTGATGGGGCTGGGGTTTGTATTGTCATTCGGCTACTGGTGCACCGACTTCCTGGTCGTGCAGCGTGCGCTGGCGGCGAATTCGCTCTCGGCGGCGCGGCGTACCCCTTTGATAGCCGCGGTTCCGAAAATGTTGTTTCCGATACTCCTGATTTTGCCGGGGATGATTGCCGTCGCGTTGCCGGGCGTGACCGGGCACCCGTTCCTGCCGCTCGCCGCGGACGGCTCGCCGGACTACAACATGAGCATCCCGGCCCTGCTGGCGCGTTATTTTCCGGCCGGGTTGCTGGGTATCGGCCTCACGGCGCTGATCGCCTCCTTCATGTCGGGAATGGCGGGCAATGTCACCGCGTTCAACACCGTCTGGACCTACGACCTCTACCAGAGCTACTTCGCACCGGGTAAGTCGGATCGACACTATCTCTGGATGGGCCACGTGGCGACGGTCGGTGGCGTGCTGCTGGCCATCGCAGCGGCCTACCTGGCCGCGGCGTTCAACAACATCATGGACCTGCTGCAGTTGGTGTTCGGCTTTGTCAACGCACCACTGTTTGCGACCTTCCTGTTGGGCATGTTCTGGAAGCGTGCCACGGGACATGGTGCGTTCTCGGGCTTGCTCGGGGGCACCGTGTGCGCGGCAGTCTTTCAGGGTCTGTCACTGCCCGTGGGCGCCACGCCTGGAATCAAGGGGGGCTGGATCACTCCGGAATTCGTATTCCGCAGCGAGATGGGCCAGAACTTCTATGTCGCCATCGCGGCCTGGAGTGCCTGCTTCGTGTTGACTGTGCTGGTGTCCTTGGCTACGGCACGGAATAAGACCGACGCCGAGTTGCAGGGGCTGGTTTACTCGCTGACCCCGCGGCTGCCCCCTGAAAGCGGTGAGCCCTGGTACAAGCGTCCGGTGCTGGTTGGAGTTATTGTGCTGGCCGTGACCCTGGTGCTGAACCTGTTGTTCCGTTGAGCGGTAAGCTATGCAATTCGATCTCAGAATCGCCATTGGCGCCCTGTTCACGGTCTACGGAGCGCTGCTGGTCCTGTACGGTGCGCTGGGGGATAAGGTGCAGTATGCCCGCTCACTGGGGCTCAACGTCAACCTGATCTGGGGTGTGGTGTTGCTGGTGTTCGGACTGTGTATGCTGTTGGTTCGGGGCCGGAAGCGGAAGAATTGATGATGCAAGACGTTGTCTCACGTGCGCGCGCTGCGTTTACGACTCATTTCGGTAAAGCACCGAAGTGGCTGGCGAGCGCCCCCGGGCGGGTGAATCTCATTGGTGAGTTCACCGACTTCAATGACGGCTTTGTGTTGCCGATGGCCCTGGAGCGTCGCACGGTGATCGCCGCGGCACCCAACGGCAGCACCGACAAAATTGTCCTGCGCAGCGAGGCCACCGGAGAGACGGCCACTTTGAGCCTGGCGGAGACGCTGCGCCCGGATGCCAAGGGGCGTTGGTCGAATTATCCGAAAGGAGTCGTGGCGGGATTCATGGACCGCGGCATACGGCTGCAGGGCTTCGATGCCGTGATCGACTCGAGCGTGCCGATTGGTGCGGGTCTTTCCAGCAGCGCGGCCCTGGAGACCGCCACGGCGAGCCTGCTCGAGGCGCTGAGCGGTGTGACACTCGAGCCGGTGGACAAGATTCTGTTGTGTCAGAAGGCTGCGCATACCTTCGCGGGTGTTCCCTGCGGCATCATGGATCAGTTCATTTCGGCCACGGGGCGCGTGGGCCAGGTGCTGCTGTTGGATTGCCGCTCGAAGGAGCCGACCTGGTTGCCGTGGACCGATCCGTCGGTGGCGGTTCTGGTCATCAACACGAACGTCAAGCACGAGCTCTCCAGCAGCGGCTATGCCGATCGTCGCCGCAGTTGTGAGAACGCAGCGTCGGTCATGGGTGTCCCTTCACTGCGTGAAGCGACGCTCGAGAAGTTGAATCAGGTTGCCGGGTCGTTGGATGACATGAGCGTCCGTTGCGCCCGTCACGTGATCGGCGAGATCGAGCGCACGGCGCGAGCGGCGGAGTGCATCCGTCGCAGTGACTGGAGCGATTTCGGCCGGCTCATGGGTGAGTCGCATGTGTCGCTGCGGGATGATTACCAGGTGAGCTGCTTCGAGCTGGACGCGGCGGTCGAGATTGCCCAGAGCATTGGCCGGACGGGTGGCGTCTTCGGCTGCCGGATGACCGGTGGCGGATTCGGCGGTTGCGCCGTCGCCCTGATCGAAACCACCGCGCAGGAGGCCATTATTCGCCAGGTGAGTGCCGCTTACCGGGAGCGCACCCGGATCGAGGCGACGTTGTTTGTGTCGCGCCCGGCGCAAGGCGCGGATGTGGTGACGCTGTAATGTTGTCGGATCAGCCGCATCGGCGTTTCAATGCCCTGACGGGCGAGTGGGTTTTTGTCTCGCCGCATCGGAACAAACGCCCCTGGCAGGGGAGGATCGAGCCGACTTCTTCCGCCGTCCGACCGCAGCACGACCCGCAGTGTTATCTGTGCGCGGGCAATGTTCGCGCCAACGGCGAGCGCAACCCGCAGTACCGCTCCACGTACGTCTTTACCAATGACTTTCCGGCCTTTCTGCCCGAGACACCGGAGCAGAATGCGACCCGACATCCGCTGTTGCAGGCCCATGTGCAGGCGGGCACCTGCCGGGTGGTGTGCTTCTCTCCCCGGCACGATCTGACCCTGGCGCAGATGCCGGCCGCGGATATCCGTCCTGTCGTGGATACCTGGGCTGAGCAGGTGGCCGAGCTCGGGCAGCGCTGGCGCTGGGTGCAGGTTTTCGAGAACAAGGGTGAGCTCATGGGGTGCTCCAACCCGCATCCTCATGGCCAGATCTGGGCGAGTGATTTCGTGCCGACCCACGTGTCGAAGGAGCTGATCCAACAACAACAGTGGCTCGAGAAAAACGGCCGTCCGCTGCTGTTGGATTACGCCACGCTCGAGGCGGATGCCGGCGAGCGCGTGGTGGCGCAGAATGCCGATTGGCTCGTGGTGGTTCCGTGGTGGGCCGTCTGGCCCTTCGAGGCCCTGCTGTTACCTCGTCGGGCGGTGGGTAGTTTGACGGATCTCACCGCTGGGGAGCGGGATTCGCTGGCGGAGCTGTTGAGCCGCTTTCTGGCGGGCTACGATCGGTTGTTTGACACCTCCTTCCCGTACTCGTTCGGTTGGCACGGCGTGCCGACCGGCGCTGCCGCGCGCAGCGAGGAGCTACGCGCCTACCAACTGCATGCCCATTTCTACCCGCCGCTGTTGCGCTCGGCGACGGTGCGGAAGTTCATGGTCGGGTACGAGATGCTGGGCGAGTCCCAACGCGACATCACGCCGGAGCAGGCGGCCGAGCGGCTGCGCACCGTCACTCAGCGCGGATAGAACCAGCCGCGCACGATATCGAGATTCTGCTGTAGCAGAATCTGCGGGTTGGTCCGTTGGCGATATCGGGAAGTCACGACCGGGGTATCCAACACCGAGTCGATGTTGTGACGGGATTGGGCATTCAGCATCCAGTCCATGGAGGGATCCTGCGATCCGGCCGCCGCCGCAGGCAGGCGCAGCTCGGCGAATCGAGGCGTGCAACCGCCGGCCAACGAGCCCAGGTCGACCTGCGCCGTCACCGCGCGACCGCTGTTGGTGCTGAAGGCTCCCAGTATGGGCGCCAGGAAGTCAGGGCCCGGCGGCAGGGGCCGGGGGCGCTCCAACAGGGGATTCTGCGGCTGGGCGATGCGCTCACCGGGCTTGCCGGGCAGCGGAGCGCCGCAGATCAGGTTGCCGCCATAGGTCGGGGCGTTGTCCAGAACGAGCACCCGGACCTGGTCACGAAGAACATAACAGCCCGAATCCGGCGCCGCCGTGCCGCAGTCACCGGGCGGCCCCGCGGAGCGGATCAGATTCTCCAGCGCCAGTGTCTCCAGGATCTCACGCAAAGTCAGGGCACCGCTGGCTTCCACGTAGCCGCCGTCGCCGAGCCGGTCCCAAACGGTGTGATGGCCTGCGAATCGCACCACGCCGACGGGGCTGATGTAGGGAAAGCGGGCGCTGTTATGAACGGCCTGCGCCAGCGTGAGTGACTGGGTGTCCAGCCGGGGATCCAGAATGTCGAACACCTCCGGGCGCTGTACCGAAAAGGTGGTTTGAAACACCGCCTGTCCCGCGCCGAGGGCCGTGCTGCTCAACGCCAGCGCAGGCAGTCGTGGCCCGTCCACGGCGCCGGCGTACAGGGCGGTAAAGGGCTGGCTCCACGGATTGCGCAGGGTGGTGGCCGAGCCGCCGCAGGTGGTCAGGACATTCTGCCAGTCGTACGCCCAGGTTTCCTCCAGGCCGCGCGAGCGATCCCACTTCGCCACCGGCAGCGGCAGAAATCGCTGCAGCAGGTCTGGAAATAACATCATTCCGATGACCGTGGACAGATGGTCCAGGCCGGTGAAGCCGTCGGCCACGTCGCGGACTTTCGAGCAGGAGCCCGGGGATGATTTTCTCACCAGGTCCAGTGAGGTGACGAAGGCGGCAGCTCCGAGACTGCCTCCGGAGATGCCGCTGATGACAAAAATGTTGTCAGCGAACCCCTGGTGGTGGCTGCGGGCCTCATCCTCGAGCTTGCCCAGTGCGGAGGTGGTCCAGTAGGCCGCCCGTGAGGCGCCGCCATAGGTGGAGACAAAAATGACCGGCGCCCGTGGATCCGGGCGATGGCGCAGCCAGTCCACGAATGCGGCGCCGAGTGGCAGGCGCGGCGCGTTGCGGATGTCCGGGCGCGGCGGTGCAACCAGGTGGTTCTCATTCCAAAAGGAGGCCATAAACAGGGCCAGTACGGCAAACCAGGTGAAGGGGGGCAGGTGTACGGTCTTGGGGAAGTAGGTGAGTGCGAAACCGCCGAAAATGGTCCATGACATGAGTGCGAGCAACAACAACGCCGGCGCCCCGATCCAACGCGCCAGGGGGGCCATCCATATCGGCAGCGCCAGCCATAACCCGAACGACAGGACAAACAGCGCGCCCATGAAGAATTGGGCTCCGCGAGCCAGGCTGTCGAAGCGCTCGATGTCCTCGCGGCTCTTGCGAGACCAGTGACCGATCCACTCCTGCCGCTGTCGGCGGCCCCAGGTCCGGCGGAAGACCAGGCCGAAGATCACCACGGCGCAAGAGGCGAGTGACAGAAGCCCGAGGCCGAGCATCTGCCGCTTCAGCAGGTAGTAAATCGTGGGAATACCGGCCAACAGCGCCAATAGTCGCGGCAGATGTTTGCTGACACCCGCGGCGAACGCCGGCGATTCACACGTGCCCACCAGGTCTGGCTCGAAACGCCTGCCCACCAGCAGGCGAGCGACATACCAGGCGGAGATCATCCAAAGTACATAGGCGACTTCGAACGCGAAGGCCTGGGAGGTTATATACCAACGTCCCGCCGCGTCATCGAATGCCAATAGCGCTTCCTGCGCCTGGGGCACGTAGAGGATGACCAGGTCTCCCAACAGGACAGTCGCGACTGGGAAGAAGCACAGGTTGAGAATGCGCGCCAGGTAAATGGACCGTGGGATATCGCGGGTCCCGGTGCTCGCTGTGGGCTCAGGTGCGCTCATTTGTGCTCATGACTCCCCTGGGAGCCTGTCTGAGCAATGATGCGCCTGCTGCGGCCGACCCGCAGCGGCATCTTCCGGCGATCCTTTCCCTTACAGAGTCCCCGCTATGCGCGGGAAACGATCACCGGAATCTGCTCGCCGGGGGTCGCCCTCGCTACGGCGATCATTACTCAGACAGGCCCCACCGCCTACGTTAATATCCGGCGCTATGAAAAAACAAACCTTATTGGTCGGACTTTTTCTGGGGACTGCGGTTTGGAGCGGCGCGGTGGCCGCGGCCTCTGTCCAGGAACGGCTCGCCGCGCAGAACGCGCTGTTCGATGAGCAATATGAGTCCGATCTGAAGAGTCACCCCGAGGTGGCGACCGCCTACGGCGACTATCGTTTCAACGATCAGTTGAACGACTATTCACTCGCCGGAGCCGCCAGCCAGCATCAGCGTGATGAGGATTTTCTGGCGCGTTTGCGACACATCCCGGTCACGGGGTTCGCCGAGCAGGATGTGATGTCCCACCAGGTGATGCAGCGCATGCTCGAGCAGCGCATCGCGAATTTCGACTTGAAGGAATACGAGATGCCGGTGAACCAGATGGACGGCCCGCAAGTCCACCTGGCCGATCTGCCGCTGGCCGTTCCCTTCGATACCCTTAAGCAGTATGAGGACTACATCGCGCGCCTCCGCCAGATTCCGCGAGTCTTCACCCAGACCGAGGAAGTTCTGCGCGCGGGTAAGGGCGACGGCCTGATGCCGGTACGCTTTCTGTTGGAGAAGGTACCCGGTCAATGTCTGGGCGTCGTTGCGGCGGATCCCTTCCTGCGACCCACCCGAAAATATCCCGACTCCATCTCGCCCGAGGATCAGCGGCGTCTCACCCAGGAGATTACCGAAACCGTCGTGAACGAAGTGCTGCCGGCTTATGTAGCCTTTGCCAATTTCATTACCAAGGAGTATGCCCCCGCAGGGCGTACCACCCTGGCGGTGACCTCTCTGCCGGGCGGTGAGCAGCGCTATCTGAATGACATCCGCAGTCGTACCACCCTGAGCAACCTGACTCCGGACCAGATTCATCAGCTCGGGTTGCACGAGATCGAGCGCATCCAGGCTGAGATGTTGGCGATCGCCCACCAGGAGGGCTTCGCGGACCTGGCGGCATTGCGCGAATCCCTGAAAACCAATCCCAAGTATCGCCCCATCTCGTCCGAGCAGATTGTCGATGACTTCCGTCACTACATCGCCCAGATGCAACCGAAGCTGCCGGAGTTGTTTGGTTTCATTCCCGGCTCACCGGTGACCGTGGAGCCCATGCCGGACTTCGAGCCCGGCAACGCCACCCATTACCAGACGGGGACACCGGATGGAAAACGTCCCGGCCGGGTGGTGGTGGCCGTCGCGAACGTTGCGGAGCGCTCGTTGATTGACGATGAGGCCACGGCCTATCACGAGGGTATTCCCGGACATCACATGCAGTTGTCGGTGGCCCAGAAGCTGGACGGCTTGCCGAGGTTCCGCCGTCACGGTGGGAATTCGGGTTATGTGGAGGGCTGGGCGTTGTACTCGGAGCAACTCGGTAAGGAAGTTGGCTTTTACCAGGATCCGGTCAGTGACTATGGCCGACTTTCCAGCGAGTTGTTTCGCGCGGTTCGCCTGGTGGTCGATACGGGCATTCACTCCAAGGGTTGGAGCCGCGACCAGGTGGTCGATTTTTTCCGTCAGAGCGGCGCGGTGGATGAGCCGACATTACAGGCGGAGACCGACCGTTATATCGCCTGGCCGGCGCAGGCCCTGGCCTACAAACTGGGGCAGCTCAAATTCCGGGAGCTGCGCGAGCGGGCGCGTAAGGGGCTCGGCAACCGCTTTGACATTCGTGCCTTCCATGACGAGATGCTCAATGGCGGCGTGCTGCCGTTGGACTTGTTGGATGCGCGCACGAATGCCTGGATTCGGGAGCAGAAGCATCATCCGGCGCAGGTCGCTGCGGCTCGGTGAACGAAGGCACATCCAGGCACAGGGGTCCGACGCATGCGTCGGACGGCCTCCGGAGCAAAAAGCATCGCTTTTTGCTCGAGGTAAGCTGGGCCGG
>Ga0105239_10002855_pt1 | contig 21614 bp, 27 predicted proteins | sample KBSC44metaG_FD_92761 | JGI IMG/M metagenome (GOLD analysis project Ga0105239, IMG submission 92761) | Corn rhizosphere microbial communities from Kellogg Biological Station, Michigan, USA - KBS C4-4 metaG | ecosystem: Host-associated > Plants > Roots > Rhizosphere > Soil | place: Michigan, USA... | reverse complement strand
CCCAGCTCGACGAGCAGATTATCGCCGTGCTGGAGCAGGATCACCCGCAGTCGGTGAGACACACGTTCTACGTGATGACAGACCCGCGTCTGCCGGCGCACGTGGAAAAGACCGAGAACGGGTACGACCTGGTGCAGCGACGTATTCTGATGCTGCGTCGAGCTGGACGATTACCGTACGGCTGGATCACCGATGCGACGCGCCGCGGCTATCTCGTGAACACGTTCAACGGTAAGGCCGACTTCCTGTCGCGTGTGAAAGGGCTTTACCGCGCCGATCTGTGGGCGAACTCGAACCATTATGTGGAGGTGTGGTGCGAGTCGCGATCGATCGCCGGTGTAATCGAAGACGATTGCGATGAACTCGCCGTGCCGCTGTATCCGAGCGGCGGTTTCACTTCGGCCACGCTTGCACACCAAGCGGCTGAGCACATCAACGCGGAGTACAACTTCCGGGAGGTGAAGATCTTCTACATCGGCGACTACGACCAGTCAGGCGTGTTGATTGACAAATCGATCGAAGCGGAATTACGCGAGCATCTTGAACCTTGGATCGAGATGGACTTCGAACGCATCGGGATCAATCGCGAGCAGATCGAACTTTACGACCTGCCAACGAAACCGCGTAAAGCGACGGACAGGCGTTCGCCGGAAATAGAATTCACCGTCGAAGCGGAAGCAATGCCGGCGCACATCATGCGCGAGCTTCTTCGCGAGAGGGTTGAAGCACTGCTACCTGCTGACGCACTGCGAATCGCCCGCATTGCTGAAGAAGAAGAACGCAAAGGGTTGCAGGCGTTAGCCGACGTCTACAAAAAGAACGCTGCATGATCGAACGCATGGAGCATGTTCCGAACAGTTCGCGATCTGTAACGCAATCCGCGTTACATGTCGCAGTCCGACAGCTACTCGCTCGAACCGTCTGGGCTTTCAATTTCGCGTCGGCCGTTTTGCCACGCTTCCCTGATGATCGCTATCAGATAGAACCCGCCACCGATTGCCAAGAAACCAAGAACGATCTCGGGTGGCACGCCCACGTCGATCCGGTAAAAACCTTTAGGCCCGTCGCAAAGATCGTCGAACGCCTTGCGCTGTGCATTCGTCCAGGCCGACAGTTCGACACTGGTAAGCGCTTCTTCCAGCTTTCCGCAGTTAGCGTGAGCCAGAACGCGATCTGCGCTCGCTCTGCCTATAAATCGACGTGCCGTGACCAACGCGCCAATGTCGCAGACCATCATGACAAACGCGATCCAAAGCAGTCCTCTCGCGAATTTCTTCATCAGTCGACGCCTGCGTTCGATCGGTGCGATTCAGACCGGGCGCCACAGCGACAGTTCCGCATGACCGCACTGCCATCGCAATACGTTCGGATTCGGTTATGCGGACAGTCTAGCCGTGGCGGTCAGGCGCGCGAGCAAGTTCAATCTGCAGCGTCCTGGCAACTTCATCGCAAAGCGCAAAGAGGCTGGGATCGTGAAATCCCGGATGCGCGTTATTGACGCGCAGATACCACGGGTGCGCATCGGTGACCGCGTCAACCCGAACGCCCTGCCGGCGCAACTCCTCGACCAATGTTCCGACGCGATTACGCAAGTTTTCATCCTTGCCAATCGGCGTCTCGATCTGATCCGACAGACTTTCAATCATCAGCAGCGTCGTATCGTCCACGTCTCGAACTCCTTTGTACTGCCAGCAGTGCAATTTCACCGCCTATGCATACTCGCGATCTTCTCCTCGAGCGAAGCCGCGTGGGCCTTCATTGATGCTACAGACGCAACCATTTGGTTGAAAGCCAATCCTTTGCCACGGTGCTCGCCGGCGCAAGTCTCAATATCATGCAAGATCTTGCGCAGCAGGTCGACGGCGTCAGCGAACGCCACAACTTGCTGCGCGCCGAGCTGCTGCCAAAGCGCATCGAAATTGCCACACCTATCAAGTGCTCTTTCGGTCACGATTCGTGCTGATTTCAAAACGTCCGCTGGAGGAGCTCCGAAGCTAACATCCGAATTCGTCGAAGCAAGCACTTCAGCGATCACATCGACGACTGGTTTCAAAAGCATAGATACCAATTGCGCCCCGCGCTCATCGCGCTCGCGCCGGAGTCGGTCTGCGACGCGCCGCGGTTCTAGGCCTACCCAAATGGCGGCCACGATCGCGCATAGAGTCAGCAAAGCACTCACGCCCGCAATTGCTGTTTGCCAAAAGACACCTTGTTCCGAAGTCATCGGATACCCCATCGCTACGTCCATTCTTTCAGTGTACGAGAAGTCCACCCATGACTGAGATACCGCCCGCATTCCTCCTTTCGTGTGCAGATCAAGATGCTTCCGAACGCCGCGTTCTGGTCTTCGATCGGAATATCGAGACCATTCCGCCGCCGAAGATCGCCAGGACGATCGAAGGCCATTTCAACGAAGAAAATGCCGCGCGATACCTGAGTTACAAGATGCAAAGTACGGTAACGCCACGAACACTTCGCGATTGGCGACGGTTGGGCAAAGCGCCAAGTTCGCACTGCATGCCCGGTGGCCAGCATCGGTTTTACCGCCAAGCCGATCTCGACGAGTTCGTACTGATCAAGATGCAGGACAACGAGACCGACATTTAACATCTGGCAGGATCTGACAGTGGGAGTTTTTGTTTCGGCGTAACGTCTGAAACATGGACACTCAAGCCACGAACGACATCGCCGACAACTACGCCGGCAACCCGCCCGTTATCGAGAAACCGATCGGCGTAGTCGCCGAGAATATTCACGCTCGCATCCTCGCCGAGCAGCAAAAGCTTCACGCCGAGGAACAGAACGAACGCGAGCTGACGGCGAAGCGTATCAGCCTGCTCACCGAAGGCAGCGACAAGGACGTCGACACGTGCGAGCTGGCGATCGACCAATCGCGCAGCGCTCAGCTTCGTTGCCTGGAGCGCATTGAGCTACTCGCCGAACAGCTCAAGCAGGCAAATCGCAAAGCTGAATCGCAGCGCTTAGACGAAGTGGCAGCCGGCGCACAGCGTGCACGTGAACGCGCGACGTCGCTACTTCGCAAGTATCCGAAAGCCGCGCGTGAAGTCGCCGCGTTGCTCGCCGAGGTGAAGACCTGCGAGTCCGAGATCACCGCAGCGAACCTGATCCTGGCCGAAGCGGCTCGTCCAACTGTCGAGTCCGCTGACCCGAAACGATTCAGCGTGTACGGCAACTTCGGGCTGGTCACGAATATCGTCGGCCTGCACGAACTGGTGAACCTGCCGAACGAGATCGACGGTCAGCCAGCGTACTGGGCACCGCTCGATGCGAATGCATGGATCGCCTCGTCGTTCTCGCGGGGACTGCCTACGGTCATGGGAGCGGCACGATGAGCGTGATTCGCCAGAACACTGATGGCACGCCTTGGACAGCCGTGCGCCTGGTGGCCGGCACGCCGATCCTGATGACCGCGATCAGCGACGGCGCTGGAGGATGGACCGAGGTCGACGCGTGGCAGGTTACCGCGATGATGCGCAAGGCAACCGCTCAGCCGGCGCCAGAAGTAGATCGCGCGCAGGCAACCGCGAAGCAATTGCAAGAGATCGTTGATCGCTACGCACTCGGAACGGCGCGCTGATGGTCGTCCAAACTTTCGATGCCCTCAAAGCATCACCGCCGGTTGGGCATCATCCGGCGGACTTAACCCGCACGGCGCCTCATCGGGCGTCGCGGTTCATGCGCGCCGGCAAGGCATTCCCGGCGTGCACTCCAGCGGTCGGTCAAGCCGCAGGTGACCGTAACAACCACGGCAGCCGCAGCGCTGCGACACACTCTGGTTCGTCGAGCGTGATGCGGCATCCACTTCATTCACCCGATGCACATCGATTGGTGCATCGGCTTTTTAATTTGGAGAACGTATGACGACCAAGTTGGAATCGGTACACAACGGTGCGTTCCTGCTCCGCGAAGACCACGGCTCGATATCTCGCGACATCGGAATCGTCGCGTCGGGACAAAATCTGTTGGCCGGTACCGTCGTCAGTCTGACGAGCGGCAAATGGAACCCGTTCGACGCAGACGGCTCCCATCCGGTGGGCGTCCTGTACAACAACACTGACGCCACCAACGCCGACACCAAGGCCGTGGTGATCACACGTAAGGCTGAGGTCGATGCGGCGCAACTGATTTGGCCGGCAGGCTATACGAACACGCAGATCGCCAACGGACGCGAGTTCCTTTCCGAAGCGGGGATCACGACGCGGTGATGCGGCAACAGAATTGGCGGGAGCCTCTGAGCGCTCAGTTTTCACAACCACGGGCTAATGGTCGCGCGGCGTGTCAAAAAAGTTCGGGCTTTCTTGCCTTCACCCGCACCCCCGCACAAGGCGCATAACGATGAGGATTAAGGGTGGCCGAAGGTGAAGTTTCCAATCTCGCGTCAACGCCTGTACTCATGTCGATTCGTCGGCTCGCCGATGAGTTCGGCATGGCACGCGAGACGGTCGCCAAACGCCTCGGTCACTGCAATGTGCCGTCAGCCGGTGAGCGACACGGCTATCCGGTCTATCGCCTCAAGGACGCGTGCACGGCCATTCTGCTCGGTGCCGGTTTCGACGAGGGCGGAGTACGCGACCCATCGTCACTTCCGCCCGACCAACGCAACTCCTGGTACCAGTCGGAGCACCGTCGCGTCTCGCTCGAAGCCATGCAAGGTCGACTCATTCCCGTCGATCAGGTCGAAGGCGACATGGCAACGCTCGCCAAGGATCTCGTGCAGTTCCTCGGATCATTGCCAGACGTTCTCGAACGAGACTTCGCACTCACGCCAGAACAAACAAGCGGTATGCACGACGCCATCGACAAGGAGCGTGACCGACTGTACCGAACGATGGTCGCGCGCGAACCAATTGGTGACGCCGAGGCCGATGGAGGCGGTTGAGATGAGCCGGGGCACCCTGAGCGGTTTCAGGATCGCTTCGGGTAATGGGAACCGCTCGTTCGCACTATTTGTGACGTTTTTCCGGAGGGCTTGTAGTTCTTCACATGGGCAAGCGTGAAACGAGGCGCAAGGGTTGGCTGAATCGCGACGAGATGGCGCGTAGTTGCCGGTTGTCGCTTCGAGGATTCGACGGCCGAAACGTGCAGCCTGTGGGCAAGATTGGGCGCGAGGTGTTCTTCGATTGTGCCGCAGTGCTCGAAGCTGAGCAGGAAGCGCGCGAGCGTAGGGAATCCAAGGTCGATGAAGACGCCCAAGCCCGTCGCGACGAAGCAGAGCGCGAGAAGATCCTGCTGATGCGTTCCCAGCGTGAAGCACAGGAGATGAAGAACCGCGCGATCTGGCGTGAATTGGTGCCCGCCAATGCCGTCAGCTGGTCGCTTGAGCAAGTCTCGCGGCAATTGATCGCACTGTTCGATTCGATTCCCCTGCGGATCAAGACCATCGCACCTCGCCTCACTACGAACGAGATAAACGGCATCCAGCGCGAGCTGGTCCAGATTCAAAACATCGCGTCGGAGATTGAAGTCGACTTCGACAACCTTCCGCCGGAACGGCGAACCACTAGTTTTTAGAGCGGCCCATGAAAATCAAAGAACGTGACAAATCGTTTCCTGTCGACCGCGAAGCCGTGCACGCGGAAATCCGAAAGGGTCTGGACTCGCTCCGACCGAAAGAATTGCCCACTGAAGATCAAGAGCCTGAGGTGACAAAAATTCGCGAGGAGAAACGCTGATGGCCACTACCGAAGAAATCCTCAAGTTCGTCGTACAGTCCCAAGGCCAAAGCGAACTCGGCCAACTCGCGAAATCGATGCTCGACGCGGGTCAAGCGGGTGAGGCCGCATCGCCCGAGGTTCAGAAACTCGTCGAAGAATTCGGCAAGTTGTCGCAGCTTTCGACAACGGTCTCAGGACTGCCGGCGCTTAAAGCTCAACTGCAGTCCGTAGGCGATGAGCTATTCGCCGCTCGGCAGAAAGCTGCAGCACTCCAAACCGAATTCGCATCGACACTCGAACCCACCGCCGCGCTGACGCGTAATTACCAGCGGGCACAAGCGGCTGTCGCTGCGCTTGAGAAGCAGGAAGGTCAACTCGGCGTTGCGATCAAGACCAGCGAGAACGCTATCGCCGCATCCGGTCTTTCGGTAGAGAACTTAGACGGCGCGGAGCGCTCGCTGCAGGGCCAGATGGCGCAGACGCGCGCCGAAGCTCTGAGCCTCGCAGCCGCGCATCGTGAAGCGGCCGTCGCCGGCAAACGGGAAGCGCTCTCAGCAGCCGAGATCGCCGAACGAAATGTAGTCCTGCGTGCGAGCTTCGAACAGCTTAAAGAATTGCTCAAGACGTTCGCCGGAATTCTCGCATTCGAACAGCTCAAGGAAGACATCGGCGACGTCATCAAGACCGGCGACAAGTTCGAACAGTGGGGAATTCAGTTTAGGAACGCGTTCGGCGGCGCAGAGCAGGGTGCAGAAGCGCTAACGAAGGTGAGAGAGATCGCCGAACAGACGCCACTCTCACTTGACGAGGTAACAAAGGCCGCACTGCAGGCGAAGAAGGAAGGCCTCGATCCGTTCAACGGCTCTCTCCAAGCGATCATCGCTACGTCGGCCAAATACGGTGGCGATGCGAACACGGTGTCTGAGCTGATCAGCGCGCTTGGCAAGAGTGCAAACCAAGGCGGCTTAAATATTCGGACGCTGACGACGCTCGAACAACAAGGGATTCCCGCAGCCGCTTTGCTCGGCGAAGCGCTCGGCAAAACGGCAGATCAGGTTACCGAACTCGCCAAGCAAGGCAAGCTGGGCAGCGACTCTGTTGCGCTGCTGATTGAGCAACTGGGGAAGAAAAGCACCGGTGGACTTGCGGACGAAATGGGGCTCGTCAGCACGCAGGTCACGAAGGCGCACGACAATTGGGACGAATTCCTTGAGCTGATCGCGAAGTCTGGTGCCTACGAGTATGTCCGATCGCAACTGCAGGCGCTGAATCAGTCATTCAAAGACGGTCTCGAAAGTGGACGGCTGCAGCAGACAGCGAAATCGATCTCAGATGGACTGATCACTCTCGGCCAAACGCTCGCGTCGATAACGAAGTTTGTTGTCGACAATGGGTCGGCGATCCTCACAGTCGCAGAGCAGTACGCGCTTTTCAAAGGGGTCATGCTGGGCCTCGATCTGCTCGGCGCTGCGCAGAAATTTCTTGGGCTGGCGGAGGCGACGAAAGCAGCCGGCGTCGCGGCGGAACTCGCTGCGGCCGAGAACGGCGGCTTCGGCAAGCTGCGCACTGCTATCAACAAGATCCCGCGCACGGTCGCGATCGGTATCAGTCTTACCGGTGTCGCCGACGGGATTGAAGGCATCTTGAAGCTCAACGAGGCCGCCGGCGGCTACCTGGACCTCAACGCCAAAGTGCTTGATCAGATGAAGGATGACGCGGCATTGCGCGCGCGCCTTCTCGCTTTGGCGGATCAAACCGCGCAGCGCACGGTCGCCGCGGCAAACACTCAGATAGCTTCGGCGGACCAACTCGCGGCAAAGAACCGTGACCAGTCGCAGGCCTACATCGACAGCCTGCAGAACGCCATTCGATACTACGAAAGCATCAAGGTCCAAGACCAGGCGCTCGGCGACAGCGCGGGCGCTCAGGCCGCCAGCGACAAAGTCAAAACGTATTCAGCTGCGCTGATCGAAGCGAACACGCACCAGAAAGAACTCAGCGATTCAATCAAAGACAGTGCCGGAAAGGTAGCCACTGTTGTCGATCGGTTCGATGATCTACAGACGCAAGGCAAGACCGCGGCGACATCGATCGCGGGCGCCTTCGATAACCTGGAGATCACCACGCCGAACGGTTTGAAAGAAACCGTCGATGTCGTTCAACAAGTCTCGATTCGCTCGAAGGAAGCGAAGAATGCGGTTCAATCCGAACTCGTCGGGGCATTACAGAAGCTCAACGCCACGGACCTGAGCAGCGTCGAGGCGAACCTCAAGAAATTATTCGAAGACGGCAAGATTTCCGCCGACAACTACCAGACCTTCCTGCGCGCGGCGGTGCAGGCGCAGCTATTAAACCTCGGCGCTACGGCGCAGCAAGTCGGAACGGAATTTGACGCGGCGGGACAGAAGATTATCGCGAGCTTCGATGGCGTCGCATCGAATGCCAGGTCGACGGGTCAGGAAATCCAGTTCGCGTTCGCACAGGCGCTGTCGAAAGTTTCCACGCAAGGCGAAGTCGACGCGCTGAAAGGAAAGTTACAGGACGCGTTCAACGCCGGACGCATCGGTGCCGATCAATTCAGCGCTTCAATGGAAGCCGCCGGTCGTCGGTCAGCCGCATTGCAAGCTGCCGCAATCGAAGCCGGCGCGTCCCTGGACGGCATGGGAACGCAGGGCAGTACCGCGGCACAGAACATCAGCAATGCTCTCCAGGACGCACGCGACAAGCTTGTGGTGCAAGCGAACGATATGGCCCGTGCGATAGCCACGGCACTGCAGCAAGACGGTAATGCCGAAGCACTGAAAGCGCAGCTCAAGGGTGTCGAAGCACAAATCGCGTCGCTCAATGCGCAAATTGCGAACACCGGGACGCAGGCGCCGGCGAATCTCGGCAAAGTCGTTCAGGGAACACGCGAGGTGACCGAAGCGACCGCTGACGCGCACGCTGCGGCCGATGCGGCGACGAAGACAGCGGAAGCCGGGTACACGGAGTGGGGCGATGCCGCGGATGCCGCGGCATTGGCCACGCAGAAAGTAACGGCCGACACGTCGCACGCAAACGACGGCATGCAGCGCCTCACGCAAGCGATTGCTGACGCGCGCAATGGGTTTCTGTCGATTTCCCCGGTCGCTGCCGCTTTCTTCGACACGACATTAAAAAACGCATTTGCTTTCACTACTGAGTCTGATAGCGCAGGTGCTGGATTCGAGCGTGTCGCCAAATCTATCCAAGTTGCGACAGACGAGACGAACAAAGCCATCGCGAACCAGCGCAGTGAGATCGCCGGCGAGATCGATCAGATCAGCAAGCTTGGAACGGAATCGAATAAATCGTTTGGATCATTCGGAGACGACGCGGACAACGCTGCTGCGAAGATGGCTTCGCTCGCCGATCTGATTAAAGATGGCAAATACGAAGCGGGCCTTCTCGGGCAAGCAGACCTCGCACCACTGCAGCAGGCACTCGAAGCCGCGGCTCAGCGCGCACAGCAACTCGCCGACCAAACCAAGCAAGCCGTGGCACAGTTCGAAGACCTCGCCCAGTCCGCGCAGGACGCGCTGGATCAGGAGGAAGGCAACCAAGGAAGTCTGGAAGACCGGCGCCATCAGAAGCAGCTCCAAGACCTTCAGGACGCCGCAAAAGCCGCTGGCAAGCTCAACACGCAGCAATACCTGGATGCGGTCGCCGCCGAGAACAAACTGCACGAGCTCAAGCTGCAGCACATCCAGCAAGAGCAGCAAGCACAGAACGGCGGTTCAGCTAATGCGGGGTCCGCGTCGACAGGCGCTTCAGACGGAAACTCTGGCGGCATTGGTGCCTCCGGCCCGACCAATCGCGCCGGTGCCGCGCTGGCTCCTATCAACATCCACATCAACGGGACAAACCAGACCGATGACCAGATCTACAGCACGGTCCTCGGCGCTCAGTTTCTTGCCGACCTAGCGCGTGCGAAGGCTAACAGCCTTTGAGGTTCACGTACGCCTCGCTCCATGACGTCGCGCAGGCGCTCGTCGATATCGTGTGTCTACTCCGCGATGTGGATGAAGTCTCGTCAGACAGGCGCGCGGCTCATGCGACGAGGCACGAAATACTCGCGCAGGCCGCGCTGCAACGCATGAAGACTTGCAGTGACGGAAGCCTCACGGCGCAATTGATGGAATTCATCGCATCACCGACAGATGCGTCGAAGCCGAAGCTGTCGGTCGTGCGATCTCAATGAATCTTTTCTGATCTGCGACAGCGCGGTTACGCGCTCATTAAAAACCTAGCAAGTCTGACAGTAGGCAATGTTATTCGTCGAGCAGACAGTGTGATCACAGGGGAAATAGTCGCACGCATTTGAACGCAGGGTCCCTTGCGTGTGTGTGCGAGGAGAGAACTTCATGATGTCTGCTTTTCGCGCTGTGTTCTGCGCTCTAATCTATCTCGCACTTTCTCAGATTGCCCACTCTCAAACGGTGCTTACCAGCAGCTCAGTAACGTCGGGCCCTGCCACCGTCGGTGGAGGCTGCGCCGGAACCCATACCGGCTTTCCAGTACGAATTTGTGGGACTGGTAGCTTCCAATTGGGCGCAAATCTTTCTTCAAGCATCGCCAACTCTATCGAGATCATCGGCAGCAATGTGACGCTCGATCTAAACGGATTTACCGTCAGCCAGTTCGCGCCAACTTGTACGCCATCTTTCTCTGCGCCATTCGGAAACTCATGCACCGGCTCAGGCGGCTCCGGCTTTGGCATCTACTCGTCAGGAACGAGCGTTACTGTGAAGAATGGAGCGGTAAACAACGTAAACGGAACCTGCATTTCTTTAGGCGGCGATGGAAGCGTGATTGAAAATGTCACCGTCCGAAGCTGCGCCGGGGACGGAATTGATCTAAATGGTATCGGCAAGAATCTAACGGCTGAGGCGAATCTCTTTTCAGGAATCGTGCTCAATTCAGGTTCGTTGGACTCTTCGACCGCCGCCAACAACAACACTGACGGAATCGAATTGTTGTCTACACCTGGGCTACTGCAAAATTCGACTGCAAATTACAACAAATCGCACGGTGTCTACGATATTTCTTCAGCTCAAATCAATAATGTCACAGCGAGTCAGAATGGCACCGGTATCGACGTTGAAGGGCATGGACACGTTTTCAACTCAACGGCGTCGAGTAACACCAATGCGGGTGTAAACTTCACGGCAGCAGGCGATGTGTCCAATACCGCGTCGTTTAACAACGGCACCTATGGCTTCAATCTTTCTGCATCGACGTGCTATCTGAATGTAACGACTTCAGGAAACGCATCCGGTAGCATTAATGGTGGAACAACTTTCTCCAGCGGCGTGTGCGCACACTGACCATCGACCTTGGAAGCGGCTTTGGCCGCTTCCTTCACGCGGCCATCCGGTGCTCGTAGTACGGCCGCGCCCGATCCTCAAGTCCTCAAGCATCGGTTCGCCCGATGTTGCGATGCGCTTTCTTCTCGTTGCCTTCTCGCAGATAAATAGTGGCGCACGCAAAAAGCATACGTTTCGTCGAAAGATCGATTGCGAGACGCATGAGCGCTCGCTGCGAAAAGTACAAACCAACGACGAGAGCGATCGACAAAACCGCAGCCGCTGGTTTTGACGGGTGAAACAGGCTCCCAATTTTCGCGAGCACGCCGAAGGCCACGAAGGGGCAGACTATGGCAGCGCACATCAGAAACACTACGCACGGAACCCAATAAATTCGGCTGGCCTTTCGCAGACGATCAACCTCGTCAGAAGGCATGGATAACAAGGCTCTCCCGATTGAAAGCTGACCTGGCTTTAGCACTGCGGTTACGCCGCCATCCTATGCTCGTAAAATGGTCTTGCGCGATCCTCAAGAATCGCCTGCGTCGAGTCGCGTTCGATTTGGGCGGAGTAGCACATCTATCTTTCCTTTAGCTGGATTCGCCCGAAGAGCACTACGGGAACGACCATAACCAATGTGGACGTCACGACGGCCATTGCGAATGACCAAAGTACGCCGGCGTGGATGGCTCCGAACAATTCGAGGAACACCACGATGAAAACCGTCTGCGCGACCAGATTAGCCAGCATTCCAGACCAGCGTTCCTCGCGTGTCTCGAGTCGGGCGTTGCACGTAGGACAATCAAACCGAAACGGGCGCACGGCGAGCACCTTTTGAAGGGCGTTCAGCGGAGCTGAACACGACGGGCAAGTTTCGGCCATGCCCTATGATATCGCGCAGTCGCGGCCGGTGAGACGCCGGCGCATATCCTCCGGGCATGGACCGAGAATCAGCCGAGCAGTGGAACGCTAAACATCCCCGTGGAACCACCGTCAGCGTGATCCTGCGCAGCGGAGAGACGATCTCAGCACCGACGGCAACCCACGCGCAGCAATGGGGCGATCTCGCGTTGGTGACGCTCTCAGGCGTTACCGGATTGTGGACCGTGGGTGCACTGAAAGTCGGGGAATGATTCGTCGATGGACCGGCAGAAACCGATCCTGTCGTTACAGGCCTTGCGGGAAGAGTTCGCGAAATCGGAAAGGGTCACGCTCAGCAAGTTCGAGTTCGACGCGATCATGGAGGTCATCACACCCGCGATGGCGACCGGCAACGAAGTCAGCATGCTGAAGCGTGAGCTGCTGCGAGTCAGAAAAGTGGCAGCGCCGGCGTGGAAAGCCTGTGAACGCGTTTCGAAGCAGATGGCCAAGTGCCGCTACCAGCCGGACGGACGCAAGGTGCGCGAATGGAAATTCATCCTAGACGATGCGCGCGTGGTCTACTGGTCAGACCTTCCGCAGCGGTTGCGGCATCGGTGGAGGGAGTTCACCGGGTTGTGACGTCAATCAGAATTCGACAATTTGCGCTTCGCCCGCGAAGTCACCGGTGAGCGAATCAGAGAATGCGACTACTTCCGCCAACGACTCGCTTGGATGAGATGAGGTCAGCAAGTCATAGTCCGGCTGCGATCCATCGCCAACACAAATCTCGTCAATGATGTCTTCGACGCGCGACGCATCGACGCCGAGAATGGCAACGAACTTCACGCCATCAGCGATAAACTGCTGAACCAGGGTATCGAGTTCCGGACGATAGCCTGCGGTCGATTTCAGAATGATTTTTCTTGCAAAGGGCATCACTCAGGATACCGCAGCTAGCCCGCAGCGGTCCGGTTGGGCGAATAGTTAGCCCGGCGCCTCAATTTGTGCGAGACACTGAGGGAGCTTGCGCAAGATGAACTTGGCCCAATTTGCGACGTGCGCGGGTGTTGCGTAGCGAAACCAAATGTCGTGTCCTTCAGGGTACGGTGCGGCTATCCGTTTGAACCGCTGAAGGTAGTGTGATGAAACGGCAGGCGACATGTGTAGGAAAGGATGGCTCGCGGGCGGCTTAGTAAGGCCTGCGACGACAGCATTTTGAATACCACGGACCTCCTCTCGCTCAAGCTGCGACAAGAAAGCCGCCAGTCTTTTCCGTGGCCCGTTGGAAGCACCAACTACAGGCTCCACGGAACGCTGAAGCTCGACAGTGAATTGTGATCCGCTGTAAGCCTCCCAACCGCTTTGGGAAATTTGACACCAAACAACAGTTTGAAGATCGTCTTTTTGCCGAGTCCAGCTCAGAAACCCTTTGGCACGCTTAAATTCCATGGACTTAAACCATGGACCTAGCTCATCGCGAAGTTGCGAATATACCTCGGTTGACTTCATGTATGCGTGAGACGGCTAACTACAGCTAAACGGCAATCCCGCCTAATTCGGCAATCTAATGCACCCGGTTTACAGGATCAACGCGAACGCATATGTGCTGCCGCGATGCGCGCGATCATGCCACGACGACTGGCGACTCGTCGTTATTTGTTGGCGGTTGAGCGCTAAGGAACCTCATGAGATCGTCGACGGTATGCACATTGCCGAAATAAGGATTCGATGGGGCACCTTGCGTGCTGCGACCCGCGCGGGGTGCAATTTTGTCAGCCACCAAGTCGTCCAGATCTCCCTCGTCAATTTTTAGATCTGCCATCAAACGATCTGATTCGTGCAGAGGAAAATTGGGGAACTCACTATTCAAATAATCCTGAATGGCTACATAAACAGCTCGAGCAACCGATATGTCGATCGCGTCGTCGTCAACCCGTCTAACGAAAGTGTCTTCGCTTTCACCGAAGCGACCGGCGGCTAAGCGCCGTAGCTTCCGCCGGAATGTAAACCTTGCTATCGCTACCCAGCACGCCACGGCAACCGCGAAACAAAGCACCGGGAAAGGATTTCGCCACAGAAGCCACGCGACGCTCGCCAGGAGAACGACCAAATAGCTCCACGTCAAAAAGCGGGAGATTGGGCGTCCTCCGAGCGGCAGCACTTGTCTAGTCAAACGAAGTTTTTCACTTGAGCGAGTGACCAATCATCTCACGTCGCGACCGGCGAGACGTCATCCAGCAGCAGGTTGAAACTGAGCTGGAACCCTCTGCCAAAGTTCGCGGGCCTTTTCTGTGATGATTTTCTTGGCGACGTCGTAGTTAGGCTTCAACCGCGGGTTGATGGATTCTTCAGCCGCCCTGTCGATTCTCAGGAGTACCGCGTTCACATTCATGGCCTCTACGTCAGCTTCGATACCGCAAAGCCGACCGCTATTTTCACCGACATGCAGAATGACGTGTTCGTCTATTTGTCGAGATGCAGTCTCTTCGGGTGAGATATACCGAAATTCAATCACGAAGCGCTTACGATCTTCATCAAATTCGCCACGGACGGCTTGCGGAATGTCGTAGGGCGACATCGATACATGGAATACTAGACCTTTAAGAGTTTGCTCCGAGTCACTTTGAAATTCTGCCGGAGATAATGCGAGCCACTGTTGGTTTGTCGCCATTGTCAAATCCTCTGGAGGATCAGGCTGAGATAACGACCAAGCACATCGTAATGCTTATCGACCTTGGAGAAGTTAATGGTCTCCTTCCTACTGTCGACTACGAGAACTCCCCATGGAACGCCTTTGACCTCAACTCTAACCGCGTAGAATGATCGCGTTTTCGGCAAATGGGTCCTGACGAACTCAAGTGATACTCCGGTGCTAGCCGCGTAGCTAACGAGAATGTCGTCGTTGCTCCCCTTGCGGAGCTCAGGAAGTTTGTCGATCTTCAGCGCGCCATTCGCGCACCAGCCGAGACCGGCCACACCCTCGCTGTCATCTGCCTCGTCCGGCGCCCGAAATAATGCTTTGCTTACCTGCGTCGTGTGGCCTGATCGCTCAACAGGACAAAGCCAACCACTCCACGGCCAACGGCGACGAACGAATACCCACCTCAAGTGTCGAAATAGGGTGACACGATGATGGTGCTGATAGTCAGAGCCGGCATCACTAAAAACTTTGTTTCTAAAGTCGTCTAAAAGTTCGTGAGCAAACGCCCACATGTTGGGATCGCCAAGTCGTTTCTTTAGCAAGCCGATAAGGCCAGCAAGAAAAAGGCAGGATGGAACGGCTAGCCACGCGAAATCCTGAGTGGTCTGTAGGAGTTCCGCGACGCGCGTTCCCATATGAAGAGCGACGTCTGCGGGTTGCGCTTTCAGCGACGCGGAAATTGCCGCTGCTACGGTGCTCAAAGCTACCGGTGCCGGCGAAATCAATCTGTAAAGTGCGCGATTTCTGCGGCTATTCAATCAGTCGCCCATTCGAAAATTGCCGGAGCGAGCGATCCTAGCTCCGGGACAGTTCATTCTCGCAAATTGGGACATTTTTGGGACAGCGCCGTCAATTTTCGGCCACTGTTAGCAATGACAGGCAACAGACGAAGGCGAGGGTAATCAGTTGCTTACTGTTGGCGTAAGTTGCTGATTATTGGGCCTTCTCGCACTTTTAATCCGTTGGTCGCTGGTTCGAATCCAGCACGGCCCACCAAATTAGATTCGCAGTGCGTCCAAAGTTGTCTCAGAAGTTCTCAGCTTTCAAGCAGATACGCTGAAAACTCGTCTCTAATATGCGCGGGCGGTCCATTTGCATCCCACTTATATTGTGAGTAGAGTTGTGAGTAGTTTCTCTACTCACGGAAGCCTCTACTCACAATGGCGTTATCGGATGTCAAGCTCAAGAATCTGAAGCCGCGCGCAGCGCTGTACCGCGTCGCCGATACCAACGGCCTGTGCATTGAGGTGACGCCGAGCGGATCAAAGCTTTGGCGCTACCGATATCGCTACGACGGTCGCGCGAGCATGTTGGCGCTCGGCATGTACCCAGAGATTCCGCTTGCAGGGCGGCGAAGTGCGAGCGGACACTGGATTCCAGGCGCGCGCGAGAAGCGCGATGAAGCACGCGCGCTGCTAGGCCGAGGCATCAACCCAAGCCTTCACTTTCGTTCACAGCGCGCCGCCACCGTCGATCGCGCCGCCAACTCCTTTGGCGCCATCGCCAAGGAATGGTTCCTCCAGAACGAACATCGGCTCACGGCCGGCACCCTCAAACGCGATCGTCGGGTTGTGCAAAAGGACTTGGCATTGATTCGAGATTTGCCGGTCGCGGACCTGAAAGCAAGCGAAGTGTTGGCCGCCCTGCGCAAGATCGAGGCACGCGGAACAGTGGAGACTGCGCACCGCGCTCGCTCGTTGGTCGGCAAGCTGATGAAGTACGCCATCGCCACTGGCCGCGCGGAGCGCAATCCGGCGGCCGATCTGACTGGGGCGCTCAAGGCGCCCATCAAGCAGCACTTCGCGAGCATCACTGAGCCGGACAAGGTGGCCGACCTCCTCCGCGCCATTCGCGGGTACACCGGACATCTCGTCACGGAGGCGGCGTTGAAGCTGGCGCCGCTGGTGTTCGTCCGCCCCGGCGAGCTTCGCTCGGCGAAGTGGGCGGACATCGACCTGGACGCCGGCGAGTGGCGCTTCGAGGCGAGCAAGACGAAACAACCTCACCTCGTTCCGCTGTCGCGCCAAGCCATCGACATCCTGCGCGATCTGCGTCCCCTCACCGGCCGCTATGAACTGGTCTTCCCGAGCATCCGTTCCGTCAAGCGAGCCATCTCCGAGAACACGCTCAACGCCGCGCTGAGACGGCTCGGTTACGACAAGGACACGATGACGGCACACGGCTTCCGCGCGATGGCGCGAACCATCCTTGATGAAGTCTTGCACTTCCCGCCCGACATCGTCGAGCACCAGCTTGCGCATGCGGTGCGTGGACCTCTCGGCCGCGCCTACAACCGGACCGCACATCTGCCGGAACGACGGAAGATGATGCAGGCTTGGAGCGACTGGCTCGATAGCCTGTGCGCCCGGGAAGTCACCGGGATCGGAAAGCGTCCGTCAACCGACGTTGCACGCGGCGAAACTTAGCAACCGATCCGCTCAGAAGGCGCGAATCGGCGCGGGCGCTGGGCAGCGGTCTCGACATGCAGTAAGCGTGTCCGTATAGGTCGTAAATGATGCCGACGAAGTGCGCTCGATGGAGCGCACGTCGGATGCGCCATGAATACACTCTCGGCAAAAGCTCTCGGCACTCACTCATCCGCTGGCGAGATTGGTTCTCAAGCGCCGATGAGACCCGCGAGGAGCGCTCTCACCACTGCGTCGTTCGCGATGCCGAACACATCCGCAGAGTGCTTTTCGTATCGTCCGACGACAGTGTCCGAACGTCGCTGAGTGCCGATGTCGCTGGCATTCGAGGGCGCGTGTTCGCCACAGGCGAAGCGCGTTCGTCGAGGCCGATCGACTACGCGGTGCGACGGTCGGCGAGAGGCGGGCACGGAGCCAGCCGAGACTCGCTCTGCGACAGGTCAACCGGGCTTCTCACGCTCGATCGGGTCGCGTTCTCCGACGGCACGTCGAAGCCAGCTTCCATCGCTCTTCGCCCTGACGCACGAGCGGGTCGGCAATAGACGATGTGCGATGAATGTTCCGCCCAAATCCGCATGGTGATGCGATTTCGTCAAAAGTCGGAACCGTCTCGAAAAACGTGGTTCCTCGGAATCCTTTGTGCCATGCGGCCTCTAGCATCACGCGGAACACACACTTTTATCTTGCTTCGTGCTTTTTTGGTTTCTCCGCCCCGGCAGGTCACGCCGGAAGTGACATACTTGGCGCCGCAACATCCCTCCAACGCAGCGCACATGGTTATTTTGCCACAGGCCGGGTTTTTGCGTGGGCGGTTCTTCGGCGGCGCACGCATTCATGCCGAGCATGAGTGTGTGCGGCCCTTTGAATTTTCATTCGGTTCTCGCTGTGCTATGGCAAGTGAACCGCAGTGCTATACCCGCTTCAACAACCGGACGACGAGAAGCAGGATGATCGCGCCGATCGCGGCATAGATGATTTCTCCGACTATTCCTGTCAGACCGATTCCAAATCTCGGCAGAAGCAAACCCGCAATGAAAGCGCCGAGTATGCCGACGACGATGTCGCCGACCAGTCCGAAGCCGCCGCCGCGAACGACGACGCCGGCTAGCCATCCCGCTACCGCGCCGATCAACAAGAAGATCACCAATGCTTCAACGGTCATATCGTTTCTCCTCAAGCGGCCGGTCTTGGCGCGCGGCCATTGTGCACCTCGCATGAGCGAGGCGTGTATATATTTTTCCTTTTTTCGTTTTCGATCGAAAATAGGAGTACTGTGTATCTGCGCTTCGACGCCACGCGTCGCACCAGCGCCTCAGTCTTGCGGTTCGCTCACTAACGCCATTGAGTACGCGTCCCGGAATCTCAGCCGGGGCCTTGGCTTCGGCCACTTTCGTTTCGCCTCAGGGCGAAATGCCTAAAGGACATCCTATGAATACTGTCAATTCCAAATCCACGACGAATCTCGTCGAAACAGCCGCGAATGAAGGCTCGTTCGCTATTTTCAGCAAGGCGTTGGTCGCCTCCGGCCTCAACGATACGCTGCGTGGCAAAGGTCCGTATACGATCTTCGCACCGACCGATATCGCTTTCGAAAAGCTGCCGGCAGGAAAACTCGATCGTCTGCTGAAGCCCGAAAACAAGTCAGAACTGGTTTCGATCATCAACTACCACGTCTCGCCGGGCCGCGTTTCGGCCGACGACATCAGGAAGTTGTCGGAAACCAAAACGCTGCAAGGCCAGGCGGCAACGATCAAGATGATCGACAACAAGGTCACGATCGATGGCAGCAACGTCACGCTCACCGACATCGATTCGAGCAACGGCGTCATCCACGCCATTGACACCGTGCTGATGCCGACCAAGCACTGACGTTGCATTCGACTCCGGCGGCCAAGATGGCAGCCCACGCGTGAGAGAGCGCTGACGAACGTCGCGGCGCTACTCCGCAAGGTTAAGGAAGGACCGAGCCCCGATTTATCGGGGCTTTTCTTTACTCGATGCAGGAGATCGATGGTGGCACAACGGACGTTTACCGACCTTGTGATCACATGAACGCGCGCATCGCGGCAGGCACGGACTACATCAGGTGTCATGAGTGGCGCATACAAAATTGAGCGCCAACGTTCGCAAATCGAAACTCCGGAGGCCCTACTCAACTCGCGCATTGGCGTGGTTCAAGCTTCACGAGGAGTCTGGGCAGCCTGTGCTGCTGACCTGACCGTGGATTTGATCCAGGTGGATTGAGAGTTTAATGGATCATTTGTGGTGTTTGCATTTCTGGCGTTTTGGGTGAATCGCTTGTGTGCCGGTGGCCTGTAGCCGTGAGCTGTGAGGTCGACGTTGGTCGTAGTGAAGTCGCCGTTGCTCGATGACAACCGCGGCTTCTTTCAGGTTGTAGAAGATTTCTCCGTTGAGCAGTTCGTCACGCAGCTTGCCGTTGAAGCTTTCGCAGTAGCCGTTCCCCACGGACCGCTCGGTTCGATATAGAGCGTCTCTGCACCGATGCGCTGTAGCCATTCGCGGATCCGTGCGCGCGCCGTTGCCGACGGGCCAGTCGACGCAATTCGTCGTAGACGAAAGCGAAGAGCTGGATGGGCGTCTCCGCTGCGGAATGGTCGTTTGCGATGTCGCTGGAGTTCACGCCTGGCTCGGGTTGGATATGTCGAATGACGACAGGACTCTGCAGGGTAGCGCACAAGCACGCGGAACCTTCAACAAATCACCCGTGAGCGAAAAGTTTCCGGCGAGCTTTCTGCTCGTGTCGGTCGCTCAGGTGATCTCGTTGCGCATCCTCAGGAAGACCTGCTGGGAAATGTAGCCACGCAGCGCGAGGAACGAGATCACGTCCATTTCGTTCACGCTGCGTGCGGCGATCGCGTGCATGAGTTCGTCGAGCGAACATCCGCAGCGATCCGCAAACGACTGCAACGTAGCGTTGTCGTTCGAGTCCAGCCGCGCCACGGGTTTACTTGATCCGCTTCAACGTGAACCGTCCGACGGACACGCCGAGATCGACACCTTCGCCCGTCCCGGCCAGCGCCAGCGACACGTTGCCCTTGGTCAGCACCTGTGCAGTACTGGATTTCACCACGCCGGCGTGCGCGCCGCCTTCGGCATACGAGCCCAGCACATCATTGATGCGATGGACGTCGGAGAATTTGCCCGTGCCGTTGTCGATGTGGGATTTGCCGACCGTCAGCCCGCCGCCTTTTGTCTCGATCGATACGCGCATCGTGCGTCCATCCGCGCACGTAACCACGCCGTGTCCCTCGGCATGTTCGAGAATGGCCGACCAACCGGTCAGCGAGAAGCGCAGCGTGCAATCGAGTTCGGCTGACGCTGCATTCGCTGCCGGCGCAATGACCCAGGCGGTAGCGACGATCGCAGCGATGCCGGCGCGTTGCGTGTTTGAGTAAGCCATAAGATTCTCCTTAAAGGACATCGAACGTGCGCTTTCAACGGGCGCGCGTCTGTGCGCTGCCGAACAGTGGACGCGATCCCTTTGTCCAAGGCGGTTGGATTGTGAGAAAGGGAATGTGTGTACGCTAGCGAACATACGTGACGCCTGCTTTCCTTTACAGTGCATACGTTCACTAGGACAACCATGTCGACATCGGCACCAAAGCAAAGTTTGCGGACACGCTCGAGCACATCGATGCCCGAATCGCCGAACCCGCGCCAGAACCATCTGTTGCGTGCGTTGCCCGAAGACGAATGCGAACGTCTGTTTCCACATCTGGAACTGATAGCGATGCCGCTGGGCAAGGTGCTGTACGAATCCGGAAGTCAGTTGCGCTATGTCTATTTTCCAACGACCTCAATCGTATCGTTGCTGTATGTCATGGCCGACGGCGCCTCGGCGGAAATCGCCGTGGTCGGCAACGAGGGCATGGTCGGCGTCGCCCTGTTCATGGGCGGAGAAACCACGCCCAGCCGCGCGCTGGTACAAAGTGCCGGACACGCGTACCGCCTGAAGGGGCATCTGCTCAAGGAAGAATTCCATCGCGCGGCCGCCCTGCAGCATCTGTTGCTGCGCTATACGCAAGCATTGTTGACGCAGATGGCGCAGACTGCGGTGTGCAACCGCCATCATTCGGTCGATCAGCAATTGTGCCGCTGGCTGTTGCTCAGTCTGGATCGTCTGCCGTCGAACAAGCTGACCATGACGCAGGAATTGATCGCGAACATGCTCGGCGTGCGTCGCGAAGGCGTCACCGAATCGGCGGGCAAACTGCAGGAGAAAGGACTCATCACGTACAGCCGCGGCCAAATCACCGTTCTCGACAGGCCGCGCCTGGAGGCGCAGGCGTGCGAATGCTACGAGGTCGTGAAGAAGGAATTCGACCGGCTTCTGCCCGATGTGATCGCAAAATGAAACCGGCGTGTGCGATCGCGTATACGAGAAGCCTTGGCACCACGCTGGAAGAAGGAATCCCGTGCGACGCGCGTTGACCGCGGTCGACAGCAATCGTTTGTTGGCTGCACTGCCGGGCATCGAACGCCGCCGCATACTGGCCGCCGGTGAGACGGTCGAACTCGTCGCCGGCGATGTCCTGTGCGAAGCCGGCAAACCGTTGCGGAACGTGTTCTTTCCGATCGGCGCGAACATTTCGCTCGTGACGCCGCT
>Ga0105239_10002852_pt1 | contig 21618 bp, 18 predicted proteins | sample KBSC44metaG_FD_92761 | JGI IMG/M metagenome (GOLD analysis project Ga0105239, IMG submission 92761) | Corn rhizosphere microbial communities from Kellogg Biological Station, Michigan, USA - KBS C4-4 metaG | ecosystem: Host-associated > Plants > Roots > Rhizosphere > Soil | place: Michigan, USA... | reverse complement strand
GCAGCCGGCATAGGCGATTGCGGTTGCGGTTGCAGCCGTGGCGCCGGCTCCTGTTGCGCCGACGCGATTCCGATCTGGAACGCGCACAGCAGCGGGACGAGCAGGCGCCGGCGAATGGCACGATCCATCGGCGACTCCAGCAATGATGGTCGCAGCCTATAGCACCTCGCGATAGACCGCGACCGTTTCGTCGACGCAGCGCGACCAGCTGTAGCCGCCCGCGCGCGCGACGCCGGCGTCGACGACGCGTGCGCGCCACGCGTCGTCCTCGAGCACGCGCGCGAGGCCGTCGCGCAGTGCTGCTTCGTCGAGCGGGTCGACGCAGAGCGCGACGTCGCCGTCGTCGCCGCGCACGATCTCCGCCAGCGACGAACCGGCCGAGGTGAGCACGGGCACGCCGCTCGCGAGCGCTTCGAGAACGGGCAGGCCGAAGCCTTCGTACAACGACGGAAACGCGAACGCGTGCGCGGCTGCGTACAGCAGCGGCAATTCGGCCTCGTCGACGTAGCCGAGCCGGCGTGCTTCGCCCGCGGCCTCGAGCGGCGCCAGCGCGCGCTCGAGGTCCGCATTGAGCCAACCACGCGCGCCGACCACGACGAGCGGGTGGCGCCGGCGCAGCGTCGTCGGCAACGCCGCATACGCGCGCGCGAGGCGCGCGAGGTTCTTGCGCGGCTCCTGCGTCGCGACGACCAGCAGGTAGTCGAGTCCGTCGAGGCCGTGGCGCGCGAGCGCGGCCGCGCATTGCACCCGCGCGCGCGGCCGGTAGGCGGCATCGACGCCGAGCGGCACGACGCGCAGCTTCGCGCGCGGAACGCCGAGCTTGGCGACGATCTCGTCGGCGATGAAGCGCGAGTCGGTGAACACCACGGCGGCCTGGTCGAGCGAACGCGGCAGGTGCCGCTCGAGGAAGCGCACGCGCTCGGGCGGATGCGTCTCGGGATGATTGAGCCAGGACAGGTCGTGCACGGTCGTCAGCGACACGCCGTCGAACGGCATCAGCACGTAGTTCGGCGTGTGCAGCAACCAGTCGCGCATGCCGCGCGTGTGCAGGCGGAACAGCGACGAGCGCATGCGCGTGTACAGCTCGAGCGCCGCACCCTTGAACGGCACGTGGCGGCGCACCGCGGCGATCGTGCGGTTCGCGCCGAGCGCGTGCTCGGGATCGTCGACCCACTGGTAGGCCGAGTACAGGCGCAGCGCGTCGACGTCCGCGTGTCGACCGAGCCCGCGCGCGAGCTCGAGCGCGTAGCGGCCTATCCCGGTCAGCGGTGCGGTGATCGCATCGACGTTGAAGATCACCCGCATGCGTTCGCCGCTTTTCGAAGGAAGCGCGAAAGATTGAAACACGGAGCACACGGAGGAAAAACTGGAGGAGTGTCTCTCCGTGTGCTCCGTGTGCTCCGTGTTTCAAGCTCTTGATTCATATCGAAGCCACACGCTCGCGGGCGAGATCGGCTTCGACCATGCGGCGGGCGAGGCCGGCGAGGTCGACGCTCGGCGTGAAGCCGAGTTCGCGGCGCGCCTTGGCGGCGTCGCCGACCAGCAATGGCGCGTCGACGGGGCGGAAGAACGCGGCGTCGACGCGTACGCGCACCTGTCCGCTGCCGCGCTCTACGCCGACCTCGTCGAGGCCGTCGCCGGACCAGTCCAGCGCGATGCCTGCAGCGGCGAAGGCCGCGCCGGCGAAATCGCGGATGCTCGCGGCCTGGCCGGTCGCGAGCACGAAGTCGGCGCCATCCGCGTGCGCGGCCATCGCGGCCATCGCCGCGACGTAGTCGGGCGCGTAGCCGAAGTCGCGGCGCGCATCGAGGTTGCCGAGCGCGACGTCGCGCTCGCGGCCGAGCGCGATGCGCGCGACCGCGCGACTCAGCTTGCGCGTGACGAACGCCTCGTCGCGCAGTTCCGATTCGTGGTTGAACAGGATCGCGCTCGACGCGCGCAGGCCGTAGCTCGCACGCCACGCGCCGACCGCGGCATGCGCGTACAGCTTCGACAACCCGTACGGCGAGCGGGCCGCGAGCGGCGTCGATTCGTCCTGCGGTGCGGCCTGGGGCGCACCGAAGATCTCCGCGCTCGCGGCGAGCACGAAGTGCGCGGTCGGCGCGTGCATACGCACCGCTTCGAGCAGGTGCAGCGTGCTCGTGCCGTTCGCCTCCGCGCTCGCGCGCGGGTCGCGGAACGAATCGGCGACGCGCGACTGCCCCGCGCAATGGAACAGCGCGTCCGGCTGCGCGTCGGCGACGAGCCGCGCGCAGGCGTCGCCGTCGCGCGGGTCGAGTGCGACCGTGCGCAGGCGTGCGTCGCCGTCGATGCCGAGCTCGCGCAGGCGCCAGCCGCGTGCGTCGCTGCCGGGGCGATGCGTGCCGACGACGTCGACGCCCGCACCGAGCAGGCGCGCGGCGAGCAGTGCGCCATCCTGGCCGCTGAGGCCGGTGACGAGGGCGCGTCGGATCGGGTTCATCGGGAATCGCTCGGCAGGCGCGCGGGAGGCAGCCATTCTGCCGTGCGCAGCGCCGCCGCGGCACTCTCGCCGAACGGCGCGGCGATGCGCAGCCGCGGAACGCCGAGCAGGCCACAGAGGATCTCGGCGACGGAGTCGCGCGCTTCGGTGACGAGCAGCGCCTCGATCGCGTGCAGCTGCAGCCAGTCCCACAACGCGCGGTACGAGGGCTCCGGATCGTGCGCGATCCACGCGCTCGCGGCGACGACCTTGCCGGCATGCAGGAGCTCGTTGCGCGCGCGGTTCGCGCGCAGGTTCCATACCTCGGCGTCGCGCCATGCCGGCGCACCCGCGCCGACCCACAGCAGGCGCCGCAGCGGCGCGGCACCGGTGCGCGCGTCGGCATGGATGCGCCTGACGCGCCAGTCGAGCACGCGGCGTTCGTACGAGTGGAGCATCCGCGCGACGTCGTCTTCGTAGCGCGGCCAGCGCTCGCGCAGCACCGCCATGCCGGCGCGGCCGAGCGTCGCGCGCCGCTCGTCGCCGAAGCTCGCGCTGCGCGCGTGGCGCACGAACACGTTGCCGGCGATCACGTGGCGCAGGCCGCGCTGCGCGGCGCGCTGGCTCCAGTCGTTCTCTTCGCCGTAGCCTTGCGGGAACGCCGCCTCGTCGAGCACGCCGACCGCATCGAGCACGTCGCGGCGCAGGTACATGCAGAAACCGTTGCCGGTCGGCAGCTCCGGATAGGCGAGGCCGCCGCCGTGCCACGCCGCTCGCGCCGCGTGTTCGGTCGTCCAGCCGTCGGGCAGCGCGTTGTAGCGTTCGAGTTCGGGCACCGAGAACGCGCCCGCGTTGTCGGACACCGCGGTGGCGCTCGCGACGTCGTCGGCCGCGTACGCGGCTCGACGCAGGCCGGCGAGCCAGTTGGGGCCGACTTCCGTGTCCGCGTTGAGCAGCACGACGTCGGCGCGGCCGGCCTCGGCGATGCCGCGGTTCGCGGTCGCGGTGAAACCGCGGTTGGCCTCGTTGCGCAGCACGCGCGCGAAGCCGGCCTCGCGCTCGAGCAGCGGCGCGATCGCCGGATCGCCGCTTGCGTCGTCGATGACGATCACGCGCGTCGCGGCGTCGACGTGCCCGCGCAGTGCCACGAGGCAGCGTTCGACGAGTGCGGGCGCATCGTGCACCGGCACGACCACGGCGACTTCGCGCGCGGCGACGTCGCGGCCGAACGGCACGAGGCGCGACGCCGCCAGCGGCGCGAGCGGCGCGCGGCGCGATCCGGCGGACACCGCGACGAGGCCGGCCTTGCCGAACTCGAGGCGCAACGGGCCCGCGGCGAGCGCGGCGCCGTCGCGCCCGGCACGCGGCAGCAGTTCGAGCGTATCCGTGCCCGACGGCGCGAATGCGAACGCGCAACGCGCGACGCCCTGCGCGTCGGGGACCAGGCTCGCGAAATGGCAGCCGTCGAGTTCGAGCGCGACCTCGACGAGCGCGCCGGGCGTGCACGCGAGGCGCAGCTCGCGACCATCCCAGTGCAGGTCGAGCAGCGGCGCGAGCGGCACCGGTTTCGCGCGTCGCAGCAGGCCGAACATCATGCGCTCTCCGGCATCAGGCGCTCCGCGGCACGACGATGCGTGCCTCGACCGGCGCGGCATCGAGGATGCTGCGGTCGGCGATCGCGGCCTGCAGCGCACGCTGCGCCGCGCTCGGCACGGCGCCCGGCGCGCGCACGCGTTGCGTGTTCGGCTCGATCCAGTCGCGCAGCACGTCGACCGCCGGCATCGCGACGCCGGCGATGCCGGCCGCGCGCAGCGCGTCGAACAACCGGCGCGTTTCCACCTCGGGGGCGGCGCACAACGCGTCGTAGTCGACGACGATGCGCGGCCAGCCGCGGCTCGCTTCGAACGCGTCGCGCGTGTAGCGCTCCCACAACGCGAGGGCCGCGGAAGGCGTGAAACCGTCGCGCGCGGCGAGCGAGTCGGCGACCGCGACGGGATCGCGCACCACGTGCACGAACAGCGGCCGTGTCAGCAACGGCAGCAGCTCGCGCGCGACGAGGCACAGGCGCGGCTCCTTCAACAGCCACGGCCGCTGCGCATCGAACTCCTCGACGAGCGCGCCGACCTCGCGGCGGAATGCGTCGATCGCGGCCGGCGGCGCCGCGTCGGGTGGATCGCGCCAGTCGCCTCCCGCGGCCGCGAGGCGACGCACGCAGGCCATGTGCAGGCGCGCGGATTCGTAGTGTCCTTTCGGGTTGTCCGGTCCCTGCAGCAGGTCCTCCGCGGGACCTGGCGCGACGCCCATGCGCGCGAGCAGGCCGGCGACGCTCGACGTGCCCGAGCGATGCATGCCGAGCACGACGATCTGCCCGCTCGCCGCGCGCGCGAGGTCGATCGGCCGATGCGGCCGCGGAACCGGCGCGGGTGCGGGCAGGCCCGCGAGTTCGCCGATGCGCGCGGCGAGCCGGTCCGCACTCGCCTCGACGTCGTGCGCACGCGCGAACGCGTCGGCCTCGCGCCGCGCGCGCGCGAGTCGCTCCTCGTGCTGGTCGTGTACGTCGCGCAACGCCGCGACGAACGCATCGTGATCGGGCTCGGCCCACGGCAATCCGCTCGCGGAGTCGGTGATGCGCCCGCTGGCGACCGCGTGACCATGCGTGCGCGCGAGTTGTGCCTGGCTTCCGAAGTCGGTGGCGACGAGCAGCTTGCCGCAGGCGAGCGCTTCCGCCGCGTACGGATCCCAACCGCCACCGCGGCGCACGGATACATAGACGTCGGCGCCCGCAAGCAGTTGCGCGCGCTGGTACCACGGGTGCATCCAGTCGACGATCGGGCGGATGCGCGCGTCGCCGGCGCACAGCGGCGCGAGTGCGTCGGCGATCGCGAACGCTTCGGCGCCGGGGCGCACGTGGATGAGCAGTGCGACCGCTTCGTCGCGATCGAACGCGGCGCGGAACGCGCGCACGAGACGGTCCGGCGCGTCGCGTCCGTACGCGTCGACGACGGCGAGGAACACCAGCCGCCCAGCCGGGTCGCGCGGCGCAGGCACGCGCGGATGGCAGTAGTCGCGATCGATGCCGGGCGGCAGGATCTCGATCGGCGCTTCGACGCCGGCGGCGCGGAACGCGTCGCGCTGGAACACGTCGGGCACGAGCAGCAGGTCGAGCGAGCGAGCTGCCGCAGCCCAGCCGTCGGGCACGCGCTCCCATTCGCCGCAGCGCAGGCCGACGCGCACGCGCGCGTACGCCGGTGCGGCGGCGCCGCCGCAGACGACCGCCGCATCGATCGGCGGACGCGCGCGCCGCCGGGCGGCGAGGTCGAGCCTGAAATCGTCGCCGGGAGCGATCTCCGCGGCCGACGTCGGCCGCGTCATGCGCAGGCCGCGCGCGTCGAGGCGCCGCACGAACGCGTGCGCGAGATGGGCATCGGCGTACGGCAGGCGCGCGGCGCCGTACCAGGCGACGTCGCCGCGATACGACGCACGCAGCCGCTCCTGCCAGCGCCCGGCGAACGACGCGCGACTCGCATCCCACAGGCGGCGGCGGAAGCCGCCGTCGTCGCGCGTCGAACCGTGCTGGTGGTGGTGCAGCGTGACCGCGCCGGCGACGATCGTCGCGATGCCCGCGTCGGCGGCGCGCAGGCAGTAGTCGGTGTCCTCGAAGTAGCTGTGGAAGATCGGGTCGAGCGCGCCGATGCGGTCGAGGCAGTCGCGGCGCAGGTAGGCGAGCGCGAACGCGACGCCCTGCACGCGCCGCGTCCTGTCGAACTGGGCGACGTCGCGCTCGAACGGCCCGGTCTCGACCTGATGGCCGCGCAGCTCGTCGGCTTCGATGAAGCCGCCCGCGTGATAGAGGCGTCCCTCCGCTTCGGGGCCGAGCTGGCGGCAGCCGACGACGCCGTACTCCGGCGCCGCATAGGCCGCATCGCGCAGGCGTCCGAGCCAGTCCGCCTGGATGAACACGAGGTCGTTGTTGAGCAGGACGACGTCGTCGTCCGCGCGCGCGGCGGCGATGCCGGCATTCATGCCGCGCACGAAACCGAGGTTGTCCGGCAGCGTGACGATGCGCACGCGCCCCGCATAGGCGGCGAGCGCGGCGGGCGTCTCGTCGCTGCTGCCGTTGTCGACGACGATGACTTCGGCTGCATGCGGCGCGGTCGCGAGCAGCGAGTCGAGGCAGCGGCGCGTGGTCGGCCACTGGTTCCAGGCGAGCACGATCAGGGCCGCGCCGCGCACGTCAACGCTCCGCCACGTCCGCCCAGATCATGCCGAGCGCGTTGTCGATGTCGTCGAGCGCGTACGCGCCGGGACCGAGCCGGGCGAGCGCCGCAGCGGCTTGCATCGCGGCCGGCGCGTCACGCAGGCGCTCGATCTCGTGCTGCAACCGCTCGCGGTCGAACGGCTGCCCTGCTTGCGCCGCGCGGCGCGCGAACAGGACCAACAGCGCGTGCGGCTCGAGGCCAAGGCGGGCGGCGAGTGCCTCGAGGCGCGCCGCCTCGGGCGCCGCGGCATTCACGCCGCCTCCGGCGGATGGTGCAGGTCGCGATGATAGGCCTCGAACACCTCGTCGCGCGGCCCCTCGAGCACGCTGCGCCCGTGTTCGATCCACAGCACGCGATCGCAGCGGTCGGCGATCTGCTTCTCGTCGTGGCTGACCAGCACGACGGTGTGGCCTTCGCCCATGCGCGCGCGCAGCGCGGCGCCGGACTTCTCCTGGAACTCGGCGTCGCCGACCGACAGCACCTCGTCGATGAGCAGCACGTCGGGCTCCACCTGGATCGCGACCGAGAACGCGAGGCGCAGGTTCATGCCGGCGGAATAGGTCGCGATCGGCTGCTCGAAGAAGTCGCCGAGTTCGGAGAAATCGCGGATCGCCGGCAGCCGCGAGACGATGTCGCGCCGGCGCAGGCCGAGCAGCAGACCCGACAGGATCGCATTGTCGCGGCCGGACAGGTGCGGTACGAAACCGAGTGCGAGCGACATGAGCTGGCACGATACACCGCCGCGCCGGATCGCGCCGCGATCGGGCACGAGGATGCCCGCGAGCACGCGCAACAGCGTGCTCTTGCCGGCACCGTTGCGGCCGATCACGCCGAGGCGTTCGCCACGACGCAACCGCAAGCTGACGTCTTCGAGTGCCCAGTAGCGCGATCCGCCGATGCTGCGTTGCGAACTGAAGGCGACGCCGACGCGGTCGAGTTCGATCACGACGTCGTTCACGCGGGCCTCGCGCATGCGGGGGCATTCTTCGGCATCGTCAACTCGCGAGCTTCGGGAAACGCGGCGCGAGGCGCTGCACGAACAGCAAGCCGACCACGCACAGCACGACGGAAATGAGCGCGACCTTCGACAGGCCGGTCCAGTTCGGCAGCTGCCCGTGCAGCAGGATGCCGCGCGCGTCGTCCATGACCACCGCGACCGGATTGAGCGCCATGACCCAGCGCAGGTGCTCGGGCACCTTGTCGAGCGGGAAGATCACGCCGGACAGGAACATCACGACCATGAGCACCTGCTCGATCACGAAGCGCAGGTCGGGGACGAGCGGGACCAGCGCCGAGATCACGAAACCGGCGCCGGCGGCGGCGAGGAAGATCGCGGCGAACACGATCGGCAATGCCCAGTACGCCGCGTTCGGCGGATAGCCGAGCGCCCACAGGATCGCCACCAGCAACACGAAGATGCAGGCGAACTTGACCGTGTCCGAGAGCATCGCGATGAGCGGGAACACGAGTGGCGGCAGGCGCACCTGGCGCACCATCGGCAGGCTGCCCCAGATCGCGTAGCCGCCGTGCGTGATGCACGACTTCATCCACTGCCACAGCGTCATGCCGATGAGCAGGAACGGCACGTAGTCGGGGCCGCCGGTCTTGAGGATCACGTCGAACACGAGCCAGAACGCGCCCATCATCATCGCCGGCTCGAGCACCCACCAGATCAAGCCGAGGTAGCTGCGCGCGGCTTCGGCGCGCAACTCGGCATAGGTGCTGAACAGGACGAGTTCGACGAGGTGGAGACGCATCGGAGGCACGGACAGGGGGCGGGCGCGAGGATACCGGATTCGCCGCGGCTCAGCCCGCGCAGAGGCGATCGAGCGCGGGACCGGCGAACGCGAGGAACAGCAGCAGCGCGGCAAGCGCGCCACCGACGGCGAGGCGCACGGGCGTCATCGCGATCGCGTCGTCGACGCGACGGCGGTGCAGCGCGGCGAGGAAGCTGCCGGCGAAACCGCACAGGAAGGGCAGCACCGGCAGCAGGAAACGCGCCTTCACGTGGATCAGCGCGAACAGCGCGAGCTGGTAGCCCGCGAACAGCGCGAGCACGAGCAGGAGGCGATCCGGCCGGCGCCGCCAGGCGGCAATGCCGAACGCGGCCGCGACGAGGATCAGGGCATGGAACGCGTCATTGCCCCGGCGCAGCGCGCTCGCGAGCGCCGGCGACGTCGCGTACGCCGACAGATGGCCCGCGCACGCGGGGCCGGGCAGCTGCGACACGAGCGGCGTCTTCGCGCTGAACAAGCGGAAGTACTGCCGGCCGAACTGCGCGGCCGCGACGTCGACGACGCCACGCTCGGCAACGAGCGCGCGCACCTTGTCGAGGTAGATCGCGTTGCGCGCCTGCGGCGTGTCCGCACTGGCGAGGAACTCCGGCAGCGTGCGGCCGCCCATGTCCTCGACGTAGTCGCTGCGCCAGCGGTCGCCGAGGCCGACCCACAGGTTGTAGATCGAACTGTCGGCGATCATCGGCTTGCCGTACTCGCGCCAGCCGTGCAGCAGCGCGGGCGCGGTGACCAGGCCGATGCCGAGCGTGAACGCCGCGACGAGGCGCACACCCGCGAGCGGCCGCGCGCGCGGCACGAGCAGCACCGCGAGCACCGGCCAGAACAGCGACAGCAGGCTCTTGGCGAGCAGCGCGAGGCCGATGCACAGGCCGGCCGCGAACGCGCGTGCGCGCAGCAGCAGGGCGAGTGCGGCGAGCAGCAGGAACAGGTGCGGCACCTCCGGCCACAACCAGTGCGCGTACGCGGCGATGCCCGGATCGAGCAGGAACAGTGCGGCGGCGGTGTTCGCCGCGGCGACGCTGGCGCCGAAGCGGCGCCAGATGTCGCGCAGCAGCGCGCCGCAGGCGACGAACAACAGCGTCTGCGCCACCTGCGCGACGAGCACGTGCGCGCCGAACAGCGCGTACAGCGCGGCGAGCAGCAGCGGCTGCAGCGGCGGCCAGATCGTGCTGGGCATCCACGCGCCGCCGCCGAGGATCGACAGCGCGGTCTGCTGGTAGGTCAGCTCATCGCCGATCAGCGCCTTCGCGCCGTGGCCGTAGTAGGCGTACCAGAGCAGCCCTTGCGACAGCGCGAACGCGGCGATGAACAGCGCGGCAAGCGCGCGGCGACGCCGCGCGATCGCCGCGTCGGCCTTCATCGCGGCGCGTGCCGGCGCGGCATCAGCCGTTCTTCGCCGGTTCCGGCGTCGCCGCGGCCGCCGCGCGTGCGCGCACTTTCGGCGGCGCGCGGAAGGTCGGCGTGAACTTCTCGTGCGAACCGGTCGTCGTGATGCCTTCGACGTAGTACCAGTATTCCTTGCACGGATCGATCGTGTCGTCGCGGTACTCGTACTTGTGCGTTTCGTCCGAGGTACCCGCGCCGAGGATCGGTTCCTTGGTCAGCTTGGTGAATTCGCCCTTCTCGCTGTCGCCGCGGAACACGTCGAAGCCGAAGTTGTTCTGCTCGCTCGCGGTGGTCCAGCGCGCCGTGTTGGCGATGCGTTGCTCGGGCGGCAGTTTCGACTGGTCGCCGCAGTCGCCCTCGGGGATTTCCTTCGCCGGTGCCGCAGCGGGCGCAGCCGCCGTTGGTTCGGCTGGTTTCGGCGCGGCCGCGGGCGCCGCGGGGGCAGCCGACGGCGCGGCGGGCTGGGGGGACGGGCTGCAGGCGCACAACGCGGCGGCGAGGACGGTGAGGGCGAGCGGACGCATGCGGAACTCCCTGGATTCGTGGCTGGACAACGGCCGGCGCCGGCAACGATAGTCGGCGGATGCGTCCACTGGCAACCGCACCGTATCGACGCCCACTCCGCAAGCTGGCCGGCGCCGGCGCGCTCGCGCTCGCATTCGCTGCGTTTCCGGCGCGCGCGTTCGACTGGCAGATCGACGTGACGCCCGCGGGCGAGCTGTTCCCGGCGCTGCAGCTGTCGCAGTCGCCGCGGCCGCGCGCGGGCGGTTTCGGCGACGGCGACGGCCTGGTCAGCGTGAGCGTGCGTGGCGACGACCTGCCGCGCCACCTGCGCCTGCGCATCGACACGCCCGGCCTGCGCCGGCCTGCCGTGCTCGAGGCCGACGTCGAGGCGGGAACGCACCGCGTCGACCTGCACCCGCGGCTTGAATGGGACACGACCTGGCTGCGCGCCATCGACGGCACGCGCGAGCAGGCGCTGCGCCTGGGCCTCGAGGCCGACGGCGTCACCCGCACGCACCGCGTCGACGTGCGCGTGCACGCGCTCGACGACGCGCCGTACTACGTGCGCGAAGGCCGCGATCGCGTCGATCTCGGCTGGGCGTTCGCCGGTTACGTCGACCCGCACGATGCGGTCGTCGACGAGATCCTCGCCGACGCGCGCGCATCCGACGCGGGCTTCGACCGCGGCAGCGACCTGCATCGCGTCGGCGCGGTGTGGGCCGCACTGGAGCGGCGCGGCCTGCGTTACGACGCGGGCGATCCCGCGCTGAGTCGCGGGCCTGTCGTCTGGAGCCAGCGCGTGCGGCTGCCCGCGGCCGTGTGGCGCGACCGCCGCGCGAACTGCATCGACAGCAGCGTACTCATCGCGGCGGTGCTCGAACGGCTCGGCATGCGTGCGCTCATCGTGCTGGTGCCGGGCCATGCGTTCGTCGGCTATCGCGACGGCGAGCGCGCCGAGTATTTCGAGACGACCCTGCTCGGCGCCGCCGGGGGTCGCGCCGACAGCGCGGCCGCGAACCATTTCGCCGCCGCGCGCGCCGCCGGGCACGCACGCTGGCGGCGCGTCGCGGCACGCCTCGACGGCCGCCACGGGCCGGACTATGCGCTCATCGACATCGGCACCGCGCGCGCGTATGGCATCATTCCGCTCGGCGCCGGGGAGCGCGCCAGCCGACATCCATCCGAGGCCCCACCGGCACCCGCCGGATCCTCCCGACAGCGCGGGTTGCCGTGAATTCCGATCGCAACGACGAACAGCTCGAGCAGGTCCGGGGCGAGATCCGCGCCGCTGCGGCGACCCTGCGCGATCGTCCACGGCTCGCGCCGTCGGCACCCGCGCCGGCTGCGGGCGCCGACGGCATCGAAGCGGCGCGCCGCAGCTACCGCATCGCCGAACTCACCGATCCGCCGTATCACGCGTTCGTCGAACACGCGTTCCGCGCCCTGCTCAAGCGCGCGCCGACGCCCGTCGAAGCCTCCGCACAGCTGGATCTGCTCGGACGTGGAGCGAGCAAGGCCGAAGTGCTCGGCAACCTGCGCTGGTCGGCCGAAGGCCGCCGCGTCGGCGTCGGCGTCACCGGCCTGCTGCCGCGCTACCTGCTCGCCAAGCTCGGCCGCGTGCCGCTGCTCGGCTACCTCGTCGAAGGGGCCGTCGCCTTCGCCGCGCTGCCGCTGCTCGCGCGCCAGCTGCGTGCGGCCGATGCGGCGATATCCGCCGGCGACAGCGCGCTTGGCGCCGGGCAAAAGGCGCTTGCCGCGCGCGCCGACGTGCTGAACCAGCGCATCGACGACCTGCGTGGCCTCGCGCACGAACTCGGCCTCGCGCGCGACGAACTGATCCGCACCCTCAACATGATCGACGAGGGCTTGCGCGCGCGCGCGTCCGCGACCGAAGTCGCGCTCGACGACCTCGCCCGGCGCCAGCACGACCTCGAAGGCGTGCGCCGCGACGAACTCGAGTTCGTGCGCCGGCGCGTGTACGTGATGGATCGCTGGTTCGAGGCGCTGCGAGGCGCGCTGGACGAAGTGGAGTTGGCGGCCGGGCGCCGCGACGCGCGCGTGCGCGAGTTCGAGGCACGCACGCGCGACGCGATCACTGCCGCCGACGGCGGAGCGAGCGCGGCGCGTCTCGATCGCTGGCTCGACGCGCTCCAGCCCGCGTGCGCCGCAGGCGCGCGCGTGGTCACGATCGGCGACGACGACTGGAACGAACGGCTCGCCGCGCGCGGCGCGATCGCGACTTCGTTCGCGGGAACGCGTGCCGGCGATGGCCCCGGGCTGCGCGACGCGCTCGCGCACGTCGAGGACAGCTGCCTCGGCGCGCTGGTCGCACCCGCGTTTCCCGCGCTGCTGCGCGCGATTCCCGCCGACGAGTTCGTCGATGCGGCGACGCGCGTGCTGCAGCCGGGTGGACTGCTGCTGCTCGGCTTCGCGCACGAACCCGTGCTCGCCGCCGCGCTCGCCGGCGACATCGTGCCTGCGGTGCAACCGGCCGTGCTCGCGACGACGCTCTCCGTGGCCGGGTATTCGACCCGCCGCATCGACGCCGCCGACGGCACGCCGGCCCTGCTCGCGTGGAGGGAGTCGCACTGAATGGACGCACTCGCTTCCCTCGCCGAGGCATCCGGCCGGCTGCGCACACAGGCAGCGGACGACGCGTTGCTGCGCCGCTGGCAGACCCGTGCGACCGTGTGGGCGGCCAGCTGCGACGCTGCCGGCTCGCCGGTCCTGCTCGACGCGTTCCATGCCTGTCTTTCCCATTGCGATGCCGCCGCACGCCTGCTCGTCCTCGACCCCGGCGCCGAAGCGGCGGTAGCCGCCGCCGCCTCGAGCCGCGGCATCGACGCGCACGTCGAGTGCGTGGGCGACGCCGCCGACGCTCGCAAGGCGGCGCTGCTCGCCGCGGACGCGCTCGTCGTCTGCGGCGGCGGCGCCGCGTTCGTGCTCGACGCCCTCGCCGTCGGCACGCCGGTCACCGGCGTCGAGTGCGCCGCCACCATGGACGCCGCCGGCGACGCGGCGCTGCTGTGGCGCGCGGGCGACCCGGCCGCGGAGCTGATCGCGGCGACCGTGGAGCGCTTGCGCGGGGACGCGCCGCTGCGCGCACGGCTGCGCGCGCGCGGCCACGCACGCATATCCCGCATCGCTGCGCCATCGGAGTCGCCCGCATGACGCGCATCGCGATCGTCGTGCAGCGGTGCGACGAATCGGTGGTCGGTGGTTCCGAAGCCCTCGCCTGGCAGTACGCACGCCTGCTTTCGGATCGCTTCGACGTCGAGGTGCTGAGTTCGACGGCGATCGACTACGTGAGCTGGCGCGACGAGCTGCCTTCGGGCGTGCGCCTGCGCGACGGCATTCCCGTGCGCCGTTTCCCCACGCTGTTCGAACGCGGCCCTTACTGGTACGGCCTGCACCAGCGCATGATGCTCGAGGTACAACCGTTCGCGGCGCCGCGCGACGGCGCGCCCCTCGCATGGCGCGAGGCGCTGCAGGACGAGTACGTGCGGTTCCAGGGGCCGTGCTGTCCCGGCCTCGACGACTGGCTGCGCGACCACCACCCCGATTACGCCGCCGTGCTGTTCTGCACCTATCTCTATCCGACCACCTACTTCGGCATCGCCGAAGTGCCTGCGCACAAGACGCTGTTCGTGCCGACGCTGCACGACGAGCCGACCGCCTACCTGCCCGCATTCGCGCAACGCTACGCCGCGCACCGCAACCGCATCTGGCTCACCGCCGCCGAGCAGCGCACGGCGGCACGCATCTGGGGCTATGACGAGGGCGACGTGATCGGCATGGCCGTCGAACACAGCGAATCGGCGATGCCGGAGTCGCGTGCGCGACCGTACCTCCTGTACTGCGGCCGCATCGAGGCCGGCAAGGGTTGCGACGAACTCGTGCGCGCGATGGAGCGCGTCGCCGATCGCGGCCTCACCCTCGTGCTGACCGGCATCGACAACATGGGCCTGCCGCGCCAGCCGTGGATCGAGTACCTCGGCTTCGTCGACGAGCGGCGCAAGTTCGAACTCATGGCCGGTGCCACCGCGTTCGTGCTGCCCTCGCAGTACGAGAGCTTCAGCATCGTCACGCTGGAGGCGATGGCGCAGCGCGTACCCGTACTCGTCAACGGCCGTTGCGACGTCATGCGCGAGCACATCGAGCGTTCCGGCGCGGGATTCCACTACGACGGCCTCGACGACATGGTCGCGAAGATCGGCCGGATCGCCACGCTGGATTCAGGCGAGCGCGCCCGCATCGGCGCCGCGGGCCGCGAGTATGTGCTGGCGAACTACCGCGAGGAGCGCGTGCGTGCGTGCCTGGTCGAGCAGGTCGAACGCGTCATCGGCGCGGCTGCAGGCTGAAATCATGGCGCATATCTACATCGACCTGACCACGAGCATCCGCTGGCGCCGTCCGCCGGTCGGCATCGTGCGCGTCGAGCGCGAATTCGCCCTGCACTGCCTCCGGCACGAGCCGGGAACGGTGTTCTGCGAGATCGATGCGGCGGGCGAGTATCGCGCGATCGAACCGGCCCAGGCACGCCTGATCCTCGACGACGCCTGGTGCCGAGCCGAGCCGGTCGCGGCGATCGGCGCGCACGTCGCCGCCGCGACGTTGGCGCCCGTGCGCGGGCGCGTACAGCGCCTGTTCGACTGGCTCGCCGCGCGCGGGCCGAAGCTCGTGCCGGCCGCGGCGTACCCGCTGTTGCGCGATCTCGGCCGCGTACTCGTCGACCACCACGCGGCGTTCGTGCGCCATCGGGTCGCGAGGAAGGCCTTGCGCGAGGCGGCGGTGCCCGCCACGACCTCGGTGCCGCAAGCCGTCGCGCCGCGCATCGAGCCGACGCCGCAGGACCTGTTCTTCTCGATCGGCCTGCAGTGGCACCACGGCGCGATCCACGCCTGGCGCCTCAAGCAACGCACCGGCATGCGCGTGATCGAAGCGTGCTACGACACGATCCCGATCGACTATCCCGAATACGCCGGCAGCGCGAAGCAGCCGTTTTCCGAGCATTTCACCACGATCGCGCACACTGCCGACGTCGTCTTCGCGATCTCCGACACGTCCAACGCCGATCTCGCCGCGTTCTACCGCCGTGTCGGCCTGTTCGAGGTGCCGCCGATCCGCACCGTGCACCTCGCCACGCCGGAAGTGCATCGCGACGCCGACGTCGACGCGCTCGCCGAGGACGAGCGGGCGGCGCTGGACGCGCTCGCCGCGCGCGACTACGTGCTCTACGTGAGCACGTTCGAGACGCGCAAGAACCATCGCGTGCTGTTGCAGGTGTGGAAGGAGCTGTACCGCCGCCGCGGCGAGGCCTGCCCGACGCTCGTCGTCGTCGGGATGTTCGGCTGGGGCGTCAACGACCTGTGGGCCGAGATGCAGGCGAGCGAGGTGTGGGAAGCCGGACGCATCGTCCTGCTGCACCACGTCTCCGACGCGCTGCTCGCGCACCTGTACCGCGGCTGCGCATTCACCGTGTTCCCGTCGATCTACGAAGGCTGGGGACTGGCCGCGACCGAGAGCCTCGCCTACGGCAAGCTCGCGATCGTGTCCGATGCGCCGGCGTTGCGCGAGGCGACGCAGGGCCTGTGTCCGACGATCCATCCCTTCGATTTCCCGCGCTGGCACGAGGCGATCGCGCATTATCTCGACGATGCGGACGCGCGCGCCGAGGCCGAAGCGCGCATCCGCGCGACGTACGTGCCGCGCCACTGGAGCGACTTCGCGGTCGACCTGCTCGCCGCGGCGAGGACGCGACCATGAAGCGCATCGTCCAGCTCACGACCTATCCGCTGAAGTCGCCGCGCCACGGTGGCCAACTGCGCTGCGCGGCGATCCGCGCCTGCTATCGCGAACTCGGCTTCGAGGTCGCGACGATCGCCGCGATCCACGGTACCGACTACCGCCCGTCCGACCTCGAGGGCGACGACCTCGTCCTGCCGGCGGGCCACGCCGCGTTCGATCCGCGCCTCGCGCGCTTCATCGACCTGCAGAGCGGCCAACTGATCGCGAACGACGACGGTGCGACCTGGCGCGCGTTCGCGCGCACGCTCGACCGGCTCGCCCCGGACGTGATCGCGCTCGAACAACCGTGGCTGTACCCCGCCGCGCGCCGCTGGATCGACGCGCGCATCGCTTCGGGTGCCGCGGCGCCGCGCCTCGTCTATTCGTCGCAGAACGTCGAGGGAAAGCTCAAGCGCGACGAGCGTCCCGAAGGCGCGCGCGACGCGCTGCAGGACGACGCGGTCGCGCGCGTGGAACGACTCGAACGCGAAGTGGTGTGCCACGCCGACCTCGTCGTCGCGTGCACCGACGAGGAGCTGGCGGAGCTGCGCGCGATGGACGACGCGCCGCAGTCGCGCGCGTGGATCGTCGCGCACAATGCGATCGCGCCGTTCGAGGCGGATCCGCAGCGCGTCGCCGACGTTCGTCGCCGCCTCGGACTCGACCGCTACGCGTTGTTCGTCGGCAGTGCGCACCCGCCGAACGCCGACGGTTTCTGGCGCATGCTCGCGCCCTCGCTCGCGTTCCTGCGGCCGGACGAACGCATCGTCGTCGTCGGTGGCGTCGTCAACTACCTGCGCCAGCACCGCGTCTATCGCGCATGGCCCGCGATCGACGAACCGCGCCTCGTCACGCCGGGCGAGCTCGATCGCGACGATCTCGTCGCGCTGCTCGGCGGCGCACACGTGGTCCTGCTGCCGATCACCAGCGGTGGCGGTTCGAACCTGAAGACGGCCGAGGCGATCTACAGCGGCCGGCCGGTGCTCGCGACACCGCATGCGCTGCGCGGCTACGGTGACGCCTCGCGCTGGCCGACGATCAGCGTCGCCGCGGATGCCGATGCGTATCGTCGCGCGCTGCGCGCGCTGCTCGACCGCCCCGTGCCACCGCCTCCCGCGGATCATGCGCGATGCCGCGCGGAAGTGACGTGGGCGCGTGCGCTCGCGCCACTCGCCCGGGCGATCGCGCAGCTAGTGCCCACCACCGCTTCCGCGATCCCGGCCGGGGGTGACATCCGCGAACGCCTCGGGCGCATCCAGGCGACGATCGCCCGCAACGGCGGCGTGGACTATGAGCGCCTGCTCGAGCGGCAGTACACGCGCCTGCTTCGCCGCGGCGACGTCGTCGTCGACATCGGCGCGCACGCCGGCCGTCATCTCGCCCGCTTCGTCGACAGCGTCGGACGCGAGGGTCGCGTGCTCGGTTTCGAACCGCTGCCGGACATGCATGCACGGCTGTCGCGCTCGTTCGGCGCCGCTCCGAACGTCACTCTGCACAACGTCGCGCTGAGCGACGCCGATGGCCGCGTCCCCTTCGTGCACGCGGTCGGCTCGCCCGAGGAGAGCGGCCTACGCGAACGCACCTACAACAATCCCGGCGCGGTCACGCCGACGCGCATCGAAGTGGAGGCGCGCCGGCTGGACAGCTACATCGACGCGCTGGAAGGACTGCGCTTCGTCAAGATCGACGTCGAAGGTGCGGAGATGAACGTGCTGCGCGGCGCCGTCGAGGTGCTGGCGCGCCACCGCCCGGTGCTGTCGGTCGAGTACGGGCGACCGGCCTACGGCGCCTACGGCCACGATGCGTGGACACTGTTCGACTTCGCCGAGGAGCACGGCTACGCGATGTACGACGTCTTCGCGCACCGGCTCGACCGCGCCGACTGGGCGGTCGCCTGCGATTCAATATACTGGGACTATTTCATGGTGCCGCTCGAGCGCGAAGGCGAGTTCGCGCGAGCCGTGCCGCCGCTTGCGCCCGAAGACCTCGCCTGAAGCGTCCGCCGCGATTCAGCGCACGCCGAGGCGCGTGACGAAGCGCGCGCCGCCGAGCGTCGGCGAACGGTCCACCACGAGTTCGCCGCGATACGCGCGCACGATGTCCTGCACGATCGCCAGGCCGATGCCGTGGCCCTGCACGCGCTCGTCGCCGCGCACGCCGCGCTGCAGGAGATGCTCGACCTTGTCGTCGGGAATGCCCGGTCCGTCGTCCTCGACCGAGAACTCGAGGCCCGCACGCCGACCGCCGGCGGTCGCGAGCGGGCGGGCGTCGAGCAATACGCGCCGGCGCGCCCACTTGAATGCGTTCTCGAGCAGGTTGCCGAACAGCTCCATGAGGTCGCCCTGGTCGCCGTGGAACCGCGCCGCGGGATCGATCTCGAACTCGCACAACACGGACTTGCCCGCATAGACCTTCTCGAGGCTGCGCACGATCTCTTCCGCGTACGGTTCGATGAGCAGCGGCGCGGCGAACGTCTGGTGGCCCGAGGTCGCCGCACGCGAGAGCTGGTAGGCGACGATCTCGTCCATGCGCCCGACCTGTTCGAGCACGGTCCAGCGCAGCGATTCGCCGTCGCTGCCGGTTTCGAGCTGGCTGCGCATGACCGCGAGCGGCGTCTTCAGGCTGTGCGCGAGGTCCGACAGCGTGTTGCGGTAGCGCTTGACGCGGTCGCGCTCTGCTTCGATGAAGCTGTCGAGGCTGGTCGTGAGGCCGGACAGCTCGACCGGGTACTGGTTGCCGAGATGCTCCTGCATGCCGCGCTCGACGCGCACGAGGTCGGTGGAGACACGGCGCAGCGGCGCGAGGCTCCAGCGCAGCACGGCGAGCAGCAACAGCAACAACGCCACGCCGAGCACGCAGAGCCAGGTCAGCAGGGTGCGCCGGAACACGTCGATCTGCGCACGCAGCGCGTCGCCGTCCTCGCCGACGTAGAACGTCAGGTGCAGTGCGTCGCTCTTGCCGCCGCTGTTCCAGTCGACGCCTTGGGCGAGCACGAACAGGTCGCCCGCGGGGGTCTCGACCGGTCCGCGGAATTGCGCCGGCCCTCGCGGCAGTGGTTCGGTGAACGGCAGTTCGCGCCCGGCCGCCGACGGCGAGCGCCAGCTGCCGTCCTTCGAGCCGAGGATCTTCGCGCCGACGATGCCGGCGTAGAGGCCGCTCTGCGACGGGCGGTCGAAACGCGGGTCCGGGCCGACCTCGGGCGGGATCAACGCGCCGGCACGGGTCGTGTCCGACCCGGCGAGGTAGGCGTACATGTAGCCCTGCAGGCGCTCGCGCAACGAACTCTCGGCCGCTTCGTAGAACGCGCGGTCGAGTGCGATGAAGGCGAGCGCGAGGAACGCGGCCAGCACGACGCCGGCCGCCGCGAGGGAGCGCGCTTGCAGCGACAGCGGGCGCGCCACGCGCGCGGTCTCAGGCGTTTTCGGCCTGCGCGTTGTCGTCGACCGGGTTGTCGCTGCGCTCGAGCGCGAAGCGGTAGCCGCGGCCGCGCACCGTCTCGATCGGCTTGATCGCGTTGTCAGGGTCGAGCTTGCGGCGCAGGCGGCCGATGAACACCTCGAGCACGTTCGAATCGCGGTCGAAGTCCTGCTGGTAGATGTGCTCGGTCAGGTCGGCCTTCGAGACAAGCTCACCGGCGTGCAGCATGAGGTACTCGAGCACCTTGTATTCGTAGCTGGTCAGGTCGACCGTGCTGCCGTTGACCGCGACCGTCTGCGCGGTCGTGTCGAGCACGACCGGGCCGCACTCGAGCGTCGGTCGCGACCACCCGCTCGCGCGCCGCACGAGCGCATTGAGCCGGGCGAGCAGTTCCTCGACGTGGAACGGCTTGACGAGATAATCGTCGGCGCCGTTCTTCAGGCCTTGCACCTTGTCCTGCCACGACGAGCGCGCGGTGAGGATCAGGATCGGATAGCGCTGCCCGGCCTCGCGCAGCTGCTTGACCAGATCCATGCCGGACAGTTTCGGCAGGCCGAGATCGATGATCGCCACGTCGAACGGCACTTCGCGCCCGAGATAGAGGCCTTCCTCGCCGTCACCAGCCGCATCGACCGCGAAGCCGTCGCGCTTCAGGCGCGCTGCGAGCGTTTCGCGCAGGGGCGCCTCGTCTTCCACCAAAAGTACGCGCATGTGTCCTCCGTCAGTCTCGTCCGTGCCCGCGCCGATGCGCCGCCTACTGCTCGGCCTGCACCTGCACGATGCGCACCTGGCCATCGCGGGTCAGGATCTTGATGCGATACACCTTGCGCTTGCCGACATTGAGCGCCTGCACCGACAGCACCTTGCCGTCCACTTCCTGCTGCGCCTGCGCCACCGCTTCCTGCACGCTGATCTCGCGCGCATGCGCTACCGTCGCGGCGAGGACAGCGCAGAGCAGGAGCAGCCGGCGGTTTCGAATGGTTCGCATCACTCCGTCCGCATCATAGCGACCGCGGCTCGAACCGCGGAAGCCACGATCGCCGTTGTCCGGAGTCTCGGCAGCGGGGATTGAATTTCGGCTGAACCCGCTGCAAGGCCCTGCCCGCGCGAACAAAATTCCGCGCACCGGAACGCGGTGAGCAGCCGTCCGCTGCGTCCGGCGACGGCGGCTCAGAAGATCTCGGCGACGCAGCAGCGCAGGCTGCCGCCCGCCTTTTCGATTTCGTCGAGGTCGACCGCGCCGAGGGAGAAGCCGCCGCGCTCGAGCAGTGCGCGCTGCGACGGTTCGAGCGCGGCCGCCGCCGCCGCGCTCATCCAGACGCGGTCGGGCGCGAGCGCGATAGCGTTGCCGGCGAACGCGCGCTTCTGCGCCGGGCTCAGGCGGACCGCCTGGCCGCCGTACGCGCGCGCGATCGCGTCAGGCACGGCCGGGTCGGCGAAGCCGTCGCCGGCGAGGATCACCGCGCGGCCGGCGAGCACCGCGAGCACGACGTTGGTGTGGTACTCGCCCGCGGCGAGCTCGAACGCGAACGTGAGGCGCAGGCCGAATGCCTCGTGCATCGCGCGCGCGCCGGCCATGTCGCAGCGTTCGGACAGGCCGCAGTAGCCGATCCCGCGCGCGCGATCGATGACTAGCGCACCGGTCAGCTCGGCGACGTAGTCGCCGCCCGACAGGTCGAGCTCGTGATAGCCGAGCACGTCGCGGAAGAAGCCGCGGATGTCGTCGCGCGCGGCCTCGCGCTGGCGCACCGGATGGCGCATGCGGCCGACGATGAGGTTGCCGCGCGCGGTCGCGAACACGTTGTTCGGGAACATGCCGTCGGGACAGTCCGGGTCGCCGGGGAAGGTCAGCACCGGCACGTCGGCGCCGAGGCGGCGCGCGAGTTCGGCGTGCTGGCGCAGCGCGCGCAGCGGGTCGGGCGCGCGCGAAAGATCCATGTAGCGGTTGTCGCGCGCCGATTCCTCGGCGAGCACGCTGCTCGCCGGACTGACGAGGAACGCGCTGCGCGCGGTCGCCGCGCCGCGCATC
>Ga0105239_10002851_pt1 | contig 21619 bp, 16 predicted proteins | sample KBSC44metaG_FD_92761 | JGI IMG/M metagenome (GOLD analysis project Ga0105239, IMG submission 92761) | Corn rhizosphere microbial communities from Kellogg Biological Station, Michigan, USA - KBS C4-4 metaG | ecosystem: Host-associated > Plants > Roots > Rhizosphere > Soil | place: Michigan, USA... | reverse complement strand
TGCCGCCAGCTCTGGTGGGGACACCGTATCCCGGTCTGGTGGACGGATGCCCCTGCCAAAGATGGCAGCACCGCCCGTCGTCACGCCTTCGCCCGCACGAAGGAACAGGCGGAGGCCGCGCTCGGCACGCCCGACTGCTGGCAGGACGAGGATGTGCTCGACACCTGGTTCTCCTCTGCGCTCTGGCCCCATGCCACGCTCGGCTGGCCCCAGAACACCCAGGATCTCGCCTACTTCTACCCGACCAATCTGCTCTCGACCGCCCAGGAGATCCTCTATCTCTGGGTGTCGCGCATGATCATGACCGGCCTCGACTTCATCAAACGCGCCGACGCCCCCGACGCCGACAGCCTGCTCGCCGCCGATGGCACCCGCTCAATCCTGCCCTTCCGCGATGTATACGTCCATGCCACTGTGCTGGACGAGAAGGGCCAGCGAATGAGCAAGTCCGCAGGTAACGGAATCGATCCGATCGACCTGATCGAGAAGTACGGTGCGGACGCCACCCGCTTCTCCCTGCTCCAGCAGGCCGGCAAGAACCAGGACATCAAGTACAGCGAACAGCGCACCGATCTCGCAGGCAACTTCTGCAACAAGCTCTGGAACGCCTCCCGCTTCGTCCTGATGAACCTGGATGCTTCTACGACCGGAGAACTGCCTGCGCCGGAACTCCGCACCGTGCCGGATCGCTGGATACTCTCCCGCCTGGACGCCGCCATCCAACAGGTCAACAGTTCCCTCGCGACCTACGACATGGACGACGCCACCCGTGCCCTCTACACCTTCTTCTGGGACGACTTCTGCGACTGGTACGTGGAGATGGCCAAACCACGTCTGCGCGGCACCGACGAAGAGAAAGCCACGGCGCAGAACATGCTGGCCTTCGTGCTGGAGACCACCCTGCGCCTCCTGCACCCCATGATCCCCTTCATCACCGAGGAGATCTGGCAGGCGCTGCCCCACCAGGGCGAACACCTCATCCTCGCCCCCTACCCGACCGAAACCTCGGGCTGGACCGACGCCGAAGCCGAGACCGCCATGTCTCTGACGATCGCCACGACCCGCGCGATCCGTAACATGAAGATGGAACTGAACATCCCGCCCGGCACCCGCCTGACCGCTGCGGCCCTGGCAGGTGACGCCACGGCGCAGAGTTCGCTTACCGCGAATGCCGAACTGATCGCCTCTCTCGCACGCCTGACCACGCTCGACGTCGTGACGACCGCACCGGGCGCTGAGACCGGAAAGTGGATCGCGACCCCCGTCGTAGGAGCCGAGATCTACCTGGAGATCGGGGACGCGCTCGACATCGGTAAGGAGACCGAGCGGATCGAGAAGGAGCTGGCCGCGGTCCTCAAGCAGATCGAGCGCTCCCAGAACCAGCTCAACAATCCGAACTTCGTAGAGCGCGCCGCCCCCGAACGCGTCGCCGAAGAGCGCCAGCGCCTCGCCGAGTGGGAAGCCAAGAAGACCAGCCTGGAGGACCGCAGAAAGCTCTTCGCGGCTTAATGGACCGAAGCACGAATGCAGAAAAAATACCAATGAAATCCTCCGCGCGGAAGCGGAGGATTTGGGATCAGCGCGGAACGCGCAGTCCGTTTTCGCAGGAATACAGGAAGAAAGGAATACAGGAAAAATGCAAAGGAAGGAAGGGATGGGCAGGGAAGCGCAGGAAGATGGTTTGACAGGAAAGGTGGTTGGGGCGGCGATTGAGGTGCATCGACGTTTGGGGCCGGGATTTCTGGAGTATATTTACGAGAGAGCCCTGGTCATCGAACTCATCAAGCGAGGCATCTCGTTGGCGGAACAACATGAGATCAACATCTCTTATGATGGAGTGGAGATCGGAAAACATCGCCTTGATCTGTTTGTCGCGGACTGCCTTGTGGTTGAGCTAAAGACGGTGCGCGCAATCGATGAGGCCCATATCGCCACTGTCAGGTCGTACCTGCGAGCAGTTGGGCAGGAAGTCGGTCTCCTGCTCAACTTCTCCAAGCCGATTCTGGACATAAGACGCGTCTACCTGAAGTGAATAGAGCAGTACTTCTTTTGCATTTTTCCTGTATTCCTTTCTTCCTGTATTCCTGCTCTGGATTGGTATTTTTTGCATCTGCATTTCCTGCGTTCCTGCTTGATGCACCGATCCCAGGAGGAATTGACCCCTTCCCTGCCCAACCTTGTATGCATCCAAGGAGAAGGCGCGTGGATCAACCGCTCGATATTCAGATGCCTATACTGCTCACGGTAGAAGAAGCGGCGCAGGGATGCGAGCGTCAGGCGATCTACTTTCGCAGAGACCGCGAGTGCACCGCTTGCTCCGGAGGTGGGATGGTGCACGGCCGCCGCTGCGCCCCTTGCGAAGGGATCGGCTTCACGTTTTTCCCGCACCGTCTCAGCCTGACCTTGCCGGACGGCCTGGAAAATGGACAGCGGATTCGGGTACGCGGGCAAGGCAGCGCTGCAGTGGGCAGTCGTGCGTGGGGAGATCTCTACTTCGTCTGTTATGTCCGACCGGAGCAGCGTCGCCAGGGTGCAGGCGTCCCCTCTGAGAGAGAGGCGACACTGCAGACACTTATGGAAGCGAAGGTGACGGCGAAACAGGCGATGCGCGGTGGGGATGCCGAGGCGGCCATTGCGGCCCTGAGCGCGCCGCCATTGGCGATGCTTCTGGACGGGGAGGCCCATAGTCTTCTGGGGGTCGCCTACGCGAATCGCGGCGACAAGGCCAGGGCGGCGCCGCACCTGGAAACGGCTCTGGAAAAGGAGCCGCACAACGCCGTTCATCACTTTAATGCCGGTTTCCTGGAAGCCGCCGGTGGCAATCAGATCGGGGCCTGTGCCCGCTATGAGGCGGCGCTGCATCGCTCTGCATCCTATGGGCAGGCCCGCGAGGCGTTGCAGCAGGCGCTGGCTTCCCTCTGGAGGACAGTGGCCCCTTCTCTTATGACGGAGCCAAGACTGCAGGTACTGCACGAGGTACGGCAGGCCCTGTTCGCACGGCACTACCTGCAAGCCGCCGGCATTTTAGGACTCATCAATATCGCCGGATTGCCTGCCGCGGTCAAAAACTCACTGCGGCTCTTGCTGGCTTGCGCCGAGCTGCTGGCCTACTGCGCGCAAGAGAGGAACGATGCCGAAGAGGTCGCCGCTCTTTTTGATGCCTGCACAGACTTCACTCCCGCTCCCGCCGCGCTCCAACAGGGGATCCTCGCTCTGGAGCGCCAGGTGCACTGCGACGGCGATCTGGACGGGCTGTTGGCCTTCGCGAAATATCAGACTACGATGCGGAGGTACGCCGATGCAGGTGCGACACTGCTGCGCGCCGTGCGGCGTGCCCAGGCGTATGCTCCCTCCCAGGAGCGCATGGCGATCGTGGATCCGTTGGTGCAGGCGAAGCAGGCGAGTATCCTCCAGCGGTTTGAAGCGCTGCATGCGGCTCTGACGGCGTCGCCGCGCGGTCATGCGGAGAAAGCCTGGTTGGCGGGCCTGACCGCTCTGGCAGAAGCGGCTTATCACGTTGCGGTCTCTAAGCAGATCGAACCGGGTTGGCCTTTCGCGGTCAGCGCCGTACAGAACCTGGAAACGGCGCATCTGCAGGCGGCCCAGGATGTGCAGAAGCGCGATCTGTTTTTTCAGGCGCTGGAGTACGAGAACCACCTCGCGGCAGCACTGCTGAAACAGACCGATTCGGAGGTGCACCTGCTGGTTCAAAACACGCTGGAGGCTCTGCGACCTGGGAAGATCCCCCACTTGCCGCTCCGGAAATATCTGCGGACGCCGGAGACGCGCAGGGAGCTCAAGGAGCTGCTGACCGCGGCCGGAAAGACCCTCTTCAAGGCGGCACGCGAACCGCTGCGCGGGGAGTTTGTGGCGGAGGTGCGCGAGGGGCAGTATATCCTGACCAACTATCGTCTGCTCCTGATGACGGACCGCCTGTCGCAGACGCATCTTCTGCCTCTGAATACCATGCGACGCTACAGTCCGCGTGTCGCAGGTTTTGCGACCACGACTCTGGTCATCGAATATAAGGACGGACGGCAGCTCGCCCTGAATCGCCTGGTGAAGGGGAACTATCCGCCGGTGGATTTGATCGAGTATCTGCTCTCAGCTCAGATGTGGGATGTCCTGCCTCCGGAAGATCAACTCGGTCTGGAAACCGGATTTGCGTCGCGAGAGGCCAAAGGCAATCCCGTGCGTCCTACCGGTTCGCTCCCGGCGAACGTGCCTGCATCCGTCGCAGCCGGCGCTGTCGTTGCGCCACCGCCTGCCGTACCTGCCCGCCCCGCAAACGCCACGTGCAGACAGTGTGGACGCGTGAGCGGTTCGCAAGATCTCTTTTGTCGTCAATGTGGGGCTTCTCTGGGAGGCGAAAGCGCCCCACCTTCCCCCTCGGCGGGAGTCCCGGACTCGAAAGCCTGTTGATTCGAATGGAGGAGCGTCTTGCTGTACTGTCCGAACTGTAAAGCGGGGATGAATGCACAGGATCGCTTCTGTCCTAAGTGCGGCACGGATGTCACGGCGCCGCCTCCGCGCCTGTCCGGCTCCGCACAGGGTACCGTGCTCCGCGAAGTCGAAGTCAAGGCGGTCGGAGGCGAGACCTCGGGGCGAGCGCCGCTCCTGGCAGGCGGACGCAGGTATGCCAGCCTGACACGGACGGCGGAACGCATGATCCGCAGCGCCGGCATTCTCCGTCCCGCCTCCCTGGTCACCGCGGTGATGGGAGGTCTCGCCGTTGCCCTCTGGCTGCACGAAACGCCTCTGATCGCGATCCTGGTCGGCGGCGTAGTCGGCGTCGGGATCGTTGTGGCCGGATGGGTTCTCTATCTGTTGCAGACCCTTATCGGTGAGTTGATGTATGTCGTGATGGATATCGAAGAGAGCCTTCGCAGGCGCGATTAGTCGAGCGAGGAGAACCCGTTATGGCCGATTCCCTCTCCTGTCCCAGTTGCCGACAGCCTATCTATGCAGGCGCAACCTACTGTTCACGCTGCCACTCCGACCTCACGACAGCGCCCTGTCCGCAGTGCGGGCAGGCAAACAGCCGGTCTGCGGTACTGTGCGGTCAGTGTCAATGCGATTTAAGAACCCTGCAATGCCCCCATTGTGAGACCTTGAATGTGGCAGCCGCGCCGCGCTGCACGCAGTGTCGGCGCGCTCTCCCCAGTCCCCTCGCGACCGCGCTCTCCCCTCAGAAGACGCAGGCGTCCAGCGCCTCCCCTGGTCTCAGCGTCACGCTCGGATTGGGTCTCTATCTGGCGGCGTTCCTGTACTCCTGGCTGCCCCTCTCCTTCGGGTTCGACCTGGTAACGGTTCGCGCGCTGCTCGGCGCAGGGTTGGTCCCGGTGATGCTGGGAGGCGGTCTCTGGCTGACACCGCTACGGCAGTATATCAAAGGGACCGACTATCTCCTCGCGCTCGCCTCCGGTGCGGCCGTCGGGCTGGGATTTTCCCTGCTGCGTTATGTGGTCGTGCCGAAGTTCGCGGTGGGATTCAGCGCCGTGCTGGTGCTGCCGGTTCTTGCCGCGGTGGTGGCGGAAGCAGGCAAAGTGGCGGCGATCCGGGGATTTCTCCGCCAGGAGCGCTCTTCGCAGGAGATGCAGGGTCTGCTGTTCGGCGTTCTGGCGGGGCTGGGGTTTGCCGCCGTGGAAAATACCGCCTCAGTCCTGACGGCGCTGCACCAGGGGGAAGGCGACGCGATCGTCTCTCTCCTCGGCCTGCGAATCCTGATCAGTCTGGCGCAGGCGTGCTGGACCGGCGCTCTGGCATCGATGCTCTGGCGTGAAAAGCCCCTCACCTCCCGTCTGGCCCCCGTCCTGGGAATGTTCCTGGCGGTGACGGCGCTTCACGCGCTCTGGGACTACCAGATCTTCTATTCGGACGACGCCTCCGCCGGCATTCCCGCCGTCATTCTGGCCAGCGCGGTGGGCACGCTCTCCCTCTTCCTGCTCCGCCTGAATCATGTGCTTCGATCCGATTGACCCTGTGAACGCCACAAAGGAGATTTTTATGTTCGGTTTCGATCGTGATCCGTTTTTGCAATCGGACCAGCCTCCGACACCTGGAAGTGTCGGAGAGGATGTCATCATCAGTCCGGATACGCGCCGGGAGAACCGGATTCCGCCGCGACAATCGCGCACGAAGAAATGGCCGGTGCTGGACGCGAGCGGCCCTCCGACGATCGACATCGCGACTTGGCAGTTGGAGATCAATGGGCTGGTGGAGCATCCGGTAAGCTGGACGTGGGAAGAGTTCCGGAAGTTACCGCGCACAAAGGTCTTCGCGGATATGCACTGCGTCACGCGCTGGTCGCGCCTCGGCAACGTCTGGGAAGGCGTCTCGACGGCGGAGGCGCTGCGCCATGCGGGGGTGTTGCCGAACGCTCACTTCGTCATGGCCTATGGCTACGACCGAGGCTGGACCACCAACATTCCGCTCGACGCGTTCCTGCTGGAAGACTGCCTGTTCGCCGACACACACGATGGTGTGCCGATCAACGTGGATCACGGCGGGCCGCTGCGCCTGATCATCCCCCGTCTCTACGCCTGGAAAAGCGCAAAGTGGGTGCGCGGCATCGAACTGATCGAGAACGACCGTCCCGGCTTCTGGGAGCGCGGCGGCTACCACATGCACGGCGATCCCTGGCAGGAAGAGCGCTTCCGCGATAACTGGTGAACACAGAGAACGCCTGGAACTACTGTCGCTCCGGGCGCGTCTGCCCCGTAGTATTCAAGGAGAAACGAACATGGCAGACACAACCACAAAAACAACGAAACCTGTAGAACCGGCAGCAACGACAGTCGACGTTCCGGACATCCAGGCAATCCCACTGACCGACATCGAGCAAAACAACCAGACCACCGAAAAAGAATTACATGCACATGATCACGGCAGCCAGACGCTGGAACAGAACCAACGCGCCGAGCAACAACTCAAAAACCAACAGAACGCGCAGAATAACCGGGAAGTCTTCCCGAAAGGGCTGGCTCAGGAGCATGGCAAGGGTCGCGGATAAGCTAACTGCTTCCTATTGCACCTGCCCTCGGAATAAATTCGGCTTACGACGCAGAATGTCCGACTTGGGATATGCAATACCACATGCAGATATCTCATTATCTGCATGTGGTATTGCGTGAGTCCTGGCTCAAAGTTTATCAGTACGGCGTGTTATGCGCCCGTTGACTAGTCTCCAGCCCAACTCCGTGAGTGTCACCTCTGCACCACTCTCACTGTGGATAAGTGACTCCGCAAGCATATCGGCGTCTGCTTGGGCTCCCTCAAAATTTGTCATATCATCTATGCGTGCATCCGTAAACTTCGCATCTCGTAAGTCTGCTGCCAGATATTTACAATCTTTGAGTTCCGCTCCCTCAAAAGTCGTTCCGAATAGATTGGCCGCTCCAAAATCGCAAGTATCCAACTTGGCTCGGTCAAAAGTAGCGTTGAGGGCAAGACATTGTACGAACGACGAACCTTTGATGGCTGTGTCCTCGAACGAAGTATGGCGCAAAATAGCCCCCTTGAAATTGCAGTTTGCAATCTGTGATTCATCGAATACGGTCTCTGTCAAATTCGCATTTTCGAAATCAACAGTTTCAAACCGACCATCCAGAAGAAGATGATTCAACATACTCCCTGCAAGGCTAATCCGGGAGGCGTCCACATTGCGAAAATGACCTCCGAGGGAGTCTTTCCAGTTTGGAGCAGTCAGCATCGTGAAGATAAAGGGAGTAATCGAAAAGAGCCGTTTATTTTGCTCGTTTCCTTGATTAAGTTCAAATCGTGCGATATCCGCAATGATCCAGATGTTCCGAACGGACGTTTTGATATATCCAAAGTGCAGTTGCGGCTGCCACTCGTTGCTTGTATTGGGATGAAGCATGGTACCCGGGGCGCGCGTCACGACATCAAATCCCCAATCACCAATGTGAGTTAATTTTTCCTCTAGAAAGCCACCCAGGGTTTCTAACTGTTTTTTATCCCAGGCACCCAATTCAGAGTGGAGCAAGATCACATGTTCCGGTAACAGTGAACCTATAGCGAGCCATTCGACGATGTCGTCAAAGGCAATTCTGATGCGCCCCTTGATCCATTCTCTCAACAGATCGACCAATTTCCGTGTCACAAGCCAGTCCGAAAAGCTCTTGTGTGTGAACTCTACCTTGGTTTCATCGATAGGCATCTCGTTGGGATTACGAAAGTAAAATTGCAGCAGTATATTCGATTCCCCATAATATGCCCCTCGGATGTATCTTTGATAGCCTTCACGATGCCCTGCGGCCAGTGCTGCGCTTTCAATGGCGCTCATACTTGCGACCCTGCCTCCATTCGGCCATGCTGCCAGGGCAACATCTTGCAGAAGCAACTCGAAATGTTTCGCAGGCAGCGCGTGTATCGGCCCGACACGTTCTGCTTGAACCGTCTCGAAGCCGCGCTTCTGCACGATAACAAGAATCCGCTCATACAGTTCGCTAATCCGATGAATGGGCTTCCTGCCTCCTTCCGATAAGAATGCAATGGCAGCCATCAAATTGTTGAAGGGATCGCATGTGAATTCATCAAATGCACTGCGCTGGAGTTCCTGGGGCATGCCCTTCCAGGAACGATCGACCACTTCGCCGAACTTCCGCCACCAGTCGTCTCGATAGTCGTGTTGCGTTGCTAGTTTTTCAGGATTCTCGTATTTCCGATCGCGATGAAAGGGGAAAAAATACCGCAAGACTTCAAATCGTTCCGCCTTTCCCAGAGCCCCCTGAACATCGGCGGCAGAAAGGTGTCGCGTTGTAATGATCGTTCGGATATCATGGTTGCGTTCAAATGCCCACATTGCTGTCAGAAAGCCTTCTGCCAAATCCTTTCCATCCAGTAGTTGCAACTCATCCAGCGCGTCTAATACGATAATAAGATCTTGCCCGGCAGTTGCCAGCAAGTCGGAGAATCGCACCCCGGAATCGGCTATCGCTTCATCGAAGAGCTGCATAAGGACCTCTGTCGTAGCGGCGCTCTCTTTGAGCGGAGCAAGCCTCACCCGCTGAAGTGGAATGAAAATGATCTTTCCGCCCTTCTCCAACATTTCGTGTACGAACATCTTTACCAGAGAGGACTTTCCTGACCCCGGATGTCCCTGCACAACGACACGGCGCAAATTCGACGACGCCCAATCTGTCAATCCTTGTTGCGCATCTATCGCATAAGTCAAAAGGCGAGAGGGATCGATTTCCGGTGTGTCTGAACTTCGAGCCGCGACTTCAGGAAGTTCGCTGTGCGGGCATATCCGCAATGGAATATAGAGTTGGAGTAAGGAAGCAGAGGAACCGATCAGTTCCATGCCAAAGGCAGGCTCTCGCATTTTGCTCTGGAACCAGGATCGATACTGTTCCCAAGCGGTCGGGTCCATGGGTTTTGCTTCCTGCCGAATATCTACCGGCACATCCGGGGAACCGCGGCGGATTTTCAGTATCAGTTCGCTCTTTCCTATGCTTTTCAAACAGAGCAATGCTTCCTCTTCCCTGGTTCCTGGGGGCACGGTGACTTTCCAACCACGTTTACGAGGAGCATGGTTGGGTTCAATAGCGTTCACCAGATCGTCTACGGCATGCCTCCTTTCCCCCGAAACGACCTGTTCGATTTGTGAATAGGAGGTTATCTGCCCTTCCCGTTCCACCAATAGTTTAAACGCCCGTTTTGCATCCGACGAAGCGCTTTCGAGCAGCGAGATGACACCGCCTTCACCACGCCACATCAGCCTGATTTCTCCGTCAATCGATATATGCAAATCGGGTTGATTCATCATTAGATCGCTCTCTATCACGATGTAGGAAAGTAGTTACGGAAAAAGACGCAAAGCGACATTAACGTCTTGGACAACTCTTTAGCGCCTATGCGAGACTGTAAGAGTACAAAACGCCAGGAGCCGAAGGGGACCAACTCCTGGCACGGTCCCCACGTCCATTCACACGCTGAAAGGCAGGTGCGAAATGGTTACGTGGATCAAACAGTTCCGAAAACGGTCAGACGTTCAAACTGGGGAGGCCCAAAGCAACAGTCGCAAGTACCTGACCAGTGCGCTCATTCGATGGGCTGTAAACGGCACAGCCTTGTGTGCCGTTCACTACTACCAGTTTCATGTCTCGGAAAAGAAGTCCATCGCCATTGGAATTGTCGTCGGAGCCTTCTCGGCACTGCTGCAATACCAGCAGGATTGGTTCAAACAGTTCAACGAGACGGACAGGGTTGCGACGCTGTATGCAAACCGCTCTCCTCAGTTGAACCCGATCATAGCGGCAGGTTTGCGCTGGCCAGAACGCTTTGCTCGCTGGTTCTTCTGGGAGGTGGTCTATGTCATCTTTAGTGAGATCGTGCGTGCGGCGTTTGGGATCGACCTGATCGGTTCGATCGGCCTGACCACCTACCTCACGATCCGCCTCCAGGGAGCCATTCACTCGACTGTCTCTCAGGGAGCCTTCGAATTGACCGTAAACTTCTGGCGGGACGTGCTCGTTCGTCGCATATACTGTAATCAAGAACAGGCAGATAACCGTAAACAGTGGTTGTTCGTCCTGGGATCGGTGACCAGTGTCTCGTCTCTGGCCGCCAGCTTTAGTCCCACTCCAGCACCAGGTCGCGCCGGGTTTGTTGTCCTTGTGCTTGGAGCGATCTACTTCGGTTTCCGGGGAGGGTCCCTCAATCGGCGGTAAAATAGGATTTCAGATGTCCCTCTCCTCTCCCACGGGAAAGGAGAGGGACATCTCCTGCCGATCCCAGCCACCGCACTATCCTCCGGACGTTCTCAGGCTTGCTTCCAAGGTTCCACTACTCCATCATCGATTTCAGATCAGGCACCCTCATACGCCATTCATTGGATTTAAGCCAGCCTCTATATTGCTCGAAGTCAGGACAGTAAGAGCGCACAACAAGCCAGAACTTCGCAGAGTGATAAGGCTCAATCAAGTGGGCCAGTTCATGGACGACAATATAGTCCATAACTGGAGGAGGCGCCATCACGAGACGCCAGTTGAACGAGAGATTCCTTCGATGCGAACACCCTCCCCACTTTGTTCGCTGGCCCATGATGTAGATGTTTCCAGGCTCAACTTTCATATCTGTTTTACGTGCAGTGATGCGCTGAAAAATATCCTTTTTGGCCTCTCGGCGCAGCCAGTTTTCAACAGTCCTCTGCCTATTGACCTCTTTACCTAGAGGGAGGCGCAGGCGGAGAACCTGCCCGGTAAAGTCTGCGATACCATACTTTCGTGTCGTCGCTTCCTCCAGCCACTCGATCCGTACTTCCTGACCGCGAAGAAGAATATATGCGGCTTCCTTCCGGCGTTCCTGAACGCGGATACTTCCCAGTCTCTCGACAAACTCCAATTGATCGAGCACCCAGCCCGAATTCTCCTCTAAAAACGACTGGGCGCGATCGGGCGCCGTGCGAACGGGGATCGTCACTTCGATGCCTGCCATCGTAACTTTGATGCGACAGCGGGTTGCGGTACGCGAGGGACGGATACGATACTCGACCTCTCGGCGCCCTAATCGGATAGACTGAACAGGGTGTTGTAACGCGATCATGTCGTTCCCTTCGCCAGTTCTTCGACTGCAGCCTTCAGAAACGGCGGTTCTTCCTGATCCACCGGGCAGAGGTTCAGCTCGGCAAAGTCCCAGGAAGCGACTTGCAAAGTCAGGCGGACTTGCTTGATGCCGCCGATGGTATCCGACCATCCTTTCGGCAGGTAGTGCTTCTGGCGAAGGTGCTGCATCATCCTGGAAGCCGCGTTGACGCACATCTCCTCGTCCTTGTTTTCGGCATACTCTCGAATGACGGTGAACAGCGCGTACTATCCAGGTTGAGTGAGGCCAAGCCGTTGCGGCTCCTGCTTGAGTGCATTGAGATCTTTAACGAGGTCCTTCAACTCTTCCAGGAGTTTCAACGTCGATTCGTCGCTGCGTTCTTTGACCTCGACCGCCTGCTTCAGACGCTCGCCGAGTTTGCGGTAGACCAGCCCACCCTCTCCCTCGATCAGTTCTTTGTTCAGCGCGGCTTCGAGTTCGGCAGCACGATCGGCAGGGGTGGGAAGCTCTTGCACCCTGGTGAGATAGTCGGCATCGATTCGATAGATCGGAACCTCTTCGGCGATCTCCATAAAGGTCGTATTCTGCTGGATCAGTTCCCGAGTCTTTGCCGATAGCTCTTCAAAGCTGGCTTTTGCCCTGCGGTTACGCCGCCGATGCGCAATATACATACTACATAGCCAGGTGTACTCGTGCCGATAGGTATACAGGTACTCGTCAGGCGATAAGGCTTCCCAGAGCGCCTGTGTCCGTTTGAACTGCGCTTCAAAATCCTGTCCGGTTTTAGGGTCGGCAAGGCGGCGGAGAGCGGCCACGAGGCAGTCTCGGGTATCCTCGATTTTGATACCGAAGAAGGGCGCCATGCACTTTCCGATTTCAACGGGAACCTGCTCCTTGAGCTTCTCCCAATCGATGACCGCCTCTTCCCGCACACTCTCGTCGAAGTTGAGCGCCTTATGCAGATCTTTGAAGACATTCAGGAAATCGATGATAAGCCCGTTCCGCTTATCCAGTTCGGGGAAGGGGCGGTTGGTGCGGGCAATGGCTTGTAACAGGTTGTGATCGCGAAGCGGCTTGTCGAGGTACATCACTTGCTCGATAGGCGCATCGAATCCCGTGAGCAGTTTGTCACAGACGATCAAGATCTTGACAGGCGGTTCCCAGCGTTTGATGTCGTCGCCGACGCGCTTCCGATTGTCCTCTTCCCACTGCGCCGCCGTGCGCTTGAAGCGGAGGATGATCTCTTCGGTCTTGGGCTTGTCGTAGTGGAAGCGCTGAAGTTCTGGCGGGTCGTTCTGGCCTGCGGAGATAACGACCTGCGCCCATTCCGGCGGCAGACCGTGCGCCCTGAGCATCTCATCGAGCGCCTGCTTATAGAGCGAGCAGGCTTCCCGGTTCACGGTGACCAGTTGCGCTTTGAAACCGGAGGGGTCCGGATGCTTCAGGAAGTGATCGAGCAGGTCGGATCGTAAACCGATTCCCCAGGCTGCGGTTCCAGACAATGGATCAGGATATCCACGACTTCCGGAGGCGTAAAGAACTCGCCTGCCTTCGCCCCGGCATCGTCGGCGAGCTGCTTGATGAGGTATTCGTAGGAGCGCCCCAAAACGTTCGGTTCGACATTATCGTTGGGCAGGTTCAGGGTGTTAAAGTGCTGTATCAGCGCGTGGACCACTGCGCTGGCAATCAATAGGCCTTCGCCATCGGGTGCGGGTTGGTTCCAATCTACCGTAAAGACCCCGCGCAGTTCGGGGTTTGCCAGAGCGATGTCTTTCGTCGCCTTTGTCAGTTTCTGACCGATGTTCTCCGATATGTTGAGAACATCGTCCCAATGCGAATCCTCCGGCAGCGTGAAACGGTGAATATCGGAAGAAACCAGCAGAACCCTTTTCTGCTCCGGGCTGAAAATGCGACAGAACTCAGCTTGCCGTTTTCGGATCGTCTCCTCGGCTTCATAATCCCACTGATCGGAGAGACGTTTGAAGAACATAAGCGTCAAAATATACGTTTTGTAGTCCTGACCAACGGTTTGGTTCCGCAGGATGTTCGCCGCTCCCCAAAGATGCGCTTCCAATTTCTGTTGTGTTATCTTCGCCATCGGGCTATACGCCGTCCTCATCTATCCGCAATAGGCTTCTGATTATACAACTCCAATTCGCCGTTGGAACCGGGAAAACCTGCACTAAATCATGAAAAAAATAAACGGCCAGCAGACCAAAACGCTCCTGCAAATGGGATTTGTAGCAATCCGCCTCTCTCTTAGCGCTTCACTAGTGGGGACAATCCGCAGGGGTGGAAAATGACAGGAGATGTATTGTGTGCCCGTCAAACAAAAATCGTTTCGTTTTTACCGCGTATTAGCGTATAATACAGAACTTAAACCGTCATCTATTTTCTAATAAAACGACAACAAGAGGCGGAACAAGCAAGCATTGCGAGCGAATGAATTACATACGGCAATTCTTAAAAGTGCTATCCCCTTCTAGCAGCGAAAGGAAAACGGATGAGTTTACCGCAGTGGGCAGCGCCGCAGGGCAAATATCAGTTGGATCGAGCTATCGAATTGATATACGAGCAGTGGAGAGCAGGCAACCAGATCGTGCTTCTTGTCGGTGCAGGTATATCCTCTCAGTCTGGTTATCCTCCACTTGGCCCTCTGGGGCTTCATCTGCTAACGCTCTACGCCCTCCAAAGAGAGCGACACGAACTTCAGGTCCCGAACGCCAAATCGCCTCTGACGACGAACGTCTACAGTTTTGAACGTGACGCATGGCCATCTCCCAGCCTGTTCCACGAGTACTTCGGGGTGGACTCACGGAAAGTCATTGCCAACTGTATCAAGGCGCGACTGGACAACGCCGGGGTCGCCATTGACCTTAGCCAGTTGTCCATCGTAGAGTTGACCGAATTCGCGCAACGCTCCTTAGGGCTTTCGTGGTTCAATGTGCTAGGAGATATTGCAGGCAATCGTCCCGAATTGATCGATGCTCTGTTTGATGGACTGGGCACCCATGTCACGCCAGGCCCAGCACACAACCTCCTGTCGCAATTTGTGACGTGGTTCAATGTACGCCTCGTCCTTACGACGAACTTCGATACACTGATTGAACAGAGCCTGAGATCGGAGGCGCAGATTCCGTACGTCTTTGATGTCCATGTCGAGGGCGCTCCTCCCCCTAAAGATCTCGTTCGCAAGCACCTGTCGGTCGTCAAATTGCACGGTAGTCACCATGGCATACGGGCAGACCAGACGGTGAATGCCCCGCTGAACAGGGGCCACCTCCAAACCATGCTGGAGTATTTCGAACCGAACTGCACCCTGGTAGTTCTGGACTATGGTGGCGGAGACTCGAGGGTGATGGATCTGCTGCATGCGTTTATGGGCGAAAAGAAGCTTGCTCCAAAAGCCCACAGACGCGTTATTCGGGTCGATGCACTCTCTGCTTCGAGAGAGAGCGCATTCGGAAAACTCGCCAGTGACCACAACGCGCCGGGGGAAGATCTTTGTATCTACAACTTGTATTACCCCCACAGTCGGCTTTTCCTACTTGACGTATTTCAGAAGTGCACCGCAACGCTTCCCACGACGCATACGCGGTATCCTGCTATCCCGAACACTCCTGCTCCCTTCAAGGAGTTCGATACCTTCGGCGCAGTCCCGGACTATGCCGCGAAGACTGAGCAGTCGCGCCATGCGCATGCGGACGAGGTCGGGAAACTTCTGAGCGCCATCGAGGGAAGCTGGGCCGCCACGAGGAGATTTCGCAACGGAGACAAAGATACGGTGAGTCCAGGGCCATACAACCTTGTGGTAGTCACCGGGAACGAAGGCAGCGGCGTAAGCCAAGTGCTGGCAGAGTTGGCAGAACGCCTCTTTAAGACGCACCAGTCCGTCTGGTGCGATCTGGACGAAGCGATCTCAGTCGGGACAATTGTCTCCTGGCTCTATGCCTTCGTCATTACCCGCCAACCCGACTTGCCTAGCGTGCCGTTACCGCTGGATCTTCCTGTAGTCGACGCCGAAAATGAGTTTATCGACGTTATCGGCCTTGCAATTACCGTCCATGCCTTATGGAACCGTCTCAAGCGAGACAGTTATCTCATTATTATCGACTCAGTCTCCTATGCTATGGAGGAACTAAACAAACCGGACCTTCCTGAAACATTGGCTGACCCTCGCCTGTCCCGTGAGGCCGTGAGGCTAATGCTTTTCCTGGCAATGTTAGCTTGGTGTGCGAATAGATGTGACTCCGATTCGCAATGTACGGTACTGATCGGCACCCATTCTGCGTCGCAAGAGGACCTTGGGAAAAAGGCGTTGAGGAAGTTGGCAGAACAGTGCAAGGTTGCCTTACTAAAAGAGGCGGCCCTGGAGAGACTTGACCACCCAATTTCTGCTGCATACACCAATGGTTCCAAAGTCCGGCATGGAAGCAAGTCTGTAGGCAAGAACCAGGAGGAGACAGAAGCGTTTCGAACCATGCTGACCAAGGCCGCAGGATTGTCCATCAATTCGGACGATTTCAAGGACGATACCTACGATGCCCTGCGCAAGGAACTCTGCCTCAGTCCACTCGATCCGGACGCGACTATCAAAGATCTCTTCGAGATTCTTGACCTTATCTCCGGCTTGGCTCTTGTCCCTCAGAACAAGCTGGAACCTAAGGTGTTGTTGAAAGTCGGCATGGCAGGCAGCGACTTGATCAACGACGTTGACGGCGGTATTTCCGTTGCTTCCAGCCGACGTTGCAGGCGAGTCATGGCCTATCTTCCTTCGGCGCGATATGCCTATGCATACCATGGCGAGTCCCTCAATTCGCAGGGGAGAGAATTCTACTCCCCTAAGGAAGCGTGCGACTACTTGAACGGACTTGGCCCAGCTACAGAGTGGTCGGATAACGAAGACCTGCGGGTGCTCAACGTCACTGGAAAGGATATCGTGACGTTCCTCGCTGAGGCGGCAACGTGCAATCGCCCGCGCGCCTGGTGCCAAATCCTTGAGCTTCCTTCTGTAAAAGCTTTAGGCAAAAAGTACTCCCGCCTGCCCCCAACCACGACCGACAACAATACGCGGGCGGCAAAGACTTTGGTTCAGGTCGTCACGGACTATGGATTCCTACGCAGACAGCAAGGGGGATTCTACTATATGGATGGCCAGATGCGAACCTACTTGCGACGTTCCGGCCAAATAGACATTGAAAGCAAAATTAAGGTCCACCAAAAGATGCATCGCTACTACGACCGCGCCTATAACGTAAGCGGTGACATAACTGCGTTGAACTACTTTTACTGGCATGCACTTCAGTGTATAAAATTGACAGGCGATAGAGAAGGCGCTAAGTCTGAACTAGCGCGTGGACTACTGGAAAACACCGCTTCGTCGCGCGGACATCTCAACGCGTATGACCACACCTTCCTTCTTCTGCGATTATCAGACAATTTAGGTATGGAAAAAGGAAAAAGAGCCTTCTCGGGAGCGGCCTTAGGAATCTATGAGAAGATCACCTCTGTCCTACTCGATCTGTACGAGGATCATGAGGACGTCACACAAAGCCAAGTCCTTTACGAGCGAGACGTTACGATCCCGACGTATGATGATTGGCACCTGCTTCAAAAGGATTCATGCGCGAAACCTCGATCTCTACCGCTCCTCCGCTGCCGGAATGCTGGCTCTGCTCCCCGAAGAGATTCCTGCCTTCATCACGGCCCGGCACGGAGACGTAAAAGACAAATTGATGGAATATGCTCAGGGCATTCAACCCAAGAGCCTGGGAGACGAAGAGATCGGTAAAGTCATTAAGGGCATTACCTTGATGCTTCGCCTGTTTGAAACGGACGCAACGCGGAGAGCGCGGCTCTCTTCCCCTGACAGCGCTCACACGAACATCGAACTCTCTGAGTGGCCGGGGAAGGGAGTTCGTGGTGCGTGGATGACGACCATGTGGGCTGATCCAAAACGTGCAGAGGTCGCCCACCGTGTCATTTTTCGACTGTCGCGTGTCCTATTGCGTATAGCATTGTTCGGAAAGGCAGAGGAAGCAGCCACCTGGCTGCAGCAGATTCCGGATATGGTGAGCGCTGGCATGGAACTCCTGGCCCAGTCTCCGACAGCGGAAAGCGTCGATGCGAAACTGCTCCACACGAGGTATCACTGTACCAAAGCCATGTGTTACACTTACAGCTTGAATCCTCAAACCTATAACCAGAAAGGGATAGTGCGAATCCTGTATCATATCGGCCTAGCAAAGTCGTGCTCAATCCGAGCGGGCGGCGAAGAAGGCATCTCTTCGGGAGCCATCGCCCGGATCCATGAGGCAGAGGCATTGTTGTGTGAGGGCCGTCTGCTCATGGGAAAACGGCAGTGGAGGGATGCGAAGGCACGCCAAAGCTCGGCGCTCCATGAACTGTCTGATGCACGAGCACAACTGACTAAGTCACGTCTGGCGCTGGTATGGTGGAGGGAGCTTGCCATCCTGCAATGTGCTGCGGCCATGGATAGCGTAAAGCGATCCGTTATTCAGGCAGCAATTGAAGAGAAGACCAACAAACGGCGGAACATCGTGGGCCTGGTTTCTGCCGATCTTTCGAAGGAAGAGTTTGCTTATCTCAGCGATGCTGCGGAAATGCTGGAGACTCTCTCAAAGGATCTTCGTTTTCTTAATCATATCGCGTGGAACGATGAATGGCGCCACACACGCCTATGGTTCGGGATTCTTCGTTTCGGGCTATATGCCTGGGGGCTTCTCGAGGTGATGATGAGGCGGGTCGAGGGCGGTTGCCCACTCAGTCTGTCTGTCGTCGTCAGGTTGCTTCGAGCCATCCGTCTGGCGGGAGGGTTGGAGGCCGGCGTGCCTTCTCTGCCAACCTACGAAGAAAATCCGCAGGACTTAGGCAAAACGTACCAAGAATTTCGTAAGGCGCTTGGGACAGGGCGATACGCCATGATACAATCGATCCACGACACCATAAATCACGAACACTCGCCAGACCGGGAGACGCACCTTCAGCAAAATAGCGGCTTATATACGGGGTCCTTCGACATACTTAAAGTGCACGGAAAACAGATGTATGATGTGTTGGCAAAACATAGCGATTCCCTGAATGATAGAGACTTGGGGGAATGGCTGAGACTCTGTCGTTTATCCCCGGTCGTCTACGGTCATGGAAATATTTAACCTCTACTTCACCTGGATGTTGATCAGGTTGAAACGATCCGAGAGAATGTCGGCATCGATAGTAAGGGGATGTTTGGCGGCCTGGACGGTGATTTTATAGTGTCCGGCGAAGCCACGGAAGGTCACCATGCCCATACGGTCGGTCTTGCCGGAGGTCTGCGGGGTCCACCACTTCTCGTGGATCAGGTGGCGCAGGCGTTCGTAGGCGGGTTTGGGAGTGAGATCGGCGCGGAGGAGGCCGCCTGGATTGCGGTCCCAATCGCCGTCCACAAAGTTCCACCAGCCGATGCCTGCCATAGAGGGGTGCGAGAACAGAACGGTGTACATCTTTTCGACATAGTCGGCCTGTCGCTTTTCTCCTGCCGGAGTCGAGGGCCAGGATTTGCTGTGGTCGGCTTTCGGATCGTCGGAGAGCACCGTGATCTCGGAGAAGTGGAGGTTCTTCCCGAGCGGGCGGAAGGTCTCCGCGGTCTCCCACACTTTCGTCAGGGGCCACTCTGCGCCGCCTCCCATGTGCGCCTCCAGCCCCAACACATCCAGCGGAGCCTTCACCGTTTCCAGGTCCTGAATCAGTTTGGTGTAGTCCGCGTCCAGTTTGTAGTCGTTGTAGAGCAGGGTGGCGTGGGGATTGGCCGCGCGCGCCCAGGTCAGCGCGTCTGCGGTGAGCTGCACCGGTCCCGCCTTGCGCGCCCAAGCCCCCAGCCCATTCTGGACGCCGCCGGCAGTAGTCACATCCCCCACGACATCCCACACCTCGATCTGATTCTGAAACCGGGCCACCAGATCCGTGATCCGCTTCTGATTCAGATCACGCACCTTATCCGGATCTTTCGGCGCCCAGGCCGGGGCCGCGCCCGCCAGAATCAGCGGATGCCCCTTGACCCGGATATTCATCTCATTCAGGCGTTTGACACGCGCGGTGAGCCTGTCCAGATCCTGGCGATTCGGCTGGGGGTCGGTATCCTGCCAGTAGGTCAGCACGGTCGCGTAGTTGAACAGATCGCCGAACTGTTTCTGATAGAGGTCTTCCTTCGCAGGATCCGTATGGTTGAGCAGCGAAAGCGCCGCGCCCCCGAACAGAAACGCGTGCCGGGTCTGCACCCACTCCACCCGTACATTGGGAACAGGCTTCCCTTTCGCATCCACCACGACGACCTTCGCCGCAGCCTTGCGGTAGCGCTCGATCCGCGCATCCGCCCCCTTCAGCAGCGCAGCGTCCTCGGGGCTCAACTTCTGCCCCCAGGACGCCACACTCATAGCCAAAAGCACTCCGGCAAGAACCAGAGAGCCAGGTTTTGAAACACGAACCGCAGCATCTCCACCCGAAATCAAACCATTACATCTCTTCAAGTGATTACCTCTTCCCGAGTGGAAACCGCCAGGAACGGTCCGTACCCAACCACAAGCTAAACACGCCGGGCTAAAGCCCTGCGCTAGAGGGCTTCGCCCGAACGCCCACTAAAGTGGGCACTGGCGCCGCTTGCACAAGATAGGATGCAGATCAGCCGTCATGCACGTCTACATCCTATCTCTGCATTTCTGATGTATTTTTCCTAGCTTCTTTCCTTCCTGCCTTCCTGCTCTGCATCGGCATTTTTCCCCTCTTCTTCTTGCGTTTCTGCTAGAATTTAAGGCTGTCCACGTTGCCTTTGTTGATTTCGAGTCGGAGGGGCAGGGTGACGATGCCGTCTTTGACGGTAACCGTGCCGTCTCCCATCTTATCGCCATCTTTCGGCGGGGTGCCATCGAGAGCGGTTTTTACCAGTTTCGCGGTCTCGTAGGTGAGTTTTTGCGGATCCCAGAGGTAGAGACCGGTGACGGAGTCGTCTTTCAGGTAGGTTTTGGTTTCGCTCGGCAGGCCCAGGCCCCAGACTTTGACTTTGCCGATCAGGTTCAGCTTCTTCAGGGCTTCGCCTGCCGCGGCGGGACTGGGGGAGTTGACGCAGGCGATTCCGACCGCATCGGGGTTGGCCTGGAGCGCCTGCACCGCCATGGTCGTGGCCTTGCTCTTGTCGTCGTCGTTGTAGATATAGGGCTGGACCAGTTTGACATCGGGCAGCTTCTTGGCGGCTTCCTCAATGCCCTGAATGTGGAGGTTCAGGTTGGCGGCCGTGCGTCCGCCGCTGAAGACCAGGATCTTGCCCTTGCCGCCCGCGCTCTTCGCGACCGCGTCCAGAATATCCGCGCCGATCTGCACGTCATCGGCGGCGCGCACGTAGAAGGTGCGCGCGCTCTTGGGCGCGTCGGAGTCCCAGGTGTAGACCTTGATTCCGGCGTCGGACGCTTTTTTGATGGAGGGGATGATCGCGTCGGCGTCGTTGGGCGAGACCACGATCGCGTCCACCTTGCTGATGATGGCCTGCTCGATGATCGAGTTCTGTGCGGCGGCGGTGGCCTCGGTCGGAGCCTGATAGGTGACCTCGACATTCAGCGCGGGATCGTCGTTGGCCTGCTGTGCGCCGGCCTTACACGCCTCGCTGTAGGAGATACCGCCGACTTTGAAGACAAAGACGATCTTCTTCTTCGCTCCGCTAGAGGAAGGGGGAGTCGCGCCGGAAGTGACTGGTTTGGGTCCGTTGCCTTCCCGGCTGCCGGTATTGTTCTCCTCTTTCGTACATCCGGCCAGGGCCATGACAGCCAGGCCCATGAGGAACAACCGTGTTCCCATTCGGGCGGCGTTTTGTCGTTGTGAGCGCATGATAACTCCTTTTTCTACGTGAATTCGGTTTCAATGCCATACGGAACCTGCGGCCTCAGGTTTCGATGCCGCGGACGGTGGGATTTGCGGCAGCGCACTGGTGCGCAGAAAGAGCGCAAAATAGTCGTGCTTTTGCATCACTTCATCATGAGCGAGATCCAGGGTGTGAATGAACAGC
>Ga0105239_10002850_pt1 | contig 21620 bp, 23 predicted proteins | sample KBSC44metaG_FD_92761 | JGI IMG/M metagenome (GOLD analysis project Ga0105239, IMG submission 92761) | Corn rhizosphere microbial communities from Kellogg Biological Station, Michigan, USA - KBS C4-4 metaG | ecosystem: Host-associated > Plants > Roots > Rhizosphere > Soil | place: Michigan, USA... | reverse complement strand
GAAGCCGACGCTGTCCTACCAGGCGCAGGCCGATGCCTACGACAACATCGGCACGTTCAGCTTCGCGCAGAACCGGTAGAGCTTGAACCGTCTGGGTCATCCTTCGAGGCTCGCTCCGCTCGCACCTCAGGATGACGCGTATGTTGAAACCGCGCGTCATGCTGAGGTGCACCGCGAAGCGGTGCCTCGAAGCACGCGCGGGTCCGCTCAAAACTTCGAGCGCAGCGCGCAGCGTTATCTTCACTGAGGCCCGCGATGAGCACTATCGACGAACAACGCCTGCGGCTCGGTCAGGACCGCCGCATGGCGTTCCTCAATTTCTGCAACTTCATCTCCAAGGAAGACATCGCGGTCGCGCTCAAGATGTCGGTGCAGGAAGTCGAGCGGGCGCTTCAGTTCGTCGCCCGCAAGATCTGTGAATACCGCCATCGCCGCTGCATCCGGCCCAATCCGGAGCAAGGGATGCTGCCCCCCATTCCATGCGACAACGAGGCGGAGATTCTCCTGAACCGCCGCGCGCTGCTCTGGACGCTCGACTACATCTCCGACGACGCACTCTCGACCGGACTTCTTCTCCCCAACCTCCGCAGCCAGATCGTCGATCGCCCGCAAGGCGTGATCGAAGCCGCGCGCGCCGTCCGCGCGATGTAAGGAACAGCATGACAGAGCCTGCACACTACGATCCGAACCGCACGCCCGTCGTCTTATGGGCGGGAAAGAAATGGCCTGTGCCGCCACTGGTCGCCGACCAGCTCGACATGGTGTGGGACAGCATCATCGAACTCACCGATGTGCTCGCCCGCCAGGAAAGCCGCCCGCTCCCCGACGAAGCGCTTTCAGGCTTGAGCGACGACAGGAAACGAGAACTCGCGCTCGGCAAGGCGCTAGCCGACCGCGTGTTCTCGCTCACCGGCGCGCAATATAGGAAACTGCGCGAGGTCGTGTTCTATGGCCTCACGCGCGCGCATGGCGATCTGACACAGGAAGAATTCCGCAACACGCCGACGACGCCGTTCGAAATGCTGGTCGCGTTCTGGGAAGTGCGCCGCCAGTCCGGCATGTATGGGCCCGCGCGCGGAGGAGACCACGACCCGGGGGAAGCCCCGGCGACGGATGGGCGAAGCCGGACTTCGACTTCATAGTGGTTGATTGCTGCCGGTTCTTCGGCGGATCGCCGGAATACTGGTGGCACAATCTCACCCTCCGTCGCCTGCGCGACATGGAGCGCAGCCTGAGACGCGTTCCCCCCGTCGAGCATTTCGCCGCGGGCTATTTCAAATACCAACCGCCTTCCGAGATTTCCGGCGAAGACACTGAGAAACCGGAACCTCTTCCCCTTTACGAATGAGCTGGAGAACCGATGTCCGATAACGCCATCGAAATCCGCATCACCGGTGCGATGGATTCGTCGCTGGTGGCGGCGATATCCCAGGCCAAAGCCACAACCGGCACGATGGCCGATCAGACCATCGCAATGGCGTCGGCTATGAGCGATACGTTCAAAGCCTTCGGTGGCGGTCTCGGCGAGATCGCGCTCGAAATGCTGGACATCGGCGGCGCAGTCACGACGGTTGCCGTTGATATCACGTCCAGTTTGAACACCGCGGAATCTGCTACGCGTGGTCTCGGCAGCGCGGCTGTGACATCGAGCGCCCGGGCCGCCTCCGGATTGAAAACCGCAGAAGATGCCGCGCAAGATCTCGGCAGCACGGGCGCGACGGCGGGCACCAAGGTCGCTTCTGGATTGAAGGGCGTGGAAGACGCCACCCAACGACTCCACTTCGCGACCACGGGAGCCATTCAAGACTATTTCCGTCTCGGCCAGGCAGCGGGGAGCGGGGACTTGTCGGCGATGGCGGGCACGCTCGTCAATCTTGCAAGCGAGACCGGTGTCTTCGACGCCGCACTTACTGCCATGGGAACGGAAGCGGCTGTCGCCACGGGTGGGCTCGCGCTTGTCGCGGGAGCGTTGGGCACCATTGCCTATCAGGAATATCAAACGGAACAAGAGTCACAAACGCTCGCCGATAGCTTTGCATTCACGGGCCGCTCCGCGACGGAATCCGCAGAGGGCATTCGCGCCCAGCTGGAGCTACTTTCCAGGGAACCGGGTGTCAGCCGGGAAGCTGCGCAGAGCTTCCTCGAATATGTTGCCGCCCACGCCAGCATCGATCCGGTTATCGCGCAAGAGGTCTCGGATCTGCTCCCGCATTTCATCGAGTTGTTGGGAGATCGGGGTCCGGAAGCGGCGGGAAAACTCGCAAACGAATTGAGCCATCTCACCACATCCGGATTCCAAAAGCTCGATCAGGAACTGCTCAACCTCGACCCGATCACCTACCAGACCGTCGAACGCTTAATCGACATGGGCGACGAGGCTTCCGCCACCGATATCATTATACAGCAACTTAACAAGCACGCCGGAACTCACTTCAAAACGCTCGCAGATGACGTTGCCGAGGCTGAGCAAAATCTAAAGGCACTGAAGGCAAGTCTCGCGGTGGAATATGCGTCGGGCAGCCAAGAAGGTGGTTGGTCCGCGATATATACCTTGCACCAAATTCAGCTGGTCGAGGATAAACTTAAAGACCTGCACCAGAAGGAAAAGGCAGGCGCGCAGATTCTGGCAGACAATCAATACAAGACGCAATTGGACGACTTGAAAGGAATTATCGCTGCAGACGATCAGCGCGGAGGAATCGAGGACAAGATTGCGGAATCGCAAAGAACGCTGTCCGAAGCAATCTCAAGAGGCGACGGTGAAGGCTTCATAAAAGCATTTCAAGCCGCGATCATCGAACAAGGCAAACTCACCGATTACGACAAACGGGCCAACGAGCAAAGCCTGCACGATTTTGTAAGCACGCAAGATGCTAAGATCGCCGCGACCAAGTCCGGCTCGGCGGCGCGCATCGCGGCCGACCGGGCCGAACTAAACATGGCCAAACAGCTCGGCCTCGAAGGCTCGGATGCTTACAAAGATCTGCAGAAGAAGCTAGGCGATGCGCAGCGGACGTCGGCCGAGCAGGGCGCCCGTGCCAATGCCAAGACGGCGGAAGAAGCACGCCACACCGCGGAGGAGCTGGCGCAGATCCACCAAAACGCGGCGCTCAAGCATATCGAAGCGGAGCGCAAGACCAACGATACTCTCCTCGCGATGGGAAAGGAGACGCTCGAGCAGTTCAAGGTTCAGGCCATCAAGCTCGAAAACGATCGCCACCGGACCGAACTCGATGGCTTAAATGAACGCAGGAAAGCCCATCAGGGCGACAACGCCGCGCTCGCGAAAGACAATGCGGAAGAGGAAGCCCTCGAGAAGGAGCATACCAACCGGCTGACTGCCATCAACGAGCAGTACGACGAGAAGAAAAAGGCGGCCCAGGAAAAGGCATTTCAGGACTTCGTCAAGGACGAGCAGGCGAAGGTCACGGTCAACGAAGCCTCAGTGGAAGCGCAATTCAAGGCCGGTGTGCTTAGCCAGCAGCAGCGGCGCGATCTGGAAGCCGGGTTTACCGAGGCCGTTGAGCGCGAAGTTCTCGCCCGCTGGGATGCCGAGCATGAAGGCCTCGTCTCCACCAATGCCGACTACACAAGGTTGATGGCGGAGCGTCAGGCCATCGCCGACGGGTTCGCGCACAAGATCACGGACGCCAACAACAAACTCGCCGATGCCGAAGCGGAGAAATGGAAGCAGCTAGCGAGCAGCATCCGGTCCTCGTTCAATTCCGCACTGGACGGCCTGATATTCCAGGGCAACACGCTGAAGCAGTTCTTCGCCAATGTCGCCAAGGGGATCGCAGAGTCTTTCCTCCAGATGGGCGAGAAGATCGCCGAAGACTGGGTCGAGCAGCAGATCAGGATGTTGGTCGCGACAATCACGACGCAGCAGGCACAGACAGATTCCGTGCTTGCGGGAGAAGCGGCCCGCCTCGCCGCGCAGCGTCTAGCGCAGGCCGCCGGGCTGGAAGCATCTGCCGAAAGCGGGTCCGCGAAAATTCTGAATGACGCCTACCAAGCGGCGGCCGGCGCGTTCACAGCGGTGATGAATGATGTCCCTTTCCCGCTCAATGCGGTCTTGGCACCCGTTGCGGCTGGCGCCGCATTCACGGCGGTCGCGGCTTACGACACGCTGACAAGCGCCGAAGGCGGTCTCGAACGGGTCGACAGTGCCGAGAAGCTGATGGTCACGCACCGCGACGAGTCGGTGCTGCCCGCGCGCATATCGCGTCCATTGATGTCCTTCGTCGGCGATCTGCCGGCTATGGCCGAACTCGTGAAACAGAACAGCGCACCTGCCTTCGATGTCCGTGCGTCCGCGCCCGATCCGTCAAGTGTTGTGCCGGTTGTTGCTGCGCGCGCGGGATCGCCCGATCTTCGTTCGATTGCCGATGTCGGAAGCCTGCTTCCGGTCATGAGTCCAAGCGCATCGGTGCGCGCGGCGCAGCGACCGCAGGCGTCGCAATCGGATGCCGATTATGTGGCGAGCCGTGTCGGCGGCGGAGGACGCGCGAGCGCCTCGCCATCGCCTGTGCCGTCCAAAGCCCGCGGCGGCGACATTCACATCCATGCCTGGGATGCGTCCTCGATGAACCAGTTCTTCCGCAAGCCGTCGAACCGGCGGACCATGGACCAGATATCGAAAGACCGCGTGCGCGCGGGCTTCCTGCCGGGCTGAAGACAGTCCGCGATCAGGCAGTTCGACTCCGCCGTAACGACGGCAAGTGCCTAGTTGGCAATGCCTGTTTTAAGGTGCGTGTTCGATGTGGTGGCGGTGTAGTCCTTCAGCACGCCTGCTTCATCGAACGTGAAAATCACGACCGTGGTCTCGCTTTTGGCGCCGCTGGCGAGCGAGCCGACGATCGGCACAAAATCGACAGCATCGGGCCTCGCCGCGACGTGCGAATAGCCGATCACGTGCAATCCACCAGAACTCATCGTGCGCGTGTTCGGCTCACCCAGGCGCGCGATTATCTCGGCCTCCGTGGTGACGCCTTTCTTGAACTGTTGAAGCTGGGCCGTGTCGACTTTTGTGCCGGCAGAAACGCAACCCGTCAGCGAGACGGAGAGCGCGGCGACGATGGCAAGCTTTCTCATGTGATCCCCCCTGTTTGCGGCGTTAATAACACGCGCGCGAGATCGCCCGGCAAGGGCTTTTTGGCGATGGCGGCGCCGTTTCTATCCAGGATGCTTAATCGATGAAACAGTTCTTCGTGCCGGGCTGACATGGCGCTCCCGCAACCCGTCCTCCCGGCCCGCAGTGGAATCATCCTCAGTCCCGATCTCGCGGACAATCCGGATGTGTTTCCGTTCCTGCGTGGCGCCGGCTACAAGCAGAAATCCTGGGAATGGTCGACGACCGATCTGGTGTCGAAAAGCGGCCGCCGCTTCAAGAAGCGCAATTACAGCTATCCCACGACGAAATTCTCGATCGGCTACAACAGCGGGCACGGACTTTCGCAGCGCGCGACGCGCAAGGACCTGGATCGCCTCGTTGCGTTCTTCAACGCGCGGGGCGGCCAGCTCGGCGATTTTTATTACTTCGACGCGACCGACAATCTGGTCGCGGGCCAGACGCTCGGCACCGGCAATGGCGTGACGACGCAGTTTCAGCTCGTGCGCTCGAAACGCACCTGGACCGAACCGGTGTTTGCGCTGAACGGCGTGCCGGAGGTCACAGTCAACGGGGTCGCGGTCACGAACTACACCATCGCGGCACCCGGCGTGATCAAGTTTACGGACGCGCCCGCCGATGGCGACGTGGTCGCATGGTCGGGCTCGTTTCTTTACTGGTGCGAGTTCACGCAGGACGAACTCACCGCGCAGCAATTGACCGCGCTGCTCTGGGAAAGCGACGGGCTTTCCTTCCAGACGATCCGGCTTTGAACCATGCTGCCCTGCACGCCGGAACTGGCTTCGCTGCTCGACGCCTGGCGCAACGACACGACCGTCGAGGTCTATGTCGCCTCGCTCTACACGTTCACGCTGGCGGGCGGGGAGACGATCCGCTGGTCCGCCGAAGACCAGGACATCGCGTGGAACGGCCATACCTGGCTGCGCGGGCCCGGCATCACGGCCACGCCGATCACGCGCCAGATCGGCACGCAGGTTTCGCAGAAGGACGTCTCGCTCGTCTTCGACGACACGGTGACGGTCGATGGCGTAAGGCTGGCGAAGTTCATCGCCTCGGGCGGCCTCTTCAACGCCACGATGCAGTTTGAATCCGCCTATGCCACCGCGCCAGACCAGCCGATCATCGGAACGCTCGCGGAGTTTTCGGGACGCGTGACGCAGCTCAAAGCCACGGGTGAGACACGGGCTACGATCACGGTCTCGAACTGGATGTCGCTGCTGAATGTCCAGGTGCCGGTCAACGTCTGGCAGCCGCCCTGTCTGCACACGTTGTTCGACAGCGGCTGCAAGCTGGACCGGAACACGTACGCAAAAACCTTCACCGTCCAGAGTGCCACCGATCCGCTTACCCTGGTCACCGATCTGACGTCTACCTCCGAGGGTTATTACAATCTCGGAAAAATTGCGTTCACGAGCGGCGCGAACGCCGGTCAATCGCGCGCCATCAAATTGCAGAGCGCCGGGATTATTTCGCTCGTGCGCGCGTTCCCGAATCTTCCTCGGAACAACGACAAATTCACCGTCTATCCGGGCTGCGATCTGACGACGACGACGTGTAAGGGCAAGTTCAACAATCTTCAGCACTTCAAAGGCCAGCCCTACATCCCCACCAACGAGACAGCCGCACCGTGACGAAACTTACCCATTCCGGCCAGAGCGAAGAACAGGGTAGGGCGGCGATCGTCGCGGAAGCCCGCACCTGGCTCGGCACGAAGTATCATCCTGGCGCCCGCCTCAAGGGTGTTGGCGTGGATTGCGGGATGTTGATCGCCGAAGTCTATGAGCGTGCCGGCATCATCGCGCATATGGAGATTCCGCCCTATCCCGCTGACTGGCACAAACACCGCAAAGACGAGAAGTATCTGGGCTTCGTCCTGAGCGAAGGCCGGTTCATCGCGCCCGGCGAGCAGAAGCCCGGCGACGTCGCGATGTGGAAGTTCGGCCATGTCCGCAGCCATGGCGGCATTATCGTCGAATGGCCGAAGATCATTCATGCGACGCTTCAGGAGCGCATAGTCTGGCTATGCGATGTTTCGGACGATGTCCGCTACGGCACCAAAGACGTGCAGTTCTATTCGTATTGGTGAGCGATGGGCGGTTCGAGCAACAACAACAGCAAAGCAAACCGGATCAACAGCTACCAGATTCAGTCTAGCGCGTATGGCAATCCCATACCGTGGGGATGTGGCGCCGGGCGCATCGACATCAATCTCATGTTTCTCGACGGGTTCACACCACACGAACATCAGCAGCACAGCGGCGGCAAAGGCGGCGGCAATTCGACCAACGACACCTACACTTATACCGCCGATGTCTTGCTCGGAATCTGCGATACCGCGAGCGGGCCGATCCGCGGCATCAACCAGATATTCCGCGACAGGAGCGTGTTCTCCGGGTTTGCCAACGGATCGAACGATAGCGACCCAACCCTTTGCGTAAAGAAGGCTGGGCTCAGCGCGCTTCGCGTCGGCACGTCCGGCCAGAACCCGTCGACACTGTTCGATAATTATCCCGACGCAGATAAGCTCGGTTACGACACGATCTCGTATCTTGTCGGTTCGCAATACCAGCTCAACGATCAGGGCGGTCTGCAGAACCATTCCGTCGAGGTCTACTTCGCCTGCCAGGTCGGCGGCGGCATTGTCGATGCGAACCCGGGCGACTATGGCGGCGCGAAAGGCATCGTCCGCAGCTTTCTCGGCGCTATGATCCCGCAATGGAGCGCTTCTTATATCGGCGACCTTGACGACTATGGGACCTATTGCCTTGCATCCGGGCTGCTGCTGTCGCCGGTGCTGGATTCCCAGCAGCAGGCAAGCTCCGTCATCGACGAGATCATGCTGGCGACGAACTCGGAGTGCTGGATCAGGGGCGATGGCACGTTGCAGGTCAAAACCCGGGCCGATGCGCCCGTCACGAACAATGGCGTCACCTACACGCCGGACCTGACACCGCTCTACGATCTCAGCGACGGCGATTTCATCGTCGACAATCCCGACGACGATCCCATCAAGATCGACACGCCGCAGCTCGACGACCTCTACAACATCGTGCAGGTCACCTACAAAAACCGGCAGCATCAGTACAACGACGAAACCACGACGGGTTTCGACCAGGCCAGCATCGACGACATCGGGCAGCGCAAGCAAGACCCCACGCAGATCGGCTCGATCAAGGACCCGTTCGTTGCCCGGCTCGTCGCGCAGCTGCTCGCGCAGCGCTATTCGAGCCTCGCGCGGCCGTTCACCTTCAATCTGCCATGGTGTTTCGCGCGGCTGGAAGAGATGGACCTCGTCACGGTCACGAACGAATCCCAGGATCTCGACCGCGTGCTCTGCCGCATCACCGAGATCGACAAGGACGGCGACACCGGAAAGCTGACCATCAAGGCCATCGAGGTTCTCGTCGGAACCGCCAACGCGCCGGTCTATCCCAGCCAGATCGCAGGCGGCGTGGTAACCGACCCGCAGACCGATCCCGGGAACGTCAACACGCCGGTGCTCTTCATCCCGCCGACGACGATCACCAACGGCGCACTCCAAGTCTGGGCCGCTATCGGCAGCACAAACACGAATTGGGGCGGAGCCGACGTCTGGGTCGCCATCGATGATGGCGCCTACGCGAAGGTGGGAACGGTCCAGGGACGGGCGCGCTACGGCGTCTCGACCACCGATCTGCCGGCCCACGGCGATCCCGACACCGGCGACAGCGTTGGCGTCGATCTTTCGATCAGCGGCAGCAGTGCTGCCAATCCTCTGCTGAGTGCATCGCAGTCTGAGGTCGATGCGCTGGTCACCTTGTGCTGGCTCGGCGGCGAACTGATCGCCTACAAGGACGCCCGGCTGACGGGCACGGACACATACGCACTGGAAAGCGAACTGCGCCGTGGCGCCTACGGCTCCGTGATCGAAGAACATCCGGCCGGAACGCCGTTTGTCCGGCTCGACGTCAACGGCGCTATCTTCAAATACACATTCCTTCCCGGCCAGCTAGGCAAGACGCTCCACGTCAAATTCCCGAGCTTCAACGTGTTCGGAAACAATGTTCAGGCGCTGGAAGACGTCGTCGATTACACGCTGCTGCTTGCGGAGCCGAACCTGCCGGGCGGCTCGACATTGTCCCACCAGGCACCCTGGGCCGGAACATCGTTCACCGTGGTGGCGACGGCTGCGTCGCTGGCCCAGAACTACATCTTCCGGATCTACGATCAGGCCGGCATCACGGTGCGCCGTCAGTCCTACCCGACGCCTGCTCTGACGTTCACCTACACCGCCGACATGGCGATCGCAGACGGTGTGCTGGACCGGACCTACCTCGCAACGGTGCAGGCCGTGAACGGTGCCGGCGACGGTCCCGAATCCGGCAAATTGACCGTCAGCAATCCTGCACCCGCTGCGATAACCGGGATCGGTAAGACCGGCTCCGGCGGCAGCTACACCTTCAGCTGGACCGCAAACGCCGAATCCGACCTCGCGGGATATGTCGCCTATTACTCTCAGACCAATGGCTTCGACCCGGCCCAGGGCCAGGGCGTACCCTTCTATCAGGGGCAGGCTAACACGGGTGTCGGCCTCAGCGGGCTCACCGTCGGCCAGACCTACTATGTACGCGTCGCGGCCTATGACACCTGGTCCAGCGACGTCCGCCTCCTGAACTTCAGCGCGCAGTTCGGCTTCACGGCCTGACGCGCCTCCCATCTTTTCGATCTGCCAAGAGGATTGCCCATGCAATTCGTACAGTATCTCTGCACGCTCCCGAGCAACGACACCTACGGCTATATCCAGGCGCTGCCGCTCGCGCAGGTCACCGTTTATGTGGCGGATGATGAGGGCAACAGCGGAGAGAGGGCCCAGCTCTACGACGCAGCAGGCGGCCCCATCAACAATCCGGTTACCGCAGATATCAATGGATTTGCCGGGTTTGCTGCGGCCGACGGCCTTTACAACATCGCGGTTCAAGATGCCGAAGGAGCCAGAAGCGCGCCGCTTGCGGTGAAGGTTCAGCTCTTCGATCAGCAGGATTTTCAGGACGTGGCGGAAGTCGTCGCCCAGGCCGTGATCGGCCCCAACACATCGGTTGACGGCCACATCCCGCAATTCGACGGCGCAACCGGCAACAAACTCAAGGACGGCGGCTTCCTGCTCGACACCGACGGCACCCTCGGCGCCAACAGCGACACCCGCATCCCGTCGCAGAAGGCGGTCGCTACCGCAATCTCGGCCGCACAGCAGGTCAAACTTTCCGGTAATGCCACCTATTACGTCCGCACCGATGGCAACGACAGCAATACCGGAACCGCGAACACATCCGGCGGCGCCTGGGCAACGATCCAGCACGCGTTGGACTCTGTCGCCTTCCTCGACCTGAACTCGCACACCGTCACCATCCAGGTGGCGGATGGAACATATTCGGGCGCGACACGTAACACCGGGTTTAACCGCAACGGGACTGTGATCCTTCAAGGCAACACGACGACGCCTGCGAATTGCATCATCAGCGCGAGTTTCGGCTGCTTGTCCTTTACCAACTGCGTGGTTACGGTCCTCGGGTTCAAGCTCGTATCGGCCGGCGGTAACGGCATCTTTGCCAGCCGCTCGCTTGTGACCCTGAGCGGGGCAATGGAATTCGGTGCGTGCGCCATCGCTCACATCGATAGCGACACATCGTCTACGATCAAGATTTCCGCGAACTACACGATCTCCGGCGGCGCGGTGCAACATTACAACATCAGCAATTCGGCAGTGTTTTTTTCCACCGCCCTAACCGTTACACTCACGGGTACGCCTGCGTTTTCACAGGCATTTGCTAAGGTGTTCAGCCTCGGCACTCTCAGTCTCTTTTCCACGAATACGGTTTTCTTAGGCAGTGCTACCGGCAAGCGGTACATCATCAACGATACTTCCTGCATAAGTGCCGGAAACAGCAGTCTCAGCGGCCCAAGCCTGAACACAGTTCTCCCCGGGGATGTGAACGGCGGCTATGGGCAGCGCCAGGATGGCATGCGCTCCTTCCGTAACCTCATCTACAATGCGGACGGCAAGGTGCAGGAGGGTTCGTCAAGCGCCATTGGCGATGTCACCTACGGGCTTCACAATCGCTGGTACGCGCTGACCCAGGTCGCGAACATCACGCCGAGCACGATTCTAGATATCTCCGACGGCGTTACGCACCTGATCGAACTGACGAACGGGACCAGCACCCAACGTATGGGCTACGCGCAGGTCATCGAGGGCAAGAATTGCAAATGGCTTCGCGGTGCGGATGTCACGCTTTCCGGCATGGCGCAACGGAACCAGAGCGGTGGCTTCGGCGTCGCCCTGCTCGAATGGACCGGCACCGAGGACAGTGTCACTAAAGACGTCGTCAACGATTGGACTAACGGAACATACACGGCGGGAAATTTCTTCGTCTCGTCGAACATCATTGTCGACGGGACGGTTGCCATCAGTCCGAGTGCCGGCATCCTGACGAACTTCAATCTCCCGGTCACGCTAGGTTCGACATTCAACAATCTTATTGTAGTCATCTGGGCGCGCAGTGCCGTGACTGCCAGCACCGGGACGATGGATTTTCGGATGCAGCTAGAAAGTGGTCTGAACGCAACGGCCTTCGAGCGCCGACCGATCGAGGCGGAAGAAAACCTTTGCCATCGCTACTATGAGGCCTTCACCGTCCAGTCTGAGAACGGCTCGCGCAACATTCCGCTGCTCAAAAAGCGCGTCACGCCTACGATCACGGTTGGCGTCGGCTCTACCGGTAGCATTACAAAGAACGGGTTCGAACTGACGCATTCCGCAGTTGCAGCTTGCGCCGTCACCGCGAGTGCAGAACTTTAGGCGCGGCAAAACTGTCATCAAACTGCTCATAGCCGAGCTTGGCTATGGCCTCCGGGAAGCGGCTCATAAAGGCTTGCCTCAGATCGTCATCGTACACCGACCGCCATTGCTCCGGAGCACCCGATCTTGTGTGGAGGAAGTTTCCGACCTTATCTCGCGCGCCATGGAGGATCGAGTTCTCTAGGAAGGCAGAGACTGCAACTTTCAATTCGTCGCCACGGAGGCCGAGATGGCGAGCAGCTTTCGCGAACTCGCGCTGACCTTCAGATAGCAGAGTCTCATACTTCGTCTCGAAGCAGACTGGATTGCCATACGACCACGCGCACATGTTGCGGATAGCATTTCCAGACACGTAGTCCATCTCGAATATCATGCGCGCTTTGTCATCGGGCAGGCTGTTAATTGTCTGCTGGTAGGTCTTTCCTCCAAACCGATCATCCGGGCGATGCAACCACCTCTCGGCGGACTTTTTGTGATAGTGCATCGCTGAAATCACAATATCCCGGGGATCGCGGATCACGTGCAGAATCCGGTCCCCCTCCTCGTAGAGTCCCTTGGCGAACAATCGAGAATGAACGTCGCGAACGAAGCAGGCCGAACGTGGCAACGGTCCGTCGGCATCCTCTGCAGAAATTCTTACACATGAAATGCCGAGTGCGCTGGCGATGGTCTCGAACGTGTGCCGCATCCAGATCGTTCCCGTCTTGTGATGCGTGCAGATGATGGCGCGGTTTTGCATGGGTGCGGAACATAGCCGCGCGCGCTTTCACTGACAAACCGGGCATTCTTAACCGGCAGGATGTTTAGGCGACGTTTCGCGTTCCTCGTCGTGGCGGTGCGAGGCGGATGGTTGTTCTTGCGATCGCTGTGGCGGGCCTGACGATTCCAGCTCGTCGAGTTTGCGCAGGAAGTGGAAATGCACCGGCGGGGTGCGCAGGAACGGCGGCCGCTCGCCATTTGCCATGAGTTTCTCCAATCGACGCCCCTCACAGGTGCCTCGATTGAGGTCCCGCGAGCTCAATCACAAACGGCCTCACCCGCCAGACGCCGTCGGCCCGGCGGCCGCCAATCCGACAAACCAAACTTTTTTTAAGGAGCACGACATGAGTCTGCAGGATGCAGAGGCACGCCTGTCTGAATTGGAGGGGCCGCGGCAGCGGTTTCGGCATGCGCAGCACGCGCATGTCACGCTGGGCGAGGAGTTGGCGCGGGCGAAGGAGAAGTTCGCCGGTCATCCCAAGCTGATCGAAGCGCTTCAGGCGGCGCATGACGAGGCCGAAACGCGTCACGCCGCGGAGAAGTCCGGGCATGAGGCGCATGCGCACGCGTTTCGCGAGAAGGGCCTTGACCTCGACCGCGAAATCGATCGCGCCGCCCAGGCCGTGCTCGACGCGCGTGCAGGGGAGTGACGCCGATGCTGGAACGGGAAATGGAAAAGATTTCGGCCGGCGAGGCTGTGGCCGCAACCGCCGCCGCGCACACAGCGTTCGGCGATGCCTGCCATATCGCGGGCTTGTTCACCGCCGAATGTTATGGCGCGGACGGAACGCTCAAATGGCGCGATGTCTTCGCCAATACGGTCGTGACCGTGGGCAAGAACGCGATGCTGGATGCCGCGCTCGCGGGCTCCTCCTATTCGGTTACGGGGCCGTATATGAGCCTTATCTCGAGCACGTCCTGGTCGGCGATCTCCGCTGCCGACACGATGTCCTCGCATACGGGCTGGCTGGAAGCGGGCGGCGCCAATGCGCCAACCTATTCCGGCAACCGCAAGACCTGCGCGTGGTCTTCCGCCTCGGCGGGCGCGAAGGCGTTGTCGTCGGCGCTGGGATTCGCCATCACCGGAACCGGCACGATCAAAGGTTGCTTCATCCTGTTCGGCGCCAGCGCCGTGAACACCAAGGACGACACCAACGGCACGCTCTATTCCGCGGGCCTGTTCACCGGCGGCGATCGTTCCGTCATCAGCGGCGACACCGTGAACGTGTCCTATTCGACGAGCCTGTGAGTATGGAGGCCGCAAGCACGGCGGACACGCATTGCACGGCGCTCTCGGGCTTCGGCCTCCGCGTGCGCATGAACCGCGTGTTGCCCGGAGAGCCGGTGATCCGCCACGCGCACCCGAAGGCGCATGCGACGGTCATCACCGGCCATGTCATCGCGAAATGCGACCGCGGCGAGTTCGCGCTGGTCGCACCGGAGGGCCACGTCGCCGTGTTCATCGTGGCACCCGGCGAAAGCCACTCGCTGCACGCGGTGCTGCCAAGCGCCTATGCCTGTGTGGGCGAGGAAGGGTTCGACCTATGACGACTGTGCTGAAAGCCAATCCGGGCGCGTCGGCGGCGCTGACCACGACCAATCTGCAGAGCCTGGCGTCGGATACGAACCTGCTCGCCGGGTGGTCGTCGGCGGTCATCGACAACACCTCGAACCTCAGCGTCGACGAACAGGTCACGGGGGTGATCGTCACCGGCACGAGCCCGACGGTCAGCACTTCCGTCCTGGTCTATGCCTGGTCGGTGCTCGACGACACCCCGACCTACCCCGACACGATCAGCGGCAGCGAAGGCGCCAAGACCATCACCTCGGCCAACGTGCTCAATTCCGGCGCGTTCAAACTCCTGGGCGTCATCACGGTCGACGCGACGACCAACCGCTCCTATCCGTTCGCGTTCAATATCGCGCAGGCGTTCGGCGGAACGATGCCGAAGAAGTGGGGCCTGTTCGTCGTCCACAACACCGGCGTGGCGCTGAAATCGTCCGGCCAGGTGGTCACCCGCATCCCGCATCAGTATCAGAACGTGTAGGCCGCCATGGCGCTGTGGACGCCCCGGCTCATCAAACCTGCGGATTTCGTTCGCGCCAACCTCGCGCATCCGCAGGCGCGCGAGCTCGCGTTCTTCCTGCATTATGTGGGGCGCGGCACGTTCTTCGATGCCGTGAGCGGCAAGGTCGAAGGCACGGCGTCCGGCCAATCCGCGCTCGCCGCGAGCGAGGGCAACGTCCTTCACTTCGGCGGCACCACGCGCTCGAACGGAACGGCGTTCGCCAATCCGCTCGGCACCGTGCAGAATCTCTGCACGGTCATCGCGAAACTCCGGCTCACCTCAAAACCCGCGACGCGCGCCGCCGCTGTTCACTACGGCGTTTCCGGCAACGGTTCGGGACCGTATGTCGGCTTCGATTCCAGCGGCTTCGCGCATGGCGGAAGCGCGGGGACGAACGGCACCAATGCATCCGACAACAAGGATGCCACAGACCACACCGGCCAATGGGTTGTCCTCGCTGGATCGTGGTTGCCGACCGGCGCGAAGAGCTTCACGAACAGCACCCCCGCCCTCTGGGTCAACGGCACAGCCAGATTCTCCGGCACGAACGGCGCCGGCGGCTCGTCCACCAATGCCGCGCCCAATACGCTCGCGCTCGGCCGTGAGATCCAGAACTACAACAACTTCTTCACCGGCGACGTCGCCTGGGCTGTTGGGCTCAACCGTCTGCTGTCGGACGATGAGCACGCGTGGTGGGCGCAACACGCCTGTGAGGTGCTCGAGCAGCGGGTCAACCGCGTCTTCTTCTCGCTCCCCGCGGCCAGCGGCAGCGTCTATGGCGTCACGGCTTCCGAAAGCGCATCGGCATCGGACACACCGTCTGGTATCGGCGCGCTTGTTGCAGCGATCGTCGAAAGCCTCGCCGGCAGCGATAGCTCGTCTTCCCTGGCCATACTCTCTGCCATCCGCGCGGAGGCGACCACTGCCGCCGACAATGGTGCAGGGCTGGTCTCGTCGGCCGATAGCATGGCCGAGCCTGCGGCGGCGTCCGACGCGTCATCCGATGCCGCAACGCTTGGCGTGAGCGCGGCCGAATCCGCGAACGGCGCCGACGCATCGAGCAACGGCAACGTCTTCACCGTTGCTGGATCGGACACCGCCACCACGCTGGATTCCGCATCGTCCCTCGCCACGCTCGGTGCAGCCGGCGACGAAACGAATGCGGCGGCCGACAGCACCGCATCGCTCCTCATCGCGGCAGGCCTTGCGGCCGAGGCCGCAGCCGCAAGCGATAGCGCCACATCTTCCGCGAACCTCGCGGCCCTCTCCGGCGAGATCGCGAGCGCGGTCGACGTGGCGCTTGCGGGCGGCGTCACCGGCGTTGCGGTCATCGACGTCATCACGGCTCTCGATAGCAGCGATCAGGACAGCGGGATCGTCCTTGTCCTCGACCTGGCGCACGTCGTCCGCGCCGAGGCGCGCCGTATCGCTGCGTTCGCGCCGCCCCGAAACATCATCGCCACCGCACCGCCGCGCAAAGCCGTGGCCTTCTGGGGAGGACACATGGAAACCTTTAGTCCCGCGAAATCGCCGGGCGCGCAATGGACGCTCGCCTTCACCTTCAACCGCGCGCTCAAGGACGACCCGACGGTGCCCGACGGCTGGACCATCGATCCGAATTCGTTCGCGGTGGAGGTGATCGACGTGCGCCCCGCCGGAAAAGACGCGAACCCTTCGGCCATCCTGAACGGCGAAGCCGCGCGCAACCCGTCCGCGTTCGTCTACGGCGGCGAGACCATCGCCGCGCGCCAGGCACTGTTCCAAAGCGTGACCGGCGGCACCGGCGGCTGCGTCTACCGCCTCAAAGCGAGTTGCACTGTAGCCGGCGGCATCGGCCCGTTCGAAATGTTCGCGGAGCTGCCGGTGGCGGATGTGGTGTAGGCACTCGAATCCTCTCGGGCTGGAGTGCGACGGCCTGCTTCACCTGGCCGGTGCCCCTAATGTGCTCGCGGGCTTAGTACAGCTTCCCCGCGCGGTCTTCACGCTCAGGACGACATCGCATTGGCCGAGCGACGTAATTTATGCCCCCTCTTTAGCCAGCTTTCTCTCTTCGATCATTCCGGGGAGGGTAAAAACATATGTCAGGAAAAGTTCCGAGAAAGATTGAAGTGCTTTTGCCTCATCCTCTGTGAATGGCTCCTCTTCGTGAGCCGCATCATTCCCGAGATCGCGAATATTGTGCGCCCACGCTTTCATTGCGGGTGTGATACCGAGCGCGTCGGGCAGCAAATTGATGCGCTTTTCCAGAGTACCTTTGCCTTCCGGATGAACTTTTTTGAGGGCAACGTCGAGGCTCTTCCGGAACATGGTTCCCGCAGCGTCGAAGTTGCGCCTCGCTAAACTATCCATACCCTGCAAATAGAAATTTTTTACGTTGTCTGGCGAATGCGCGGGTGCCTTCGGCGAAACTGCACGCGGCCAGCTATCCTTTATATATTGCGCTGGGTTTGCGATGCGGCCCGTTGCCCAAGAGTTTATATCTACGACCGTCACTTTCACAACAATGCATTCTCCACACACACCGCATTGCATCAGAGCAGCATAGTCATACGTTCCCGGTTTGACGTGGTAGTGGTGCTGGCCAGAAAACCCTGCACCAACCGTTTTGCAATACGGGCAGTCCCTTTGAATATTAGGCATCTAGATGTTCCCTTATTCACTTGAAATCGAAAGAGCGATCAAAAGCGACGGTTTCACGCATGAGCTAGTGCACATTCTGTTCGACCGCTACTGCGGATTGCCGGAGTGCGAGAAAGAAAGCTTTGTACTTGCTCTCATTGGGCAGATTGCTCTTATTTCGCGCAGTCATCAATTGCCGTAAACCCACGCTCCTCATACCTCTTCGACGCATCGATGGCCGCCGATTCGGAAGCACGTGTCCTTCTTCTCGCCACATCGGTGAGCCGTCGACGGTGGCTGCGCGCGTGACCCCAAGGGTCGCGTCGCGACGCCCTCGCACTGACCGTTCAGCCCGTGTTGCGGATGGGCCGCAGCATCTTTTCCGGAGAACATCATGAAACGAACGCTAGCGGCAGCACTGGCCGCATGCGTGGCCGTGGCCTTTGCGGGTTGCGGCACGCTCAATACCGAGACACCAAAGCAGGCGCTGACCGCGGCGCACCAGGCGCATGACGCGCTTGCCAAAGAGCTCTATCTCGCCGCCACCCATGGCTGGATCAAGGGCGATGCGGCGGCGACGGCGGCGCGGGTTCTCGCTGAAAGCGAGACGTATCTCACCAAAGCCGACGACGCGCTGGCCGCGGGGCAATCGATCGATGCGCTTCTCGCGCTGGCGAACGCGGACATCGCCAAGGTTCAACCGCTCAATCCGGAGAAGAAGTGATGGATTATCTCGCGCTCCTGCAAACCATCCTCGCGGCGCTTTCCGAGGCGCCTGAGGCCATCCAGATCGCCGAGAATGCGTACAACGGCGTGCGCGCATCTTTCGGCGCGGAAGACCGGGCGACGCTCGACAAGATGTTCGCCGACGCGAAATCCACCGACGCCGCCGATACGGCAAAGACCGTCGCGGATCTTAACGAAGCCGCAAAGGAGAACTGACATGGACGACAGCAAAAGCATCTTCGCATCGAAGACCGCATGGGTGGGCGCGGCGGTGACGATCGTCGGCGCGCTGCAGGCGTTGAACTGGACGGCGCTCATTCCGAGCGGCGCGGCGGCGGGCTACATCGCCTCCGGGCTCGGCATCGCCATGATCGTGCTGCGCTTTCTGACATCGAAGCCGGCAACGCTTTGAAGGGGGCGCACATAAGCCCCGCGTGTTCAGTATCGGGTGATCGCCATGACGCCAGACGATTCTGTGTCAGAGAGCCGTGTGATCGCAAACGATCCGAAGGATGAAGCGATTGCGGCCGTAATCGAGACCGCCGCCAAGCTCACGCGGCCGAAACGCACGGTGCGGATTCTGGGCTTCGAGGTCGCGGCCGATCCGAACCTCAACACCATCATCGCCGCGTTCACGCTGCTCGGCCTTCTGATCACCGCGACGGGTTCGGTGTACGCCTTCATCAACAAGCCGCTCGAGAACGCACGGCGCATCGAGGACGTACAGAACGAGATCGGAAAGCCGGGCACGCCCGGTTACCTTCCCGGCGTGGTGCGCGGCATGGCGCACCGCATGGACCGCGTCGAGCAGATGGTGAAGCAGAACCACGACGACACGCTCCAGGCGCTGCGCGATATCGAAGGCCAGCTGAAAGACCAGCGCCGCGAAAATTCCGACCGCTTCGACCGCCTCGACAACCGCATCGACCGCCTCGTGGAGCGAAATAAACCGGACCCCTATCCGCACTGACCGCAAGCGCAGACCAAACGCACAACGCCCGCTGGCCGAAAGGCCGGCGGGCTTTTTTTTGTTTGGCCGCGTCAGTGAATCCCGCAGCCCCTGCGGGAGCGGAGGCAACCTTCACTTTGGCCCGGGCACCTCCAGCATGACGGCGTGGGTCTGCACCACAGTTAACGTCCCAGTGCGCGCCACGTCTTTCGCGCGGCGCAGACCGGATCGACGAAGACGGCGTTGTCCTGGGCGACGTTGTCGATGACTTGCGTTTCCAGGTGGGTGCAATCGACCGTTGCTGGCGTCTTGCGGGCCGCCAATTCCGCAGCGTGCCGTTCGGGCTCGCGGACATGCGAGCGGAGTTCGGCAATCGTGTTCCTGTCCGGTGGCGCGATGCCGGCTCGGCTGCAATTCTCCCGCTCCTCGGGCGCGCGCTTTTCCAAATTCTCCGGCGCGCAACGCAGCAAGGGGATGATGAGCGCTTTTGTGGTGGGCGCAGTCGCTGGCGCGGTCAGGGGCCCGATCGCAGGCACGTAACGCGGAATGCGCGGCGAGGACACGGCCGGGGGCGGCAAAATCTTTTCCCGCGGCGTCGGTTCGATGCGTTTCGCCTTGGGCATCAGAATCAGAATCATTTCATGCACGCTGCGCGGAACGGGCGCGAATTTCGGCAATCCGGACAGGATGAAGGCGATCAGCAACAGATGAACGACGACGACACCGCCGATGCCCGCCAGCCGGTTGCGGTCGATGGCAGTGGTATCGTACCGGACCCGAAGCAACGAGAGACTCCAGTCCATGCAAGCGCCTCGTCGCACCGCCAACGGAAGGTGGCAACGCGTTTTCGCGTGTCACCATACCAAACAAACGCGGCGCGAAAACCCGTTCAGGGTTTCCAGATAAATCCCGTTTGCACGCCGTTCAATGCGAACGGCCGGTGATGTGAACCGGAGCAAAAGCCGTCAAAAGGATAGCCGGGGCCCGCGAAATTCGCGTATTCTGAATGCTGTAGTTCTAGGCGTATTCGTGATGCGTAGAATGCTGTGCAAGTCTGCGGCGTTGGCGTTGTTGGCCTCTGCATGTTGGAGCGGTGGTGCGGACGCGCATTCGAAGCACCGTCATCCGCGGGTCCTGCCGCCGGTCGCGTTTCCGAAGCACACGACTTCGCCCTATGCGATCACCGTCGACGCCAATCCGGACCATGCGCTCAACCGGTTTTCGTCCAGCGCCGCGTTCGGCGTGGGCGTGGATGGCGTTCCGTCCCGTTCGGTGCCGGAAATCTATACGCCGTCCAACGTGCAGAAGATGCTGGGCGCCGGTTTGGGCACGGTCAGCTATCGTCTGTATACGGAGCTGTCCGTCCAGGATTGGCATTGGAATCCTGCGGGGCATTTTTCCGGCGGCGCCAGCGGCTATTGGACGAGCGATGCCGTGCCCGGCAAGACGATCGTCGATACCTATGGCTATCGCCTGCCACGCCGCGGCTTCACCCACGACCAGGGCAATGACGACGATTATGGGCGTCTCGACGATGGCGACCTCGGATCGTTCTGGAAGAGCAATCCGTATCTGACCGCCGCCTATACGGGCGAGGCCGACACGCTGCATCCGCAATGGGTGCTGTTCGACATGCGCGGCAAAGTGACGATCAATGCCGCGAAGATCTGGTGGGGCGCACCCTTCGCCGTCCGCTACGCCGTCCAGTACTGGACGGGCGGCGATGCGATCTGGGATCAGGGTCATGGCGCGTGGGTGAACTTCCCGAACGGCGCCGTCTCGAACGGGGAGGGCGGGACGGTCACGCTCTCGCTCGGCGATGCGCCGAAAAAATTGCGCTATGTGCGCATCGTGATGGATCAGAGTTCGGGGAGCTGCACGGCACCAGGCAGCCGCGATCCGCGCGACTGTGCCGGCTATGCGATCGCGGAAGTGGGCCTTGGGGTTCTGGACCATGGCAATTTCACGGATCTCGTTCAGCACCGGCCCGACCGCAAGCAGACCGTGACCTATGCATCTTCCGTCGATCCGTGGCACGGCAAAGAGGACCGCGTGCACGATCAGGAGCAGCCCGGGCTCGATATTGTGTTCGAGAGCGGCGTCGCGCGCGGCATCCCCGCGGTGGTGCCGATCCCGATGATGTACAGCACGCCGGACAATGCGGCCGCCGAGATCGCCTATATCGAAGCGCGCGGCTACAAGGTCTCCCGCGTCGAGATGGGCGAGGAACCCGACGGCCAGTTCGTGACGCCCGAGGATTATGCCGCGCTCTATGTGCAATTCGCGAACGCGGTGCACGCCGTGGACTCCACGCTCCCGCTCGGCGGTCCGGTGTTCGAAGACAATTCCCGCGACTTGAAAGCGTGGGCGCTCACCAAGCATGGCGAGACGTCGTGGACCAAACGGTTTGTCGCGTATCTCACGGCTCACGGGCACTTAAGCGATCTGAGCTTCTTCTCGTTCGAGCACTATCCGTTCGGCAGCTGCAGCAACAAGACGGCCGAGGCCAATCTCCTGCGCGAACCGGGCCTG
>Ga0105239_10002849_pt1 | contig 21622 bp, 22 predicted proteins | sample KBSC44metaG_FD_92761 | JGI IMG/M metagenome (GOLD analysis project Ga0105239, IMG submission 92761) | Corn rhizosphere microbial communities from Kellogg Biological Station, Michigan, USA - KBS C4-4 metaG | ecosystem: Host-associated > Plants > Roots > Rhizosphere > Soil | place: Michigan, USA... | reverse complement strand
TGGAAATTTTAAGGTAAGCCGATGCATGTATATAAAAGATGAAGATTTAATTGTTGAAAATCTCCAGAAGCGGATTGAAAACGGAGAGGAAGTTACACTGACACCTCATAAGTTTTCAACATTGTTTATAATTATCTTCACTTTTTTGATGGGTAGTGTGGGTCTTTTTTCATCTCATCCTGGACTTCGTGTGTCATTATTTTTCTGGCTTCTTACGGCTCAATTTTTGCTTGATTACATCACGAAAGACGGACAGCTCGTTCTGACACGAAAAGGTCTTAAGTTTTACAAGCGGAATGATGATCAAGAGATTTATTGGACAAACGTAGACTCTCTCTATACAACTTCTAGCAAGCTTTTTAATTTTTTAACTGTTCGATTGAAAGGCAGGGTAAGTATCAAAATCAGCAGATATGACTATAAAGAAATTGCATATCAAACTTTAATCAAGTTGTGTGAAAGAAATTTTTCCAAATCAACAACGCCTTAAGTTTTCTGAAATTCTTAAACTCTCTGCTAAAGGGCTTTGCGAAACGTCAGGTTTATTCGGCAATTCCCAAGCTTGGAGTGAAAACCGTCTTTGACGGGTGAAATACCATGATAGGCAAGCCGGTTCGGTCCGCCCCAAACAACAACGTCACCATGCGATAACACCGTGCGATGGACCGGGTCTTTACGTTCCAGTCCGCCAAACAGAAATGTCGCAGGTAGACCCAGTGATACAGACACGATGGGACTACTGAAATCTTTTTCGTCTTTATCCTGGTGCAGCGATAATTTGGCTTTTGCTTCATACCGATTGATGAGGCAGGCGTCAGGGTTAAAGTTTGAAAATCCCGCTTGCTCGGCTGCCGTTACGGCCAGTGTACGAAATATCTCTGGCATCGCGGGCCAGGGCTTTTCACTTTCAGGATCAATCTCACTGTAGCGATAGCCACTCTTATCACTTACCCATCCGACTTGTCCGCAACTTGTCGTCGCAACCGACATGGAATAACCGCCCGGAGTAACCATGCGGCGCAAAGGTGCGGCGCCGATAATTTTCGAGACTTCCTCTAGCAATTCGGCTTCATGCGCGAGGGCATATCCTTCCAGCAGAACAAAGCCTTGGCTAGGCTTCGGATTGGATGTTAATGGAAGAGACAGCTGCATTAAGTCACCGCATCGTGATAAATAAAATATTAACTCGCATCTTTAAGTCAGAGTTTGTAGGGCTGAATCAAGCATTTTTAATCTTGGCATCAAAAAGAGCCGTCTCTGTAAGGATAGAAACGGCTCTTTTAAATGGTCTTATCAATCGATTCTTTAGCGTTCGACTATATGTCCTGGGCCACCGGTGTGGATGTAAGGCAATGGATTCCGGTGAACACCTTGAGCCAATACTTCAAAGTGAAGGTGAGGGCCGGTGGAGTGTCCGGTGCTGCCAACCCGTCCAATAATGTCACCTTTTTGTACCACGTGACCGGTATGGGTCAAAATTTTGGCGCAATGGGCATATTGGGTTTTAAGGCCATGTCCGTGGTCAATCACGATAAAGTTACCGTAGCCTTGTTTCCAATGGCTGTAAATAACTTTTCCACCCTGTGCAGCGCGAATAGGAGAACCGAGGGGTGCTGCCATATCGACACCCTGGTGAGGACGCCCCCAGCGGAAGCCAAACGGGGAACTAATAAACGCATTCTGTACAGGAAGAATGAAACTGAAAATGCTTTGTAAGGAAACACCGGGAACGGAAGCGATACCAATCGCCCGTGAGGGGGATGGATGATGGTGAAGTTGCTCATGTGCAAAATCGTTGGTGTGGGGCAAGACCATGCCGTCTTCATTTACAATAATGCCGTTTCCACCGCCGGATACAGACCAGGGCTCATCCATAATCTCAGTATCTTTGGGTTTAGCAAACTTCTTTTTAATCGCGCTTTGATTTTGCGAAATAAAGGCTTGAGCACTAACTTTTGAAGGTGCTTCGTCACCACTGCCGAGATCAACGAGTTGTTGATTCGTTTTTGCAAGCGTCACTTTGCTTGGATTGAAATTAGAGATCGCTTGGGGGACGTATGATTCTACTTTGGTTGGAGAAGTCTGTTTAGAAACCAAGCTGAGTGAGTCTTTGGGTAACGCACTAACCAGGTTGCTTTCCTTCACGGCAGTGTCATTGAGTTCCGGAATGCCGGAGTCGGCCGCCTGAACACTGATTGCACTATAACTTGGGGCTACTAGAGTACAAACTGCTATCGCTGAAAGGAGTCCAGAGAAGAAGTAAGTAGAAACAAAAGTTTGTCGGTTCATAAATAACTCATGCTCAACTACACTCGATTAGTTACCCAAAATTGGATTAATAAATATGGCTCTACTCAGTTAATAGTAGCCCTTCGTACCAGGTAACTCATCGTATTCCCACGATTACGGCTCATGGGAGGCCCGGAAGTTCAAAATCACTGAAGTTGAACTGGGAGGAATGCTATCAAAAGTTCTTTCTCCGAACAACGTTCAGAAATAGTTGGGTTCTCAATTCGAATTATGATTTTTCCCCCTAAAGTGGGGTGTAGCCTAGAGGAAAAGTTACTCCTTTGTATTAATAACAATTGTAAATTTATTAAATGGTTAATATTATTATAATTATAATTTGTATAAATATTTTAAAATCTTGCGCAATATAATGCGTGACTCAGGCACATGCTTGAGGGAAAATAAAATCAGTTAAAACCGCCTGATAAACCTTGGTATACATCGATATACAAAGAATTTGCATCACTAAACCTCGAAAGTTTCGTAAAAATGGCTCAGCTTGGCGTTAATATTGATCATGTTGCAACAGTTCGCAATGCCCGAGGGGCTAGTTTCCCTAGTCCCCTTCAAGCCGCTTTGCTCTCCGAAGCTCATGGGGCAGATGGTATTACCGCCCACTTACGTGAAGATCGTCGTCATATAAGAGATGAAGATATCTATGCCCTCAAAAAAGGGATCCATACGCGTCTCAATATGGAAATGGCGAATACGGAAGAAATGGTTTTAATCGCTCTGGATGTGAAACCTTACATGGTGACACTCGTGCCGGAGCGCCGTGAGGAATTAACGACTGAAGGCGGGTTGGATGTTATCACTCACCTTGAAAGCCTAAAGCGCAATTGTGCTCGTCTGGAATCTGCCGGAATTCGGGTGAGTTTGTTTATTGACGCGACTGAAGCCCAAGTTCGAGCTTCCAAAGAATCCGGTGCGGAAATTGTGGAATTTCATACAGGGCCCTATTGTGAGGCTTTTGGAACATCGGCACAAAATGCAAAACTGAACGATTTAATGGAAGCGGCAAAACTGGGCGTTGAATTGGGCTTGGAAATTAACGCGGGCCATGGTTTGAATTATGCCAATGTTACTCCCATTCTGGCAATGCCTGGCTTGGTTGAGTTGAATATTGGGCATAGTTTGATCGCGGAAGCGATTATGTCTGGCCTCGGCCCTGCTGTCCGCCGTATGAAAGACCTGATTTCGTAGGGACTTACTTGTTTAGTTGGTTTGGATCTTGTAGTAAGAGGAATTTTTGAGGAAAGATTTCGATTCAATGGTCGAGTTCCAAAAATTTGGATACGCATTCGAGCTAACAATTAAATATTGAATGAACATTTTATTATTAGGATCATGAGTATACTTCTAGCTCTTACTTTCAAATAGGCTTGGAATTATTCCTTTCAAGCTTGGTAAGAAATTCTATAGTCAGTAATAGGTTGATGCAATTTATGTATCCAGTTAATTTTTCATCTTCGTGCTCCTCAGCTCCTGGTAGAAATTCTTCTCAACAACCTAACTATCATTACCCTGTCTCTGAAAATTTTTTTAGAGGTTCTCAAAAAATTACCCCAGACACTAGAAAGTGGGCTGTAGAAACCGTTGACCACATTATTAAAATCAAAAAAAAGGCTAAACTTCGAGGAAGAAGTACAGGATTAAAAAAATATGGGGTCGATATCAAAAAAGATATTCAAAGGAAAGTTTCCGATCGAGAATTACAAAAGACAACACGGAAAGGATACGACGCCATTTGTGCTTACTATTATGAGCAGGCTGGATTAGATTTGAATCGGAATTCTCATTCTCCCAAACCTCAATCCCCTCCACCTGAAACCAAAAGCAGCTCTCCTTTTGAAGGTAGCATCTCAGTAAGTACTACGCCATTCAAACTCTCTTCAAGGCCACGACGGGTACAAGGGGCTACTTCTGAAAAACCCAAAACTAAGCCACGAGTTAACATGAAGGATCTTTCAGAAGCGGAGCTGTTTAGTGTTGCAGATGCTTATATGAAGGATCGAACTCCTCAAAAAGATAAGCGTGCTAAGTCAACAAAAGAATGTGATGCGATAACTTATTTAGTCGGTAAGGATAAGACTGTCACTGGAAGTGGGGTACGAACATTTATTAGCAGAAATTCCGAGCACTCCAGGATAAGGGCTGCACGGTTGGCAAATCCTAATACTACTGTGGGTCAAACACCGAGTCGTTCACATAAAAAAGATGGAATTGTTACGGCATTAGAAGCAGCCGATTCCTCAATGTCGGAGTCCGAGTAGAGAGGCGATAAGTATTCCCCCGCCCAAAACACTCAGTGTTATTGCAGCGATCAATACCCTTTTGAGCTTTAAGCCTGGCAGAGCAACACTCACCCAGGGAACGGCGGACATCAGTGCGAAATTTAAGATGTGAGATTGCCCGACAATCGTTAATGACATAAGCTGCATGAGGGAAAAGGTCCAAGTGAAAAGCTTACGCCAATCGTTCATGGGTAAAAGCAAGGACATCCCGAAGAAAATACCGATATACCAGGCATAGAATTTTAGACTGATGAGACCGATCAGAATCATCAAAATCAGGACAGAATCCTGAATCCACTTTTGAGCGGTATAATCCACATCGCGTATGCGTTTGAATAAAAAGCCGATATAAAAAAGCCCAAAGCTGCTGGTTAATAGAGTTGATAATCCTTGCCGTACAACTTCTCGCTGATCTGCAGTTAAATGGCCAAATAGCTTGAAGATTACTTTCCAAGTGGCAAACCAGAATGCATGGAGAGAGCTGTGACTGACTAATGCGTTACGGCTAATTTCTTTGAGGTGAAAATGTTGCCAGTCTCCCAAGTAAGATACCCCTGTCAATGCAGCAATCATGAGTGCCAGAAATCCGCCCTGCAAAACTCCCACTTTAATTTGCTTCTGTTTAATCAAGAGTAGCAGTGCAAACGGAATTAAAACAACAGAGCCGTATTTAATCAAGACGGATGCGAAGACTGCGGGAATCAACCAGAGCCAGTTGGCGGTAATGGCAACATAACCGGCGAGCGTCAGGAAAAAGCCCATCCACAGATCGTTGTGGGCGTTGGCTATTTCGTGAAATAGAATGAGCGGATTAAATAAATAGAGCGCAAGCGTCACTTGGGCTTGTCGTTCCGGTGGACATTCGGTGAGAACCTTAAAATTGCACCATGTGAATCTATTCTTTTGAGGTTCTATTGCATCAAAGGGCAGTGGTGAATTGGGTTGAGATGCATCTTCGGCTTCTATTGATTTTTTGATTTGTTTTGCGGTGAAAGAAACGCCTTGCCAAATGATATAGGCTGTTCCTAAATGAACGAGGACATTACTGCCTTTAAACCACCATAGCAGAGCCCCTTTGTCCGTTGCTCCGGTAAGAAGTCCCAGAAAACATAAACTTTTTGCTATAAGGAGATAAATAAAGCCATAGGGGCTTGGATTGTTGACCCAGTGATTCGTAAGCATTGGATCATTTTGCCAGCCAGGAATAGTGTCGATGGTATACACATACGGGTTCAATCCGTAGTGAACCTGTTGCCAACCGCGATTGATATAGCCATATACATCCGTTGAGTGAAAAGGACGAATCGCCATAGCAGCGAGTGCCATGGCGATTCCAAATCCTACCAGTATCCGATTGGAAACCCGTCCTCTCGCAACTTCTCGAACCATAAAGAACAACAACACAACTAAGGTTGTAATTGTGCACCATAAGACTGGTTCGTGGATTGCAAAAGACTGGCTGAACCTCATGCTGTAAAAGACAGCAAGTCCGATATATATCAGAAGTGAGGCGATACTTTGCCAGATAAAAGGGGTCATCGTGTACTGTTCAAGATTAATTAGGGCGTGTTGACGATTAGCAGATACGAAACCGCAGCTCTTGCCTGTTAAGGCTTAGAGATGAGGTTCGCCTTGGCGTCGCTAGTTGCTGAGCAATGCCACAGCGTATAAGAACATACGTGTTGATTGCGGAGCAACGCAGCAACAAAGTAAATGCAAGTGTCAATGCCGTCCTAAGCTTGTGGTTTTTCGTAGAACCATGCTTCAGGGCAACGCTTCCAGCTAATGAGTTCACCCTCTTTAAAGAAGATTTTTAATTCGCGTTCAGCGCTTGCAGGGCTGTCGGACCCGTGAACAATGTTACGGCCCATGTCGACAGCGTAGTCACCACGGATGGTTCCAGGAGCGGAATCTTTAGGGTTGGTTGCGCCCATCATGGTACGGATGGAAGCGACGGCATTTTCGCCTTCCCATGCCATTGCAACGATAGGTGAAGAGGTAATAAAGTCTACGAGTCCGCTGAAGAAAGGTTTTTCTTTGTGTTCGCCGTAGTGGGTTTCAGCCATTTCACGGGTAACGCTCATGAATTTCAAACCAACGAGTTTGAAGCCTTTGGTTTCGAAGCGGCCGATCAACTCGCCGACTAATCCGCGTTGTACGGCATCGGGTTTCAAGGCGACAAAAGTACGTTCAAATGCCATTTTTTAGAGTCTCCTGAGTATTAAATTGGAATTTAGGGGGAGGAAATTTTAGTGTTTATACAAGGGCCTTATCAAGAACAGCCTCTGCAATTTTGTCACCCATTTCGCTGGTGCCAATCAGTTTAGATTTACCATCCATAATATCGAAGGTCCGGTAGCCGTCGTTTAATACTTTGGCAACGGCTTGGCGAATGGTGCTGGCAACAACAACATCGGAGAAACTGCTTTCAAACATCATCGCGAGCGACAAAATCTGTGCAATAGGGTTGACCTTGTTTTGGCCTTTCAGATCAGGCGCTGAGCCATGGCAGGGTTCGTATAAGCCAGGACGTTGACCGTTGGCTTTGGCTTCTCCCAGGCTAGAGCTTGGGAGCATTCCCAGGGAGCCTGCAAGCACACTGGCTTCATCGGAAAGGATATCGCCGAAAGTATTTTCTGTGACGATGACATCAAATTGAGAGGGATTAATCACCAGTTGCATTGCGGCGTTATCCACGTACATGTGACTGAGTGTTACTTCCGGGTATTCCGATGACATTTCAGTAACGACGTCTCTCCATAGCTGGCTGCTGGCTAAAACATTAGCTTTATCAACAGAGCAAAGTTTTTTCCGACGAATCATGGCTTGTTCAAAACCAATGCGGGCAATGCGTTCGATTTCTGAACGGTTGTAAACCAGGGTATCGGTGCCGACTTCATTTTGCCCTGAACCACTGCGCCCTTTGGGTTGGCCGAAGTAAAGGCCGCCGGTTAATTCACGAACCACCAGTAAATCGGTTCCTGCTAAACGCTCTTCTTTCAGTGGGGAGGTGTGTTCTAACCCTTTAAATAAAGTGACAGGGCGTAGGTTGGCATACAAACCCAAGGCTTTACGGATTTGAAGCAAGCCTTGCTCGGGACGAATTTTAGGATCGAGTTTGTCGTATTGAGGACTGCCAACAGCACCGAGAAAAACGGCATCCGCTTCTTGGGCGAGTTTCAAAGTGTTTCCAGGAAGAGGAACACCCGCTGCATCCACAGCGGCACCACCAATGGGTGCTTCTTTTAAATTAAATTGGTAGCCATGTTTTTTTTCAATGGAATGGAGCACTTTTAATGCTTGTTCAACCACTTCCGGGCCGATTCCATCACCCGGTAAAACGGCAATCGTGTAGGTTTTTGCAGATGACATGAGGCTAACTCCGCAGAATTAAAATATTAAAAACTTGGTTCAAAAGGGAATGTTCAGGCAATTGAAGCGCTGTTTAGAAAAATGCCAAACACGAAATGTGCGCGTTTCAAAATAGCCGAATACAGCGAGGATCAAACCACAAAAGCGTTGGAGAGACAAAGTTGGCATGGGAGCATGCTAGAACTTGTGTTGCTGGGATAAAAACAGACTGTTTTGTTTTATATCCAGTATTAACTCTTAATTAACCTGATAGCAGCTTGTTCACTATGATGATGCCCTCCTCTGCAGTTTTACAAAATACCTATACCTTTACTCCAGTCAGCCAGGCTGGAAGTCGTGCTTCTAATTCTTGTAGCCCTAAAATTACACTTCAGGATTATCGGAATATGAGTGACACGATAGCACTTTCGAACTGGGCGGTGGATCATAAACTATTTCCGATTGCTGCAATGATTGTTGCCCCAAATGGGAAGGTGATCGCATCATCCACCAATACGGAGCTTGATCTAAAGTCCCCATTCTATGGAACACCCATTGGGCATGCGGAAATTTCTACAATCTACAAAGCCTGTAAAACATTGGGCACGCGCTCTTTAGAGGGTTATAGGATGCTTACCTCATGTGAGCCATGTCCGATGTGCTTGGGCGCAATGCAATATGCGGGTATTAAAGATTTTATTTATGCAAATAGTATCAACGATACCTATCATTTCAGGCAGTATGGATTTAATGATAAAGAATACTATCGGCAGGCAGCTTTGCCCATTGAGCAGCGGAGCATGCCAGGTTTTCAGCTCATGAGAAATCAAGCCTATTCGATCCTGCAAAAATGGCAAAAACTTCTGGAGTCGCAGGGTATTTTCAATTTTAAGGCAGTTAGTTCATCAAGCCGCAATGCGACTGAATAAAATCACAGGCTCAGATTCCCATAGTGTCTGAAGTTGTGAAAAATCAATTTTGCAACCGGAAATCCTCAATACATAATTCATGTCGAATGATTTTTGGTGAAATCCGAAATAATTTTTAGGACACGCTTGCTCAGGTAAAGAGAGTCCCGATTTTGAGGCTGCCATGAGCAGCTTTATGAGAATCTGCTGCCGAAAAAAAATAAGTGTTGGCTCATTGGCTACGGTGTTGGAAAAAGCTGTTTTCTTGAGACCAATTGCATGTTCATCTAAATAGACATACATGGTATCCATTAAGGCACACGCCAAGCCTAAAACGTTTTCATAAGGTCCAATTGGCTCAAAATGATCCAAAGTGTTAAAGCTCGAAGTCGCTTCATCTAGCAAAATATTCAACGAGCAGGGATCCAAATAGAGGCCTTTCTGCTTGATTAACTGGATTCGTTGAACAAGTTTGTCATAAGCCTTTTGAGGCATTCTTGCGATTTTTTCTAAATGGAGTGCATATTCTTTGCGATATGGCGCAGTATCTTTCTCTTCCAGAGGCTGGTTATGGCCGAGTAGGGCATCAATGCCGTATTCATCAAAAAAGCGAGCAAACGGTATCGTGTATGTAACACCAATTTGCCGTCTTAATAAGCAGAATTGTCCATCTACGGATTTTAAAACAGCTTGGCCAATATTGAGCTCAGGTATACGGCATGCAACGGGTTCAAATGAATCGGTTTGAGCTTCAAGGTATTCTGAGATGAGGTTTTTTGTTTGAAGCACATAATGATGTAGCTGAGGTAATTCATAAACATAGGATCGTGAGCCCCGCCCAAGTAGTTTGCCCACAGTGAGATGATTGCAAGATCGAAGGGTTTGCAAGGCCGCATGGAATAAATGGCTCTGGCTTGATAGACAAGCTTCATTAGCAGCTTGATAGAGCTCCTTTTCCATGGATGCTTCCTATCCCTTTTTACCCCGTATTTTAATAAAAACCTTTTATTTGATGAAAATGCGCTAAAGAGCCTAATGGATATTGATAGGATATAAGAATTATGGAGCGGTTGGTTTTTGGCTTTCCGGTGAGAGGCTTTGTTTTAAGAAAAGCGGCTGATCATGAATATCGCTTGCAGGACAATGGTACACGGCTTTAAATGTTGCATGATCACGTGTGCTGAGCTGGTTGGATCCGCTATCAAAAATAGAGGTATTAAGCGAAGTTGGCAAACCTTCTGTGGGTTGAGAGCTGTCAGCAGACTTGTTTTGTGAGCCTGCCCAGTCTGCGGGAAAGTCATTGGTTTCCTGGCTGTAAAGGGGATACATCACGTCTTGAGATTCGCTGCTATGACCCCATAAGCCAAGCGCATGGCCGAGGACATGAATTATCGTATGCTGGCGTTGCGCTGTGGATTGGTCTATTAAAGGAAAAAAGGTCAACATTAAGATGGTGTGGATACTGTGTTGATTGGTAATTTGGGTCACTGGTCGTACAAGAAATCCGTGGGTGTTCTGAAGCCAGTCCGCTTCGTCCCAGCTTACAATAATGTCACTGTCTTTTTGATCAGGCACAATGAGCCATTCGACATCAGGTCGCCAGGCATTGAGAGCGGCCGCCAGATTTTTTTCTTCTCCAATGCCTCCTTTATTGAAAACTCGAATGGGCATGGAAACCCAGCGCAGAATCTTGCCACCTGGTAATCGTGCCAGGTTCGAAAAATAAGTATAGTCATTCCCATCTGCTTGCCGCAGCGTGCCTAAATTAATGGTCTGGCAATCACCTACTTTGTTGCTGTGCTGCTCGGATGCGCACGTAGTACCGTCTACGCTTACGCTCCTGTGCTGCTCGCTCTGCGTATCTGATGCCCGCTCATTAATTCTTAAAATGCCTATATTTGTGTCTGTTGCCACTGGCGAGGGCGTTGGGGTGTAGGGGGTGGGCGATTGATTAGGAGGGAAACTCGGACTTGGAGCCGGTTGAGGTGGAATGCCTATTTCATTTATTTTTTGGGGTGAAGGCAGCGATGGTACCGACCACGGTTCAGGATCGGTTTGGGAAGTCTGTAGGGGAAGGCTCGCTAGTTGAGATATGGCTGGAGGCGAAGAGAGTTGAAGCGGAATGATTTCGTTTTGTTGAATAATCTCCTTTTTCGCAGTTAAGCTTTTACTAGGAGTCAAAGCTTTGTTAGCAATAGTAGAGGAAGTCAATTTTGCAGGAGCCGCCGAGAATAATTCTACTGAGTTTTTTTCAGAAGGAGCGTCGTTATTCCGTTTTCGATTATGCGTTGCTGCAATTTGATCATCCTGGCCGGTATGGCTTAAGCGAATATCCGCACCATTAAGAGGGATGCCATATGTCAGTTTTTTTAAACGAATTTCATTGGGATAGTTATCAAACGAGATCCCAAAAACCTTGATTTCTAGCTGATGAAGCCTGTCTGGTAAAGGCAGGTTTTCAAAACTATGTTGGAAAATCCGATTCTCTAAATAGCCTAAAACCGGTTCATGATTGCTTTGAGCTCGACGTTCATGGTTTTCACGAACGCGTTGAGATATTTGAGCCATTCGAGATTCCAAACTTCCCGTTTGGATGGAGCCGAACAACAAACGTTCAAGCCGAGACAACCGTTTAGGGACTTCCTGGGTCGGGTAAGAATGCCCCAGAAGGCGTACTTCCAAGCTGGGTAATTTTGCAAAAGCCGGTGTGAGTTCTACGTTGGGTAGGCCGTTGGGGTTATCATCCAAGGTTTGATTGTTAGGTGTGCTCTGGTTGTACCAGGAATGGATTTTTTCGATGGGTGCCTGATAGCTAAAACGCATGGCACCCGGAGTTTGGCTTTGAGCCTGAACCAGTGGAGCTGAGGCTGAAAATAAAAGCAATACCAGGCAAGCCGATGCCGGATTGAACATACTATTGAATAACAGGGGATTAAAAAGCTTCACTCTGGAGCGGTTCTCACGATCTCAAACACTGTTGAATTTGGGTACTTGGCCACTAGTCTGGATTACTATTATAGGCTTAATCCGGTTTAGTAAGAAGCTTAAGTAGCGAAATCAGCTTATTCAACGCGGACGCTGCCTAAGGCTGTCACCTTGGTGCTTGGGCCAATTTCATTGTAGGAAAGCACAGCAATTTGTGGTAGCAATCGCTCAATCATTCGTCTGAAAGGCAGTCTTAGTCTGGCATTGCAGAGAAGAACGGGCTGATGCCCAGTGTTATTCATGACGCGTTCAATTTCTTTATTGAGCGCTGCAAATAATTTTTGAGTAAATGCTGGACCGACTGCAAGCACATGACCATCCTGAGAAAGCCCTTGAGCCAGTTGCTCTTCTACAGTGGGATCGAGTGTTACAACGGGTAACTCGCCGGTATCAATATTCGTAAATTGTTTACAGATGCTGCGAGAGAGTCCCATACGCACCTGTTCAGTCAGGTAATCCGAGTCTTTACTGACGCGGCAATGATAACTGAGTGTTTCCAAAACAGTCACCATATCGCGTACAGAAACTTTTTCACGCAATAGATTTTGGAGAATAACTTGAATATCAGCTTCATTAAGTGTGTCGGGAATGAGATCGGTTACTAAGGTTTCGTTCGCTTTTTTCACATTGCTTAATAGGTTTTGAACATCGGCACGACTCAGAATGTCGGCTGCATTTTTCCGAATGACTTCCGTTAAATGGGTCGATACAACAGCCGAAGCACTTACGACGGTATATCCAGCAACTTCTGCTTGTTCTTTTTCTTCCTCGCCAATCCAGAGAGCGGGTAATCCAAAGGCAGGCTCTTTGGTTTCAATACCAGGAATCGGTTCTGTAATATCTGGGTCGGTGCTCATGGCAAGCCAGAGATCCGCCTGAACTTCGCCATTTTCAATGGTAATGCCGCGCAACTTAATGTTGTAGCGATTCGGAGGCAGTTGAAGGTTATCTCTCACTCGTACGGATGGGAGTACAAAACCCAGTTCGGTTGCAATTTGGCGGCGAATTTGAGAAATCCGCTCCAGGAGGTCTCCTCCGCTGTCTGCTTCGATTAAGGGTACTAATCGATAGCCGATTTCTAGCTCTAGAGTATCGACAGCCAGAAGATCGAGCACATTTTCTGTGGTGGAGGCTTTTTGCTTTTTGACTGCACTTTGTTTTGCCTGCTGTTCTTCCTGTTGTTGCCTTTGATCGGCTTCTTTTTTGTTCTTAACCAGAAAATAGCTGATTGCTGTACTAATGGCACCAATAATAAGGAATGGTAAATTAGGCAGCCCGGGGGTAACACCCATAACGAGCATCAGACCGCCCATAATTCCCATAACTTTTGGATTTTGGAACATTTGTCCACCGATTTCATCGCCTAAAGATTGCTCGGTGTCATTAACGCGTGTGACCAAAATACCGGTTGCAGCGGAAATAATAAGGGCTGGAAGCTGGGAAACTAAACCGTCACCGACGGAAAGCGTTGTAAAGGTTGCAGCGGCTTTCTCTAAGGGCATATTCATTTGTAATACGCCAATAATTAAACCGCCAACAATATTGACGACCGTGATAATAATCGCGGCTATCGCATCCCCTTTTACAAACTTGCTGGCACCATCCATGGTTCCGTAAAAGTCGGCTTCTCGCTGAATGGCCTGTCTACGCTTACGGGCCGTTTTTTCATCGATTGATCCGGCATTGAGTTCCGCATCTATGCTCAACTGCTTACCGGGCATTGCATCTAAGGTGAAACGAGCTGCAACTTCAGCAACCCGGCCTGCACCGTTCGTAATAACAATAAAGTTAATAATGACCAGAATAATAAAGAGGAGTAAGCCGACTACGAAATTACCACCGATTACGAAGTTTCCAAAGGCATGGACAACGGCTCCCGCTTCTCCGTGTAGAAGGATAAGTCGGGTTGTACTGACGTTTAATCCCAATCGAAATAAGGTAGAAAAAAGCAGAATGGTTGGGAATGTTGAATATTCCAGGGTTTCACGTGTATACAATGTTACCAGCAAAATGGTGACGGACATGGCGATGTTAATAGTGAGAAGAATATCCAATAAAAGTGGCGGAAGCGGGATTAACATCATTGTGATGATGAGGATGACACCGACAGCCAGCACAACGTCATTGTGCTGGAGCAGTCGCTTCCAGCCCATGGGTCCCAGTGAATTTTTGCTATTAGGAGCAGCCATTCGGTTAGCTAGCTTTCTTGCTTAGTTAAAGGTCATTGTCCGTTTCTTGGTTTAGTCTGGCTTTACGTTCTGCCTCTGCTCGTTTTTTGACTTCAGCTTCTTTCCTTTGTTTTGCAAGTCGCCGTCCTTTGTTTTTGCTGAAGACATAGGCTAGAACTTCCGCTACCGCGACAAAAAGGTCGGGTGGGATCATCATTTCGGCCTCTACCAAGGGATAGAGTGCACGGGCTAAGGGCTTGTTTTCAACCATGGGCACGCCATGTTCAGCTGCAATCGCCTTAATTTTTTGGGCTGATAAGTCTTTTCCTTTTGCAACAACAACCGGGGCAGGTGCAATATCGGGGTCGTACTTAATGGCAATGGCATAGTGAGTCGGGTTAGTTATAACTACATCGGCCGTTGGAACTTGAACCAGTTGTCGGGACATGGCAATTTTTTTCCCGAGTTGTCGCACTTTGCCCTTGACCATCGGATCGCCATCCGTGCTTTTACGCTCTTCTTTAATATCCTGAATGGACATTCTGAGCTGTTTTTCTAAGGCCCAGGCCTGATATCGCCAATCCGCCCCGCCCATGATAAGAAAGAGAATGCAGCTCCATTGAAGAACTTCCCCAAGTATGCTTAAAACTTGTTGCCATGCGACAGGAGGCTCTGCTCCTCCCAGTCCAAGCATCAAAGGCCAGTGTTTGCTAATGATCATATAGCCGCAACAGCCAATAATGGTCATTTTAATGAGCGATTTAAGGACCTCAACGACAGAGCGAGAAGAAAACATTCGCTTAAAACCCGCCAGTGGGTTGAGTTTATCCAATTTGGGCGTCAGGGCTTGGGGTGAAAACATCGGTTTAGTTTGGGCGATATTGGCTAAAACGCCGGTGACTAGTAGCCCGAGTAAAAGTGGCATTAATATGAGTGTTGTGGTCTGAAGTGCACTGGACCAAAGCGAATTAAAACCATTGTCATCCAAACCTTCAAGTGCTTGACGGCTTGCAAGAATTTTCCCCAATGTATTTTTCATGATGCCGTAAAGTGTAGAAAACGCATAAGAACCGAAATAACTCATGCTCATGGCAGCACCGGTTAAAACTACGGCGCTTGTGAAATCTTGACTTTTAGCGACTTGTCCTTTTTCACGCGCATCATGGATGCGCTTGGGAGTCGGCTTTTCTGTCTTTTCACTCGCCAATGGAGTGTCCTTTCCCTGCTTTGAGTTGGCCTTTGATTTTTAAAGGTTTTGAGAAAACTCTCTGACAGAGAGCTACGTTTTATAAAAATGTAAGAGTACTTGTACCAGATGGGCATATTGATCTCCGAGTACATCTGCGAAGGCAGGGAGAGCCATCATCGTAATCAGTAATCCTAAAATCAGTTTCAGAGGCATGGCCACCATAAATACGTTCATCTGTGGCATAACCTTGGCGACAAATCCCGTTGTGACCTCTGTTACTAGTAATACACTTGCAACGGGAATACTCACAGTGAGGGCTAAAAGCAAAACTTCACCTGTGAGATGAATACAACGCTGAGTCACTAGGCTGGCAGTTAAATGCCCCTCTCCGATAAAATGCCCTAATGGAATCCAGGTTAAACTGCGGTCTACCGCTGCAATGAGAGCATGATGAATATTCAGTCCTAGAAATAGGATGGCTGCAAAATAGAAAAAAAATTGACCCACCAATGCGTTTTGAGTCCCTGTCATAGGGTTTAGCATTTGCGCCGAGGACAGGCCCATTTGCATAGCCATTAAATCGCCTGCTGTTTGGATACCCATAAAAGTTAAGTTGGCAATGAAGCCAATTAATAAGCCAATAATAGTTTCTTGTAGAACCAATGCTGTAAATTGGAAAATATCGTGTGCTGCAGGTGGATGCGATGAATGAAGCGGATAAAGTATAAAGGCAAAAACAGCAGCAAATCCTATTTTTGTCATTGGAGGGATGTTATGCATGTTGAAAAGAGGGCTTGAAATGAGCATTCCTCCCAACCGGCATAAAATCAGCAAGTAGGCGAGAATCGTCGTTTCGTTCAGTAGTGAGAGCAAACTCATTAGCCTGTACTCCGGCCAATAATAATGAGCTGATGGAAAATTTCTTCTCCATAGCCAATAATCATTCGTGTCATCCAAGGACCAAGAGCTACCATACAGAGAAAGGTCACGAGTAGCTTGGGAACAAAGCTTAAGGTGGATTCCTGGATTTGGGTAACGGCTTGAAAAATGGAAATGCCAATTCCTACTAGTAAGTTCACGACAAGGATAGGTGCGGCTAACATTAAAATCAGCCACAGCGCATGTTGTAATAAATCAATGAAAGTCGCTTCGGTCATTGGATTGATTAGACTTTCTGCATCACATCGCAATTTAGAGCGTTATTTTAAATCTGTATTCACGTCTTAAATAGACGCAATCCCTCTGATGGGTTTAACTATTGTGGCTTTTAAACCAGCTCTGTTTCATCCCTTATTTACTGTAGATTCCCTTAGGCTATCCAAAGCCGGTTACTAGAGACTGGCAAAGCAAGCGCCAGCCGTCTACTAAAACGAACAAGATCAATTTAAAAGGCAGTGCAATGGTCGTTGGAGGGAGAAACATCATCCCCATGGCAACCAAAATGCTTGAAACGACCATATCAATAATCAAAAACGGCAGGAACATAATAAAGCCGAGCTGAAAGGCTGTTTTCAGCTCACTAATGGTAAATGCGGGCAATAAAACATAGCTGGGAACTTCTCCCCGATTCTTTGGCTTTTTGAGCTTTGCCAAACTCATAAAAAGCTCTAAATCTTTAGGAGCTGTTTGTTTGAACATGAAGGTCCTGATTGGGGTCATAACCTTACCAATGGCTGCTTCTTGAGGAATTTTTCCGGTTAAATATGGCTGTAAGCCTGTTTTATTCATTTCGTCGAGTGTGGGAGCCATAACAAAAAAGGTTAAAATCAGTGATAAGCCCACAACAACTTGGTTAGGTGGAAGCTGAGGTGTTCCAATAGCTTGTCTAACGAGGGAAAGTACAATAACAATTCGGGTAAAGGCTGTACCCATAACTAAAATTGCGGGTGCTAACGTTAATATTGTTAGCATTACAAGGATTTGAAGCCCCTTACTGACATCTTGCGGGTTAGTGGCAGAGCCTACTTTGACATCCAGTGTGGGTAGGCCTATGGGAGCTGCGGCGAAGGCGTGGTTGTTAAATAGCAGGAGCAATAATATGCCGATTAATAAGGCTAACCATACAACATGGTGCCTTATGATGGCTGTAACAAGCCGGTCGGTTTTTGTTAATAGCCCTCTACTCACCGCAACCACTCTCTTTTTCTCTTTGTTTTTGATTATGGCAACTGCCAATATTCAGTCTAAAGAGGTCAATAAGAGGTGTCATCATCTGCTCAATGTAGTTAATCTCAGAATACTCGTTTAAGAAGCGTAGAGCAGATTTTTAAGGCTTCGATAGAAATTTTCGTGTGGCCCAATCAATAAAATCAGAATGGTCTTGGTTTCAAAGTTAATCTGATAACCAATACGGAACTCTTTGCCTTGATATTTAACATGGTGAGAGTAAACACTGGTGAGGGGTTGAGACAAACGCTCGCCCAAGTGCTCCGGATCGGTACATAGGCGGATTAATGCATCTCGCAAGACTATCCGCAGCGGTTTATCCAGCTTGCGTTGTGCCTTATCGGCTGTGCGCGTTAATATGATGGCCCACTGGAGTGTCAAAGTGGGACTAATGCTCTCTATCGAAATTCCAGTCAAAGATGACATAAGGCTTAGAGGAAGTTAACAACGATGTGAATACGAAGAACAATTATGTGGCAACGTAAATACAAGTGTTAACCGGCTCTATAAGTCTCCAAATGCGTCTTGTATGCTTACAATACGGCCATGGCGAGCATCGTCCCAGCTGCTAAGCAGATGACTCACCTGTTCGACGTCCAGAACAATTTCCATGGTTTCTATAGTGGCAGCGGTGTTTGGGTGATCCAATACTTTCGCCAAAGTTGGAAACAGACGGGCTAAACCCTTCTGATTAGACTCTGCCGAATTACTGTAGCTGCTCATATGACCTGGACATCCTTATTTGCACTTTTTAGGTGATGGTAGTGTTGGATTTAACACCTTAATATATATAAAAACCATCAAGGTGTTATTTGTGCAGAAATCTCCTCCAAATGGTCGAAATTGCTACAGTTTGTTGCGAAAAGTGTCGACACAATTTTTACCTCACCAATATATCCCGTATCGCTTTCCAGACTTCATGAGGAGGTTTTCACCTTGAGTATGGCCAACCCTTATAGCAAGCAAGCTGGCGCTTATAAGCAATCTCAAATCGAGACTGCTTCGCCGGAAGAAATTCTTATAATGTTATATGATGGAGCCATACGTTTTTTGCTCGTGGCTAAAAAGGCTCATGATGCAGGTGAGATTGAAAAACGACATAAAAATATCCTGAATGCTCAGCATATTATCCAGGAATTCATGTCGAGTCTTGATATGGAAATTGGTGGAGAAATGGCAATTAACTTGTACCGTTTGTATGAGTACTTAAACTACCGTCTTATCCAATTCAACATTCAAAAAGACCTTGGTATGCTGGATGAGGTATTAGAACACTTAAGAAGTTTGAAGAAAACCTGGGAAGAAGCGATTCGAATCGCAAAAAAGGAGAGAAGTTCAGTTGAGCCTGAATCCAGCGGATCCGAAATCCTTAGGGCCTAAGGACAACCTAAATGCTTCTGAGGAAGAGCTGCAGGCGATTAAGGCTGCGGAAACTCTTTTAGAGGTAACTAAACATTTAAAGCTCAACTCGGACAAACTCAACTCGCCTGAGTATAGTCAAAGAATATTGCTTAGAGGGGAACTGATCCAGGCTTTGGCACAAGCCCCTTTGGATAATTACAGTGATAATACGCGCTCGTGTGTTTTGGAACTCTTAAATCAGCTTCAAGAGATGGCTCCTGAAGTGGAAGATGCGCTTCAAAGGCATAAAAATCATATTTTTGAGTCAATGCAATCTTTGAAAGCTTCAAAAAAAGTGCAAAAAGGATATTACACTGCCTTGGAAGCGCCTACACACAACTTTGAAGGTTGATTTGTTTCTAGAGTCAGGGAGGGTAAAGAGATGATTTCACAGTCCTTAAAATCAAAAACAATCAAGATTCTTCTCGTAGAAGATGACCCTTTTTGGCAGGAAGGAATCCAATCTCTTTTAAATGATCATTCGGATTTCCGGTTGGTGGAAACGGTTGATAATTATGAAGCAGCTCTTGATGCTTTTGAGCGTTTGAATCCGGATTGTGTCCTTTTAGATTGGAAAATCAAGGGGGATCGTGACGGGCTTTGTGTTGGTAATGCGCTTTTGGAAAAAGGATTTCTACAGGAAAGAATCATTGTAATTAGTGGGTCTCCAGTTAGCTCAATCCCTAAACATTCATTTTGGAGTGTTGGGAAGCCTCAAATTGCCAGCGATCTAATACCGTTATTAGAAAGTGTTACAAAAAACTAAGATATTCTCTAAAAATGTTCTCATATTGTTCTCGGGCTGCATGTACTCAATATGCACTGCTTTTTCCTAACCGCAAATTCCGGCTGAGAACTTTTTAAGCAAACTCTAATTTTTTTTCTTGCGTCAGCTAGTTGTGTTTGCTATATATTGATTCTCCAACTATCTAAAGTGTGTCTTTAGTTAGTACCTGTCCTCTGCTTGTCCAGGGTTTTCCCGCTTCAGAAAACCAATGTGCGTCTCTTTTGTCTTGTGGAAAGACAATGATTCCCCAGCGTTTTAATAGCTGCTGGAGGCTGCTGATGAGGTCTGTTTGGATAGATTAAGGGAATTTAGAAAGGAGCTAAGGCTCACTGTGGGAAAACTTGCTCAGAAAAAAGAAGTTGTCACCAGTCTGAAATCTCAGCTGGACGAAGCTACTATTGCAGTTGTTGCCGATTATCGCGGATTAACTGTTGCAGAGCTTACCCGTTTGCGTCGAGAATTATACGCTTTAGATGCTCGCTTTACGGTTGCTAAAAATACTTTAGCAATTCATGCGATTAAGGGTGGCGCGATGGCTGGCTTGGAGGCTTCGCTAAAAGGACCTACCGCTATCTTGTTAGGTCGTGGAGACCAAGTTGCGCCAGTTAAGACGTTGACGGAATTTTTCAAGAAAAACAAAAAAGATAACCAAATTCGAGGCGGTTGCCTTGATGGAAGTGCTCTCAGTCAGGCAGAAGTGGAAAGCCTGGCGAAATTGCCTCCGATTGACGAGCTTCGTGGTCAGTTGGTTGGCGCCATTAACTCGCCGTTGAGTGGTATCGTTTCAGCTATTAGCAGCCCGCAACGTGGGTTGGTCAATGTGTTGGATCAGTACACAAAACGCTTGCAAGAGGCGTAGGCTTCGGGTTCGTTCTCCCGGCTTATGTGCTGATGGAAATTTGATTATTTAAATAGTTCCCTGTTTATTGAAAAAGGAAAAAGCTAATGGCTAACGCTACGCTTGATGACAAAACCAGCAAAATTTTCGAAGAAATCAAAACCTTAACCTTTCTTCAAACCGCTAACTTGGTAAAAGCTTTCGAAGATGAATTCGGTATTACCGCTTCCGCTCCTATGATGGTTGCTGGTGGCCCCGTTGCTGCAGCTCCTGCTGAAGAAGAAGTAACTGATGTTTCCGTTATTCTTAAAGATCCAGGCGCTAATAAAATTGCCGTTCTTAAAGAAGTTCGTGCCATCACCGGTCTTGGCTTGAAAGAAGCGAAAGACTTGGTTGACGGCGCTCCAAAAGCAGTTAAAGAAGGCGTTAAAAAAGAAGATGCTCAAAAAATGAAAGAGCAACTCGAAGCTGCCGGCGCTGTTATCGAGATCAAGTAATTTTAAATTACCTTAAAGGAAAACCGAGTTTAGCCTGAGCGGATACTTAGGTGCTTGGTTTTCCTTTTTGGCTAGTTTTTAGTAAGAATGACGCAGCTTAATCTGTGTTTATGTTAGTTTTACTTTGCGCTGTTTCGTTGGTATAGTAGGGACGTTGCTTGTCAAGTCCCTATTTGATGATTTTTCAAATCTTAAACAGCGAAACGCAGCGTCACACGTTTTTCAATTACGGCGAGGTTTATAATGGCAGCAAAGAGCATCCGTTCCACCCTTCCCGGACTTGGGTCGCTCCCTCTGGAACAGCTACCTGACTTGGCGGAAATCCAAAAGAATTCATTTAACTGGTTTTTGACGGAGGGGTTGAAGGAAGAGCTTCTTTCTTTCTCGCCAATTCGTGATTATACCGGTCGTTTGGAATTGTATTTCTTGCCGGAATACAGTTTTGATAAGCCTAAATACACTGTTGAGCAAGCTCGCCTTCATGATGCGACCTATTCCCGGCAGTTGAGAATTATGCTTCGTTTGGTTAATCGGGACACTGGTGAAATCAAAGAGCAAGAGGCCTACATTGGCGAAATTCCAATGATGACAGAGCGTGGTACCTTTATTATTAACGGTGCAGAGCGTGTTATTGTTTCTCAGATTGTTCGTTCACCTGGTATCTACTACAAAAGAGATCAGGCTTTAAACGGAAAACGTATTTTTAACGCCACCATGATTCCTAACCGTGGTGCTTGGTTGAAGTTTGA
>Ga0105239_10002847_pt1 | contig 21625 bp, 12 predicted proteins | sample KBSC44metaG_FD_92761 | JGI IMG/M metagenome (GOLD analysis project Ga0105239, IMG submission 92761) | Corn rhizosphere microbial communities from Kellogg Biological Station, Michigan, USA - KBS C4-4 metaG | ecosystem: Host-associated > Plants > Roots > Rhizosphere > Soil | place: Michigan, USA... | reverse complement strand
GAAGACCTTTGCGCAGGGCGTGTGCCGGCAGATGGAGCTTGCAGATCCGGACCGCTATTTGCTGAACATGTCGAAGAAGATGCGGAAGGGAAAGATTTTCCTCGATTATCTCCGCAACGACAGGATGGCGACCGCGGTGGCGGTTCTTTCGCCTCGCGCACGCGAAGGCGCGACGGTGTCGATGCCGCTGACCTGGGCGCAGGTACGGGCGGACCTGGATCCAAAGCGCTATACGGTCAGATCGGTGCCGTCGCTGCTGACGAAAACCAAGGCTTGGCAAGATTATGATGCGGCGGCCTTGCCATTGGCGCCGGCCATTCGCAAGCTCGGGAAACTGAGATAGCGAGTGGAAATTTAGGGATCAGAAAGAGCACGCGTCGGAAATCGATCGCGTGCTCTTTTTTCGCGTTTCCAGATTCCGGATCGCCGCTACGCCGCTTGGAACAATCAGCCAGACTCTTACAACGTCCTGTTAAATCCTTCCGAGCAGGACCAGGATCAGCAGAATGATGATGATCAGTCCGAGGCCGCCACCGCCATAATAGCCGGTGCCGTAGAAGGGTCCGCCACCGATGCCGCTAAAGCCGCCGAGCAGGGCGATGACCAGAATAATCAGAATAATGGTGCCAATGGACATATAAATCTCCCTCCAGCCCGATGACGCAAAATGTCGCTGCGCCACGGGTCAGAACCCGCTGGAACCGGGAAAGTTCCATTTGCTCGGCAGATCTGCGAAGAGATCTTTTTCTCCGCTCAGGCCTCACTATATGCCTTTGACTTTCATGCGGAATTCTCAAATGGCAGAGCCCCTAATCGTTTCCATTCCACATCGTCTTGGGCGGGAGGAGGCGCAGCGCCGCTTGAAGAGCGGCATTGCCCGTGCTGCCGCAAGCCTTCCGGTTCTCACGGTCGATGAAGAGCGCTGGGAGGGCAATTGCTTGAGCTTTCGCGTTCGAGCGATGGGCCAGGCCGCGACAGGGAAGGTGGATGTCGAAGAGGACCACGTCCGCGTCGAGGTCTTCTTGCCATGGTTGCTGCAACGGTTTGCCCAAGTCGCACAACGGATGATTGGAGAGCGCGGAAAGCTGCTCTTGACCAAGAAGGACTGATCATCTCGACGGCCGGAAACGCGGTCAGGCCGCTCGCTTACTTGCAGCTGCGCGTTGGCGTTTCGCCGTCGCCGACAATGCCGCCGCGGGGAAGTGTCGAAACAGCATGGAGAGTGGAATGGCCTCATGGGCAAGGATCCGGCCGGCCGTATTGCGCACGACGTAGCCCTTGGCCAGCAACTCGCCCTGATATTGGTCAGCCGACGGCCACATCCGGCCATTCTGGGTCATTGGGGCAAACCACCGGCCCACCACAACGATCGCGGCCTTGCGTCCCCGGCGTCGTGCGAAGGCGATGACGTGGTCCCGATGCGGGCCGCTGACGTCGAGCGGTTCGTAATCGCCTTGCGTAAACACATCGGCCATTTCCGACCGCAGCTTCAATAGCTGCCGTGTCCAGGCGAATTTGATGTCTCCGCTTGGCCAGTGGCGTGCAAGCGCGGCCCAGTCGGGCTTGTCGTGGGAGGTCAGCAGCGCCGCTCTTTTTTTGAAGTCAACCGCACGCCGGTTGTCCGGATCGACCAGCGACAGATCCCAGCACTCGGTACCCTGATAGAAATCGGGAACCCCTGGCATGGTTGCCTTTAGCGTGGTCTGGCTCAAGGAGTTCAACACGCCCAAGAGCGCCAGCCGCCCGGCAAACGCCTGGATCGAATCCAGAAACTCCGGCGAGCGAGCGGGATCGAGGATGCGCTCGAGGAATTGGCGCAATCCAGCTTCATAGATTTCATTAGGATTGAGCCAGCTGGTTTCCTGCTTGCCCTCTCGCGCTGCTTTCAGAGCATAGGCCTGCATGCGTTCGACAAAGGCGGGATCGCCGTCCAAGGGCCATGCGCCGAGCAGCGCCTGATACAACATGTACTCAAATGAGGCCGACGGGGCACGCATGCCATCGGAGGTCACGACATGGGCCGCATTGAGAACCTTCCATCGAGCCACCAGGCCAGTCCATTCGCCGGGCAGTTCAGCCAGGGCGAGCAAGCGGGCGCGCGCGTCCTCGCCGCGCTTGGTGTCGTGGGTCGCGGTTGCGGTCAGACCGTGCGGCCAGTCCTTGGCGCGCTGGATCATCGCGGCATGGAAGTCGTCGACTGACAGCGCCCCGGCCGCTGGATCGCCGCCTACCTCGTTCAAGGCGAGCAAGCGGTGATAGCGATAGAAGGCAGTATCCTCCAGCGACTTGGCCATGACCGGACCGGTAAATTGCTGGACCTTGGCGGCGAAGCGAATGACGCGCGGCGCGCTGTGGGTCACCTTGCCGGGCCTGATCAGGCTCATGGTTAGAGTGTCGCGGAGAAAGTCGAACAGGCCGTCGTCGGCGGCAAACCAGTCCGCCCTGGCTTTTTCGATGGTTTCCGTGATCAAGGCGCGATCCCGCGAACTGCGTGATCCCGGCGTGAGATAGGTGCGGTAGACCGGAAAATGCAGCACGTATACTTCGAGAGCCTGCCGCAAACTGTCCGCCGAGTAGTCGCGCGTCGAATAATGGCCGTTGGCAATGCGCGCGAGCAGGCGTGACAGCACTGTGAATTCACTTGTCAGTAATGTCTCGATCACCCGGCGCTTGGCTTCCTTCAGGACAGGATCGAGCTTCGGCGGCGTACTCGTGATCTGGCGCCAGATTTCGTTGAGAGGCTCGAGGCCACGCCCATCCAGCAGCAGCCGCGTCACGGTGTTGAGCCATTCATAGCCGGTAGTGCCATGAACGCCGGCAAAAGTTGGCATCCGCTCGTGTTCACCGAGGATTTTCTCAACGACCATGTAGAACGGGCGCGAAGAGCTGCCCTGCGCCTTCGTGAGAAGCCGCCGCAGGCGCTGGAAATACTGCGCTGGATCGCGAAGTCCATCGATATGGTCAAGGCGGAGGCCCTGCAGCTTCTTCTCTTCCACCAGCTTCCGAACTATCCGGTGCACGGCCGCGAAGGTGCCGGCGTCCTCCATCCGCAATCCGGCCAGGGTGTCCACGTCAAAGAAGCGGCGATAATTGATGTCGCTGGAGGCGAGCCGCCAATGGCCGAGTCGGTAGTGCTGTCGCTCCAGGAGGTGATGTAGCGCCAGCGTCCGGGAATCTCGATCCTGCCCAGCCCGGTAGGCCTCAAGTCCTCGGTCGATCAATTCAGCGCCACCCGGAATGTCCTTGAGCTCGGCCTTGAAGGCCGGCGCTTCCTTCCGGTCAGGATGACGGAGGCCTTGATGGCGGGATGCAAGCGCCAATAGTTGGCGTCCAGCATCGGTGTGTTCGGTCCGAGCTTCCTTCACGATCGTGCGCAGAATTTCGCCGTAGCGTTCTGGCGCGATCGGAAGGCGGTGCTCGTAATACCAGGCGGAAAAGCTGCCTTCAGTCTTGTCGAAACGAAGCTCGATCTCACCCTTTTCCAGTGCCTCGCCATAAGAGGAGCCGAGGATCGGGAGCAATATGGCACTCCGTGTCCGGAAAGGCAGGATATCCCAGTCAATGTCGAACGAGGCTGCATGAGGAGACGCAGGGCCCCATTCCAGCACGTCCAGCCACCAGGGATTGTCGGCGAAATGCACGCCCGAATGATTGGGAACGAAATCGAGGATCAAGCCCATGTCGTGTTGGCGGAGCGCCGCGCTTAACCGCTCGAAGCCAGCTTCACCGCCAAGCTCAGGATTGAGCGCGCTGTGGTCGACGATGTCGTAGCCGTGTGTGCTGCCCCTGCGCGCCTTCATAAAGGGCGATGCATAGACATGGGTGATTCCAAGCGCCTTCAGATATGGCACGACCGCCGCCGCCGCATCGAAATCGAAATTCGCGGTCAGTTGCAGACGATAGGTGGCGAGTGGAATCGGAGGCGGCATTACGGCCCTCCGATACGCCAGAGCACCGACCAGCCGGCAAGCCTTGCGGCCGGCTCTTTACCCCAAATGGTTCGAGCTACTGCTGCGTCTTTTTCAACTTTAACCTCTGTGTCCGACAGGTTGACGAGCAATGTAAGTGCCGACGCATCGCCCATCCTCCAGCGCGCCGACAGCACGTCCTCGCCAGAGATTTCGGATCCGCCGAAACGCGAACCGGCGAGCCGCGGGACGATTTCCTGGCTGCGGACGGACAGAAGCTTCGTCACGAGATCGAGACGGGCGGCGCCAGCGTGACGAGAGACGGTCCAATCGAGCTTGGCCGACTGAAACGTCTCGACGCTCAATGGGTCCGGAACCTCGTCGCCATAACGATCATAGGCCCACGCATATTCCTGCCGGCGTCCGTTCCGGACCGCCTCCGCCAAATCGCCCTTGAAGTCGCAAAAGAACGGGAATGGTACCTTGGAGCCCCATTCCTCGCCCATGAACAGCATGGGTATAGGCGGCGCCAGCAGCGTTACCGCCAAGGCGGCTTCCATGGCTTGCGGCTTTATCAAGGTCTCAAGGCGATCGCCAAAGGCCCGGTTTCCGATCTGATCGTGATTTTGCAGGAAATTGACAAAGGCCGTCGGCGAAAGATGCCCCGCGGGCTGACCTCGCGATTGTCCGTTCCGATGCGGCGAGGCCTCACCTTGATAGACGAAGCCCGAGCCGAGCGCGCGGGATAAATGTTGCAGCGGTATATGCTCGTAGTCGCGGTAATAGCCATGCGTCTCGTCGCTCAGGAAGACGTGCCAGGCATGGTGGTAATCGTCATTCCACTGCGCGCGATAATGGCCTTGCGGTGGACCTTCTTCCGGGTCCAGTAGGTCGGCGCGGTTGTCGTCATTTTCGAGAACCAGATGGATGTGGCGTCCGCTCTCGCGGGCAAGCTGCCCCACGGCCTTGCTCAGCTCCTGCGTCAACGACGGCAAGCCATGTTCGGGAATGGCATGCACGGCATCAAGGCGCAGGCCGTCAAAACGATATTCCCGCAACCAGTACACTGCATTCTCAATGGCGAAGGCGCGCACTTCAGCGACGCTGTAGTCGATGGCGTTTCCCCAGGGGGTGTGCGCCTTGGTGAAGAAAGGCGGCGAATAGCGGCCGAGATAGTTTCCCTCTGGTCCGAAATGATTATAGACGACGTCGAGCAGCACCATCAGGCCGCGAAGATGCGCCGCATCGATCAACGCCTTCAGATCTTCGGGGCGGCCATAGGCGCCATCGGGCGCATACCACAACACGCCGTCGTAGCCCCAGTTGCGCTCGCCGGCGAAATCGGCGAGCGGCATCAGTTCAAGCGCGGTGATGCCGGTCTCGACCAGATGATCGAGCTTCTCGATCATGGCCCGGTAGGTGCCTTCGGGCGTGAAGGTGCCGACATGCGCCTCCAAAATCACGGCGTCCTGCCAGGGGCGACCGCGCCAATTCGTCGCTTGCCATGCGAAGGTGCTGTGATCGACGATCTCGCTGGGACCGCTGACATCCTCGGGCTGAAATTCGGATGCGGGATCGGGAACGTCTATTTCGTCATCAATACGAAATTTGTAGCGAGTGCCGGCGCCAATACCGCCAAGATCGATTGAAAACCAGCCGCTTTTCTCGACCTGCATGGCGTGCGTCTTGTCCAGGAGCAGATCGACGCGCCGAGCAGCCGGAGCCCACAGACGAAAATTTGCGCCGGTCGAATTCAGGGTGATGCCAAAGGCCTTTCCATTCATGGCGTGCCTGCAAACGCCAACACCGATCGCGCGGGCGCTTGGGTGCTGCTACCTGAAGCCAAATTCGCCGCTGACTGCTCTGTAACCGTGGTATCCAGCAAACGTTGCCAACCCTTATATTCAGGCATCTTGGGCAGCGTGAATGCGATCTCTTCCGGCGCTGCGTTGAGAACGATAAAGATCGGCGGCTGTCCCGGTTCCGAAGGACCCAGCACGTAAGCCAGGAATCGCCCGTCGGGAAATTTCCAGTCGGCTTCCTTCATCGGCTCGGCCGCTGGCGTCAGCCAGAGAACGCCATAGGATCCATCCTTGCGCTGACCGTCGAGCCAGTGATGTGACCGGATTTGCGGAAACCGCCGCCGTAACTCGGCCACGTATCCGACGAAGCTGGTCAGGTCTTCGGTTGCATGGTTGAGATTTTCCCATCCGACCCAGCCGATTTCGCTGTCCTGGCAATAGGCGTTGTTGTTGCCGTTCTGGGTATTGCCGACCTCATCGCCGGCGAGGATCAAGGGCACGCCCTGGGCCAGGAGCAGACATGCCAACTGGTTTTTGCGCAGTTGGAGCCGCAGCGCGACAATCTCAGGATCGTCGGTCGGGCCTTCATGCCCGAGATTGTTGCTGTGATTGTCGTTGGAACCGTCGCGGTTTTCCTCGCCATTCGCCTGATTGTGCTTTTCGCTGTAACTGAACAGATCAGCCAAAGTGAATCCGTCATGAACGGTAACGTGGTTGATACTCGCCCGCGGAGATCGTCCGTCGTGATTGAACAGGTCGGACGAGCCGGTCATGCGGCTCGAGACGTCACCGATCAGGCTGCCTTCGCCGCTCCAGTAGCGCCGCATGGCGCTCCGATACCGATCGTTCCATTCCGACCATTGCGATGGAAAGGCGCCGACCTGATAACCACCGAGGCCGAGGTCCCAGGGTTCGGCGACGAGCTTCACGGTGGCGAGAACGGGGTCCTGCCGAATGGCGGTGAAAAATCCTGAATTACGGTCGAAGCCGTGAGGCTCGCGGCCGAGCGTCGTGGCAAGGTCGAACCGGAAGCCGTCGACATGGAAGGCCTCGACCCAATAACGCAGCGAGTCCATCACCATTTGCAGGACGCGCGGATGCGTTAGGTTGACGGAATTTCCGCAACCGGTGAAGTCGTCATAATAACGGGGATTGTCGGGTTTCAGCCAATAATAGGAAGCGTTGTCGATGCCGCGAAACGACAGCGTCGGGCCCAGATGGTTGCCTTCCGCGGTGTGGTTATAGACGACATCGAGCAACACTTCGAAACCTGCATCGTGCAGCCGCGCCACGGTGGTACGAAAGGAATCCAGCGGGTTGTCCGGCGCGTAGCGCATCTCCGGCGCAAAGAAAGAGAGGCTGTTGTAGCCCCAATAGTTGGAGAGCTTCTTCTCCACCAGATATCGGTCATCGACAAATCCGTGGATCGGAAGCAATTCAATGGTGGTGACCCCGAGCCGCTTCAGATGATCGATCATCGCTGGCGATGACAAGCCGGCATAGGTACCGCGCAAGCCCGGAGCGACATCCTCGCGCTTCTGCGTCAGCCCTTTGACATGGGCCTCATAGATGATGGTGTCTTCCCAGGCGATGGTGGGCCGGTTTTCGCGGCGCCCCCAGTTGAAGGTTTCGTCCACTACTACGGCCTTGGGCATTCCACGGGCATTATCGCGCCGGTCGAACGAGAGGTCTTCGCGAGAGCTTCCAGGCCGATAGGCGAAGTGCGCATCACTCCAGACCAGCCTTCCGGCGAGGCGTTTGGCGTAGGGATCGAGGAGAAGCTTGTTCGAGTTGAAGCGGTGGCCTTGTTCAGGCGCGTAGGGGCCATGGACGCGATAACCATAGATTTGTCCCGGCGATATATCGTTGAAGTAACCGTGCCAGACGTCCTCGCTTCGCTCGGGCAGTTCGATGCGCTCAAGCTCGCGTCGACCTTGACTGTCAAACAGGCAAAGCTCGACCTTTTGCGCGTTGGCCGAAAACAATGCGAAATTTGTTCCCCGGCCATCCCAGCTTGCGCCAAGACGAAAGGGTGTTCCGGCGGAAAGGCGCATCGCTTAACTTTCCGGTGTCAGAAATATGGCGGCCAAGGGCGGGATGGTAAGGCTGAGTTCAGGACCTACGCCTTCCAACGTGCGTACTTCACCGACGTTTCCAACATTGCTGCCGCCATAATGCGCGGAGTCGGAATTGAGCACCTCGCGCCATTTGCCCGGGATTGGCACGCGCAGGTGATAGTCGCGATAAACATTCGGCGAAAAATTCACGACGACGAGACAGCGCGCCCGCGCTTCCCGTCCTTTCCTGATCCAGGCGAAGACGTTGCGGCCGGCGTCGTCGGTTACGACCCATTCGAAACCGCCCGATTCACAATCAAGCTCGTGCAGGGCCGGCACCGCGCGGTACAGGCGATTGAGGTCGCGCACCAGCGACTGAACGCCAACATGGTCGCGTTGTTCAAGCAGGTGCCAGTCGAGCGAGTGATCATGATTCCACTCACGCTCCTGTCCAAATTCGGCACCCATGAACAGCAATTTCTTGCCAGGATGACCGTACATGAAACTGTAATAGGCGCGCAGATTTGCAAATCGCTGCCAGTGGTCCCCGGGCATCCGACCCAGGATCGAGCGCTTGCCGTGCACCACTTCGTCATGGGACAGCGGCAGGATGAAATTTTCGGAGAAGGCGTAGTGCAAGCCGAACAGGATGTCGCCGTGATGATGCTGACGATAGATCGGATCCATCCCGATATATTTCAGCGTATCGTGCATCCAGCCCATATTCCATTTGTAACCGAAACCGAGCCCGCCATAATCGACCGGACGGGAAACCTGCGGCCATGCCGTGGACTCCTCGGCCGCGGTTGTCGCCTGCGGAAAACGGGCGAACACCTCGGTATTGAAGCGGCGGATGAAGTCGATGGCGTCGAGATTTTCCCGCCCGCCATATTTGTTCGGTATCCAACCGCCCTCGGGCCGGCTGTAATCCAGATAAAGCATCGAGGCTACGGCATCGACGCGAAGGCCGTCGATGCCGTAGCGCTCGAGCCAGAACAGGGCGTTGGACACCAGGAAATTGGCGATTTCGGTGCGGCCATAATTGTAGATCAGGGTGCCCCAGTCGAGATGGCGCCCCTGGAGCGGATTGGCATGTTCATAGAGAGCGGTGCCGTCAAATTGGCCGAGCCCGTGCGGGTCATCAGGAAAATGGCCCGGCACCCAGTCAAGCAACACCGCGAGACCTTCGGCGTGGCAGGCATCGACCAGTGCACAGAAGTCTTCGGGCGAACCAAATCGGCTGGTTGGCGCGAACAGCCCGGTTGGTTGGTAGCCCCACGAGCCATCGAACGGATGTTCGCTGACCGGCAGAAATTCGACATGGGTAAATCCCATCTCCCGCGCATAGCGTGGCAGCTGCTCGGCAAGCTCCCGATAGGTCAGCCATTCGTTACCATCCTTGCGGCGCCATGAGCCGAGATGAACCTCGTAGATGGAAACGGCGGCGCTGAGCGCATTAGCGCCGGCGGGCGCGGGTTGAGGGCGCGGGAGCCGGTTTAGGTCGAGGACGACGGAAGCGGTCTTGGGCCGCTTTTCCGTGGCAAAGGCGAGCGGATCTGATTTGAGCGGCAAGTGCTGGCCACCGGGTCCCGTGATAGCGAATTTGTACCGATTACCGATGACAACCTGAGGCAGGAACAGCTCCCAATATCCGCCGCCCCGAACCCGCATTGGATGGCGTCTTGTGTTCCAGTAGTTGAAGTCACCGACCACGCTGACGCCACGGGCGTTCGGAGCAAAAACCACAAATCCAACGCCGTCGATGCCTTCCAGCGTTATCGGGTGAGCACCGATCTTGTCGTAAATCCGAAGATGCGTGCCTTCGCCGAGCAGATACAGGTCGAAGTCGGACAACAGCGGCGGAAAGCGATAGGGGTCTTCGAGATCCACCATGTTGTCGCCGAAACGGGCGCGCAAGCGGTAGCGTTTCATGCCAGAGGGAAGCCGGCCGGCGAACAGGCCGTTATCGTGAATGCGGGCGAGGGCCGCGGACTCCTCCCGATCATCGACAGCCTCGACGCTCAGCGCTTCAGGAAGAAATGCCCGGATGACCGTACTGCCGCCATCGGGGTGAGGTCCCAAATAGTGGAACGGATCGGAGTGACGACCCTCGAGAATGGCATAGGCCTCCGGACACAGGTCAGTCATGAGAGTCCTTCGATCGGAAGCGAGTGGATACGAAGCGCTGCGGCCAGCGCATCCCTTGGCCATTCTTCGTGATGGGCGAATTCATGTTCGATCCGGGCAAGCGATCGCTCCAGGACAAAGGCCCGGAGCAGCCGCTGCCGGTTTTCTGCATCTGCAGGCCATATTTTGGTGTGGGCGATCGCCTCGCGATAGGCGATGAGGCTGGCATTGATCGCCCGATCTCGCCACCCGGTCAGTCCTTGCGCGACCCTGCCGTGCTCGTCAGCTGCTATTTTAAGGGCGCGCGTCAAAGCCGCCGCTGCGACGGCATCAATCGAGCAAATCAGTCCGGCCAGATCACGGGCGGCCGGAGCCTTGCGTCTGCGTTCAAATAGCGGTCGAGATGGGTCGCCGTCGAAATTGATGACGAAGACATCGTCCTTGACGATCAAGAGTCGCCGCAATTGCAGGTCGCCGTGATGGCGAATGTTCAAGCCGTCCTGGACCGGCGAGAGGAGATCGCCGAGGGTGTCGCGGATGGTCGACCTGAAGGCCAGCCATTCATCGATGAGCGGTCGGTCTCCCTCTCGGCTTTGGCGATGCAGATGCAGGTTGTCGCACACCCGATCGGCGGAGACAGAAATTTTCTCTATCCAGTCGCGGACGGCTTCAGGATCAATTGGTTCCGGCTTGAAATCAGGAAGTTCGGTATTTGCAACCAGCGTAGCATGAAGCTCAGCGAGCCGACGACCCGCTTGGGATATGAAGTGCAGGTAAGTCCGCTGTTCATCAATTTCATGAGCAGGCTGAGTTGCTGCCGTGAGCAGGCGTTGCTCGTCCACCAGGCGATCCAAATAGGCTGAGGTCACCGACCACGCGTCTCCCTGGTTCTCTATGAAGGCGTGAACAACCGCAATCCCGCTGCGGGTCTCGCCTTCAACCAGTTCCGCGCTGCCAAGCAGTGCCGGCGTATTGGTGAACGGAACGATTTCGGTCAGGAAGCGTCCCATCTCAATGGCCGGCTTGATGCCTTCCTCGAGCTTTCGATAGAACTTGACCACGCAGTCGGTATCGACGATGGCCGCACTCTCGCACTGCTCGGAATCGATTTCGTGGATGTGAACGGGCGAACGCGGCGGTCGCTCAAGCAGACGTATCGTCGGCTGGAATTCCAGCCGGTTTCCCGCTTCCTCTACCACCAGGGAATTGCGCAAATTGCGCATCAACAGCGCAAGGAATATCTGGTCCGTTGCAACATCCAGCAACGTTCCTTCGCGCGCGCCCTGGCGGACAGCGGCAAACGCCTTGGGGTTATATTGCTCCCGGTCGAAACGAATCCATTCGATCTGCATCGGCAGAACATATCGAGCCGTCACGCCGTGCTGAGTTGCCTGGAAAAAGGCGAGCCATGGCCGGTTGTCGCCGATATCGCAGAATGGGACGGCCGACGTCAGGGTCGGCTGAATCGCTTTTGCGGCGTGCTCGGGATACCAACGTGTTCGCGCCAGATGGGACGGCAACACATCGCGCTCAAACACGCCTCGCGCCCGCGCCAGCGACATCCAGGTTGCTCCGATCGGCACCACCAGCGTGACAAATTCCAGGATGGGCTTAACAGCTGTTGGCTGTGACCGGTGGCTTTCGCGAAGCTCGAACCAATAGAACCCGTAAGGTCCGAGCGTAATCATGTAGGGCAATTCGCCGATGGCTGGAAAGAAAGTGCGTCCCAGCATCTCCTGCGGGATTCGTCCCTTCCATGGCGACAGATCGAGTTCGGTCGCCTGCGCCGAGCGCGAGAGGTTGGCGACGCAAAGGATCGACTCCTCGCCATATTGCCGGACGTAAGCCAGGACCGACCGGTTGGTGGGGCGGATGAAGGTCATCGTCCCGCGGCCGAAGGCGAGGGTCGATTTGCGCACTGCAATCAGGCGTTTGGTGGCGCTAAGCAGCGAGGAAAGACTGCGGGACTGCGCCTCGACATTGACGGCTTCATAGCCATAGACCGGATCCATAATCATGGGCGCATAAAGCCGAGCCGGATCGGCGCGGGAAAATCCGCCATTGCGGTCGGGGCTCCATTGCATCGGCGTACGAACGCCATTTCGGTCGCCGAGATAGATATTGTCGCCCATGCCGATCTCGTCGCCGTAATAGATGATCGGCGTTCCCGGGAACGACAGCAGGAGCGAGTTCATCAACTCGATCTTGCGCCGGTCGTTGTCCATCAAAGGTGCCAGCCGGCGGCGGATGCCGACATTGATGCGCGCCCGCGGATCGTTGGCATAGGTCGACCACAGATAATCGCGCTCGACATCCGTGACCATTTCAAGGGTCAACTCGTCATGGTTGCGCAGGAAGAGCGCCCACTGGCAGCTTTCGGGGATATCCGGCGTCTGCCGCAGGATGTCGGTAATAGGAAAACGATCTTCCTGGGCGATCGCCATATAGATGCGCGGCATCAGCGGAAAGTGATAAGCCATGTGGCATTCGTCGCCCTGGCCGAAGTATTCCTGGACATCCTCGGGCCACTGATTGGCCTCGGCAAGCAGCACCTTGTCCTTGGCGTAGGTATCGAGTTCGCTGCGCAATCTCCTGATGATGGCATGGGTTTCGGGGAGATTCTCGTTGTTGGTGCCGTCGCGCTCACAGAGGTAGGGAATGGCGTCGAGCCGGAATCCGTCGACGCCGGTATCGAGCCAGCGTTTCATCACCTGGACCATCGCGCTGACCACTCGCGGATTGTCGAAGTTGAGGTCAGGTTGATGCGAGAAGAAGCGATGCCAGTAAAACTGGCCGGCTTCCGGATCCCAGGTCCAGTTGGATTTCTCGGTGTCGGTAAAAATGATCCGCGTGCCCTGATATTTCTGGTCGGTATCGCTCCAGACGTACCAGTTTCGGGCGCTCGAGTTCCGCTCGCTGCGGCGGGCGCGCTTGAACCATTGATGCTGGTCAGAGGTATGGTTGATGACGAGCTCGGTGATGACTCGAAGGCCACGCCGTTTGGCCTCGACGATAAAGCGCTTGAAATCTTTCATGGTCCCGAAGTCGGGATTGATCGAGCCGTAATCGGCGATGTCATATCCATCGTCGCGGCCCGGAGAAGGATAGAACGGCAACAGCCAAAGCGTCGTTACGCCGAGGTCCTGGAGGTAGTCGAGTTTTTCCGTGAGCCCGGCGAAGTCGCCGATCCCGTCATTATTGCTGTCGGCAAAGGCCTTGACGTGAAGTTGATAGATGATGGCATCCTTGTACCAAAGCCCGTCAGCGGCGGAGTCGATCCGCGCTTCATTGTCATCGATGGACGACAGCAGGTTCATGGAGACCCTCAAGCCAGACAACGGAATAGAAGCGCAGGATTGCGCATCGGGTCAATCCGGAGACGAACGCCGCCCCATTCCACCCGATGGCGCTCACCGGTGAAGAGATCTTCCAGCATCGCGACTGGTCGTCTATCGGCTTGTAGCCCGACCCGAACATCGCCGAGCGGCAGCCAGAATTCATGAAGCGAGGGCGACAGCGCAACGACGGCGACCACACTGTTGGACTGGTTGGACGACTCTTTGACGAAGCTAATCACGTTTTCGTCTTCGGCGGAAAGGAACTGGAAGTTATTGGTCTGCTGTAGAGCCGCGTTCCGCCGGCGCGCCAGGTTGACGGCGCGGATGAAGGACTTGATATTTTCCGGCTGATTCCAGTCGCGAGTTTTGATTTCGAATTTTTCGGAATCGAGATATTCCTCGGTGCCGGGAATGGCCTGGTGCTCCAGCAATTCAAAGCCATTGAACATGCCGTAGTTGCCCGAAAGCGCGGCGGCAAGGGCCAGGCGGGACTTGAACATCCAAGGCTCGCCGCCCTGCAGGTGAAAGGGCAATAGGTCCGGCGAATTGACGAACAGGTTGGGGCGAAGATAGTCGCGTTCCGGATAGCCCGCGATTTCTGTCCAGTAGGCTTGCAGTTCGGCTCTTTGAGTGCGCCCGTCGAAATGGCTGGTGGATTGCGTGAAGCCCCCTTTGGCCAGTGCCCTCATCGGCTTCGAGCGCCCGACCGTAGCCGCCAAAAAGATGGTTTCAGGATACAGAAGCTGAACCTCGTGGATCAACCATTCCCAGAAGCGCTGGGGCTGCTCATCGGGATCGCTGATTCGGAACGTACGCACCCCCTGGTCACACCAGAACACGGCGATGTCGCGCCAGGCGTTCCAGAGACTGCCGGCATCCTCGCAAGCGAAATCGGTCCGGACGATGTCGCCCGTTGATTGCGGCTGATCATCAGCGGTCTTGATCGAGCCGTCGGGGCGAAACTGGAACCATTCGGGGTGCTCCTCGATCCACGGGTGATCTGGCGAACAGGTGAGCGCGAGATCCAGCGCCAGCTCCATCCCGTTCTTCTTGCAGGCCGCAAGGAGTTCGCGAAAGTCGCGCAGCGTTCCCAGTTCGGGATGAATCGCGTCATGACCGCCGCTGGGATCGCCGACCGCATAGGGATTGCCGGGATCGTCCGGCCGCGCGGCCATTTCGTTGTTGCGGCCGCGGCGACGGCTTGCTCCGATCGGATGAATGGGGGTCAGGCAGACGACATCAAAACCCATGCCGGCGATATCGGGAAGACGCTCGATGCAATCAGCCAATGTGCCATGCGCCTCAGCACGTCTTCCCTGGCTTCTCGGCATCATCTGATACCAGGCGCTGGCGCCCGCCCTGCGGGGCTCCACGTTGAGCGGAAATAACGGCGAACGCGTCAGGTCGTGCCGCCATTGGCTCTCCGCCATCGCTTCCGCTAGGTCGGCCGTTAGCAGACAAGCGGGATCTCCCGACTGCAGGTAAGCATCGCATTGCCGAAGGATGATGCTGGAGGCCTCCTTCCCTCCGGCTTGCGCGCGCGTCATCAGGCTTGCTCCCTCCAGAGCGTCAGCAGTGACGTCAACACCTGCCTGGCATTTTTGCTCGAAGGTTCTGCGCCAGCTCGCAAATTCATCGCTCCAGGCTTCGATCGCGAAGACATGGCGTCCCGACTCTTCCACCTGAAAGGCGCCACTCCATCGATCATCGCCGTAAAGGCGCATGGATTCCCGGTGCCAATCGCGTTCCTGCTCGCGGCGCCACAACAGCGCTGCGTCCATAACATGTGATCCGTACCGATAAATGTCCGCCCATACCTCAATCCGTTCCCCGGTCAGGCGTTTGACCGGATAGCGGCCGCCATCGACCAGCGGATAGACATTCTCGATCAGAAAGGCACCGCCTGCCGCAGCGCTTTCAAGAGTCTCAATCGCTTTGTTCACGGTGATGCCATCAAGATGGGAAAAAACCGCCCCTTCCGGTTGCGCCAAAGGAAAGGTTCCGGACATATATAGAAGCCGCTCACCAACCGTTAGTTCCCAGGGAACGCCAGGCGAAGCCCAGAGTTAGACACCCGTTAACCTCTTTCCTTTTCTGGAGAATTTCGCGACGCTCCTTCCCAGTCGCGTGCAAGCTGCGTGCCGAATGGACCTTTTTCGCCAAGCCGCCGACCTCGGCATCCAGACTGAATTTATCGATGGCCAGGGACGCCGCCGCACCACGGATGCCGCCGCCCTTGAAAGGGTTCTTGGGGCCTTGCCCGCCCAGCAACCCCACCGGCTGACGCAGGGCGCCGTTGTACTGAGGCCTGATCAGGCCAAGCCAACCAAATTGAACGATTTCGCCCGTTTTCCCGTGCGCTGGGAAATCGTCGGCACGTCGGGGGTTCTGGCCACCGGCGAGGCCGACAGCAATCCAGTCGACTGGCCGTCCGACCTTGCCGAAGGTGTTTACCGGCTGCGTCTGACCGATGCGGCAGCGTCATCCGATGAGGTCCCGCTGGTGGTGGCGCCGGCCCGCGCGTTCAGAGGAGACTTCGATCGCTGCTGGCTGTTGGCCGTTCAGCTTTACGGCGTGCGATCGCGCCGCAACTGGGGCATGGGCGATTTCACCGACCTCGCCAATTTGATCGAACTGTCGGCTGGAATAGGCGCCGATGGAATCGGGCTCAATCCTCTCCATGCGCTGTTTGACGATCATCCGGGGGATTGCAGCCCTTATTCGCCCAACAGCCGGCTTTTTCTCAATCCGCTTTATCTGGACGTCGAGCGCCTCGATGAATTCAAGCCGGATGATCTTGGCCTCGACCTTGAAAAGACCCTGCGCGGCTTGAGGCAGGCCGACATCGTCGATTACGTCGCTGTCGCGAAATTGAAGTGGCGAGCGCTGCGGTTGGCTTTTCAGCGGTTTAGCGATCAGACTTCGTCGGCGCGCCGCCAGGATTTCGAGGACTTCCGTCGCGAGCGAGGCGCACTGTTGACGCGCTTTGCCTGCTTTGAAGCGCTTCGCCGTAAGTTCAACCGGCCCTGGTGGGAATGGCCGGCGGAATGGCAGGAAGCCCTTGATAGCCAGTGTGATGCGTTGCGCACAGGGCCGGCTGCAACCGAGATCGAGTTTGTCGAATTCGTGCAGTGGAATGCCGATCGGCAATTGCGTGCGTGCCAGGATTTGGCGCGCCGGCTTGGCATGAAAGTCGGTCTTTATCTCGACGTGGCGGTCGGCGTTCAATCCAACGGATTTGACGCGTGGAATGAGCAGCGCGCCATTTCACGTCATCTTTCCGTCGGCGCTCCTCCAGATCCCCTGAACACTGCCGGTCAAAACTGGGGGTTGGCCGGCTTCAATGCCGCAGGCCTGGAAGCGCGGCTATTCGAGCCATTTCGCGAGATGCTGAAGGCTTCGATGCGTCACGCCGGCGCCATCCGGCTGGACCACGTACTCGGTCTGAAACGGCTTTATCTGGTGCCGCACGGGTTCGGACCAGATAATGGCGTCTATGTCCAGATGCCCTTCGAGGCGCTTCTGGCGGTCACCGCCCAGGAAAGCGTGCTGCATCGCTGCGTGGTGATCGGTGAAGATCTCGGCACAGTGCCCGAGGGTTTCCGCGAGCGAATGGCTGATTGGGGTATCTGGTCATATCAGGTCATGATGTTCGAGCGCGACGACCACGGCCGCTTTCGCAATGTCGCTCACTACACGCCTGATGCGCTAGTTACCTTCAATACTCACGACCTGTCGACTTATGCCGGCTGGCGGTCGTTCAGCGATCTCAAGGTGAAGCGTTCGCTGGGGATCGACCCTGGCGAAAGTGATGAGGCGCGCTGGCATGCGCTTTCCATGATGTCGGACGCCCTGCGGCATCACGGGATCGGCAGCCACGACATTTATGCAGTGGTCGGCTTCCTTGCGCGCACGCCCTCGCGGCTCATGGCAATCGCGATGGAAGACCTGCTTGGCGTCATCGACCAGCCAAACATTCCCGGCACTATTGATGAGCACCCCAATTGGCGCCAGCGGTTACCGGTCGATCTGGAGGAATTGACATCCGCTATCGACGTCGCCGCTCTCAGAGCGGCGATGCGTGGAAGGCAGACATCTGCGTCGGGAAATTCGTGATCCGGCGCTGCCCTGTCCGAGCCACCCTGAACTAGCCTTTGAGCTGAAATCTCGATTGGTGAGAAATTTGCCGCTCAAGATTGAAGATTATGGCCTGATTGGTGATTGCGAAACCGCCGCACTGGTCGGCCGCGACGGCTCGATCGACTGGCTGTGCTGGCCGGCGTTCGATTCTGATGCGTGCTTTTCTGCCCTGCTCGGTAACCCGGAAAACGGACGCTGGCTTATTACGCCAGTGGAGAAAGTAGTCCGAAGCACCAGGAGATACTGGGACCAGACCCTTATTCTCGAAACCCGCCTGGAAACCGAGAGCGGAGCGATTGCGCTGATTGATTTCATGCCACCGCGCGGCAACGCCTCGGACATCGTCCGTCTGGTCCGGGGTGTCAGTGGTCGCGTCAAGGTTCGCATGGAACTCGTGATACGCTTTGGCTTTGGCCTCGATATTCCCTGGGTTCGTCGGATCGAGGACGGCGCGACGCTGGCGGTCTGTGGGCCAGCCATGACGGTGTTGCGGACACCCGTTGCGACGCGGGGCAAGGACATGACGACCGTGGCCGAGTTTGAAATCGGCGAGGGCGACGAAGTGCCGTTCGTTCTGACGTATGGTGCTTCCAATCTGCCCGTTCCCGAGGCCATTGATCCCAGCGGGGCGCTTGAGGAGAGCCGGAAATTCTGGACCGACTGGAGCAGTCACTGCAATTTTGAGGGTGAATACCACGATCTGGTGATGCGTTCGCTGATCACGCTCAAAGCGCTCACCTATGCGCCCAGCGGTGGCATCGTGGCCGCGCCGACCACCTCGCTTCCAGAAACGCTGGGCGGCGCGAGGAACTGGGATTATCGCTTCTGTTGGTTGCGTGATGCCACGTTCACGCTGCTGGCGCTGATGAACAGTGGTTATACCGAAGAGGCATCGTGCTGGCACAATTGGCTGCTGCGTGCGGTGGCGGGCACGCCAGCGAAAATGCAGATCATGTACGGCATCATGGGCCAGCGGCGGCTATTGGAGTGGGAGGCCGACTGGCTGCCGGGTTATCAGGGGGCCAGGCCGGTACGGGTCGGCAACGCGGCGCACGCCCAGCTTCAGCTCGATGTCTACGGCGAATTGATCGATGCCTTCCATCAGTCGCGGATGGCCAATCTGCAACTAAGCGATGACAGCTGGGCGGTCGAATGCGCCGTGCTGAAGCATCTTGCCACGGTGTGGGACAGGCCTGATCACGGCATCTGGGAACGGCGCGGCGAGGCCCGTCATTACGTGTTCTCAAAGGTGATGACCTGGGTGGCGTTTGATCGCGCCATCAAGAGCGCGGAGCGGTTTTCGCTTCAGGCGCCACTGGAGCAATGGAAAAACCAGCGCGAGATGATTCATCGCGATGTCTGCGAAAAGGGTTTTGACACAGAACTGAATAGCTTCGTCGAATCCTATGGATCCGGATTTTTCGATGCCAGCCTTTTGCTAATTCCTGCCGTGGGATTTTTACCGGCCTCCGATCCGCGGATTCGGGGGACGATTGCTGCGATTGAATCTAACTTGCTATGCGACAGCTTCGTCGTTCGACACGATCCGCGTGATCCCAGCTACGCCGCGCACCAGCCGCTGGAAGGTGCCTTTCTGGCCTGCAGCCTCTGGCTGGCGGATGCCTACGTGCTGATTGGAGAATTCGAGAAAGCTCAAGGAATGTTCGACCGGGTGGTGGCCATCGCCAACGACCTTGGGCTTTTTGCGGAAGAATATGATGTTATCGAGCGGCGGCAGGTGGGCAACTTTCCGCAAGCGTTGACACATATCGCACTCGTCAACACCGCGCACAATCTGTGCGCCGCCAGACTGCCGGTCGAGAAGCCGGCCGTGCAGAGGTCAACCTAGCCAGGCCTGCTGATTGAGGGCGAGGATCGCATCGATCGCCATCGCAAAGCCTTCCTCCGTATTGGAAGTTGTGACGCGGCTGGCGCGTGTCTTGACGCTATCGCTGGCATTGCCCATCGCGAAGGAAATGCCGCTGACCTCGAACATGGCGAGATCATTCTGCATGTCGCCAAGTGTCGCAATGGAGCCGAGCGGCGTATGCGTATGGCGAGCGAGCGCACGTACGAATGTTCCCTTATTATAACCTGGGGGCGTGACGTCAAGATAATAGCTCTGAGAGCGGATGGCGGTGGCCTCGGTTCCTAGCATGCTCTGCAGGGTGCGTTCGCAATGCTGCAGGCGCTCGGCGTCGGCACAGGCGCCGACGATCTTGCAGGCAGAGGAAAGATAGGGAGCAAAACTATCAATTACGGTGGGTTCGGCGCGGATCGCGTGTCTTTCGTGTGCGACATAGGACCCTTCCAGGTTGCGTATCAGCCAGGAATCGCCAGTGAACAGCCAGCTGTCGATCCCGATCTGCTGGAGAAAATCGAGGCTCCGTTTGGCGGCCTCCATCGGTATCGCGTGTTGTTCGATTGGATGCAGAGTGGGATCGACGATACTGCTTCCATTGAAGGCGCCAATTGGGAGCGTAAGACCCAGCGGCTCGACCAGAAACCCCATGCCGATGATGGGTCGGCTACTGACGACGGTGAAGCCGATACCGGCGGCGCGTAGCCTGGCGACAGCGTCTACCGCTTGCTGCGTCAGGATCTTGTCCGGTGTCAGCAATGTGCCGTCCACATCGGAAATGACCAAGGAAATCCGACTCATGAACGGTCCCTTTCTACGCCGGCGCCCTCCGCGCCCAGCCCGAGCTTTCCGATGATCTCGCTAACAATGCGATCAACCGGGGCATCGATTGAGACGATGATTGGATTTTCGTCGGCGGTAGGAGGCTCTAGCGCGTCGAACTGACTCTGCAGGAGTTCGGCCGGCATAAAGGAATGATGTCGTCCGGATAGCCGTTTTCCTATCAGCTCGCGGGTGCCATCGAGATAGACGAAGCGGATATTAGATTTTCCTTGGGAGAGAATTTGCCGATAACTCCGCTTCAACGCCGAACAAGCCATCACAATATGGCCCTGTATCTGGCACATTCGATCGATTTCATCGGCGATCGCTTGCAGCCAGGGCCGGCGATCATCATCGGTGAGCGGTTGACCGGCCCGCAGCTTGGCAATGTTGCTCGTGGAATGAAATGCGTCGGCATCCTCATAAGCCCACCCCAGACGACGACCGAGCTCTTCGCCGATGGTGCTCTTTCCAGACCCGGAAACACCCATAAGGATCAGCCCGCAGGGCACAACGCTATCAGCGCTCAATGGCGTCGTCCGGGTTAGCCGCCTGATCGACCAGCCAGACCGTCTGGCCGGTGGCGCGGGCGCGGTTGGCGGGAAGGTCCTCGCCGGCGAGGACGCGCGACAAGATCCCGCGCTTTTCCTTTCCGGCAACCAGAAACAGCATTTCCCGGCAGGAGTTCAGCACCGGCAGGGTCAGCGTTACGCGCGGCACGAAGGGCGAAACCGGCGCTTCCGGCACGCCCATCGTCCAGCGCGTGGTTTCTTCAAGGGTCGACTGGCCGGGAAACAGCGAGGCGACGTGGCCGTCAGGACCGAGACCGAGTAACACCACGTCAAATAGCGGGCGAGAGGAGAGCAGTCCGCCATCGCCATAAAAGGCCTGCAACTCGCTTTCGTAGCGGCGCGCCGCCTGATCCGGATTCGAAAGGTCAGTCGAAATGGAGTGGATGTGGCAGACGGGTGCTCGATCGTCGAGCAACAGGCGCCGTGCGACTGCCATATTGTGAAGCGGATCGCGATCCGGGACGAAACGTTCGTCGCCGATGAACCAGTGGACGCGCTCCCAGGGAATGCGACTGCGATACGAATTCGAGCCCAGCAATCGATAGAGCTGATGCGGCGAATTTCCCCCCGTCAGGCAGATAGCCACGGGCCCACGGCGAGCAAGCATTCGCCCCACGACACGGTCGGCCGCCGCCTCAGCCAGAGCTTCCGGGGTTGGGAATGTGAGCACATGGTGCCGATGATCAGGGTTCATGTGTGAGTGAGCTATCGATCCAGGTTTTTCAGCCGAGGCGGTTTTATCGCCAAGTCATTTTCGCCAGCTTCGGCCCTCACGCTTCAACAAGGCATCCGCTGCGGCCGGCCCTTCGCTGCCTGCACGGTAAGGCTCCAGTCCTGTTCCGCCTGCCTTTTTCCAGGCATCGAGAAACGGTTGCACCGCCTGCCACCCTGCTTCGACACTGTCGGCCCGCTGAAAGAGGATGTTGTCACCAATCATGCAGTCATAGATGAGCGTCTCGTAGCCGGTGCTCGGTTCGGCCTTGAAATAATCGCGATAG
>Ga0105239_10002845_pt1 | contig 21649 bp, 19 predicted proteins | sample KBSC44metaG_FD_92761 | JGI IMG/M metagenome (GOLD analysis project Ga0105239, IMG submission 92761) | Corn rhizosphere microbial communities from Kellogg Biological Station, Michigan, USA - KBS C4-4 metaG | ecosystem: Host-associated > Plants > Roots > Rhizosphere > Soil | place: Michigan, USA... | reverse complement strand
CGCGACATGGGCAATCCAATCAGGCGGGCCGAGCGCCGGGCCGCTCCCAAGCCGGCCCGCATCCCCTCGGGGGATCGGCGAATGTACCCATTCGACGAGGGCCTCCAATGAACACCATCGGCGAACTGCTGGAACGCAACGCCAGGTTCTATCCGAACAGGGAGGCCCTGGTCTTCGAGGACAAGCGCTACACATACCGCCAGTTGGTCGAGCGGGCCAGGCGCGTCGCCGATGGCCTGCATCGGCTTGGGCTGCGCCGGCAAGACCGGGTGGCGATCCTGGCGATGAACTGCGCCGAGTACATCGAGCTGCTGTGCGCCGGCGACTGGGCCGGCTACATCGTTGCGACCGTCAACTTCCGGCTGGCGGTGCCCGAGATCGAGTGGATGCTGCGCGACTCGACGCCGCGCATCCTCGTGTTCGAAGCGCAGTACACCGAGACCGTGGCCGCGTTGCGGGCCAGGCTGCCCGGCATCCAGACTTTCGTGTGCATCGGCGCCCCGGTGCCGGCCTGGGCGCAGGGCTTCGATGCCATCGCGCAAGCCGCCTCTCCCGAGGGTCCGCCGTTTCGCGCACAGCCGCAGGACTACGGGCCGCTCGTCTACACCAGTGGCACCACCGGTCGGCCGAAAGGCGCGCTGCGCAGCCAGTGGCGCTGGGTCGCGACGGCCGAAGGGGGCGCCTATGGCAGCGACTTCACCTCGGACACGCGTGTGCTGCTGGCGACGCCGGCGTTCCACGTCGGCGTGATCGGCTATGCGATCCAGGCCTACTGGCATGCCGGCACCGTGGTGCTGCAGCGCAGCTTCGACGCGGCCAAGGTGCTCGAGGCGATCGAGACCGAGCGCATCACGTTCACGTTCGTCGTCGCGGCGATGCTGCAGGCCTTGCTCGACGCGCCGGACATCGGCGACACCGACCTCTCCAGCATGCGCAACATCGTGACCGCTGCCGCGCCGGTGCCGGTGCCCTTGCTCAAGCGCGCGATCGAACGGCTGGGTCCGATCTTCTCCGTGCAATACGGCGCGACCGAAACGGCCGGCACGATGATGTTCGCGCATGAAGTCAGGCCCGAGGGCGACGCGCGCGACATCAAGCGCATCGCCTCGGTGGGCCACCCGGCACCGCGCACGAAGTTGCGCATCGTCGACGACGCCGGTGCCGAATGCCCGGTGGGCGTGCCGGGCGAGGTCTGCACCTTCACCGACCAGCGCATCGATGCCTACTGGAACAACACCGCGGCCACGCTCGACGCGCTGCGCGATGGCTGGTACCACACCGGCGACATCGGCTATCTGGACGAAGACGGCTACCTGTTCCTGATCGACCGCAAGAAGGACATGATCATTTCGGGCGGCGAGAACATCTACAGCCGCGAGGTCGAGGACGCCGTGCAGTCCTACCCCGGCGTCCTCGAATGCGCGGTCGTCGGCGTGCCCGATGCGAAGTGGGGCGAGACGGTCAAGGCCTTTGTCGTCTGCAAGGCCGGCGCGAGCGCCGGTGAAGCAGACGTGATCGCGCACTGCAAGCAACTGATCGCGAGCTACAAGTGCCCGAAGCTGGTCGAGATCGTCGCGGCACTGCCGCGCACGGCGACCGGCAAGCTCAACAAGATGGCGCTGCGCGAAGCCGCGCGCGCCCCGCAGCGCCAGAAGGAGTGAACACGATGTTCGAGACGCTGATTCACGAGCGCATCGCGACCGTCACGATGTGCCGGGCGCCGGTCAACGCGCTCAGTGAAGAATGGGGCGATGGCTTCGACCGAGTGCTCGACGAACTCGGTGCGCGCGACGACTGGACGGTGCTGCATCTGCGCAGCAGTCAGAAGGTCTTCGCGGCAGGTGCCGACCTGGCGCAGATTCATTCATGGACCTGCGGGCTCGCGCCGGCCCGGCGACTGTCCCGCTACATCGACCGCTTGCAGACGGTGTTTCGGCGCCTCGAGCGTCTGCCTCAGATCACGCTGGCCGAAATCGGCGGCGCGGCGCTGGGCGGTGGCCTCGAGCTGGCGCTGTCGTGCGACCTGCGCATGGCAGCCGTCGAGGCGAAGCTCGGGCTGCCTGAAGTCGGCCTGGGGCTGATTCCTGGACTCGGCGGCACGCAGCGGCTGACCCGCCTGTGCGGTGCCAGCGTGGCCAGCCGAATGATCCTCGGCGCCGAGGTGGTGGACGGCGTCGGCGCGCGCGAGCTCGGCCTCGTGCAATGGTCGGTGGCCAGGGCATCGATCGCCGACGAGGCCGCCACGCTGGCCCGACGCATCGCCGACTTGCCGGCACCCGCGCTGCGCGCCGCAAAGGAACTGATCGCGGCGGCCGGCGCATCCTGCGCCACCGGCTTCGCGCTCGAACGCGAGCTCGGGGGCCAGCTGCTCGAGACCCGCGAAGCCAAATCTTGCATCCTTGCCTTCCTTCGCCGCAGCGGCAAGGTCGTCGAGGACCAGGCCGACGACCCCTTGATGTGAACTGGAGATTCTGCAAATGGAAGACACCCCTGATACCTCGTGGCGCCATGTCACGGACCTGAGCGGCAAGACGGTGGTTGTGACCGGCTGCGCGTCGGGTATCGGCCGCGCCACGGCGCTGCAATTCGCGAGTGCGGGTGCGATCGTCTATGGCGGTGACCGCAACGACGCCGATGGCCGCGCGACGCTCGCGTCCATCCGCGCCGCCGGTGGCCAGGGTGAGTTTGTGATGCTGGACCTCACCGAGGGTGCGAGCATCGACGCCTTCGTCGATCAGGTGACGGAGGCCATCGGCGGCGCGCCCGACATCATCGCCAACGTCGCGGGCCTGGACCGCGTGATGCCGTTTCTCGACAACACGCCCGATGTGTGGGAGTTGCTGGCCAAGGTCAACTTCATCGGCCCGGTGCGCATGATCCATCGCTTCCTGCCGCGGATGATCGAACGCCGCAGCGGCAAGATCGTCACCGTCGCGAGCGATGCGGGCAGGGTCGGCAGCACCGGCGAGACCTTCTACGCCGGCACCAAGGGCGCGATCATCGCGTTCACGAAGTCGCTGGCGCGCGAGACCGCACGTGCCGGGCTGACCTGCAACTGCGTGGCGCCGGGGCCGACCGACACGCCACTGTTCAACGGCACGATCCCTGAAGGCAAGCTGCGCGATGCGCTGATCAAGGCGATCCCGCTGAAGCGGCTCGCGCAGCCGGTGGAGATTGCTCACACCATCGTCTACCTCGCCACGCCGGCAACCGACTTCATGACCGGCCAGGTCGTCTCGGTCAGCGGCGGCCTGACGATGCATGGCTGAGGGGGCGATCACGATGAACCCCGAGAGGGAATACTTCGAACACCTTGCCGCCGGTCGCTTCATGATCCAGCGCAGCCGCAGCACCGGCGGCCATGTGTTCTACCCACGTGTCGCGGAACCGGGCACCGGTGCCACCGACCTCGAATGGGTCGAGGCCTCGGGCCGCGGCACGGTGTATTCGACGACGGTGATCCGCCAGAAGGCGCCGACACCGAACTACAACCTCGCGCTGATCGACCTTGCCGAAGGGCCGCGGTTGATGAGCCGCGTCGAGGGCATCGCGCCGGAGGCTGTGAAGATCGGCATGGCCGTGAATGCAAAACTCGTTGCCGAGAACGAGCAGACGCTGGTGGTGTTCGAGCCCCTATGAGCACCGAACGATTCCCCCGGGGCAAGACCGCGATCGTCGGCACCGCGACCTTCGGCTGCGGCGCAGCGCCGGGCTACAGCTCGATGGAGCTGGCGCACCAGGCCAGCGTGATGGCGCTGGCCGCCGCCGGCTTGAAGCCCGCGGATGTGGACGGCCTGTTCGTCGCCATCACCGACGATGCCCTGTCCGGCCTGACCTTCGCCGAGACCCTGGGCATTCACCCGCGCTTCCTCGACAACAACCGCACCGGCGGCTCGTCGTTCCAGGTGCATGCGATGCTCGCCGCGCTCGCGCTCGACGCCGGCCTGTGCGACGTGGCGCTGATCGCCTACGGCAGCAACCAGCGCAGCAGCACCGGCAAGCTGGTGCAGGCGTCGCGGCCCTCGCCATGGGAGTCGGCGTACAAGCCCTTGCGCCCGATTTCGTCGTACGCACTGGCAGCGGCGCGCCACATGCATCAGTACGGCACGACCAAGGAGCAGCTCGGCGCGGTCGCGGTGGCGGCGCGGCAATGGGCGCAGCTGAACCCCGAGGCGTTTTCGCGCGAGCCGTTGACCCTGGCCGACTACATGAGTGCGCGGCTCGTCGCCGATCCGTTCGGGGTGCGCGATTGCTGCCTCGTCACCGACGGTGCCGCTGCGGTCGTGATGACGCGCGCCGACCGGGCGAGGGACTTGTGCCGGCGTCCCGCCTACCTGCTGGCGGGCGCGCAGGCCACCACGCACCGCGAGATCGCCAGCATGGCCGACCTCACGGTCACGGGTCTCGCCGAAGCCGGCCCGCGCGCTTACGCGCAGGCCGGTGTGAGTGCGAACGACATCGACGTCGTCCAGCTCTACGACGCCTTCACGATCAACCCGATCCTGTTCCTCGAGGACCTGGGCTTTTGCGCCAAGGGCGAGGGCGGCGGCTTCGTCGAAGGCGGCCGCATCGCGCCGGGCGGCACGCTGGCGGTCAACACGAACGGCGGCGGACTCTCGTGTGTGCACCCCGGCATGTACGGCCTGTTCACGATCGTCGAGGCGGTGCGCCAGCTGAGCGGCGACGCCGGCGACCGACAGGTCGCCGACGCGAAGCTGGCCATCGCGCAGGGCAACGGCGGCGAGCTGTCGCACGAGGCGCTCCTGATCCTCGGCACCGAAGAGACCTTGTGACCATGCTCGACTACCACGTCTGCAAGAACTGGGCGTTTCCCGACATCGTCCACCGCTACACCGAGCGCGACACGATGCTGTACGCGCTCGGCCTGGGGTTGGGCGCCGATCCGATGGACCGCGGCGCGTTGCGCTTCGTCTACGAGAAGAATCTGCAGGCCGTGCCGACCATGGCCACGGTGATGGGCTCGCCCGGCATCTGGTGGCGCGACCCGAAGACCGGTGCCGATTTCGTCAAGCTCGTGCACGGCGAGCAGGACGTGCGCCTGCTGCGCCCGCTGGCACCCGAGGGCACGCTGATCGCCCGCAACCGCGTGCTTTCGCTGACCGACAAGGGAGCGGGCAAGGGCGCACTCGCGGTGGTGCTGCGCAGTCTGATCGACGCGGCCAGTGGCGAGACTGTGGCCGAGAGCAGGAACGCGACCTTCCTGCGTGGCGACGGGGGCTTCAGCGAAGTGAGCGGCATTTCCGATCCCGGACCGGAGCCGCTGCCGGCGGTGCCCGCGCGCCCGGCCGATCTCGAAGCGAGCTACGCCACCCTCCCCGAGGCTGCGCTGATCTATCGGCTGAGCGGCGATGTCAACCCGCTGCACGCCGACCCGGAGGTGGCGGCGAAGGCCGGCTTCGATCGTCCGATCCTGCACGGCCTGTGCACCTACGGCATGGGCGCGCGCGCGGTGATCGAGAAGGTGCTGGGTTTCGAGGCCGCGCGTCTGACGCGCCTCGCGGTGCGCTTCACCTCGCCGGTGTGGCCGGGCGAGACGGTGCGCTACGAGCTATGGCGCGAGAGCGACACGCTGCTGCGGCTGCGCGCCAGCGTCGACGCGCGCCAGGCCGTCGTGCTAAACAACGGCCTGGTCGAGATCGGTTGAGATGGACCTTCAACACAGCGCAGACGACGAGGCCTTCCGCGCCGAGGTGCGCGCCTTTCTCGAAGCGCATCTGCCGGCCGACATCGCGCATCGTCACGCACTCGGCTTCCACCCGGTCCCGAAGGCCGACCTGCTGGCCTGGAACCGCATCCTGGCCGAGAAGGGCTGGGCCGCACCGCATTGGCCGGTGGAGTACGGCGGGCCTGGCTGGACGCCGATGCAACGCCACATCTTCGAACAGGAGTGCCTGCGCGCCCATGCGCCCGATCTGAGCTGGCAGGGCCTGCGCCTGTGCGCGCCGGTCATCTACAGCTTCGGCACGACAGCGCAGAAGCAGCGCTTCCTGCCGCCCATTCTGCGCGGCGACTACCTGCTGGCGCAGGGCTTCTCCGAGCCGAACGCCGGCTCGGACCTGGTCTCGTTGAAGACGTCGGCGGTCAAGGACGGCGACCACTACATCGTCAACGGCCAGAAGACCTGGAGCAGCGAGGGCCACTACGCCGACTGGGGCTTCTTCCTCGTGCGCACCGACGCGAGCGTCAAGCCGCAGCGCGGCATCTCGTTCCTGATGATCGACCTGAAGAGCCCCGGCGTCACGGTGCGGCCTATCGTCATGTACAACGGCATGCACTACGTCAACGAGATCTTCCTCGACAACGTGCGGATGCCGGCCGACAACCTGATCGGCGACGAGGGCGCCGGCTGGCGCTACGCGAAGTTCCTGCTCGACAACGAGCGCACCTCGAGCGCATTCATCCACTTCTCGCGTGAATGGCTGGCGCGTGCGCGCCAGATTGCGCAGCGCGAGAGGGTGGGAGAGGTTGCGCTGATCGACACGCCGGCCTTTGCACGCCGGCTCGCCGTGGTCGAAATCGAGCTTCAGGCACTCGAAAATTCGGTGCTGCGCGCGCTCACCGAAGAGAAGACGCGATGGGATGCGACGGCGGTGGCCTCGGCGCTCAAGGTGCGCGGTTCGGAGATCCAGCAGCGCGCCACCGAGCTGGCGCTCGATGCGCTCGGCTGGCGGGGCCTGAGGTCGATCGATGGCTTCGGCGACTCGCTCATCGACGACGCGAGTGCGTCAACGCGCTGGCCGGGCGATGTGCCGGGCGTAAGCTCCGGCATGCTGCAGACGCGTGCCGTGACCATCTACGGCGGTGCGAAGGAAGTGCAGAAGAACATCATCGCGCGCCTGGCCTTCAACCTTTGAAGGGCTCGATCGATGCAGGACAAAGTCGTGATCGTGACCGGTGCCTTCGGCGCGCTCGGGCGCGTCGTCGCCGGGACGCTGGCTGCGCGCGGTGCGCGCCTCGGGCTGGTCGATGCTGCGGGGTCGGTACCCGAAGCGCTTGCGCAGGAGTTCGCTGCCCAGCTGCTGATGCCGGGCATCGACCTGGCCCGCCTCGACGCGGCACAGGCGATGGTGGCCCAGGTCGTCGCCCGCTTCGGTGTGCTCGATGCAGTGGTCAACATCGCCGGCGGGTTCCGGTGGGAGACGGTCGGCGAGGGCGACGTTGCCACCTGGGATGCCTTGTTCACGATGAACCTGAAGACCGCGCTGCATGTCTGCAAAGCCAGCCTGCCGCATCTGCTGGACCGCCCGGCGGCGCGAATCGTCAACATCGGCGCCGGGGCCGCCGCCAAGGCGACGGCCGGCATGGGAGCCTATGCGGCCTCCAAGGCCGGCGTGCTTCGAATGACCGAGGCGTTGGCAGAAGAGACGCGGGACCGCGGCCTCACCGTCAACGCCGTGCTGCCCGGCATCATCGACACACCCGCCAACCGTCGCGACATGCCGGATGCCGACTTCTCGCGCTGGGTCTCGCCGCAGGCGCTGGCCGACGTGATCGCCTTCCTGCTGTCCGATGCGGCACGTGCGATCACCGGCGCCGGCATTCCGGTGTTGGGCCGGCTCTGAACCCGAGACCAGGAGACGCTCATGAGCAAGTGGCTGCAGGCAACCGAAACGCTCACCTTCGAAGTTGCCGAACGTGTCGCGCGCATCACCTTGAACCGCCCGGACAAGCGCAACGCCTTGAGCCCGCAGGCCCTGGACGAGTTGCACGATGCGCTGCTGGAGGCCGACGACCGCACCGACGTGAATGCCATCGTGCTCGCAGGCGCCGGAAAGGACTTCTGTGCCGGCTACGACCTCGCCGGCGCCTACGCGGGGCAGGGCGCGAGTGACGCCCCCGCCTACCGATCGGTGAACGGCACGATCGACGACGACTGTTGGCAGCTCGAGCAGACGCAGAAGAAGACGCTGGCGATCTTCGACATCCACAAGCCGGTGATCGCGCGCGTGCAGGGCAACTGCCTCGCAGGAGGTACCGATCTGGCGCTGATGTGCGACATGGTGGTCGCTGCCGACGAGGCGCGCATCGGCTTTCCTGCAGCGCGCGCCAATGGCACGCCGCCGCAGAACATGTTCATCTATCACGTCGGGCCGCAATGGGCCAAGCGCCTGCTGATGACGGGCGACTGGATCTCGGGCCGCGACGCTGCACGCATCGGCCTGGTGATGGACAGCGTGCCGGCGGCCGAACTCGATGCGAAGGTCGACGAGCTGGCGCGCCGCGTCGCGCTGGTGGACGCCGAGCTGCTCGCTGCGCACAAGCGCGTCGTCAATCTCGCGCTCGAACTCTCGGGGGCGCGCACGATGCAGCGTCTGTCGGCCGAGCTCGATGCGCGCGCGCACCTGTCGCGTGGCCCGCGGCGAACGCAGTTCCGTGCCGACATGGCCGAGCACGGCCTGAAGACGGCGCTGAAGAACCGCGACGAGCCTTTCGGCACGGGGCAGGTACGGGTCGGTTCCGAGAAGAACGCCCCGACCTGAGCATCGTGGTCGGCAGGCCATCCCGCGCTTGCGAAACAAGTGTTCAGATTTGCGAATAGTGGGCACAAAACTGTTCTCATGGAACTTGGACTACTCCCTAATGCCCTTGTAAGGCTAGGGTCAGTACGTAGTTGACACTGCCAAATGCACTGTTCAGAATACCGAACTGCGTTCACATAGAAGTTCGATCTCATGTGAGCAACGCCGGACACCGAGGCGCCAGAACGCAGGGCCGGGCTGATTCGAATCCATCAATCCACAGGAGACAGCATGAGCGGCTTGGGAACACTTCATCGGGCGCCACGGCGCGCGCGGCGCTTGCCGGCGCTGATCGCCGCCATCGCCGGTGCCTGGGCCATCGCGCCCGGCGCGAGGGCGGTGGAGATCGACACCGGCAACGACGACTTCAAGGTGCGGCTGGACAACAAGGTCAGCTTTACCGCCGGGTGGCGCGTTGGCTCGCGCGACGACTCGATCGCGGCGAATCCGGCACTCGGCGCGGCGGTGGCGAGCGAGTACTTCGTCGACAAGGGCAAGCTGTACACCACGCGCTTCGACCTCTACAGCGAGTTCGATGTGAAATACAAGAACGATCACGGCATCCGGCTGAGCGGCGCGCTGTGGTCGGACCCGAAGTTCCCGGGTCAGCCCAATGTCGGCCCTGCAGGCGCGGCCAACTCGGCGTTCGGGCCGAGCGGCGAGTGGCCGAACGAGATCAAGCGCTATTACGGCAGCTCGGGCGAAATGCTGGACGCGTTCGCATTCACGCGCCTGAACCTGGGCTCGGTGCCGGTCAACATCAAACTGGGTCGCACCTCGGTGGTCTGGGGGGAGTCGGTATTCGGCGGCGTGGGCGGAAGCAACTCGGTCGGTTACGCGCAGAATCCGAACGACGGTCGCAAGTCATCGCAGAATCCGAACGCCAGCCTGAAGGAGACTTCGCTTCCGCTGGCGCAGCTGAACATGGTCTTCAACGTGGCCGAGAACGCCAACCTGTCGATCTATCGCGCCTTCGAGTTCCGGGCCGATCGCGTGCCCGCGAGCGGCACCTACCTGGGCTTCGGCGATGGCGTCGGCGGCGCGCCGAATCTGTTCTGCAGCCAGCTGCTGCCCTACGGCTGCTTCCCCTATGGACCGCCGCTCGAGGGCAAGAAGAACGACTGGGGCATCCAGTACAAGGTGCGCCCGAGCTTCATCGACGCGGGCCTCTCGCTGACCTACCGCGAATTCAGCGAGAAGGCGCCGTGGTATGCGGTATGGAACGTGGCCGACAACGCCCCCATCGGCAATGCGCGGTCGGTCTACGGCAACAACACGAAGCTGCTGGGCCTGACCCTCAACACGACCAAGTGGGACATTTCCTGGGGTGGTGAACTGAGCTACCGCAAGAACGCGGCGCTGACGTCCGACTTCTCTGCGCTGGCACCGGTGGCAGTCGGTGGTGCCAACGGCCCGGGCGGCCTGTTCAGCTCGAGCCCGACCGAAGGTGCCCGCGGCGACACGCTGCACGCTGTGGCGAATGCGCAGATCTTCTTGGGCAAGGGCGCGTTCTGGGACACCTTCGTGATCGCCGCCGAGGTGGGTGTCAGCCATCTGCTGAAGGTGACACGCAACCCCGATCTGTTCCTCGCCACGGGCAGCAACTACGCGCCGGTGCTGTGCAACGCGCCCGCCGGGTTTGGCGGCGAGCCGAACCGCAAGGTCGCCGGCTGCGCCGATCGCACGGCGTATTCGTTCGGCCTGTACCTTGATCCGACCATCTATCAGGCGTTTCCAAGCGTGGACCTGGAGATCCCGGTCTTCATGCAGTTCAACGTGCGCAACTCGCCGCTCAATGGCGGCTCGAGCGATGGCTTCAACACCTTGTCGGCGGGCCTGAAGGCGACCTGGAACACCGCCTACGGGCCACAGGTGTTCCAGCTCAACTACCTCGGCTTCAGCAACAAGAAAGACGCCAGCAATTCCAACGGCCGAGCGATCCTCGGCGGTCCGTACTACGACCGCGGGCAGATCCAGTTCACCTATACGACGAGCTTCTGAGCGAAGCGACAGACGAAGGAACCCACCATGAAGCTCCAACGCACACTGATCGTCGCGGCCCTGTCGGCTGCGCTCGGTTCGACCGCATTCGCCGCGGCCACACCGGAAGAACTTGCGCGCCTCGGCAAGGACCTGACGCCTTGGGGCGCCGAGGTTGCGGGCAACAAGGACGGCAGCATCCCGGCCTACAGCGGCGGCCAGCGCGCGCTGCCGGCAGGCTTCAAGCCTGACGGCGGCGGAAAGCGCTGGATCGACCCCTATGCCGGCGAGAAGCCGGCGGTCCAGATCACGGCGCAGAACATGGCGCAGTACGAGGACAAGCTGCTCGGTTCGGCGAAGGAGATGTTCGCGCGCTTCCCGAAGACTTTCCGCATCGATGTCTACCCGACGCACCGCTCGGTGTGGGTGCCCGATTGGGTCAACGAGAACAGCATCAAGAATGCCAGCAGCGCGAAGATCGAAGCCGACGGCTTCGGTCTCACGAACGCATTCGGCGGCACGCCGTTCCCGGTTCCGAAGTCCGGCATCGAAGTCTGGTGGAACAACGAGTTGCGCTACAAGGGTACCTACCACCTGAACAACGTGGCCACCTGGACGGTCGACAGCGCCGGCCGCAAGAGCCTCAACGGCGCCTTCAACTCCGAACTCTATTTCCCCAACTTCGACCCCGAAGTGGGACGCGACAAGTTCCTCGCCGGAGACGGCCTGTACTACAAGGTCTTCAACGATTACTCGGCACCGGCGAGCCGCGTTGGCGAGGTCTCGCTCGGGCTGGTCTGGTACGACCAGGCCAAGCACCCGGCCAAGAGCTGGTCATACACGCCAGGCACGCGCCGGGTTCGCACGACGCCCGACCTCTACTACGACACGCCATGCCCGGGCTACAACGGCGGCATCACGATGGACGACATCCAGATGACCTACGGCCCGCAGGACCGCTTCGACTGGAAGCTGGTGGGCAAGAAGGAGGTCTACATTCCGTACAACAACTACACGCAGCAGTTCGTGACGCCTTCGTCGCACACGGCCACGTCCAATCATCCGAACCCGGACGACATTCGATGGGAATTGCATCGCGCCTGGGTGATCGAGGGCACGCCGAAGAAGGGCGTGCGGCACATCTATTCCAAGAAGGTGCTGTACGTCGATGAAGACATGGGTGCCAGCTACATGGAAACCTACGACCAGGGCGGCAAGATGTTCCGCGCCGGTTGGTCGACGATGGTGCAGCTGTACGACATCGGCGTGCCCTATGCGCTTGGCAACTTCTTCTTCGACTTTTCGACGGGCTCGTACTGGATCGGCAGCCACCCGGCGGATTCGTCCGTCAAGGGCTTGAGCTTCCCGAAGGACTCGAGCTGGAAGAAGTCGAGGCTGGACATCTTCACTCCCGAGTACGTGCAGGCCAACGGGATCCGCTGACCGACCCGCTGGCACTGCTTCCATGCCCGAGAGCCCTCGGGCTTCGCCGCTTCCGGTTTCAGCATGACTCACACCACGACTTCACGTCTGTTGGCCGCTCTGGTCCTCGCCTGTACGGCGCTGGTGGCCGAGGCCGAGTTCAAGGACCCGCTCGCGACGCCGGCCGTGCGAACCGAGCGGCTGACGCAAGCGCCGATGACGGCCATCGTGCGAGCCGGGGCCTCGCGTCTGGTGGCGGCGGGTTGGCGCGGCGTGATCGTCGTGTCCGACGACGAAGGCAAGAGCTGGAAGCAGGCCGCCGTGCCGGTGCGCGAGGACCTGACCGCGCTGTCTTTCCCGACGGCGACCCACGGCTGGGCCGCCGGCAACGAAGGCGTACTGCTCGAGACCACCGATGGCGGCCTGCACTGGAGCAAGCGGTTGGATGGCCGCGATGCCGCCAGGCTGATGGTCGAGAAGTACACCGATCTTGCTGCGAAGTCGCCCGATGACAAGGTGCTGGCTGCGGCGCTGAAGGAGTCGACCGGCTACCTGGCGCAGGCACCGGCCCGGCCCTTCCTCGACATCGCGTTCGAGAACGAGCAGAGCGGCTTTGTCGCCGGCACCTACGGCATGCTGTTTCGCACGACCGATGCGGGCAAGACCTGGGAACCCTGGCTGGATCGCACCGACAACCCGAACGGCTACAACATCTATTCGGTCCGCATCGTGGAGGGCGACGTGTTCCTGGCCGGCGAGCTCGGGCTCGTGCTGCGACTGGATCGCGCACAGCAGCGCTTCGTCAAGGTGACGACACCTTACGAAGGATCGTTTTTCACGCTCACCGGCAAGGCGCCGGCACTCATTGCCGCGGGCCTGCGCGGCAACGCGTTGCGCAGCGTCGATGCCGGCAAGAGCTGGCAGAAGGTCGATTTCGCGGCGTCCTCCCCGACGACCTTCTCGGGCGCCGCGTTGACGCCCGATGGCAAGGTCGTGCTGGTCACGCTGTCGGGGCAGATGTTCGTCAGCGACGACGGGGGGCAACGCTTCAAGGCCGTGCCGTCGAAGGCGCCGATGCGTTATAGCGGCGTGGCAGCGGCGGGCCGCAACGCAGTCGTGGTGGTCGGGATGCAGGGCATACGCACCGAAGAGGCGAAATGATCAAGTCGAGGACCGCCCCCCATGAGTGTTGATTCCAGCAAGTCCGCGCGGATCGACGCGATGCCGATCGTGCGCGATCTGAAGGACTTCGATCCCAAGTCCGGCGGCGCGGTCGAGCGCCTGATCTTCAACCATCGCTTGCTGATCCTGTTGTTCACGCTCGTGGTGTCGGTGCTGCTCGGCTGGCAGGGTTCGAAGCTCGTGATCAACGGCAGCTTCGACCGCCTGATCCCGCAGAACCACCCCTACATCAAGAACTATTTCGAGCACAAGGACGCTCTGCGCCCGATCGGCAATGCGGTGCGCATCGTCGTGGAGAACACCAGCGGCGACATCTTCGACAAGGACTATCTGGAGTTCCTCGCCCGGGTCAACGACAAGGCCTTTCTGGTGAACGGCGTCGATCGGCCCTGGGTCAAGTCGCTGTGGATGGCCGGCGTGCGCTGGCAGGAGGTGACCGAGCACGGCTTCGAGAGCGCCCCGGTGATGATGCAGGGCTTCACCGGCACGCCCGAGCAACTGGCCCAGGTGCGCAACAACGCGCAGCGCGCCGGCATCATCGGTTCGATCGTCGCGAACGACATGCGCTCCAGCATGATCGTCCTGCCGATGCTCGAGACGTATCCGGATACCGGCAAGCGCGTCGACTACGGGGAACTCGGCCGCGCGCTGGAGCACGACATCCGTTCGATGCAGACGCCGCGCTTCAAGATCCACATCGTCGGCTTCGGCAAGCTGGTGGGCGACCTGATCGACGGCCTGCGCGAAGTGGGGGCGTTTTTCGCGATCTCGGCGCTGATCGCCGCCGTGGTGGTGCTGCTCTACACCCGCTGCGTGCGCAGCACGGTGCTGCTGGTCAGCACGTCGATCCTCGGCGTGGTCTGGCTGCTCGGGCTGATGCGGCTGATGGGGTTCGAGCTCGATCCGTATTCGGTGCTTGTGCCCTTCCTGATCTTTGCGATCGGCCTGTCGCACGGCGCGCAGAAGATGAACGGCGTCATGCAGGACGTGGGTCGCGGAACGCACAAGTACGTGGCTGCGCGCTACACCTTCCGGCGCCTGTTCCTCACCGGCCTGACGGCGTTGCTGACCAACGTCGTCGGCTTCGCGGTGCTGATGGTGATCGACATCCCGGTCATTCAGGACATGGCGCTCACCGCCAGCATGGGCGTGCTGGTGCTGATCTTCACCAAGCTGGTCGGCATCCCGGTCGCGCTGTCGTACATCGGCGTGAGCCAGAAGGCGGCGCGGCGCGGGCTGCGCGAAGACAGCGAGCTGCGGTCCGGCGCAGGTGTCGTCGCGCGCACCTGGGCGCTGCTGGTGCGCTACACGCACCGTGGTCCGGCCACGGTGGCGGTGCTCTGCGCAGCACTCGTGGGCACCGGCACTTTCCTCGTCAGCCGCCATGTGCAGGTCGGTGATCTGGACGCCGGCGCGCCCGAATTGCGTGCCGACTCGCGCTACAACAAGGATGTGGCCTACATCACCAAGCACTACGGCTTGTCGACCGACCTGTTCGTCGTGATGGTGCAGGGCGCATCGGTCAAGGATCCGGCCGGCAAGGGGCTGTCGCCGAACGACCCTTCGCTGACCTGCGATCGCGACAAGTTCAAGCTCTTCACGACCGCCGACGACCTGGAGTGGACGCTGCAGAACACGCCCGGCGTGCAGGCGACCGCGTCGGCCGGCACGATGAGCCGCTACCAGTCGGCTGGCATGAACGAGGGCAGCCCGAAGTGGATGTTCAACGGCCGCAGCCCGCGGCTGCTCGACGCGGCCGTGCGCCAGCTGCTGGACTTCCTGCCCGAGGCGATCACGGTCGACTGCTCGATGATCCCGGTCATCGCCTACCTCTCCGACCACAAGGCGCAGACGCTGGCCGGCGTGCTGGCCACGGTGGAGCGCTTCGCCGCGGAGAACGCCGACCAGGACATCCGCATCCTGCCGGCGGCGGGGTCGGCCGGCATCGAATCCCTGACCAACATCGTCGTCGCGAAGGCGCAGACGCAGATGCTGCTGCTGGTCTATGGCGCCGTGGTGCTGTTGTGCTTCTTCACCTTCCGCAGCTGGCGGGCGGTGGTCGTGGCGCTGATCCCGCTGCTGATCACGTCTTCGATCTGCGAGGCGCTGATGGTCTGGCTGGGCATCGGCATCAAGGTCGCGACATTGCCGGTGATCGCGCTCGGCGTCGGCGTCGGCGTGGACTATGCGCTGTACATCCTGAGCATCCAGCTCATGCTTCAGCGCGCCGGCGTGTCCTTGTCCACGGCCTACCGGATGTCGCTGGAGTTCACCGGCAAGATCGTCGCGCTGGTTGGCATCACGATGGCGGCGGGCGTCGTCACCTGGGCCTGGTCGCCGATCAAGTTCCAGGCCGACATGGGCATCCTGCTGACTTTCATGTTCCTGTGGAACATGGTCGGCGCACTTGTGCTGATACCGGCGCTGTCGCACTTCCTGCTGCGTCACTACGGCGGCGCGCAGGTGCCGGCAACCCAGGCGCCGCCGGCATCGAGCGAGTCGTCTGCGCACGCTCTTCACCAGCACGCCTCCGGCAAGCCGGCCTGAGGAGCACGCGTGAGCGAACAAGCCGGCGCGATCTATGTACTGACAAGCGGCCTGAACATCGGCTCGACGATCTGCGCGAGTCTGGCCTCGCGTGGTGCGCGCGTCGCCTGGTTGACGGACGGCCCGGACGAGCCCGCCGCGCAAACGCCGGCCGGGGTGATCCGAATTGGCGCGAGCTTCGCTTCGCGTGCTGCACTGGAGCAGGCTTTCGCCACGGCGCGCGAGCTCGCCGGCGACGCCAGCCAGGTCGTGCTGAGCGCGCTGCCGCACGCGGCGCTGCAGGCGCAGGACATCGTGAGCTCGAGCGACGACACCTGGCATGCCGCGTGCGGCGCGGCGATGAAGAGCGTGCTGTACGGCCTGCAGGCGAGCCACGCCCGGATGGCGCGACGGGGCGGCTCGGTGGTGGTGGTCGGTCCGACACTCTCGCTCGCCGGAGCGCCGCAGCTGGTCGCACTGTCCACCGCCGTCGAAGGGCAACGCGGCTTGGTGAAGTCGACCGCGCGCCAGTGGGGCACCCTGGGCATGCGCGTCAACTGGGTGGCTGTCGCGCCGCGTGCCCTCGCACCACTCTTCGACGGGCTGAGCCTGCCGGTCAAGGCCGACGCGGTGCCGGTGGCGATGGGCCGGGCGCCGGACCTGGGCCGCGAGATCGTGCCGGTGATCGAGTTCCTCGGCAGCGCCGCCGGACGCGCGATGACCGGAGCCACCTTGGTGCTCGATGGCGGGGAGTGGATGCTGCCATGACCGCGACCCGGCTGCTGGAAGGAAGGACCGCCATCGTCACCGGCGCAGGTGGCGGCATCGGCCGCGGCATCGCGCAGGCGCTGGCCGCTGAAGGGGCGCACGTGGTGATCGCGGCCCGGCGCGCGTCGACCGGGAACGAGACGCTGGCAGCCATCCAGGCCGAAGGCGGGTCTGCCATCGTGGTGGAGACCGACGTCGCGCAGCGTCCTGCCGTCGAAGCGGCGATCGCGGCGGCGCTCGCAAGCTTCGGCGGGCTCGACATCGTCGTGCACAACGCGGCCAGCGGCCACTCGTCGCGGCCCACCAAAGGCGAAGACATCACCGATCGGGACTGGGACGAACAATCCGCGATCGCACTCGACGCGGCCTTCTACCTCGCGCGAGCCGCGTTCGCGCACCTGCGCGACAGCGGCCGCGGCCGCTTCATCATTCTGAGTTCGGCCCAGGCGCTGCACGGCGGGTCGATGAACCCGATCTATGCATCCGTGAAGAGCGCGCAGCGTGGGATGGCCAAGGCCCTGGCGCGCGAATGGGGCCCGCACAACATCACCGTCAACGCGGTGGCGCCGGCCGGCGAGACCGATGCGGCCAAGCTCTATTTCGAGCGCAACCCGCAGATCCGCGCGCAGATCATGTCCCTGGTTCCGATGCGCCGCCTGGGTGAGCTGCAGGCCGACATCGGCGCTGCCGTCGTTGCGCTGTGCAGTCACCACATGCGCTTCGTCACCGGCCAGACCTTGCCGGTGGACGGCGGCGCCTACACGGCGCTCTAGCCGGGGTGGAAGGAATCGATCGCGCTCAGAACGGCAACACCTGCCTTGCGCGAGTGATGTCCAGCGGGCGAAGGTAGGACGGGTCGGACTTGTCGCGCGAAGCCACGCCGGTGGCCGCATAGGCCGCGAGAGCTTCGGCCGGGATCGCGATGTCGCCGAGTGCACCGCCCCATTCGATGATGCACTTGCGGGCGGCGATGGCCCAGCGGCCGTCGCGCTTCTCGAAGCGATCGAGGTAGCGGCCACCGTGAAGCGACGTGGCCGGCCGCATCGTGTTGCTCGCCGCGAACAACCAGTAGGTCTCCGTGTGCGCGCTGTTGCCGTCGAGCTCGCAGCGGTGGTTCAGCACATAGTGCTTGTGCGCGTGCTGGTACTTCGCGTGGTAGGCGAAGGCCCAGTCAACGAACTCGGTCGCACTGCCGACGAAGGCGCCATGGTCGTCGGTCGCATCGGCGTGGTAGACCGACAGCAGCATCTCGCGGTCGAAGCGGTCGACGCCGCTGCAGTAGCGCAGGATGCAGTCGTGGATCTGCTGGCGGTCGATGAGCTGTTGCAGCGCCGGGAGGATGGATTCGCTCATGCAAGGCTTGCGACAATGTGAATGATGTTCTCATAATAGAACTTCAATCCAAAGCCAGCAAGCGAACACGGAGACACGCATGAGTGCCACAGACCTTCCCCGCAGCCCCAACTACCAGCGCGGCGTCGAACTCGTTCGCGAGATGCTCGGCGAACCGTTTCTCGCCGGCATGCAGGCGGCAGCGGGTTCGGGCGCGTTCGCGGCGGACACCGCCACGATCGCCTTCGAATCGGCCTTCGGCGCGGTCTGGTCGCGCCCGGGGCTGGATCGCAAGCAGCGCAGCCTGGTGACGCTGGGCATCCTGATCGGTACGGGCAAGCCCAGCGAGTTGAAGAACCATGTGCGCGCAGGCCTCAACAACGGCCTGAGCGTGACGGAGCTGCAGGAAGTGCTGATCCAGGCGATTCCGTACTGCGGCTTTCCGTGCGTGGCCGAGGCCATCGAAGCCACGGTGGCCGTGCTGCGCGAGCGCGGCCTGGTCGACGATGCGACGAAGACCGCGAAGGATCGCGGGATGCTGTAGAGGTTCAGGCCACGCGCAGGATGATCTTGCCGCGCGCGTGGCGCGTCTCGCTGTGGCGGTGCGCGGCAGCCGCTTCGGCGAGCGGGAACTCGCGGTCGATCACGAGCTTCAGCGCGCCGGCGTCGATCAGTGCGCCGATCTGGGCCAGGCGTGCGCCATTCGGCTGCACCCTCGCCGTCGCGGCGCGCACGCGGTGGCGCGCGGCGGTGGCTTCGTCGGGCGGCGGCATCGCGATCGCGACCAGCACGCCACCGGCTCGCAGCAGTGGCCACGAGCGTTCGCGCGTCGCGCCGCCGACGGTGTCGAGCACCACGTCGAGATGCTCGAGCCCCGCGGCGAAATCACCGGCGCGATAGTCGATCACCTGGTGTGCGCCGAGTTCGCGCAGCAGATCGTGGTTCGTGGCCGACGCGGTGCAGATCACATGCGCACCCGCGCGCCGCGCGAGCTGGATCGCGAACAGGCCGACCCCGCCGGCGCCCGCGTGGATCAGCACCGACTGCCCGGACCGCAGATCGGCCATGTCGAACAAGGCCTGCCAGGCCGTGAGCGCGGCCAGCGGCACGCCGGCCGCGTGTTCGAGTGGCAGGCTCGTGGGCGCCCGCGCGACCTGGTCTGCACGCACCGCGACGTACTCGGCATAGGCGCCATCGCGGCTCATGTCGGTCATCGCAAAGACTGCATCGCCACGCTCGAACGCGCCGACATCGGTGCCGGCAGCCTCGACGATCCCGGCCACATCCCAGCCCGGGATGAAGGGCAGAGGCAGCGGCACGAAGTCGCGGTAGTCACCGCGGCGAAACTGTATGTCGGCCGGGTTGACGCCTGCGGAGTTCACCTTGATGAGCAGCTCGCCGTCGCCGATCCGGGGCAGCGGCGCATCTTCGAGTCCCAGCACGTCGGCATCGCCGTACTGGTGGAAGCGGATGGCCTTCATGGTCAACGGTTGTGGAAGGTCGGCGCGCGCTTCTCGAGAAACGACTTGCGCTTCTCCGCTGCGTCCTCGCTCGCCTGCGCCATGAACACCGCACGCGCCTCGATCTCGCAGGCGGCCTCCAGGCTGGCCACGCCCTGGTTCAGCCACAGCGACTGCTTGGTGAGCCACACGCCGAGCGGCACGTTGGCGCAGATCGACGCGGCCAGCGCACGGGCTTCGTCGAGCAATTGGTCGTCGGGCACGACGCGCAGGGCCAGGCCGATCCGCTGCGCTTCGTCGGCCAGCACCGGACGCGCGGTGAGCAGGATCTCGGCTGCGCGTTGCGTGCCCACAGCGCGCGGCAGCATCCAGCTCATGCCGAGTTCGTGGCCGGTGCCGGCGTTGTGGATCGAGTTCACGAACTTGGCCGAGCTCGCCGCGAGGCACAGATCGGCGGCCAGCGCAAAGGCAAAGCCGAGGCCGGCGGCCGCGCCGTTGACCGCAGCGATCACCGGCTGGGGCAGGGCGCGCATCAGCAGCGGGATCTGTGCAATGCGCGTGATCGAATGCTTGGCTGCGTGGGGCTTTCCCAATGCCGGGTCGACCCACGGCGCCGGGCCGGCACTGCGCAGGTCGTGCCCGGCACAGAACGCGCGACCGGCGCCAGTGAGGATCAGCACACGCGTGCTCGCGTCCGAACGCAAGCCTTCGAGGATCGCGATCAGCTCTTCGTACATCGTGAAGCTGAAGGCGTTGAGGGCCTCGGGGCGGTTCAGCGTCACGGTCGCGATGCCGTCGGGGGTGCGCTCGAAAAGAATATCGGGCATGGGTTTCCTCGGCTCGGTCTTGCAATCGTTGTCGTTTCTAATATAGTACGACGTTCAACTATATGACCTATTCTAGCGGGCTGATGCGGGCATGGAAAGCCCCGCGAACGCCGCGCAGGAGACAGCCAGATGCCGCGTGTGGACCCATGGATCGATGCCCCCTTGCGCCCGGTGCGCCTCGGGTCTGCCGATTGCGCGGTCGAGGCTGGCGCCGGCGGCGGCCTGCGCATGCGGCTGCGCGAGCCGCTGCAAGCCTATCCGCGGCGCTACACCGATCGGCTGGTGCAATGGGCCGAGCGCAGGCCGGATCGGATCTTCCTCGGCCGGCGCCCGCCCGGCGGCCCGACGGTCGGCGCCTGGGACTCGCTCAACTATCGCGAGACCTTGGCGCGCGTGCGCGCGATCGGCCAGGCCTTGCTCGATCGCGGCTTGTCGGCCGAGCGGCCGGTCGTGATCCTGTCGGAGAACGACTTCGAGAACCAGCTGCTGGCGCTCGCCTGCACCCACGTCGGCGTTCCGTACGTGCCGGTCACGCCGGCGTACTCTCTGCTCTCGCAGGACCACGCAAAGCTCCGGTTCCTGAACCAGCGCGTGCGGCCGGGCCTGGTCTTCGCATCGAGCGCCAAGGCCTACGGCTCGGCGGCGCGCGCCGCATTTCCGCAGGCCGAGTTCATTGCGAGCGAGCCGCACGGCAGCGACGCCACGCCGTTCGACGCGCTGCTCGCCGCCACCCCGGGGCCCGCTGTCGCGGCGGCCTTCGACGCGATCACGCCGGACGTCGTCGCGAAGATCCTGTTCACCTCGGGCACCACCGGCGAGCCCAAAGGCGTGATGCTGACGCATCGCATGCTGTGCAGCAACCGCCAGCAGGTCGTGCAAGCCATGCCCTTTCATCTCGACGAGCCGCCGGTGCTGGTCGACTGGCTGCCGTGGCATCACACCTTCGGCGGCACCAACAACATCGGCCTGGCGCTGTACTGCGGCGGCTCGTACTACCTCGATCCTGGCAAGCCGCTGGCCGATGCGGTGCAGCCCACCGTCGACGCGCTGCGCGAGATTTCGCCGACGATCTACTACAACACGCCTGCCGGCCTGGCTGCGTTGTTGCCGCACCTGCGCAGCGACGCCGCGCTGCGCGAGCGCTTCTTCGCCCGTCTGCAGCTGATCTACTACGGCGGCGCAGTGCTGCCCAAGCACACCTGGGCGGGGCTGGACGAAGTCGCCGTCAGGCACACCGGGCAGCGCGTGCTGGTCGTCTCGGGCATCGGCTCCACCGAATGCGGGCCCGTGCCGACGACGACCAGCTGGGATCCGCGCCGCGAGCCGATGGTGGGGCTGCCGGTCGCCGGGGTCGAGCTCAAGCTCACGCCGGTCGACGACAAGCTCGAACTGCGCGTGAAGGGCGACTGCATCACGCCGGGCTACTGGAACGATGCCGAGCTGACCAAGGCGGCATTCGATGATGAAGGCTATTTCTGTCTCGGCGACGCGGTCACGCTGGTCGATGCCCGACACCCCGAGCGCGGGCTTCGCTTCGATGGCCGCATCGCAGAGAACTTCAAGCTCGCCAGCGGCACCTGGGTGCATGCCGGTGCGCTGCGCAGTGCCGCGG
>Ga0105239_10002844_pt1 | contig 21650 bp, 20 predicted proteins | sample KBSC44metaG_FD_92761 | JGI IMG/M metagenome (GOLD analysis project Ga0105239, IMG submission 92761) | Corn rhizosphere microbial communities from Kellogg Biological Station, Michigan, USA - KBS C4-4 metaG | ecosystem: Host-associated > Plants > Roots > Rhizosphere > Soil | place: Michigan, USA... | reverse complement strand
TTTTCCGCCGCCTTAAGCCGCTTTAGCTCAGCCGGTAGAGCACATCATTCGTAATGATGGGGTCGCGTGTTCGAGTCACGCAAGCGGCACCAGGCTTCGCGACGCGATAGCGGAGCGAAGACTACCCGGCGTAGCCCAAAGGGCGAAGCCTGGGCTTCTATCCGCGCGCTACGCCCGGCAAGCCAGGTCCCGATACACTCATTCTCCGATCACCGACCTGACAGGTGTCATACGACACAATTGGGGTGTTTAATCGCTGACCGGGTGCTGGATCGAGACAGGAGCCGTCCATGAGCAGCGTGCAAATCGGAGAGAACAGCTATGAGATGCCGCCGCGGGATGGGTTCACCATCGCGCATTTTATCACCGTCGCCGACATCGACCGGTCGGCCCGTTTCTATGAGAAAGTCTTCGGTGGCCGCATTTTGAGCAGAGGCGACAGCAGCGGCGCGCCTGGGTACATCCAGATCGCGAATATCTGGCTCATCGTCAACGTCGGAGGCGGGCCAACCCCCGACAAGCCCACGGTAACGCTCAGCACTCTCGCCGATCCCAACAAGATCAACAGCTTCATGAACATTCGCGTCGCGGATATCCAAGCCTCCTACGCGTTGTGGAAAAGCCGGGGCGCCGAGTTCATCACGGAGCCGATGGATAAGTACGGCGAGACGCGCTGCTACATCCGCGATCCCGACGGGTATATTATCGAAGTCGGGCAGAGCAAGCCGGATTTCACATACGGGTAATGACCGTAAGAAGCTACGACGGAATCCGCTTTCGCCGGGAATTCGTGAACGGCGTTGGAATCCATTTTCAGGAGGCTGGCGACCCGGCGCGGCCGGCGCTCCTGCTTCTGCATGGATTTCCGTCGACGTCGCGCATGTGGGACTGGCTCATCCCTTCGCTGCTGCCACATTTTCATGTGATCGCGCCGGACTATCCCGGCTTTGGGCTCAGCGACGCACCGGGGCCGGATACCTTCGCCTATACGTTCGACAATCTCGCGTCCTGCATGATCGCGCTGCTTCGCCAGCTCGGCATCGAGAGCTACTCGCTGATCGTGCAGGACTATGGCGGTCCGATCGGGTTTCGTATGGCGCTGGAGGAGCCTGAACGGCTGAAGGTCGTCGTCGCGCAGAACAATGCCGCCTATGAAGAAGCACTGGGGCCGCTTTGGGATGCGCGCAAAGCCTTCTGGGCCGATCCCAAGACGAACCGCGAAAAGCTGCAAAAAAATCTGTTGTCGCTTGATGCTGCGCGCTTACGGCACGTCGGTTCTTCGCCTAACCTGGAGCTTTACGACCCCAACAACTGGCACGACGAATATGCCATGTTGAACAGGCCTGAACTGGGCGAGATTCACACAACGCTGTTTTACGATTACCGGAACAATGTCGCGTCTTACGCCAGATGGCAGGCTTGGTTGCGCCAAACGCAACCGCCATTCCTGCTGATCTGGGGCCGTTACGACCTGTCCTTCATGGAGGAAGGCGCCCATGGCTTTTCGCGAGACAATCCCAAAACGGAAGCCCACATCATCGATGCCAGCCATTTTCCTTTGGACGAAGCGCCAGATAAGGTCTGCACGTTAACAATCGCCTTCCTGCGCAAATGGCTGGGCTGAACCATGGGCCAGAACGTTCTTGTGTTTTACGGCTCCTATCGCAATCCACGATATGGAATACGGCTGGCCCGCTATGTTACGTCGCGGCTCAATGCACGCGGACTGGACGCCGAGCTGATCGATGCGCGCGAGATCGGCCTGCCCATCCTCAGCAAGATGTATAAGGAGTATCCGCGTGGCACCGCGCCTCAGGCGATGGAGACGCTTGCCGGCAAGATCCGGTCGGCACACGGCTTCGTTTTCGTCTGCGGAGAATACAATTGGGGCATTCAACCCGGCCTCAAGAATCTGACCGATCATTATCTCGAAGAGTGGTATTGGCGGCCTGCAGCGGTGATCAGCTATTCGCTGCAACGCACGGGCGGCGCACGCGCGTCCTACAGCTGGCACGGAATCCTCAATGAGATGGGGATGATCGTGACCTCGAGCTCCATCGCTGTGAGTCCGATCACGGAAGCGCTCGATGAAGAGGGCAATCCCACCGGAGATTCCGGCAAATATCTGGACAAGGCTTTCCCGCGATTTGCCGACGATCTGGCGTGGTGGATGCAGGCGGCAGCCGCGCAACGCGAGCGCACAGCGCCACCATATTGATCCCTGGCCACGAGCCCGTCCGGTCGCGCGAAGAGATTCGCGCGGGTTACGGCGTCAGTTCGAATACTGTGCCGCCCACTCCGGCGCCGCCATCGCTAGTCGTCCCGTAGAGCTTGCCGTCGCTACTCAGGATCGGGGGCGCTTCCGGGGTTTTGCCATCCGAGCAAACCGGTTGCTCGCTGCAGAATTTGTACAGTGTGGTCTCAATCCATTGTTGTTGGCCGCTGTCGTAGCTGAGCTGGAATACGGTTCCAGCATCGTCTATGCCGCCATATTCCGTCGTTCCGAAGAGGTTGCCGTTGGCGTCGACGACTACGCCCAGGGGAATGTCCCCATCCGGACAGCCAAAGCCACCACAGAATTGGCCGATGACGCTATACGCGCCGCCGGCCGTGCGCTCGAAAACGATGCCGGCATCGCAACTGTGTTGATCGCAATCCGAGTACAGTGTCGTACCGAACAGGTTTCCGGCGGCATCCATCGCCAGTGGCCCATAGCAATCCGCGCCGTCGGCGCAACCTGTCGACGGGTTGCAGAAATTGTGAAGCGTCGTTTCCTTCCAGCTGCTCGCCGCCAGTTTGTACAAGACGCCGTAGCCGAATTTGCCCCCCGATGCGGTGACGCCAAGGACATTTCCCGACGGATCCACGAGAGGCAACGAGGGCAACGCGGTATCGGCGCCGGTAACGGCGTTAAAACTGTGAATGACCTCGTAGTCCCAAAACCCCCGTCGGCGGCAAGTTTGTAGGCGACGCCCTGGGCGTGCGCGCCTCCGTATTGGGTTGTGCCAAACAATGGCGAGAATTCATCCCAGGGCGCTCCTGAAGCCTGACCGGAATAGGCAAGTCCCGTTCGCGGATAGCTGCCACCGGCGCAACTGAGGCCAGAGCAGAACGAATGAATGACGCCGAGACTCCAGCCACCCGTCTTGTGGGTCAGCTTGAAGACGACACCACTACCATTCTTGCCGCCATTCTGCGTCGTGCCGTAGAGATTGCCGTCAATGTCCATGATGAGACCGGCAAACGGGCCTTGGCCGTCGGCGCAGTTCGCCCGGGCGCAGAAATTGTGCAGGATGTATTCCTTGTATGTCCCGTCTCCGTTTGGGATCAGCTTGAACACAAGGCCGCCATTGTATTTACCACCACCGGTCGTCGTGCCGTAGAGGTTGCCGGACTGGTCCATCAGCAGACTGCTCCATGGATCCACGCCATCGCCGCAGGTATCTCCCTTGCAAAAGGAATGCAGCACTGTCTCCGTATAGGCATTCGCGTTGATCGGCAGGCAAAACCCGATCGCAATTACCACGGCGATGATCGGCAATGTTCGGAGCAATGACTGAAGCAAATTGCGCATGCATTCTCCTGTCGGGAGCGTGAAAGACTCCGCGCCGTTTACGGCGTCAGCTTGAACACAGAGCCGCCGCCATCTGCGCCGGTCTGCGACGCCGTGCCATAGATGTTTCCGTGCGCATCCACGATTACGGGCGCCACCGGATTGCTACCGTCGGAGCAGGTCTGCGCGCTGCAGAAATTGTAAAGCGTCTGTTCGGTCCATTTGCTGCCGTTGGACAGCATGAAGACCGTTCCGAAACTCGTCATGCCTCCGATATGGGTGGGGCCAAGGAGATTGCCGCTGCCGTCAAGAACCAAGCCTGCAGCCGGCTCGATGCCATCCTTGCAATTTGCTTTCGAGCAGAAATCGTAGATGACCTGGTATTTGCCCGTGGCCGTGCGCTCGAACGCCACGCCGCAACCATTGGGTTCTGGGCAGTTGGCGCCAGACCCTCCATCGATGGCGACCCCGAAAATATTGCCAGCCGCATCCATCGCCAACCTGCCCATCCCGCCATTGCCGTCGGTACAATCCGGCTCGGCGCAGAAATTGTGCAACGTCGTCTCTTTCCATGTGCCTGCCGCGAGCCGGTAGAGAACACCCGCACCATTTGCGCCGCCGAGATAAGTCACGCCGAAGAGATTGCCGGAGGAATCCACGAGAAGCGGGCCCGGATATGCCGAGTCCACGCCGCCCGAAGGATTGAAGCTGTGAAGAACCTTGGTGGTCCAGCCGGAATTGCCCGGCGACAGCTCGTAGACGATCCCCTTGTTCTGTGCGCCACCCAGGCTGGTTGTTCCGAACAGCGGCGAGATTCCATCCCAAAGGGCGCCGCTGGCCTGGCCCGCATAGGCGAGGCCGCCGTAGGGCACGCCGCCATCGGGGCAGTTGGGTGGAGAGCCGCAAAACGAATGTATGATGCTGAAGGCCCAGCCATTGGCGACCGGCCGCATCTTGAAGACGGCGCCGTCGGCGTGTTTTCCGCCCCCCTCTGTGGTGCCGTAGATGTTGCCATCCACGTCCATGATGAGCTCGCTGTCCGGATAAGTGCCGTCAGGGCATCCCGCCTTTGCGCAGAAGTTTTTCAGGATGTGCTCGGTGTATTTGGTCTTCTTCGCATTCGGGATCAGCTTGAAGAGAAGACCCTTGTTGTACTTTCCGCCAAATTCCGTAGTGCCGTAGAGGTCGCCGGACGAATCCATCAGCAGACCATCGCGCGGTGTCTCGCCGTCGCCGCAATCGGATTCCGTGCAGAAGGAATGCAGCGTCTTTTCCGTGTAAGCGGAAGCAGCCGGCGCAATTGCGAACGCAAGCGCCAAAGCAGCCATCCCCAATATGAATTGTAGGCCGCAATTTTTGTGCATCACATTGTCCTCGTTGGAAGTGCGCCGGTTTGCGGGTCTTGCGATCGCGTCACGGCTTCAGTTCGAACACGGTGCCGTAGTCTCCGTTCGCGCCACCGGAAGCTCCGGTGCCGAAGAAATTTCCGGAAGCGTCCATGATGAGAGGCGCGACGGGGCCCGCGCCGTCGGCACAATTCTGTTCGCTGCAGAAATTGTAGAGGACCGTTTCGGTCCAGCCGTTGCCGTGACTGAGCGCGAAAGCTGTTCCGCCCGGTCCGGTGCCGCCTTCATAGGTGGTGCCCACAAGATTGCCGGCGCCATCCATGATCAGACCGGCGGTTGGATCGAGCCCGTCCCTGCAATTGCTCCGTGAACAGAAATCATAGAGCACTTTGAATGTGCCCCTCGCCGTCCGCTCGAAGACGACGCCGCAGCCGTGATCGGCCGTGCAATGCGCGCCAGCGCCGCCGCCGCCAGTGGTTCCGAAGAGATTGCCTGCTCCATCCATCAACAGTCGTCCTGAGGGCTCCCAGCCATCGGCGCAATTCGCCTCAGCGCAGAAATTGTGAAGTGTGCTCTCGCCCCATGTGCCGGCTGTCAGTCTGTAGATCGTGCCGCCGCTGTTGGACCCGCCTAGCAGAGTCGTGCCGATGAGATTGCCGGACGAATCCACCAATAGATCGCCGCCGTGGAAGCCCGAACTATACGAATGAATCACGTGATAGCTCCATCCAGAGCCTGTAGGCGCGAGCTCGTAAACCGCTCCCATGTTGTTCGCGCCGCCGCTGTAAGTCGTGCCGAACAGCGGTGACGATTCATCCCAGAGCGCACCGGAGGCCTGGCCGGCATAGGCCAGTCCGGTATCGGGGTCGGAGCCGTCGCTGCAGTTGCTGGTGTTGTGGCAAAACGAGTGAATGACGCCATAGCCCCAGCCATTGGCCAGTGGCTTCAATTTGAACACCACGCCGGCGCCAAATTTGCCTCCGCTACCGGTCGTGCCATAGATGTCGCCATCCACATCCATGATGAGAGCGCCATAGGCCGGGTATGAGCCACCGCTGCAACCGGCTTGCGCGCAGAAGCTGTGCAGGATGTGCTCGGTGTACTTGGTCTTGTTCGCGTTCGGGACCAGCTTGAAGACGGCGCCCTTGCCGTACTTTCCCCCACTCTCGGTGGTGCCATAGAGATTTCCGGATGCGTCCATGAGCAATCCGGCCAGCGGCGTGTCGCCGTCGGTTCAATTGGCTGCAGCGCAGAACGCGTGCAGCGTTTTCTGCGTGTAGGCCGACGCACCTCCCGTCGTCGTAAAGCCGATCAGCACCGCCGCGGCGGCGGCCAACAGAACGGGACGTGGAACTCGCAAAAAATGCAGGCTACGCATGGTGCCTCCCGAAAAGGTTGGCCCCAGATTCCCATCGACCGCCAAGAATTCGCACAGCCTGTTCTATAGTTCTTGCGCCTGAGCGACAGACTTGTACTAGGATGACGCCAAGCGCCTCAGGCGTTGAAAGCAGGTGTCATGCTGGCGTCGCCGGATCATTTCGGACCGAGGCTTTTTCGCACCGGCGCAATCCCGGAAGCTCAGCGTTTCGCGGCTTGGCATGGCGTGGTCAATGGTTGGCTTCTTGGCGTCGAATCGAGCCCGGTTTCGGATGCACCGTTTCGTGGATCCGCCTGTCTTCGCGCGCTGCCGGAGTTGCGGTTCGGCTGGGGCGTTCTCGGCGGCACGGTCAATAGGCGCACCCGCGCGCTCGCCGCACAGGACAATGACGATCTTTTTCTGTTCGTGAATTCAGGAGGCGTGTTCGGCGCCACGCAGCGCGGGCGCGACACGGAGGTTGGCGTCGGCGGCGCATATCTGATGTCCTGCGCGGAAGCGGGCGTTTATCGCTGGCCCGAAGGCATGAAGTTGACCGTCGTCCGCACGAAGCATGACGCGGTCTCGGCCCTTGTGCGCAATGTGTATGACGGTATGGGGCGCGCGCTCGCGGCGGACAATGACGGCCTGCGCCTGCTCACGCGCTATCTGCACATCCTGCACGATGCGGAACCGCTCACGACCGCCGAGGCGCGCGCGCTCGTCACGCGCCATGTGCAGGATTTGCTCGCCCTTGCGCTCGGTGCCACGGGTGATGCACGCGAACTCGCGCGTGCGCGCGGATTTCGTGCTGCGCGTCTCAAGGCGATCCAGGTGTACATCGAACGCAATCTCGCGCAACCGCAGCTTTCGCCGGAGACCGTGGCGCCCCGCTTTCGCATTTCGGCTAGGACGCTGCAGAGGCATTTCGAAGCGGATGGCACGAGCTTCAGCGAATATGTGCTCGGACGGCGCCTTGCCCAGGTCCACGCGGCGCTCGGCGATCCGCGAGGCGACACGCGCAGCATCGCCGAACTCGCGTTCGCCTTCGGCTTCGGCAACATTTCGTATTTCAACCGGCGATTCCGGGCGCGCTATGGGGCAGCCCCGTCAGATATCCGCAACCGGGAATTCACGCCTCCCCAATCAGGCGAATAAGACCGGGCCAGCGCGCTTTTCGGGCCGCACATAAACCTCCCGGAAAGGACAATTCCGACATAGTTCCATCCTTTGGCCGCCGCGCGCCTGTCCATGCGCGCACAAGGATGCGTTCGGCATGTTCCGAGAGAAACTGGTCACAGCACTCTCCTGGTCCGCGGCCTGCACCGCGGGTGCAATGCTGGCGGATTATGTGCTGACCATCCTCGTGCTCCGCGACTATCAGGCCTATACACCATTCGTGACGTTCTGCGTCGCCACCGTCATCTCGGTACCGATCTGCTATGCCTTGGTGAGCAGCCGGATCGATCTGCGCGAGGCTCGCGATCATCTGAAGGCAGTGCGCGATCACGCCGTCCAGATCGACCGCACCAAGACAGCGTTCTTCGCCAATATGAGTCACGAGCTGCGTACGCCGCTGAACGCGATCCTCGGATTTTCCGAACTTCTGAAGCTCGACGTATTTGCCGCGCGGCGCGTGGAATATGCCAACCTCATTCACAGCGCGGGCACGCATCTTCTGAGTTTGGTGAACGACCTGCTCGATCTTTCGCGCATCGAGGCCGGCAAACTCGAACTGCAGGAGCAGGCGCTGCGCTTAGGCGACCTGATCGAGGAGTGCGGGGAGACGGTGGCCTCGCGTGTACGCGCGCGCGAACTGATTCTTGTCCGCTCCATCGATCCAGGCCTGCCGGCGGTGAAAGCCGATCTCCGCGCGATCAAGCAGATCCTGCTCAACCTGCTGACCAATGCGATCAAGTTCAGCAAACCCGGCGGGACCGTCGAGGTTTTCGCGCGGATGCTGCCTTCGGGCGAGATCGCATTCGGCGTCCGCGACCAGGGCGTTGGCATCCCCGAACACGAGCAGGGCCATGTCTTCGAACGCTTCGGCCAGGTCCGCGGACAGACTGCCAATCCCGAAAAAGGCACCGGCCTCGGCCTGCCGATCGTGAAGGCGCTGGCGGAAGCTCATGGTGGCCGGATCGCGATGGAAAGCCGCGTTGGACAGGGCACCTGCATCACGATCACCCTGCCGGCCGACCGGATCATCCGCCCGCAACCGGTCGCCCTGGCATCCTGAGGCCGAATTCCGGGATAATCGTCCCCGTAACTCGCATCACTCCGGCGTGAGACGGCTTGCAGGTCGCCGGGATAGTATCCATGTCGTGCGCGGCCCCCATCGGGGCGATCTGTCGAGGGGAAAATCCATGATCCGCAAAATCCTGTGTCTGACCGTGCTGTTGTTTGCCGCGCCTGCCGCGGCGCAGGTCCGGCCCGAGCAACTCGCCAAGCCGCCCGCGGACGCGAAAGTTTGGACGCTGACGTCGTCGAACGGCGCGTCGCGGCACGGACAGGTATCGCTTTGGACCACGCCCGACGGTACGCACTGGTCGCGCATGAGCTTCAATCTGCGCGGCTTCGTGACCGAGATTGACGAACAGAACCGCTTCGCGCCCGACGGCACGCTCGCCTCCATGGTCGTACGCGGCAAAAACCCGCAAGGTGATGTGGCCGAAACCTATGACGTGAAGGACGGCATCTATACTTACAAGAGCCCGGTCGATACCGGCACCGGCAAGGCGGCATCCAATCTCGCCTATGTGGCCTTCGGCGGCACGTTCGATTCCTTCACATTCCTTCTCGACGCGATGCTGAAATCGTCAAGCCACGGCATCGATCTTCTCCCTTCTGGCCATGGCGTCATCGCGCCCTTGACGACGCTCGAGGTCACGAACGGCAAAGAGAAGAAGACGCTCACCGCCTACGCGGTCACCGGCTTTGGTCTGTCGCCGTTTCCAATCTGGATGGACGGCAACAAATTCTTCGGGCTCTCAGGTGTGATCGCCTTCCTGCCCGAAGGCTGGGAGAGCGCAGGCGCCGCAATGAGCAAGGCGCAGGACGCGGCGCTCGCGAAACTCGCCCCCGCGCAATACGCGGCAATCGCAAAGGCGCCTGCAGGCCCGGTCGCGTTCAAGAACGTCAAGCTCTATGACGCCGATGCGCGCAAATTCCGCGACGCCATGACCGTCGTGGTCGACAACGGCGTCGTGATCGATGTCGGCACGGTGGCAGCCACGAAAATTCCTGCCAACGCCGAAACGATCGACGGCAGCGGCAAGACGCTGATCCCCGGTCTCTGGGACAATCACCAGCATTATGGTGACGACTCCACCGGGCCGCTGCTGCTCGCCTCCGGCATCACGAGTGTGCGCGATCCCGGCAACCAGCCGGAAGAGCTGATGGCGCGCAAGAAGCGTATCGACGACCACCAGCTCCTCGGCCAGCGTATCGTGCCGTCGCTGCTGATCGACGGACCCGGCCAGTACACCGCGCAGGTCGCTGTCGTCGTGCACAACCAGGACGAGGCGCTGGCAGCGGTCCACCGAGCCAAGGATTCGGGCTATTTCGGGATCAAGCTCTACGGTTCGCTCGATCCAGCATTCGTGAAGCCGATGGCCACGCTGGCTCACCAGCTTGGCCTGCACGTCCACGGCCACATCCCGCACGGCATGCGCCCGCTCGACGCCGTCCATGACGGCTATGACGAGATCACCCACATCAACTTCGTGATGATGCAGGCGATGCCCGACGACATCGTGAAGAATTCGAACGGCATGAACCGCTTCGTCGGCACCGGCAAGTTCGCAAAAGATGTCGATCTGCATTCTGCGAAGATGACCGCCTATCTGGACGAACTGGCGCAGCGCCATATCGCGGTCGATCCTACGCTGGTGACGTTCGAGGACCTCTATGTCCCCGATCCGGGGACCTATCCTGCCGCGGATGCGCCCTATGCCGACACGCTGCCGTCCCAATTCGCGCGCGGATTCCTTTCGAGTGCAATGGCGCCGCAGGCCGACCTCTCGCGTGCCGACATGCGCGCGAGCTTCGCGAAGCTGAAGGATCTGGTGGCGGAATTGAACAAGCGCCACATCGAAGTGCTTGCGGGCACCGATGGCGTGGGTTTCGAGCTGATTCGCGAATTGCAGCTTTACACCGAAGCCGGCTTGTCGGTGGAGGATGCGCTCGCGACCGCCACCATCAATCCCGCCACGGTCTATGGCATGGCGGACAAGACGGGCTCGCTTGCGAAAGGAAAGCTTGCCGAACTCGCACTGATTGACGGCGATCCATCGAAAGACATCACCGAACTCCGTCAGGTGGAGCTGGTGATGCGCGATGGCAAGCTGATGAAGGCGTCCGAGCTTCGGTCGGCGCTTGGAATTTCCGGCGCGCCGAAGCGGAACTGAACAGCCGCCGCTGCTCCCGCCCTCTGGCCGGTGCCATAGAGGTCACGGGAGCAGCAGCCCACTTATGGGTTGGGCGTCACGTGTGTGTTGCCGTCTTTGTCGACGGTGGTTGTGCTGTCCGGTGGCGGATTGACCACCACCGTCTTTTCGGTGCTTCCGCAGGCTGCGAGAAGCAGCGGCACGAGCAGCACGGCGATACGCAGACTCATAGGTTAATCCTCGCGAGTTCCATGAAGAAAACGCGCGAGGAAAAGGGAATGTTCCCTTTGGAACCTAGGCGGCCTGTTCGGACACGGTCGCGCCGAGCTTGCGCCGCAACCGGCCAACGACGCGCGGTGCGGCGAACTCAGCGCCGACCATGAAGCGCATCAACGGACCGAAGGTGTCGATCGCGGCAGGGCCGACGACAAACAGACCCGGTACCGGCGTCTCGAAGCTGTCGGACAGCGTGGGGGCCGGGCTGTACGGCGCGACACGCGAAGCGAGTGCGGCTTTCAGGAACGGCACGCGATACATGTCGGGCTTGTATCCGGTCGCCGAGATCACGTGATCGAAGGTGAGCATCTCGTTGCGGCCGGTGCGATCTTCCAGCGTAAGCGTGACGCGGCCGTTCTTCTCCTGCGCGTTCGCGAGCGTGCAGCCGAGCGACATCGGGATGACGCCTTCCACCTTTTCGCGCATGAACCAGCCGGCGGCCGGATGCATGTGGCTGGCAATGGCGCGGCGCTTGAGGGCTTCCGGCAGCCGAGAGAACAGAAGCGGCGCTTCGGCGCAGAAAAGCGAACGCCAGCCGCGGCCGATGCCCGACGCCGGGCGCAGGGTGCGTCCGATGAGCGTTTCGTCTGACGCATCCGGAACTTTGTTGTATTCGATCTCCGACGCGCGCGCGACGATACGCACCGACGCCCCTTCTTCATGCAGAAGATAGGCGAGATCGACGGCGGACGAACCGGCACCGACCACCGCGACTTCGCGGCCCTTGAAGCCGGACACATCGCGATGTCCCGCGCTGTGGCTGACGGCGGCGGCGGAGAGTTTCGCCAGAACCGGCGGCAAATGTTCGAACCAGGTGATGCCGACGGCCACGACGACGTTGCGCGCCATAACCGTTTCACCGGTCTCGAGCTGCAACGTGAAGCCCCAGTCCTGTTCGTCGAGCCCGACAACGTTCGTGGGTTCGACGTCCGGCACATAGCGCTTCTGGAACCAGAGCGCGTAGCTCAGGAACGTATCGATTGGAATCGGGAGTGCCTGGTCGGCATAGGCGATGCCGCGGCGCGCGCACCAGGATTTGAGGGTCGATTCCGGCGACGGCGCCGAAAGGTTGGAGGCGAAGCCGTCCGACTTCAGGATCATGTTCTTCGGCATGTGTTCCGACCACGTCGTCATCGGCCGTCCGAAGATGCGATAGTCAATTCCGCGCGCACCCAGATGCGCTGCGATGGAGAGGCCGTGCGGCCCCGCTCCAATGATTGCGACGTCACAAACCTGTGCCATTTTCATTTCTCCGCTGTTTCACTCTGGGGCAAAGTGTCTCGACTAGAAGCACAGCCGGGCCCCTCAGCCCGGTTGTGTCCTGCTTGGTTCCAGATTCGTGCCAGGAACGGAGCGTGCATTTGCATCGCGACGAGGCCCCAGGATTCCCGCAATGGCACGCAAGGTTCTGCTGGTAACGACTGTCGATTGGGTATCGACCACGCGTTATGCCGGCGGTTTCGCGGCCGCAGCGTGGGTGGTGGATGTGGTCTGTCCGAAGAAGGCGCCGGCGCGGCTCAGCCGCTATGTCACGGACTGTTACACTTATCTCGCGCTCGGCGCGCTTGGCTCACTCCGTCGGGCGATCCGTAAGGCAAAGCCCGATCTTCTGGTTGCCTGCGATGACCGTGCGGTGAGCCATCTGCTGCGTTTGTATCGAAAAGAAACCGCGCGCGATCCCGGCGCACCGATGGCGTCGCTTATCCGCCGCTCGCTCGGCACGCCGGAGAATTTCGCAGCCATGCTGTCGCGCAGCCAGTCGATGACGGCGACATCGGAACTCGGCATCCGCACGCCTGAGACCGTTCCTGTCGCGAGCGAAGCAGACCTTGAGGTCTGTATCGCCAGGCTGGGCCTTCCGCTGGTCGTGAAGACCGACGGAAGCTGGGGCGGCGATGGCGTGATCGTGGCGCGCTCGCGCGAGGATGCGTTCGATGCGTTCCATCGCCTGAGAAAGCCGGCGTCACGGCTGCGTAATCTGGCGCGTGTGCTCCGGCGCCGCGATGCGCATTTTCTCCTCGAAGCGATCCGGCCACAGCCGCGCTTCGTCAGCGTCCAGAAATTCATCCCCGGCCATTCGGCGGCGAGTGCGTTCGCATGCTGGCAGGGCGAGGTCGTCGCCGACATTCACTACGATGTCATGATCGCGGACGGAACGATCGGGCCGCCGGTTGTCATTCGCCGCGTCGACAGCGAAGAGATGACCGAAGCCTCGCGCCGTATTGCCAGACATTTCGGGCTCTCGGGAATTTACGGACTCGATTTTATCCGCGACGATGCCGGCCACGTGCATCTGCTCGAGATCAATCCACGCACGACGCAGGGCGGCACGCTGCCTTATGGCGAAGGGCGCGATCTTCCTTCCGCACTGGCGAGTTGCGTCACGCAATGCGCAGTCGGCCGGCGCGAGGAAATCCCCAACGACGTGGTGGCGTTCTTTCCGGCCGAATGGCAGCGCGATATGGCTAGCCCCTATCTTACCAGCGGCTTCCACAACGTGCCGTGGGACGATCCCGCCATCCTTCGGTTTTGCATCGACACCCTGCCCGAGCCCCAGGCTTCCACCAAGCACCAGCTCATCGCGTTGCTTGGTCTGGACACCGCCGAAAAAGCTAGAAAGCCGATCTGGCGCCGGGCGTTCGCGGGAAACTGAACTTCCCAAATCCCGCTGCACTTTTTGCTTGACCAATCAATAACCCGACAGTTATGTATCGTCTCATAACTGACGGGTTATGTATCTATGCTGAATGCGCACGACACGCTCTTCCGGACGCTAGCCGATCCAACCCGGCGCGCCATCTTCGAGCGGCTCTGCCGCGAAGGCGAGCAGACGGTCGGCGCGCTCACCGCGCAGGCTAAGGTTTCGCAGCCGGCCGTTTCGAAACATCTAGCCGTCTTGAAGCAGGCAAAGCTGGTGCGCGACCGGCATGAAGGCCGCGAAACCCATTACAGCGCCCAACTTGGCGCACTGGCGCCGCTGATCGACTGGACGAGCCAGATGACCGGCTTTTGGCAAAAAAAGTTCGATCATCTCGAGGATCTGCTGAAAAGGATGGACCAATGACCGCCGAAACGCGCACCGTTGTCGTCGAACGGGAATTTCCGCATCCGCCGGAAAAGCTCTGGCGCGCGCTCACCCAGCCGCACCTGATCCAGGAATGGCTGATGCAGAACGACTTCGCGCCAAATGTCGGCCACCGTTTCAATATGCGAACGACGCCTTACGGTACCTGGAACGGCATCGTTGACTGCGAAGTCATGGCGATCGAGCCGAACAAGACCTTGGCCTACACTTGGGATTCTGGCGAAGGCTCGCTGCGTGTGACAAGCGTCGTGACCTGGACCCTCACGCCGACAGGCGCGGGAACGCATCTGCGCATGGAGCAGTCCGGCTTCCGCTCCGATCAGCCGCAGAACTTCGCGGGCGCCAAATATGGCTGGGAGAATTTCTTCAACAGACTGGAGCCTGCGCTCGCGCGGGCAGACTAAGGGGAGAAATCACATGAACTGGAACTTCTGGATTCGGCAGATCCATCGCTGGCTTTCGATCCTGTTCACGGCCACCGTCGTCGCCAACTTCGCCACACGATCGTTTGGAACGACGACGCCAGATTGGGTCACCTACTCGCCACTGCCGCCGCTGTTCCTGCTCCTGTTCACCGGTCTCTACATGTTCGCGCTGCCCTATTTTGGCAGATCGCGCGGAACAGCGACGAGCGCTTAACTCGCCGCGATTCCGGCCTCGATGGTCGTGCGGATGTGGGAACGACGGGCGTCGAGTTCGCGCGCGATGGTGTCGTCGTTCTGCTGCAGCGCCTCGACATCGGTGTTGGCGTAATCGAGCACGCCCATATCGGCATAGCCCTTTTGCACCTTCTCACCCCACAGCCCGATGTCCTTCACGATCGGCACGATGCGCATGAAGAGGCCGTTGCGGAACGTCTTCATCAGCGGCGAGCTGTACTGAAAATCGACGCATTCCTGCACCGGCAGGCCGAGCGTCGCCCAGACCTCGCGCGATTCGAACCGGTCGCGCATCAGGTAGCAGGCCTCGATCAGGAATTCCTCGCGCTCATCACGCTCCTTCTGGCTCAGATGCGGATAGTAATCGCGCAATGCCAGCCGTCCGAAGGCGACGTGGCGGCTCTCATCCTGCATGACATAGGCGTTGACCTGCTGCGCCAGCGGGTTCTGCGCATAGTCGCGCGTGGTCTGGAAGGCGGCGAGTGCAAGTCCTTCGATCACGACCTGCATGCCGAGATAGGTCATGTCCCAGCGACTGTCGCGCAAGGTCTGGTCGATCAGTTCCTTCAGCGGCGGCGTCATCGCATAGGCGACGCCGAACTTGGACAGCAGCATACGATAGGATTCGACATGCCGCGCCTCGTCGATCACCTGTGTTGACGCATAGAACTTGGAATCGATATCCGGCACCTGGGTGACGATCTTGGCCGCGCAGATCAGCGCGCCCTGCTCGCCCTGCATGAACTGTGAAAGCTGCCAGGCCTGGAAATGCTTGCGGGTTTGCGCTTTCTCTTTCGCGGACATCTTCTGATAAAGATCCATGCCTGCGATCGGCAGCATCTCTTCCGGAAGCTGTTGCGGATTTTCTTCGTCCAGCTCCTGGCTCCAGTCGATGCGCGTGGTCGCGTCCCACTGGAATTCCTTGCCCTTCTGATAGAGGCCCATCATCCCGGCGCGGCCGGTGTCGTACATCCAGTTGAAGCAGACGTCGAAATTCTGCGGCACCGTCCAGGTGCTGTCGGTCAGTGCTTCGGTGTAGAGCGATGCGAAACTCATGAGCGTCCTCCCCAGGATCGTCTCGACCCGGGAAGGCTAGGCTCATGCGCGCGTCAGGGCAACGCCGTCAGGACGCTTTGGCCAGCCGGCTCGCCCGCATTCCGTAGAGGAAATAAAGGACCAAACCGATCCCATTCCACTCAAAAAACCAGATTTGCGTCCGCGTGGGCAGGCTCCAAGCGAGATAGAAACATCCCAGGATGCACACAGGGCCGACCACCCAGGGCAGCGGCGTCCTGAAGATGCGCGGCCGGTTCGGGTCGCGCACACGTAGCGCGAGCATGCAGACAGCGACCGCAACGAACGCCGTCAGCGTGCCGACATTGGCGAGCTCCACGATCTGGCTGAGATCCATCGTTGCCGCCATTGCGATTACCACAAGGCCGGTGATCGATGTCATCAGCACCGGCGTTCCACGCGACTTGCTCACGGCAGCGAGGCGCTGCGGCAGAAGACCGTCTCGCGCCATCACGAAGAAGATGCGGCTCTGCCCGTACATCAATACCAGGATCACGCTGGGGATCGCGATGACGACCGCGGCGGCGACAATCTGCGCCGCCGTGCCATGGTTCAGCGCTTCCAGGATATAGACCAGCGGTGCTGCTTCATGCGCCTTCGAGAACAGCGTGTAAGACATCGCGCCGACAGCCAACGTCGCCACGACGACATAGATCGCTGTGCAGAGAGCCATCGACCCGACGATGCCGATGGTGAGATTGCGCTCCGGATTCTTCGTCTCTTCCGCGGCCGTCGATACGGTGTCGAACCCATAAAACGCGAAGAAAACGATAGCCGCGGCACCGAGAACGCCGTAGTTTCTGCCGTCCGCGGCTTGTGTTGCACCATAGCCAAACGGCGCGAATGGCGTGAAATGCGCGGGGTCGAAAGACTGCATCGCCAGCACCACAAACAGCACCAGCGCCGACAGCTTGATCAGCACGAGAACGATGTTCAGCGTCGCGCTCTCGCGCGTGCCCAGGATCAGAAGCAGCGTCACCACACCTGCGATCAGGACAGCGGGAAGATTGACGATGCCGTCGGACGCGACGCCGTGGAGCAGCGCTTGCGGCACCGGCCATCCCGCAGCCGTGATCAATGCCTCTGCATGTCCTCCCCAGCCGACGGCAACGGCTGCAGCGGCGACGGTGTATTCCAGCACCAGACTCCAGCCGACGATCCAGGCGATCATCTCGCCCAGCACCGCATAGCTATAGGTGTAAGCGCTGCCCGCGACCGGGATCATCGTCGCCATCTCGGCATAGCAGAAGGCCGCGCAGGCGCAGATCACGCCGCAGATCAGGAACGAGACGACAACAGCCGGACCCGCAAGGCCTGCACCGACGCCGGTTAAAGTGTAGATGCCGGTGCCGACGATCGCGCCGACACCGATCGCGATCAAATGGGGCCAGCTCAATGTCTGCTTGAGGCGGTGCGTGCCCTCGAGCGCGACACTGGCTTCGATCGTCTTGCGGCGCGTGATGGCGCTCATGCAGCACTCCCCCTTGTTGGCACGGACGCTAGCGGATTGCGACGCATCCGCGCTACGGTCTTCGGCTCACAATCGGGGGATAAGCATGTACGCGTTTCTGGCCGGAATTTGCTGCGCTGCGGTGATCCTGATCCTGACGGCCGCCTCGCCCGCCCTGGCCAAAAAACCATCCGCGGACGCGCAGTTCAAGGCGCTCTACACGAAGGAATGGAAGTGGCGCGATGACCAGTTCCCCGGCGGCGAGGACAACAGCAAGGAAATCGCCGATCACCTGCCCAAGGCCGACGAAGCCACACAGCAGATGCGGCTGCGTTATTGGGAAGGCACGTTAAAGGCGCTGGACGCCATTCCGCGCGCAAAGCTCTCCCCTACCAACCAGGTCAATTATGACGTCTACCGCCCGCAGATCGAAGTGCTGATCGCAAGCCAGAAATTCCGCGACTACGAGGCCCCGGCCAATTCCGACACAACGTTCTGGACCGACCTCGGCTATGTCGCGCGGCAGGATTTCAAGAAGCTCGAGGACTATCAGCACTGGATCGCCCAGATGCGCGACATCCCGCGTTATTTCCACGAACAGATGGATGTGATGCGCGCGGGCCTGAAGCGCGGCTTCACGCCGCCACAGGTGACGCTGCAGGGCCGCGATGCCTCGATCACCAATGTGATCAACGCGAAGCCGGAAGATTCGCTGTTCTACACGCCGTTCAAGACCATGCCTGGCATCGCAGCCGACCAGCAGGCCGCTTTGCGCGCGCAGGCCATCGACGTCATCAAAAGCCAGGTGCAGCCCGCCTATGTCGAGCTGCTGAAATTCTGGAACACGGAATATGTGCCGGGTGCGCGTAAATCGTTGGCGGCCGACGATCTTCCCGACGGCAAAGCCTATTACCGCTCCAAGATCATCGAGTTCACGACGCTCGACATGGATCCGGCCGAGATCCACAAGATCGGCGAACAGGAAGTCGCATCGCTTCACCAGCAGATGGTCGACGCCATGAAGGCAACAGGATTCACGGGCGACTTCCCTGCGTTCCTCAATTTCCTGCGCACCGATCCGCAATTCGCGGCGAAGACACCGCAGGAATTGCTCGACAAAGCGGCGTGGATCGCCAAGACCTTCGACGGCAAGGCTGCGCTTTATTTCGGCCGGCTTCCGCGCGCGCGCTTCGCCATCAAGCCGGTGCCGGATGACCTCGCGCCGTTCTACACCTCAGGCCGTGGCGGACCGGGCGTCTATCTGCTCAACACCTACGATCTGCCGCACCGCCCGCTCTACAATTTGACGGCGCTAACGCTGCACGAAAGCGCCCCGGGGCACGCCTTCCAGATTCCGCTTGCGGCCGAAGACAAGACGCTGCCGGACTTCCGCCGCTACACCTATATCTCGGCCTATGGCGAAGGCTGGGCGCTCTACTGCGAATGGCTGGGCGACGAGATGGGCATGTATCAGACGCCCTATGATCGCTTCGGCATGCTCGGTTACCAGATCTGGCGCGCTGTCAGGCTCGTGGTCGATACCGGCATCCACTCACAAGGCTGGACGCGCGAGCGGGCGATCAAATACATGCACGACTACACCGCCCTTCCCGATCACGAGATCGAGACGGAAGTCGACCGCTACATCGCATGGCCGGGACAGGCGCTGTCCTACTACCTCGGCGAGATGACGATCCGGAAAGTCCGTGCCAGGGCGGAGAAGGCTCTCGGCCCGAAATTCAACATCCGCGCCTTCCACGACACCGTGCTGCAGCTCGGCTCCGTGCCGATGCCGGTGCTGGAAACCCGCATCGACAAGTTCATCGCCGACGGCGGCAGGGGCCCGTATCCGGACGAGGAGAAGTAGGAAGCTGGCGCCCTGTTGAGGCGGGCGAATAGTGACTTCTTGCGCCCCGATCGTCATCGCCCGGCTTGTCCGGGCGACCCATTTTTCGCCGAGGAAATTGGATCGCCCGCCTGAAGTGGGCGATGACGGGGCGGGGGCGGTGTGATTAAGGTTCCTCATCGAGACATTGAAAACTGCGAAGGAAACACCATGGCTATCGATTTTGAGATTCCGCCCGAGGCGAAATCGTTGCGCGAGCGCGTGCGCAAATGGGTGCATGACGAGTGCAAGCCGGCGGAGGACCGCCTGCTGGCTGGCGAGGACTACAAGACCGTGCTTGGCGAGTTGCGCACCAAAGCACGCGCGCAGGGGTTCTGGTGCCCGTTCATCCCGAAGGAATATGGCGGCATGGGGCTTGGGCCGCTTGCCAATGCGCTGGTGCAGATGGAACTTGGCGAGAGCTATCTGGGCGCCCTGTCGATGAACACGCAAGGCCCCGACGATGCGACAATGATGACACTGCTGCATCACGGCACCGATCATCAGAAGGAGAAGTTCCTCAAACCCCTGCTCAACGGCGAGAAACGCATCTGCTATTCGATGACGGAGAAGGCTGCCGGCGCCGACGCTACCGGCATGCAGACGCGCGCGGAGAAGAAAGGCAATTCCGCCTATGTGCTGAACGGGGAGAAGTGGTTCTCGTCCGCCGCGAGCGTCGCGGACATCGCGCTCGTGATGGCCAAGACCAATCCCGATGCGCCCAGGCACCAGCAGTTCTCGACCTTCCTGGTCGAACTTCCCAATCCCGGCTACCGCATCAAGCGCGACATCAAAACGATGGCGATCGAGGGGCCGCTCACCCATATCCTCGGCGGCGGGCATTCCGAGATCGAGATCAAGGACCTCGAAGTCCCGGCCGAGAACCTGCTTGGCGGCGAGGGCAATGGCTTCAACATGGGCCAGCACCGCCTTGCCTATGGGCGGCTGCGCCACGGCATGCACAACGTCGCGATGGCGCAGCGCGCGCTCGACATGGCGGCGGAGCACATCACCAACCGCTCGACCTTCGGCAAGAAGCTCGATGAGCGACAGGCGGTGCAGTTCATGCTCGCCGAATGCGCGACCGAGCTCTACATCGCCCGCCTGATGCTGCTGCATATCGCCTACAAGGCGGAGAAGGGCCTCGATCTGCGGCAGGAGAACGGCATCGCCAAGGTCTATCTCGCCAACATGGTGCACAAGGTCGTCGACACCGCGATCCAACTCCACGGCGCGCTCGGCTATAGCCAGGATACGCCGCTCGCGCGCTGGTACACGCACATCCGCTCCCAGCGCCTGGTCGACGGTCCCGACGAAGTCCACAAATGGACGACGGGCCGCAATGTCATCAAGGCGTTCAAGGCGCACGGCACCACGGCATCGGCCGCTGGCGGCGATCTGCTCTGATTGCAGAAACAAACACGTCGCTTACCCCTCCCCGTTTTACGGGGAGGGGGACCGCCGAAGGCGGTGGAGGGGGCGACCGCCACGCTCAAGTTGACGTGACAAATTGTCGGCGCGGACCTACCGTCCGGCGACGATATCGCCGGAGGCCCGCATGTCCGCGCACCCAAAGCAATTTGAGGAGCAATCGCCCGTCTGGGACATGCCGCTCGACAAAATCAATGTCAGCCAGCCGGAGCTGTTCCGCACCAACGCCTTCTGGCCCTATTTCGAGCGCCTGCGCCGCGAGGACCCGGTGCATTTCTGTGCGGAGAGCGACTACGGCCCCTATTGGTCGGTGACGAAGTACAACGACATCATGGCGGTGGATACCAACCACCAGCTGTTTTCGTCGGAAGCCTCGCTCGGCGGCATCACGATGCGCGACCAGCAGGCCGATTTCCTGCTGCCGATGTTCATCGCCATGGACCCGCCCAAGCACGACAAGCAGCGCAAAGTAGTAAGCCCGATCGTGGCGCCGGAAAATCTGGAGCGGCTGGAAGGCACGATCCGCGCGCGCGCCGCGAAGATGCTCGACGAACTGCCGCGCGGCGAGACGTTCAACTGGGTCGATCGAGTCTCGATCGAACTGACCACCCAGATGCTGGCGACCCTGTTCGATTTCCCGTTCGAGGATCGGCGCAAGCTGACGCGCTGGTCCGATGTCGCAACCGCTGTGCCGGGACACGGCATCGTGGACAGTGAGGAACAGCGCCGCGCCGAGCTTATGGAATGCGCTGAATACTTCACGCGGCTGTGGAACGAGCGCGTGAACAGCGAGCCCAAGGGCGATCTGATCTCGATGATGGCCCATTCCGACGTCACGCGGAACATGGAGCCGCGCGAGTTTCTCGGCAACGTGATCCTTTTGATCGTCGGCGGTAACGACACGACGCGCAATTCGATCACCGGCGGCGTCGTGGCGCTGAACGAGAACCCGGACCAGTATCAGAAGCTGCGCGACAATCCGAGCCTGATTCCCAACATGGTGCCGGAGATCATCCGCTGGCAGACGCCGCTCGCCCATATGCGCCGCACCGCGCTTTCCGACGCCGAGCTGGGCGGCAAGAAGATCAAAAAGGGCGACAAGGTCGTGATGTGGTACGTCTCGGGCAACCGCGACGAGACCGTGATCGA